>SDBV01002323.1_pt1 | contig 28434 bp, 25 predicted proteins | sample 2277081 | NCBI WGS metagenome assembly SDBV01 (sample SAMN10402039, study PRJNA504765) | marine sediment metagenome | isolation source: marine sediment core GS10_PC15, 223 cmbsf | place: Arctic Ocean: Southern Knipovich Ridge | collected 2010
ACGGACACTAACTAGTGCAGCACTATTATTCTATTTTATCGATTCGAGATCTTTCAAACATCAAATAATACAACATCCTGGCAATGGCATATACCAGAAAAAAGGAAAAGACCACGTCACTTAAAAAATGTCCACCCTGCATGATCCGGCCGAGGCCGATCAACATGCCGTAAAAAATGGATATGGCAATACCGTAAATCTGGTAAGGGCCTAATAAAAAGGCCCCGGCTACCCCGTAAAAACCGACTGAAGCATGACCGCTCACAAAAGAGCAGTTGCTCTCACACTCACCGGACCACACAAACGGAATCGTAAACTGTTTGTTACCGCCGAATACCTCGATCTGGTCCGGTCTTGCCCGGCCCCAATGATTTTTGAGCACCACATTGACCATCAAACCCGGCCCCAGAGCCAAAACACAGACGAGGTAGGCGACCTTTTTCAAACTGATCGAAAAAATCGGTTTTTTTCGAACGAACAGCACCAATAAAACTCCGGGCAGGCTGACGATTAAAATGCGCACCAAAAACTCAACCGATCCATATACCCATAAAACAAAGGTATTTGCTTTTAAAAAGAAACCCGCTTCAGGGGAATAGAACAGCATTGATGTCCAAATATCGATCTTAGGGAATAGATAAAAAAGAATCACGGCTGCACCAAATGAGATTAAAAACAGCGGCGTCAGGCCAAGCAGGTGGATTTTCCGTTTTTTGGGGAGTTGGGTTTCCAATGGGTTAGATTACCGATCCGATTCAATTCAATCGGCGTTGTGGTTGTTAAACTGCATCTGGTACAATTTAAAGTATTCCTTCTTCCGGGTCATCAGGCTTTCATGGGTCCCCTCCTCTATGATTTGGCCATGAGAGATAACGATAATGCGATGGGCATAAGCGATGGTGGAAAGTCGATGGGCAATGACGAAGGTGGTCCGACCCTCCATTAAATTTTCGATAGCGCTTTGAACCAGCATTTCTGATTCAGTATCCAACGAAGATGTGGCTTCGTCTAAGATCAAGATCGGGGCGTCCTTTAATAATGCCCTGGCAATGCAGATCCGTTGCTTCTCTCCTCCGGACAAGCGGCCACCCAACTCTCCGATGTTGGTATCGAATTGATCCGGGAAGTTCTGAATAAAATCGTATGCATAGGCCGCTTTTGCCGCTTCAACAATTTCCTCAAGAGGCGCTTGTGGTCTGCCATATGCAATATTGTCCCGTATCGATTCATTAAATAGAATTGAATCTTGGGTGACGATAGCGATCTCTTGCCGCAACGAGGCCAGCGTCAGATTACGAATATCCAAACCGTCGATTGAAATAGTCCCTGTGGCCACATCAAAAAATCGTGGGATCAAGTTGACCAGGGTTGACTTTCCGCCCCCACTGGTCCCGACGATGGCTAAAATTTCTCCGGCCCTGACTTTCAAGTTGATATTTTCTAAAACAATTGCCTCATCATATTTGAAAGAAACGTTTTGAAACGTCACTGAATGGGAGCTTGATATGAGGTCAACGGCATCCGGCGCTTCGATAATTTCTGATTCGCGCTCAATGATGTCAAAAATCCTGTCCGCAGCTGCAAGTCCTTCCTGCATGGAGTTGTTTAAACCACTCAGTTTTTTCACAGGATCGTACAGCATCAGAACTGCGGCCATGAAAGAAAAAAATGTTCCCGGGGATGATATGCCGGTAATCACCCGATGTCCCCCGTACCAGATAATAAATGCGATCCCCAAACCCCCTAAAAACTCCATGATAGGTGAAGAGAGAGACCGGGCAACCACCGCTTTCATTTCCAGTTTGAACAGGTGTTCGGTTTTTTCGAAAAACCGGTTTTTTTCATAAGACTCCATGCCAAATGCTTTGATGATTTTATTCCCAAAAAAAGTTTCGTGCAAAAATGAACTGAGACTCGCCATCGCTTCCTGGCATCCGGTGCTGACACGGCGGACCCGTCGGCCAAATATGACTATTGGGTAAAAAGCGAAAGGAAGAATGATTATAGCGTATACAGCCATTTCCCAGTCTCTAAAAAAAATCACGGCTGTCAATCCCGCGATGGTAAAACAATCCCTTAAAGCGGATGTAAATGCGGTTGAAACCATGGCTTTGATGACATTGACGTCATTAGTGATTCGAGACATCAGGACACCGGTTTTTTCGGCCTGAAAAAAGGAAATGGGCAGATCCTGAATATGTGTGTAAAGGCTGTCTCTTAACCGTTTGATAATCCGCTGCCCGACAAAATTCATGAGATATTCATGCCAATAATATCCCAGGCCTCTTAAAAAGTAGATCAAAATCACCACAAATGGAATGAGTTTGAGCATCTGCAGATTTTTTTTAAAAAAAATATCATCCAGTACGGGTTTCACCAGGTATGCCGACGCGGCCGTACTAGCTGCGACGACCAGCATACAACCCATGGCCAGAAACAGTCTGAGCCGGTGATCCTGGATAAGCAGCAACAGTTGTTTGTGCCGATCCTTAATCACTATAAAAAAAAATTTCTTCATAATTTTTCCCGTATCAAACCCAACCCAGGCAAAAAATACCGGCCCCGAAAACCCGGCTTTAGTTTATTTCTGAAAGGGTTGATTTTAAGCAAATTCAAAAAATTTGAAATGCCTCAAGTGAGCAAAAGCAAGTCAAGTTATGGTTTTATATCATTGAAGGAGTTTCTTGGCACTTTTTGATTTTTCAAATTTGATGCAATATATTAAATCCAATTTTAAAATCCAGGTTTTCATCTGAAGGTGTTTTTTCTAAGTGGCCCGGATTTCCACGATCAGTCGCTATCAAACATTTGAGTCACAATATCGGCAACCCGATCAGAAGCCCCGGCTCCTCCCAACCGACCCCTGATATCCCGAAATACCGCCATCATTTCTTTAATGTAACTGGGTTCCGACAACATTTTTTCAACGACACCTGCCACTTTTTCCGGCGTTGCTTCCTTCTGGATCAACTCCGGGACGACCTCTTTCCCGGCGATTAAGTTCGCCAGGCCGATATGGTTGACTTTTATCAGCGATCTGCCGGCCCAGTAGCTGATTGGGGAGACTTTATATATGATGACTTCGGGAACTCCGTAAAGAATCGCTTCCAGGGTCACCGTGCCTGAAGTGGCTATTACCAGTTTCACCCGGTTGAAAATATGCTCTACCCCTTTGGTGGTCAACTCAAATATTTGATTTTGATTGTATCCGTCCACGATGGTCTTGACCATTTCACGCGCTACCGTATGGGCAACCGAAACGATAAACCTAAGTTCCGGCCGCTTTTTATTAAGAATCAATGCCGCATCCAGCATGATCGGAAGATGGCGTTCCACTTCCCGATCCCGCGATCCGGAGAGCAGCCCGACGATGTTACTTTGATTATATTTTTTTTCCAAATCGGCGTTTAAACGCGGCAGGCGATCATCCAGCAGCGGATGCCCGACGAACGTTACCGGTATCCGGTATTTCTGATAAAATTCCACTTCAAAAGGTAAGATGACCGCCAGATGATCCACTAAAATTTTCAATTTTTTGGCCCGCCCGGCCCGCCAGGCCCAGAGCTGTGGGCTGATATAGTACAACACCGGGATGCCCAGCCTTTTTGCCGCCGGTGCCACACGCAGGTTAAAATCCGGAAAATCGACCAATATTAGCAAATCAGGCCTCACACTTTTCAAAACCTGCTTCACCCGGGTCATTGCCTTGAAAATCTGCGGCAATTTGGCTAAAGATTCAGTAACACCGACTGCCGTCAAAGCGGATATGTCGGTTAGAATTCTAACACCGACCCGTTTAAGAGCGCTCCCACCGATGCCGAGAAAAAACCAGTTCGGATGATCTTTGCGCAACGTTTTGATCACTTTAGAGGCGTGAAGATCGCCGGACGCTTCCCCGACAATAATCAGGACACATTTTTGATCGGTTACGTTATGGGTAGTGGGAATTGAAGCAGTCAATTGTTTCCGGGAACCCTCGCTTTATCGGTTAAATAATAATTTTCGGACGTTTTCGGTATAAACGATATTTTAGTGTCGGAATTTGGATTTGATATACGCTATGAACCTTAACAACATAAAAGAGAAAAACGATTCTTCAATCTAAAATTGTCTTTCGCCGTTTCTTGACTGATCCGATTTTACACTCCCCCACCGGCAGGTCCGGGTTATGTCATAACTTTAGCACCGGGAGGTTCTGCCATGAAAGGGATCTTTGGGTTGTTACGACAAACGCATCTAAAATTTGGATCCATCCGAAAATCGAGAGCTGGTATTTTGAATCTGATCCATAATGTTGAGCGCAATTTTCAATGCCTCCCGGCCCATCTGTCCGGTAACAAGCGGTGGTTTTCGTGTATAAACCGACTGGACGAATGATTTTAATTCGTTCTCAAGAGCATCGCCTTCTTTAAAAGAGAGCTGCTCGATCTGCATGCCCGGAATCAGACTGCTGGATTGCTGCTCGTTTTGTTTGATGACGGTAATTCCCCTGTTGGCAAAATCGACGGATATATATGCATCTCTTTGAAACAATCTGATTTTTCGTTCATTTTTTAAAGATATCCGGCTTGCGGTCACATTGGCCACACAACCGTTTTCAAATTCGAGCCGCGCATTAGCGATATCGGCATGTTCAGACACCACCGGAATGCCTGCGGCATGAATCGTCTTTATTTCGGAATCAACAAAATTGGATATAATGTCAATATCGTGTATCATGAGATCCAGCACTACACTCACATCCGTGCACCGCTCTTTATAAGTACTCAAACGATGGGATTCAATAAACATCGGGCGGTTGATAATTCCATCCAGAGCCAACACTGCCGGATTAAAACGCTCGAGGTGGCCAACTTGTACATATCGATTTTGGGATTCGGAAATTCGGATGAGGTCATCGGCTTCTTCTAAAGTGATGGTTATCGGCTTTTCAACCAAAACGTCGATACGATTTTTCAGAAAATCCCGGCTGATGGTGTAATGTTCCGAAGTGGGAACGGCAATACTGGCCGCGTCCACCTGTCCGATCAGATTTTGATAATTGACATAGGGCCGGGTACCGACGTGGGCTGCAACCTCCTCAGCCCGCTTCCTGTCAATGTCGGCTACCCCCACCAGATCAACGTCGTCCATTTTTGCATATTTTTCAGCATGAAACTTCCCGAGATATCCGACTCCGATAACGCACACCCGTTTTTTTTTCACAGGTTTGTCCAATTTATAAACTCTCTAATAGTTAGTTATTTAAGGTAAAAACATCAATAATTAAAGTTGCGACGATACTTTTAAAAAGTGAAAAGGGGTTCATAATCGCTAAACTCTCAAATTAAAAGCAGCCTCTAATGATGTTTTCATTCTTTTTTATTTAAGGCAACGATACTGATTTTCATCTCGTTTGCCAGTGTTATCATCTCTTCACGATCAAAAACAACGGTTTTACCGGCCTCTATGACGAGTGCACGGACGTCTGCAGTGTCCATGGTTTCCAGAGTCCGAGTGCCGACAGCCGGAATGTCGAAACGGGTGTCCTGATTCGGTTTGCAGACTTTTATGACAATTGCATGCCCCTTGCCCAGCTTACCACCCCGAATAATGGCGGCATCGGTCCCTTCCATGGCTTCCACAGCCAGAACCGAACCGCCGCCGACAATCACACACTGCCCGATGTCCAAACTCCCGATGGCTTTGGCACATCGCCAACCGATTTCGACATCGGATTTTTCGGCCTGTGAAAGTTTCCGTTTAGTCCATGTTCCCTCTTGTGCAAGCAGTTCGGGAAGTAATAAAGTTGATGCACAGATCTGAATACCCTCTTTTTCAAGCGTCTTGGCAAATGCTCTCAACAGACCATCATCGTGGGTATCCCGCATTCCAACGAAAAGCGAAATGGCCTTGGTATCCGGCTTTACGTCTGAAAACAGGCGCGTCTTTTTGATGGTTCCCATCATCACCGCTTCATGGACATGATTTTTCTTAAAGAAGCGGATCAGTTTTCTCAGTTGACCCAAATGGATCCATTCGATTTCATCCACGTATTTCTCAAGTTGTGGATCTGCTTCATTCACATAGGCAATCGCGTAAACAGGTCGTGCCTTTTTCTTTGCAGACTTTGCAAAGATGAGTGGAAACTGGCCACCACCGGCAATCAGTCCAATCCGTTTCTTGTTTGCCGCCACCGAAGGGCTGTCGTCTTTTTTCATCACGCTTTGGTTTTTAAAAGGGCCGGCAGAGCATTGCCCTATCGGGTGATTCCTCTTTGGGAATTTTTTATAAAGTTGACGAATGTCACTACTTCGGGAATTTGCTCCACTTCAGCTTGCACCCTTTCTATGGCTTCATTTAAAGTCAATCCGATTCTAAAAATGATCCGGTAGGCTTTCTTTAGCGATAAACGGGTTTTCTCCGAAAAACCATGCCGTCTCAATCCCACCCCATTGAGACCGTGCAATGATGCCCGATCACCCGAAGCGATGACATAGGGTGGCACATCTTTTACTACCGCTGATTTTCCACCCACAAAAGCATAATCCCCGATTTGAACAAATTGATGGATGGCCACCAATCCGCCCACGGTGGCATAATTCCCAATGGTGATGTGTCCGGCAAGGGTGGCATTGTTGGCAAACATCGCCTGTTTGCCGGTGATACAGTCATGGGCAATATGACAATATGCCATGAGGAAATTGTCCTCACCGATTCGAGTCACCCCGCCTCCGAATCCGGTGCCGCGGTGGATGGTTACAAATTCCCGGATAATACTGCCGCGTTCGATGATCACATCCGTGTCTTCACCTTTAAATTTGACGGATTGGGGAACCGCGCCGATTGCCGCGAATTGGAACACATGGCACTCGGCACCGATGGTGACACGGGATTCCAAAACGACATGCGACTCAATTACCGTCCCCGAACCGATAACCACATTCTCTTTGATAACCGTATACGGTCCCACGTCCACATTCGTATCAAGTTCAGCCTTCACATCTACAATCGCTGTAGGGTGTATCATATTTAATTTCCAACGCTGGCCATGAGTTCCGCTTCCGCCACACATTTATCATCAACCAACGCATCACCTTTCATTTTAATCACTTTGGATCGTAATTTTAAGATTTCAACTTTAAAAATTATCTGGTCTCCCGGTACGACCGGTTTTCTGAACCGAACTTTATCCATCCCCATGAAATAGATCAAGCTGCCTTGCTTTATTGCCGGGATCGATTCAAACGCCAGGATACCGCCGGCCTGGGCCATGGCCTCGACAATCAACACGCCCGGCATAATGGGTGTTTGAGGAAAATGGCCTTGAAAAAACGGTTCGTTTATGGTCACATTTTTTATGGCAATAACGCTTTTTCCGGGCACAATCTCCAAAACCCGGTCAATTAACAAAAAAGGATATCGGTGAGGCAGAAGCTTCATAATTGCCTGAATGTTATGCGTCGGCGTCATTTTTTTCCTCCATTTTATTCAACTGTTTTTCCATGGAATTGAGCCGTTTCTTTAATTCCGGTAGCCTTGGAATGATCCGGCATGCTCTAAGCCAGAGTTTGTGCGGCATTTCCGGCGAACCGGAAACCACCTGGCCATCCGGAACTGATTTCCCGACCCCGGCCTGGGGGCCCACCACAGCGTTATCGCCAATTTTCAGATGACCGCTGATACCGGCCTGGCCGGCCAGTATGGCATGTTTTCCGATTGTTGTACTGCCGGAAATTCCTACCTGGGCGACCAAAACCGTATTTTCCCCCACAGTCACGTTGTGGGCGACATGAACCAGGTTATCGGTTTTAACACCTTTTTGAATCCATGTTTTCCCAAATGTGGCCCGATCAATGGTATTGCAGGCACCGATTTCGACATCGTCATCGATCTGGACAATCCCGATGTGCGGAATTTTATGGTAAACCTCACCATCCGGCGCAAACCCGAACCCATCACTCCCCACAACCGTTCCAGCATAAATGACAACACGGTTTCCGATCCGGCATTTTTTGTAAATGGTCACATTCGGATGGATCATGACATCGTCTCCGATGACTGCTTGATTTTCGATGACAACGCCGGGCGACAAAACCACCCGGTCTCCCAATGTAACATCGTTTCCGATGGATACAAAAGAAGAAATTGAAACTGCCTTTCCACAAGTGAAATTTTTCCCAATGTCGGATTTTTCGCTGACACCGGGCTCGGGGAGCAAAACCGGGTGAAACATGCCGATCACTTTGGCAAACGCAACCTTCGGATTGTCTACCTGAAGGATTGTTTGGGAAGTGTTATCGAACTGCCGCGGTACAATCACCGCTCTTGCTCGTGAGTTCCGGATGCTTTTCAACAGTTTGGGGGTAGCCGCGTAAGTGATGTCCATATCGGTGGCTGCTTCAAATGGAGCCACACCGGATACGACCATGGCAGGATTACCGATCACTCGCCCGCCCACTTCATCGGCAATTTGAGTCAGGCTGATTTTCATTAAAACAGAGTTTCCTTTTGTCTATAAGCTCTTTTACGAACTGGAATCAAGCCCAAGAGCAATGCGCTTTTTTATGCGGTTTGAAGCGGTGTGTTCAAGCCTTAGAAGTGATTTAGAAATCGCTGCTACTGGGTTGCGGTCCCACCACTTTCAGAACTGCTCTTTGATGCCGATTCATCGGAACGCTGTTGGGCAAACAATTCGTTGTATTTTTTGATCAATTGGTCCGTGATATCGATAGTGGTTGGGTAGTAAAGCACGCCCCCTTCCCGTTTTTCAACGATCAGCAAAAACCCCTCTTTCTTTCCCATCTCTTCCACCAGCTCGAAAATCGCCTTTTGAATTCGATTCACCAACTTTTTTTCCATTCTCTTAAAATCATTGGCGTATTTTTTCTTAAGCATTTTAAAATCATTTAGTTTGATCCGGAATTCACGCTCTTTTTCTTCTCGCTTATCTTTACTCATCACCAGGGTCTCGCGTTCAAGTCGCTTTTTGATTTCTTCGATTTCACTCCCCTTCCGCTTTAGATCCCCTTCCATCGTTTTTCCCTGCCGGTTGATTTCCGCCTGGGCCTGTTTTCCTGCATTTGACACGGACAGAACCTGTTGAAAATCAACAATTCCAATTTTGGCGATAACGGCTCCCCAAGTCGTGGCGGCAAATAATAACGTTATTGTCACTGTCACCCAAAAAGCGATTTTTCCCTTTCGCATGCTGATCCCCTTTCTTAGTACTGATTAATCCGTTTTTTGCCCCGTGTTAACTGATCTAATCTTCAAAAGCCTGTGGACATTGAAAATTCCCAGCGCCCCGCAGCCTCTCCTTCCTGACGATCCAGGATATACCCATATTCGAGACGAATCGGCCCAACGGGCGAATACCATCTGAATCCGCCGCCCGCACTTTGCCGCATATTGCCTAAATCAATATTTTCGTCATTGTCATAGGCATTGCCGGTATCGTAAAATACAACCCCGAAGACGTTGTATTCCAAAACCAGCGGGATGAGATATTCGAGGTTGAACTGAATGAACTTGTCTCCCCCGATTTCAGCCCCCTTTTCGTCTCTCGGTCCAACGGAACGCCACTCAAAACCGCGCAACGAATTGATACCACCCAAATAAAACCGTTCATACAGCGGTAGGAATCCATCGGCGTGTTCCGACACATACCCGGCTTTGGCATGGATAAACCCGACCGTATTCCAGACGAGGGGGAAATACCATCCTGTTTTTCCAGTGTATTTGGTAAAGCCGATATCTCCACCGAGTCCTGCGTATTTAATACTCAATCGCTGTTCAGAACCCGATGTGGGGTTAAAAATACGATTTCTCGAATCATATCGTATACTTCCGGTAATACTGCTCTCGGCAAATTCTCCTTCCATCTCTTTAATTTCATCCGGAGCAGCGTCCTCAACATCTTCCACAGACGATATATCATAGGTGTATGTTAGATAGGCACGCGTATTATCGTATATTAGATAGCCTGTTCTCAATTTACCACCTGTGCTCAGTTTGTCATATGTATCGAGGTTTCTTTGCCACCTGTAAATATCAAACCCAGCGGAAAGCGGTATTTCAAATAACCAGGGTTCGGTGAAACTGAGGGTGTAACGATCGGATTTTCCCCCCACGATGGCCTTCAATGAGAGCGTCTGCCCCCGGCCGAAAAGGTTTCTCTGGGTAACGGAAGCGGAAGCAAAAATATCCTCCACACTGCTGTAACCCGCACCGATGCTGAAAGATCCGGTTGATTTTTCAGTAACGTCGATTTTAAGGTTAATTTTATCTCCGGCGCTCCCTTTCTCGGTATTGACCTGGACATCCTCAAAATAATCCATCCGGTAAAGATTTCGAATACTCCGCTTTAATTGACGGCCGCTAAACAGCTCTTGTTCATAAACCATCAATTCCCGCCGAATGACCTTGTCCCTGGTTTTTTTGTTCCCGACAATTATAATCTTTTCAAAGTAGACCTGCTCCCCTTTTTTAATATTATAGGTGATATGAACCACCAATCCTTTTCTGTTTTCCACGATGCTCGGGTCGATTTGTGCGTAAGCATAACCCTTGTCCGAATAAAGATCACTTAATGCGATCACATCTTTTCTGACCAACTCCCGGCTAAAGTAAGGCTGTTGTGATATTTTAAGATTCTTTTTCAATTCTTGTATCGGAAGAATAATATCTCCTTTAATATCCACATTTCCCACTTTAAAACGGCGCCCCTCCTGGATCTTGAAGGTAATATAAATCCATTTCCCTTCAGTTACGATCTCCGGTTCCCCCACCTTGGCTTGGAGATAACCGTTGTTCTGATAAAAGGCGGTTAACTGGTCCACGTCCTGGGAAAGCTGTTCTTCATTCATTTCTCCGGATGATGTGATGATTGAAAAGAACCCTTTTTCCGAGGACGTCATTTCATCTTTTAATTCACCATCATCGAAAACAGTGTTCCCTTCAAATTTAATCTGCTTAATTTCCAGTTTTTCCCCTTCTTTAATAGTAAATTCAAGGTCTGCCTGGTTACGCTTCAACTCATCGATTTGGTAAGTCACCTCGACGTTATGGTAATTCTTTTCTCTGTAAAGGTCCTCTATCCGGTTGAGGTTGCTTCTGATTTTAAAAATGTTGAGAATCGAACCGCTCTGGATATCCAGGCTCTCTTCCAGATCTTCATCGTCATATACGATATTTCCTTTAAATCGAATTCTCCGGATGGTTGATTTTTCTTCAACTTGAAACGTAACAATCTTCCCTTTGGGCATGGATTCGGATTCAATCCGGACATCTTCAAAAAATCCCATTTTATAGACCCTTTTGAGGTCTTCTGATAGATTTTTCACCGAATAGATGTTTCCGGGCTTGGTTTGAATCACCCGTTTGATGGCATCCGCTTCAATTCGACGGTTACCCACCACTTCGATAGCGACCACCTTCTCCCGTTTAAATATGGTAAATGTTAAATCGTTTCCAAGCTTTTTAACCACCCCCAAAAGATTTTCGATCCCCTCTCCTTCGACGGAAAGGGGTTGCGGCGCCGTTTTTTCATAGGATTTCAGCAAATTTGTATCCAGACTGAATTGGGTTCCAATCCACGTCAAGCTACCCCAAAATAGATAATCAGCACCGTTTTGAATGCCCAATTCCCGTAAATGTTCTAATCCCCCGGTGACCGCTTTTTTCACATCCGCTGTCCCGAAATCGGAAATGGTAACCTGCACACCCTCTTCCTCCAGTCTTTTTTTAATCACGGAAGGAATTTCAGCTCGAAGGTAGGCATGTTGATCCTGGGCATGGATTATAAACGGTAGAATCAGAACCCGGATATTTTCAGCAGAAAATGCTTTGGCGGGAAAAAAACTTCCGGCAATGATCACTGCCAATATAGCATATTTAGCCATATTCATTTTAGAATCCACGGTTCTTATGGTAACTCTCCCTGATAAAAAGTGTCTCATATTCTTAAATCGGCCTACTGATGATGCTTTTCTCAAACCACATCCTCCAGTTTTCCCTCGCTTATGGTGATTCTCCGGGACATCCTTCTTGCCAAATCCGGATTGTGGGTCACAACCACCAGAGTCATCCCCAATTCCTGATTTAATTCCAATAGAAGCCGGTGAATATGTTCGCTGTTTTCCTGATCCAGATTACCGGTCGGTTCATCGGCAAGCAGCACGGCTGGATGTAACACCAGCGCTCTGGCAAGCGCGACGCGCTGTTGCTCACCACCGGACAATTCTCCCATTCGATGATGCAGTCGATCCTGCAGACCGACTTTTTCCAACATCTTCTCAGCGTCCCGACGGACCTCCGTTTTCATCGATCCCCTAATCAATCCCGGCATCATTGTATTTTCGATGGCGGAAAACTCCGGAAGGAGGTGGTGGAACTGGAACACAAATCCAATAGATTTGTTTCGAAATCGTGCCAGAGCCGAGTCACTGAATTTGAAAACATCCTTCCCTTTAAAAAACAGTTGCCCGTGGTCCGGACGATCTAATGCTCCCAATATATGTAAAAAAGTGGATTTGCCGATCCCCGACGCTCCGACAATGGAAAGGGTCTCGCCTTTGTGCAAATCCAACCTGGCCTCTTTTAAAATTTCAATCCGATACCCACTGTTTTCGAAGCTTTTACTAATATTTTGCACCGATATCAGCGGATCTCGATCGGGTTTTCCCATGGATGGCGGTCCAGTTGAACTATCCATACCGAATCGCTTCAACCGGTTGCAGTTTAGCGGCTTGAATGGCCGGATACAATGTTGCCAGAAAGCAGATCACCTGAGCTGCCGAAACGATAATAACCACATCCAGCACTTCCAGTTTAACCGGTAAAGTGGTGGTAAAATAGTAAATGTCCCCTGTCAGTTCGACAATCCGATAATGTTTGAGAACAAAAGATAGAATAAATCCTGAAACCATCCCCAAAACCGTTCCAAACGCGCCGATGATCATTCCCTTAAAAACAAAAATTTTGCGTATACTTTGATCTGTTGCTCCCATGGCCTTTAGTATGGCAATATCTTTTGTTTTTTCCATAACCATCATAATCAACGTGCCGGCAATATTAAAAGCCGCCACCAGCACAATCAACGTTAGAATGATAAACATAACCGTTTTTTCCAATTTGAGCGCTGAAAAGAGATTCCGGTTCATCTGGATCCAATCTTTGGCCCAAAAGGGAAATTTAAGCTGTCCGACAATTTTATCTGCCACTTCTCTAGCTCGGTAGATATCTTTAACTCGAATTTCAATGCCGGAGATATTGCCCGGCATCCGGAGCAGTTTCTGGGCATCCTTGAGATGGATGTATGCAAAGGACCCGTCATATTCGTACATTCCCGACTCAAAAAAACCGCTCACGACAAACTGACGCATGGCGGGAAGATGTCCAACGGGGGACAGCATCCCTTTCGGTGAAATGATATATAAGTGATCCCCGATTTTCACACCGATGTTTTTGGCAAGTTCTTTTCCAAGAACAATGCCCGGAGTCGGCACACCCGACGTCCGGGTTCCACCATCAGCATCGTCAGTCTCAAATGAAACGCGGCTCAGCGTTGGAATGACCCGACCGGCTGTGTCCGGGTCGATCCCTCTTAAAATCGCCCCGGAAATCCCGTAGGAGGATCTCAACATCACCTGTGAATAAATAAATGGCGAGGCAGCTACAACGCCTTTTACAGCCTCCACACGCCGGAGTGTTTTTTGATAATCTTTAAATACATCGCCATAGCGCATCAAAACCACGTGCGATTGTCCATCCAGAATGCGGGACTTCAAATCGGACTCAAACCCGGTCATTACTGCAATGACGACGATCAGCGCCATTACACCCACCATGACCCCGGCAATAGAAAGGATGGTGATCAGGGAAATGAACGCCTGTTTCTGTTTGGCCATGAGGTAACGACGGCCGATAAAATATTCAAATCTCATAAATCAGGGATCGATGGGTTTTATTCATTTCTTTTTCTCATGTGTGGAAAAAAGATGACCTCTCTGATGGAAGCTGAATCGGTCATCAACATGACCAGCCGATCGATACCGATCCCCTCTCCCGCAGTCGGGGGCATGCCGTATTCCAAGGCTTCGACATAATCTTCATCCATACAGTGGGCTTCGAGATCACCGGCCTCGCGGCTGGCTTCCTGCTGTAAAAAACGCGCCCGCTGGTCTTCCGGATCGTTAATTTCTGAAAACCCATTCGCGATCTCGCGCCCCCCGACAAACAGTTCAAAACGATCGGTCAATGACGGATCCGTATCATTTTTTCTTGAAAGAGGCGAGACTTCAACCGGATAACCGGTAATAAAAGTGGGTTGTATTAATTTCGGCTCAACCAGCGTGTCGAACAGTTTGGTAATGACTTTTTCGGTGTGTCTGGTTTTGGTAACCTGGATCCCTTTTGATTGGGCAAAGGCGAGCAGCTGTTCTTTATCTGCAAGTATATCCGGATCCACGCCTCCGATGGTTTCCAAGGCAGACAGCAGTGGAATCCGATCCCACTCATCCCCCAGCTCAATTTCAGCGCCCTGGTAATTTATACAGGTCGAACCGGTTAATTCCATTGACACATATCGAAACATTTCCTGGGTCATTTGCATCAAGTCGGTGTAAGTGGCATAGGCCTGGTAGAACTCAAGCATGGTGAATTCGGGATTGTGCTGGGTGGATATCCCTTCGTTTCGAAAATTTCGATTGACCTCAAAAACCCTTTCCAACCCGCCGACAACGAGACGTTTCAAATAGAGTTCCGGGGCTATTCGCAAAAAGAGATCCATTCCCAAAGCATTATGATGCGTTTTAAAGGGTGTGGCTTCCGCGCCCCCGGGAATCGGCTGCATCATCGGCGTCTCAACTTCTAAAAAATCCCTTTCCAGCAAAAAGGTACGGACCGACTGAACAATCTGACTCCGCTTGATAAATATTTCGTGAACTTCCGGATTCATAACCAGGTCAAGATATCTTTTTCGATACCGTTTTTCCGGATCTCTGAGCCCATGAAACTTTTCCGGAAGCGGTCGAAGCGCTTTTGACAAAAGTCTCAATTCGAGCGCCATGAGCGTCCATTCGCCTGTTTTGGTTTGAAACAAGGGGCCCTTGAGTCCGATAAAATCACCCACCTCGATCTGCTTAAACAAAGAATAGTCCGCATCACCAACTTTATCTTTCCGGATATATCCCTGCAGTTGGCCGGTACGATCCCTAAAACGGATAAAAGCGGTTTTCCCAAAACGGTTCAGAGCCATGATCCGCCCGGCGGTTACAAAGGTCGGCCCGGTTTCCAGCGGCTCATCCCCAAGCGTATCCACTGCTTTTCGAATTGCTTTTACAGTATGTAATACTTTAAAATCGTTCGGAAAAATATTTTTTCCCTGTGCTTTTAGATCCAGAAACTTTTGTCTTCGTTTTTCTAATATATCGCCTGTTTTGTCCAATTCTGATCATTCCTCATTAATATGCTCTCAAAGGTGAGAGTCGATTGTTTGTTAGTGGTCTAATGGTCATGTAGATATCCATGGATCGTACAGAATTCTTAAAAAGTGCCAAACAGACGTCTATTTTCTGAAGCATTTACCCATTTCGTCCAAACATCCATGACTACACTGAACCACTTAATACAAATGGTTAAATTGCCTTTGCTAACCTATTTACTATAGGGTGTCAAGGTTAAGTTCCCTCTCGTTTCAATACCATCAGGCCGACCACCGGATCCGATAAAATTCATTTTTCATGATATGCTTTAGCCTTGTTATTCCCATCGGGCATATGATAAAGGAAAAATATGGTTGGAGAAGAATTTGTAAAAGTGGCTGTTTTGGAAAATCAAATTGAGGCGCAGCTGTTGGAATCCATGCTGGATCAAAGCGATATCCCCCACCGGCTCCGCTCTTTCCATGATACGGCATATGACGGGTTATTCCAGGTTCAAAAAGGTTGGGGGGAACTCTATGCACCTCGCCGGTTTGAAATTGAAATTTCAGATATCCTATTTGAGATCAGATCCCATTTATAGATTTAAAATTTTTTGAAAATAAAATATAAGGATTTATCAGTTGTGTTCATTACAGCTAATAAGTGAATAAGTGCCCATCTGCGACTTTAAAGTAAAGAAACATGGCCCATCGGGTCAAACTTTCGTTTGCCTCTGAAAGGAGCTGATTTTCTGTAATTTGAATTGGATAAAAGGCTCGTTTTGCAGTAATCTCAAATGTTACTATGAAATAAAGGAGAATAAAAGATGTCTATGGTTTCATCAGACTTTAAAAATGCACTTAAAATCGGCCGGCCGCCTAACATCACTGCGCTGTTTCCCAACTCCCAGGGCCTTATCGTGAGCGGCAAGTTCATTGATCAGGCCATGCTGCAGAAAGGTCGGGCGCTTGCTATTGCAGCCAACGGCCGCAGCAGTTTTGTTATCAGGGGGGCGTTGTTGGCGGCTCAGCGGGCGAATGCCGCCGTTATCATTGAAATCGCCAAATCAGAAGGGGGCGCCGATGCCTATTGTGCCGTCAACTACTGGAATATCGCCAGGCAGGTTGATGCCTTCCTCAATGAATTGAACATTACCATTCCGGTCGCCATACATGCCGATCATTATGGCATTAAAAAAGAGGCTGATATCGAACGGGCTCGCATTGAAATTCCGACCCTTTTTGAAGCCGGAATGACATCTATTGCCATCGACGCATCCCATTTGCCGGACGACCGGAATCTTTTGGCCAATATCGCGCTAAACCCCTTCATCCCCGGATGGGCCGGGTTGGAAACGGAAGTGGGGGAAATCAAGGGGACAGAGGGCCTTACCACGGTTGAAGAAGCCCTTTTTCTCATCAAAGGATTAAACGCCCACAACATTTTTCCGGACTGGATTGCATTAAACAACGGGACAACCCATGGGCTCGAAGCCAGCGGTCAGGGCATCCAGGTCGAGTTAACCGGCAGCATACATGATTCTTTGAAAAAATATCGGATTTCAGGCGCCCAGCACGGCACTTCCGGGAACAGCTTAGATCGCTTAAAACAGATTGTACAGCAGACCAAAACCACCAAAGCCAATGTGGCCACGGCACTTCAAATGATTTCATGGGGACTTGAAGTCAATGATTACGGCAACGCCATGCTGGATGAAAATGACGATTTCATCAAGGTCAAAAATGAAGGGGTGACCGAATCCATGTGGGCGGAAATAACGGATTATGCCGCTTCCATCGGTCTGAAAAGTGGTGGCTATAAAAAACTCAACCTGCAATTTGAAAATAAACTACTGAGTCAACCCCGAGAAATTCGAGAACGGATGGCCAAGCGTGTGGAAATATTTGTTTATCAACTATTGACCGATGTATTCAATGCCGAAGACACGGCACCTATCGTCATCGATTCCATTTTAAAATCCGGATCATACGATCCGGGTTCAAAGAGCAGTCGGGTGGAAGATCCCGCCCAATGGACACCTGATAAAATTATGGAACTCAGTTCAGCAATTTCAACCCCCAAAGGCCCTTCAGGCGACTTCGACGATTAACTATGAAAAAGAAAAGCCATTGCCATTTTTGTGGAAATCCGTTGGCGGAAAAAGTGAGTGATGGGAGATTGCGCCTGTTTTGCCCATCCTGTGATCAACCCATTTATGAAAACCCTATTCCGGCAACCTGCCTCATTGTGCCTGACAGCCATGAAAAAATCCTGCTGGTCAAAAGAAGCGTTGAACCTAAAATGGGTTTCTGGTGTTTACCGGGGGGGTTTATGGAATTGGGGGAGACTCCGGAAAAGGCCGCATTAAGAGAACTTCATGAAGAAACCGGCCTTAAAGGAAAAATTGACCACTTACTGGGGGTGACCACCAATACAAGCCCCCAGTATCACACGGTACTAATGATCAGCTATCTCGTGAAAGATGCTGTCGGCACGCTTCAGGCTGATGACGATGCATCCGATTTAGCGTTCTTTTCAAAAGATGCATTTCCGGAAATTGCTTTTGATAGCCACAAGCGGTTCATCCGAATCTACTATGCGGGTTATGCATCTCAATGAGGCACGCTTTTAGGTAGAGCCTCAACAAAAACTATCTTTTTCGCTTTCCCGGAACACCGAAATTGGGCCTACGGCTCGTAGCGGCGGGCCAACGTTTCGGAGAGCGAAGGGGGGTATTTTTCAAAGGTATTGAAATTTTAAACCCGATCTTTTGAGTTATAGGCCGTCTTTTTTTGCTGTTTCCCAGATTAAATCTTTTTCCTGCTGTCCCACCGACGCTATTTCATCCCCTCTTTTTAAAATGACCTGTTCCATAAACCGAAACCGTTTCTCAAATTTACGGACTGCTGCCGTCAAAGCGGTTTCCGGATGAATTTTTGCAAATCGTGATAGGTTGACCAAAGTAAATAAGAGGTCTCCAATTTCCAAGGTCATTGCATCGATTTTTTTTTCATTACCGTTATCCATTGCCAGTGCCGCTTTTAGTTCAGATAGTTCCTCCTCTACTTTCCGGATTACTTCAGAAATATGGCTCCAGTCAAATCCGGTCTGTGAAGCACGATCAGAGATGCGATAGGCCCGCATCAGGGCCGGCAGGTGAGCTGGAATGGTATCGAGAATCGATGCATCGCCATCTTCTTTCGGCTTTTCCTGCAACTTAATTCGATGCCACTGCTCTTTTACGGCTTCGGGCCCGTCAACTTTTGTATCGCTAAAAACATGGGGATGACGACGCGTCATTTTTTCAATATTTTTTGTGATCACGTCTTTCAGGCTAAACATCCCTTGTTCTTCAAAAAGACACATCACAAACATAATTTGAAAGAGAACATCCCCTAATTCTTCAGAGATTTCCTCACAGCGGTTCGATTCAATAGCATCGACCAGTTCGTACACCTCTTCAATCAGGTATAAGGAAATGGATCGAGGGGTCTGTTTTTGATCCCATGGGCATCCCTTATCGCCCCGTAAAGTCTTGATGAGATCTATAATTTTGTTAATTTGATACGTATTTGTCAAATCCAGAAATTCCAGATTTTTTATCTAACCCGTTTTTAGAAAAATACAAACAGCCCTGCTTTAATTTTCACGCAATCTTAAAAAAGGTCGGCACCTAAGGGTTCGCGAAAAAATAACTTCACATTTTAGCATCTTAGCTTCAGCCCATCTTTGGCCGATGCCTCACTCGCAAAACCCTCGAAATAGCTCGCTATTGTTGTGGTTTTGCTCCTTCGGATCAGCCAAATCTAAGCCCAATCCAAGCGCCGATTCCGCTAAGTTATTTTTGCGAGAACCCTAAATTTGGATCAGGAATAAAAGAGCCTTTGTTTACCTTTGAATTCCCCAGGCCTTTTTCAAATCGTTGACCTTGCCGGTAAACTGGGTCTTCATTTCTTTGGGAAGAATAAGTGCCATTTTCTCTGTGGCCATAAAAACATACGGGGACAGGTTTGAGTCTTTAATGATGGGTGCCCCCGAAGGGAGAAAGGAAATCAGTGCCAGGAGCAAAACCCCGGCGATGAGCCCTCCTTTAAGTGCGCCGAAGATTGCTCCGAAAATGTGGTCCACCCAACCCAGGATTGATATTTTTAAAAGGTACTTGATTATCACCCCAGACACACTTATAATGACGTAAACAATTAAAAAAATCGCCATAAAGTTCAGTAAATTGAGATAGCCCTGATTGGTGACCCACCCGGCAAACAGTTGCGCGGTGGCGCTGTAAAACGTCAAGGCTGCCAAAAAACCGACAACTACGCCGATTATCGAGAAGCATTCCTTGATAGACCCCCGAAAAATACCCCTGATTAAAAAAAATCCAATAATGCTGATAATAACGATGTCAAAGGCGTACATAGTCGTTCCAAATCACATAATGAAATAAACCGATGACAACATTTCCGTTTGTTAAAAATGCTTGTATCGATTATTTGGTTAATGCGGGTGACCGGTTGTCGTGGTTTTTTACAAAGTACTCGATCCCTGATAAACGGAATGATGCTTGGTATCTAAGCTTTTGAATCAAATTGAAATTAAGTGTGTAAGGTTAACAGAGAACCATGTATTGTCAAGGTCTTTTTCGACTCTCAAGCAGACCGATAAAGGTCTATAAAAAGGATTAGACGGCAGATTCATGCACCCTAACGACGTTCGCATAAAAACTAAAATAACCTTCGCCGACAATGAACTGGCCAGGCAGCTCTTTGGAGAGCACAACAACCACCTTAAGCGGGTTGAACAGGCCACGGATGTCACCATCGATGCCAGGGGAAACATCGTACGCATTCAGGGAGACCCCTCCATGGTCGAACTGGCGGAAAACATTCTTAAGCAACTTTACGGCCTTTTGGAGGACAAATATCCCATTTACCAGAACGATATCGATTACGCAATCAACGTCCTGAGTCGGGACGGTCGCGCAAATCTGAAAGAGATTTTCTTAGACACCGTCTACATCACCTCCAAAACACGATCCATTGCACCCAAAAGTCCTGCACAGAAAGCCTATATCGATGCCATGCGTCATTTTGACATCGTATTCGGCATCGGACCGGCAGGGACTGGAAAAACTTACCTGGCCATGGCCATGGCCATTTCATCCTTGGCCCAGGGGCGTGTCAACCGGATCATTTTAACCCGTCCGGCAGTGGAAGCAGGTGAATCACTCGGATTTTTGCCGGGTGGTCTTGCCGAAAAGGTTGACCCGTATCTCAGACCCTTGTATGATGCGCTGCACGATATGATGCAGTTTGAAAAAGTATCCCAAATGATCCAACAGGGCGTGATCGAAGTGGCACCGATTGCATTTATGAGGGGCCGAACTTTAAACGATTCCTTCATCATTTTAGATGAGGCTCAAAATACCACTTCTGAGCAGATGAAAATGTTTTTAACGCGAATCGGTTATAGTTCCAAAGCGGTTATAACCGGCGACATCACACAAATCGATTTGCCGTCAAACCGTTCTTCCGGATTAATCGAGGCAAATAATATTCTAAAAGAGATCGAAGATATCCGCTTTGTATACTTCTCAAAAGAGGATGTGGTTCGGCATAAACTGGTTCAGGATATTATTAAAGCATACGAGGATTTGGATCTTCAGAGAGCAGAGCATCACTGACTTATGCGAATTAATTTAAAAAAATCAGAATCCCAAAACCCACAGTTTACAGTTGAAAACCTCATTCCCTGGACAATTTTGATTGGGGTTACCCTGATTTACACCATTATTTTATACCCAAGCCTTCTGGTGACCCGGGAACCCATATACCAAGCCGGTGATGTGGCCAAAAGAGATATCAAGGCCACCATTGATTTTTTTGTTGAAAATGAAAAAATGACTGAGAGAAACCGTCAAGATGTCGTCAAACAGGTTTTAACGGTATACGATCACGACATCAATTTCTTTAAAAAAATAGCTTCCCGGATCGACGATGCATTTTCTTGGGCCGGAAATGAGATAGAGAATATCCCAAAACCCCTTGCCGCCAACACCCCTAAGAATTCCGCCGGCGATAACCTCTCAGATTTGCCATCTCAGAATGCCTCTGAAAAAATACAGAATATGGATATCAAGGCCGGATTTGAACAAAGAATCGGGATCACTGTCGGTCAGGAAGAATTCGATACTCTCAAAAAAGAGAAATTTCCTCCAACGATAGCTGATGGTATTAAAACGATTCTGAAAAAAATACTCAATAATGGAGTGGTCAACGACAAGGAAAGGCTGCTTAAAGAAAATCAGCCAGGCATTGTTTTGAGAACCATTGGTGCTGAAAAAGAAAAAATCGTTACCCAACTCAAACAATTCTACGGGTACGACCAAGCCAAAGTGATGGTCACTATTTTCGGGGAATCGATTTCCAAAAGTACCAAGCATTTCATAAAACCGATGACCGTCTCCTTTTCCCAGGGGTTGATTCAGCCGAACATCACGTTGAACCGACATGAAACCGAAGAACGGAAAATAACGGCAGCCGCTGAGGTCAAACCCGTGCTTTACAAAATAAAAGCCGGAGAAATGCTGCTTCGAGAGGGCGAACGGGTTACGGAATTTCAGCGGATGAAATTAAAAGCGTTTCAAGCCAAGACACAAGAAAAACAGTTACTGACGTCGAGCATCGGCATCGCCATGTTGATCTTGTGTTTTCTTCTCATCGTTTATGTCTCCCATATTAATTCCAAGGACAATTTCAGGCGATACCTCCACAAAAATCTTCTTTTTGTTGCCAGTATCTTTCTGTGCTTTTTGTTTATTACCAAAATATCCATATCTCTGACGGATTCACTGGCCAGAAACATCCCTTTTTATATCTCCTCATCCGGTCTCTACTATGGTATCCCGCTGGCTGCCGGTGCGATGGTGGTGTGTCTGTTCTTAGGCCTCGAAATAGCCATTCCGTTTGCAACGGTTATCAGTATTGCTGCGGCTATTTTGCTGCAAAACCGATTTGAACTGTTTCTTTACTTTTTTCTCAGCAGCACCATGGGCGCGTACTGGGTTCAACACTGCCGGGAACGGAAAGTCTTTATTAAAGCGGGGGTCAAACTGGGTTTGCTCAACGTTATTTTAATCACCGCCATTAACGTCTATACAGGCGCCTTGTCGGATGGGGCGTTGTTATGGGACTTGGGGTTGGCCTTTCAAGCGGGGGTCGTGGCCGGGATGATTACCACCGGCATCGCTCCTTTGATCGAAATCGCCTTTAGCTACACCACCTACAACACGCTTCTGGAGTTGGCCAATTTCGATCAGCCCCTGCTGAAACGATTGATGATCGAAGCCCCTGGAACATATCATCACTCGGTCATCGTTGGTTCCATGGTGGAAGCGGCCGCCGCTGAAATAAATGCAAACCCCCTTCTGGCGAAAGTTTGCGGATATTATCATGATATCGGTAAACTGAGAAAGCCGCTTTATTTTATTGAAAACCAGACCGACGGAAAAAATCGGCACGACAAATTGGCACCTTCCATGTCCAGCCTTATCCTGATCGCCCACATTAAAAATGGGATCGAAATGGCCCAAGAGCACAAACTCGGCCAAGCCATATCCGACACCATTCAGGAACATCACGGCACCAGTATTATCCGTTTTTTCTATGAAAAAGCGAAACAGCAACGGGGAGAGGATGCCGTCAAAATTGATAACTATCGATACCCCGGTCCCAAGCCTCAAACACGGGAAGCCGGACTGGTCATGCTGGCCGATGTGGTTGAAGCCGCCTCTCGGACACTGCAAAACCCCACCCCTGCCAGAATCCAGGGTCTCGTTCACAACATGATCAACATGATCTTCTCAGACGGACAACTCGATAATTGTGAATTGACCTTAAAAGATCTCCACCTGATTGCAAAATGTTTTAACAAAATACTCGGCGGCATCTACCATCATCGCATCGATTACCCGGAACCACTTGTTTTAAAAAATGGACAAAGGAAAAATGGGAGTTCTGATCGACAATCAGTACAAACGTCTAGAGATACCCTTGAGCAGAATCGAAAAAACGGCACAGGCCATCTTAGACGCCTTGGACTTCCCTGAAGGAGAACTATCTATTCTCATTGTGGATGACGCTCAGATTGCCCAGTTAAATGAGCAGTATCTCAACCGCCCCAGCTCGACTAACGTCATTGCGTTTCCCATGCAGGAGGGCCGTTTCTCATCTTTAACACCCCAGCTCCTTGGCGATGTGGTCATATCCGCCGAAACGGCTGAAAAAGAAGGATTGTCCGCCGGCATCGACCCGACAGACCGTTTTTTTGAGCTCCTCATCCACGGTATTTTACATCTCTTTGGTTACGATCACGAAGACGACTCAAAAGAGACACTTAAGATGGAGGGAAAAAGCCGTGAATTGTTCCGATCCATCTCACTTAAAGGCCGGGCCATTTGAATTCGAATTAAAACACCCTGTGCCCTTCGAGACGATCCGGAGCTAAAAAAGATTTCCCGGATAAATCCTACTGTTCATATAGTGTCTGAACGAAAACTATGTTTTCCTGATTAGTTCAATACGGATAAAAATTTAACCCAAGGTATACGCCCTGTATTTTACAGGATTACAATTTTATATCCATCGCAGATATGGGGGAATAAGACGGTTTCCGTTCAGGCACTATCTATCCGACACGATTGCTCAAATTCTAAAATGATATACCGACAATTTGAAATTTACTTCTCAACGTGTTACACGCGAAACTTTGTACCTGAAAACATTATCATTTTCTTCGTGACACCACGTTTGGCTAGACAATGCCCATTCACAAATTTAAAATAAATAATACCAAGTATTGAAAATGGAACGGGAAGTTGATAACAAACCGTTTCAACCCACTTTACATTTATTAATGGAGGTTTTGTTATGGCTGGATTAGCGGTTAATGTAGACCATGTGGCCACGTTGCGCCAAGCTCGGAAAATTAAATATCCCGATCCGGTAGCTGCTGCAGTGCTAGTGGAGCTGGCCGGCGCCGATGGCATTGTTGTCCATCTTCGAGAGGACAGGCGCCATATCCAGGATCGAGATGTGCGGATTATCCGGGATATCGTTCAAACCAAAATGATTTTTGAAATGGGCGCCACGGATGAGATGATCGGTATTGCGCTGGACATCTCTCCGGAGCTCGTCACCCTCGTACCTGAAAAGCGGGAAGAGCTGACCACCGAAGGAGGTCTTGATCTTCTTTCCAACGCCGACACGGTTTCATCGGCCGTTGCTACACTCAAAAATGCCGATATCAAGGTCGCCATTTTTATAGATCCGGATGTGGATCAGATCAAACGAGCCAAGGATATTAATGCGGACATGGTGGAAATTCACACCGGGGCTTTTTGCGATGCACCCACACACCAGGATCAAAAAGCGGCATTTGAAAAGGTCGTGGATGCCGCCAATTTTGCCCACAGCCTGAACATGGAGGTGAACGCCGGGCATGGATTGGGATATGACACAATTAATTTTTTCAAAGGATTATCGGTGATTGATGAATTCAGTATTGGGCACAGTATCATTTCCAGGTCCATCTTTGTGGGCATCGAGCGTGCCGTAAAAGAGATGGCGGCTTTGGTTAAAAGCCTTTAGAATGACACCATGATCAATAGTGCTGCATCCCCAAAAAGAGTGCGTTCAGAAGCCGTTGTTAGAGGAGTTGGACATGTACCTGGTCACCGCTGATCAAATGCGTGAAATGGATCGCCGGACCATTGAAACTTTCGGCCTAGCCGGGCAGGTTCTCATGGAAAATGCCGGTCGAAGCGCAACCGACATTTTGTTCAAAAAATTTCCCGAACGCTGCAGGCAAAAAGTGGGCATCGTTGCCGGAAAGGGTAATAACGGAGGCGACGGGTTTGTTATTGCCCGATATCTGGTCCAAAAAGGTGTCCGGCCGACGGTTTACCTGCTGTTTGAGAAGGAGAAAGCCAAAGGAGACGCAGCACTCAATTTGAGATTGCTGGACCCGCTGGGTTTGGAAATAATCGAAATACCGGATCAAACCGCTTTTGCCGGGCATCAGTCACAGATGCGGCATGTAGACCTCTGGGTGGATGCCATACTGGGAACCGGGCTTACCTCGATTGTCAGGGGACATTTTAAAACCATCATCGATTTTCTGAACACTTCAGGCAAGCCGATTTTTTCAGTGGATATCCCTTCCGGTCTCAATTCAGACACCGGCCAGGTGTGCGGCACTTGCACGCGATCCGCGACAACCGTGACTTTTGCATTTGCGAAACCCGGGCATATTCTTTTCCCGGGGGCCACTTTCACAGGAAACCTTGAAATTACCGACATCGGAATTCCACATCATATTGCTGAAGCGGTTGCGCCACTTCAAACCCTTATTACTCCGGATCTCATCACCTCATACATTCAGCCCAGGCCTGCTGATACCCATAAAGGTAAGACCGGCCATCTGCTGGTCATTGCAGGATCTCCCGGAAAAACAGGCGCCGCGGCCATGACCGCTCTGTCTGCTATGAGAATGGGCGCGGGTCGGGTCACACTCGGAATTTCCCGCAATCTGAATATAATTGTGGAGCCCCAGGTTCTGGAGGCCATGACCGCTCTTTTGCCTGAAACAGAGACGGGAGAATTGGATGAATCGGCCTTTGATTTGATATCCGGCCTATGGGACAACAAGGCATGCATGGCCATAGGGCCCGGTATCGGAACCCGGGAAACAACCCAAAAATTGGTTCTCCGAATCATTGAAACCTGTCCAATTCCGCTGGTAATCGATGCCGACGGTTTGAATTGCCTGGCTGGAAACACGGCTATTTTAAAACTGGCAAAAAAACCGGTAATCATTACGCCGCATCCCGGTGAAATGGCAACACTGATTAACAAAACAGTCGCTGATGTGCAGGCTGACCGGATCGGTTGTGCGCAAAAATTTGCCCGATCTTTTGGCGTCACCGTGGTGCTAAAAGGCGCCGGAACCGTTGTGGCAACTTCTGATGGCCGCATTTTTATTAATCCGACCGGAAATCCGGGTATGGCCTCTGCGGGTATGGGAGATGTTTTAACCGGAATGATCGCCGGGTTGATCACCCAGGGATATGCGCCTTCCATTGCCGCTCAAATCAGCGTGTTTGTTCACGGCGCCGCAGCCGATACACTTGCCGGGGACCAGGGGCCTGTCGGTTTTATGGCTTCAGACGTAATGGCCGCTTTACCGAATCAGTTTCGTCGGTTTATGGTGATCGATTAATGCAACTGATCACGCGTTCTTCCGAACAAACACAATCTTTGGGAAAAGTGATTGGGGCTTCCCTTAAAAAGGGAATGGTATTTGCTTTGTCCGGAGATTTGGGATCTGGAAAAACAACCTTTGTTCAGGGTCTGGCTGTCGGGATAGGAATCTCGAAAGATGAATACATAACAAGCCCTACCTTTACACTAATCAATGAATATCACGGTCGTCTGACACTCATCCACGTGGATCTTTATCGGCTCGATACCGTCTCGGATATCGACGACATCGGTTTTTTGGATGCTCTGGAAAGCGGCGGTGTCGTGGCCATCGAATGGGCGGACAAACTATCGGCAGATGAGATACAGCCGGATGTTCATATTCATATCGAAATGATGGATCATGAGCGGCGGCGAATCACCATTTCGCCGGAAGAAAATGATTTTTCAACCACGATCAAAGAATGGAGCAAAGAATTGATATGCGACTAATTGTTACGAAATTCGGTGGGACTTCCGTCGGTGATATCGAGCGGATTCGGAAGGTGGCCCATCGGGTCATCAAAATATTTGACCAAGGCGCCAACGTAGTGGTCATTCTTTCAGCCATGGCCGGCACAACCGATGGATTGATTAAAATGGCTAATAGCATCACCGATTCCCCGGATAAGCGCGAACTCGATGTTCTTCTGGCAACCGGCGAACAAATCACGGCCGCCCTTCTGGCAATGACTTTGAAATCACTCAATTACCCCGCAGTGTCATTGCTGGGTCACCAGGCCGAGGTGCGGACGGATCATAAGTTTGGGAACGCGAGAATCCGAGGTATCGGCGCTTCCCGAATTCGGGAATTGATTGAAAAACGCCACATCGTCGTTGTCGCCGGTTTCCAGGGGTGCGACCCCCACGGGAATATCACCACTCTAGGCCGGGGCGGGTCCGATACCTCTGCGGTGGCCATCGCTGCCGTTCTCGGGGCGGATGTTTGTGAGATTTATACTGATGTCGACGGAATCTATACCGCTGATCCCAATGTCTGTAAAGACGCCAGGAAGCTTAAAAAAATTTCTTACGATGAAATGATTGAAATGGCGAGCCTCGGCGCTAAAGTTTTACAGATCCGGTCAGTGGAATTTGCCAAGAAATACAACGTGCCGGTGCACGTTCGGTCATCATTTAGCATGGAGGAGGGAACAATGGTCGTGAATGAAGATACAGATATGGAACAGATGGTGGTCAGCGGTGTCACCTGCAATAAAAATGAAGCCCGTATTACCCTCAGGCGGGTGATGGACCAACCGGGAGTCGCCGCCAAAATACTCGGCCCGGTCGGTGAGGCCGGTATTATAGTGGACATGATTATTCAAAACACTCTGGGTGCCGGTCGGACTGATTTCACTTTTACAGTTCCAAAAGTTGATTTCAAAGAAGCAATGGCTCTGGAAAAGACGATCGCTAAAGGAATACTCGCAGAAGATGTTCTGGGTGATGAAAATATCGCCAAAGTATCTATCACAGGTGTCGGCATGCGGAGCCATTCCGGAGTTGCAGCGAAGATGTTTTCAGCCCTTGCTGCTGAAAATATCAATATCATTATGATTGCAACCTCTGAAATTCGAGTCTCCTGCGTGATTGAAGAGAAGTATGCTGAACTCGCTGTACGCGCACTCCATTCGGCGTTCGGACTCAACCGGACATAGATTCAGTGTCTGAACGAAAACTGTCTTTTAGAGACCGATCCGAGTGGGATAAAAATTGTGACTCTTAAAATAGAG
>SDBV01002324.1_pt1 | contig 28432 bp, 54 predicted proteins | sample 2277081 | NCBI WGS metagenome assembly SDBV01 (sample SAMN10402039, study PRJNA504765) | marine sediment metagenome | isolation source: marine sediment core GS10_PC15, 223 cmbsf | place: Arctic Ocean: Southern Knipovich Ridge | collected 2010
GTGCATTCGTGGGAGCCGTACGGTGAGGCTGCGAGTCGCAGTCTGTGCGGTGGGATCGTAGCGGCTGACGATAGCGTTAACGTGGTGAGCCGTGAATCTGAAGTGACCTGTTCGGGATGCGTGCTAGCTATTGAGGCTGAGGAGCATCCATTAGGGGAGAAGATCACATGAGAGACCCGAAGCGCATCGACAACGTGTTGGCGGGGCTCAAGAGAGCGTGGAAGATTGACCCTGACATGAGACTGGGCCAGCTTGTGGTGAACCTTTCACGCACGCATGATCCATTCTATGTCGAGGACAACGACATGCTGTGGGCTATTCAACATTACCTCGACACACAGACATTCAAAGTGGGGACCCGTGCGAAGCGGGATGGGAGGAGTAAACGATGACCAAGCACACGCCGGGGCCGTGGAAGATGTTTTATGGCAAGATATGTTCGCCATCTTGCGAGTCTTTGGGATTTTTGTCTGGTGAGTTCACAGAAAGGAGCCATGATCTAGCTAATGCTCTCCGTGTCATCGCCTGTGTCAACGCCTGCGAGGGAATCAACCCGAAGGCAGTGCCGGATCTGCTGAAGGCGCTCAAGGAGGCAAAGGATCAATTGATTGCATTGTGCAGCTACGACGATGTACCCGTCTCTATTTTTCGCGCCATCGCCAAGGCTGAGGAGGAGTAATGAACCTTACAGTCTTCACCTACTGGCTCCTCATCGCCTCATGGCAGATGGGCGTGCCGATGCTCCCGATAGTCGTTGACGATGACGTGGCAGAGTGGGCGTGGGCTGCGACATGCTACGGATGTGAGCCTCCGCAGTATGAGGTGACTATCCCGTTGCTCAAATACGGTGACCGTACGTTTCTGAAGTATGTTGCATACCATGAGGTCTGCCATCGAGCGTTGGATCATCGTGCGAATTGGGACGAGGGTAAGAAGCGTTCGTTAAACGAGTTCTCTGCAAACAGGTGCGCGTCTGTCTACATGGGCGTTAGTATGGCTGAGATCGCTCACGCCGACATGAAAGCACTGGTGTGGGATCAAGAACAGAAATGTGATACTGGGAGGTGATCACAATGGGCGGGGGGCTTCGGCCCCTCGTCCATGTATTATTCACGGAATATGGTGACGTGCGTTCGCCATTTTCCAAAGAGGTGGAACCATGATGTCAGAGAGAGTTTGGTTGAAGCCGGGAGAGGTCGTGCGTCTCAGGCTAGGGGGCACTGACTACAAGGTGAACAGCGTCACCCCTGGAGCCGCTTACCTTCGTGGCATGCGCACCGATGGCGAGGGTGGGACGATTGCCGTGGCTCCGAACGCCTTCGTGTACAGGCCCAACGAAGACGGTGACTGGCCCGAAGAGGAGCCGTGGTTGGCTGACGTGTAAGGTCGATCCCATAAGTGCAATCATCGATTTAGTAGTATCGCACCAGCGTCGTTTTAAAGATATTGAGGAGGTCAAATGTCATTTTTGATAATGGGCAACCCTCGACGGCACCGCATTCACCCACGCAAGGTGAGGCGTCCGTCCGGTTATAAGGGTGGTACGTCCATCCATAATAAGGTCGAGGTCGAGAGAACGCACACCGTGAAACCTGCAGCGCAGAAGAAAGGCTTTAAGTCTCGCATGGTAACCAACCTGCGGTCGCTGTTCGGAAGGGGGAACCGGTGACGAATCGAGAATTACTGCTCGTGATTGTTATCTCTACCATTCTTGCTCTAAGCTTCAGCCAGAAAAGGAGATTAACAGAGCGCCTTGAAATCGCAAACCAGAAGCTTGCTCATACCATTGAGACGCTCCAAGAATGTCGAGGCAGTGACGAGCCTGAGTGTCCGTGTACCTACTACAGGAGAGACAGGGAGAATCAATGAGAGGTGCCTGCCTTTCGGTACTAGCGGTGGGAGCGACGGTGTTCGCCCTCGCTGCCATCTGGATGCCTTACCCACCTCCGATCCTGCCTCACGTCCTCGACGCCCGCCCAACATGGCTCGTGGAGCCTCATTTGGAGGGGCCTAGCGTGCCCTACATCGTCACCGCGTACTGCACTTGCCCCATCTGCTGTGGGCAGTGGGCTGATGGCCGTACAGCGTCCGGTACATGGGCCACAGAGGGTCGCACGGTCGCAGCCGATCCTGTGGTGTTCAGTATGGGGACATGCGTGACAGTGCCGGGTGTCGGTGAGCGTACTGTTGAAGATACGGGCTCAGTCATCAAGTGGCGGGCCATTGATGTGTTCATGGCGTCTCATGAAGCAGCGCGTCAGTTTGGCGTGCGCTTTCTTAACGTGAAGGAGTGTGCGTGATGAAACTAGCGATTGATTTACCGCTGAAGAAAATTCTGGACAACTATCAGGGCCGAAACCGAGAGCATCACACCGGATACACAGGCGAGATGGCCCACCGCCTCCGCAAGCTGGACGAGTACGCCGCCAGTGCGGAGAATACGGTTAATTGTGACGGTGAGCGCCGCAAAGTTCTTCTTGCTGACGTTGTGCTCCGCATACTTGACGAGGGTTAGTGACCGTCTTCCGCCTCATCCGCATCATAGCACTCGCGCTCTTACTGTTTACGAGCTATTCGTTTGTGTCCACGCGATACGTGAACGAGATTTGTTACGAGCAAGAGTTTTGGAAGGGTGATCACTGGTACTACACAGGTAAGATCATATGTCTAGACTAAAAAAGACTACTGGAAGGGAGGTGTACTCCGTTCTACTGATGTGAATTGTGTGTCGTTTATTGTGTGTCGTTTATGAGTACTGTCGGGAGCGGTGGACCGTATAGGATAAGCCGCGCGAATGCTGCATGGGTCTCCAGTAGGAGACGACGGCATTTAGCAGCCATCTGAGATGGGTAACCGATAGAGAATCGAAGGGCCGTGGCCCCGTGGCCTGTAAATACGGGGCAGCTTAAAACAACGGAGGTGATGATGGAACTTGATGTTGTGATTGGTAGTAAGCCACGTTGTGTTTGGCTTAACGGGAAGAAGATGAAGCCGTATCAGGAGTACGGTTCATGTAGAAAAATCTTTGTCCTCGGTGCAGTAATGATCAAGTTGAACGACAGAATGTTCAAGCAGAACAAGCACGAGGTTAAGGTTCTGGAGAAGTGGGGTAATCACCCGAAGTACAAAAAGCATCTTCCGAAGCTTCTCGATTACTCACTTCATTACTCGTGGATTGCCGTTCAATACCTACATGGAATAAGAAAGTCGTGCTCAGAAAAGAACCGTCAGAAGGTAAAGCGTATTGCTGATGGGATTGGTGTTGGTGACACTCATAATAATAATTGGGGTATGTACAAGGGTGAAGTCATGCTTCTTGATCTTGGCGTAGGGAGTATTTATTGAGCATAGCAAGATTCAAAGTGGACCGTGTCCACATCGACGGATCAACTGAGGCGACGATTACTATCGACCGTGACTCTTTATATCAGATGGTGGAGGTACGCCCTAAGGGGAAGCACTACACGTTCACGATGCCTCTCGGTCAGGTCGCTGAGATCATCCACCAGCAGCACGCAAAAAAGATTGCGGAAGAGAAGGTTCTCTCACGCAAGACAAGGAGGCGACGGTGAGTCTGATCCTGACATGTCGTAAGCACCCAAAGTACGCAGCCAAGGTTAAGCCGCGCGTCAATTGTGACGCTTGCTGTGACCTGTGGCACATTGCAGAGGAGGCGAGGGCGTTAGAGCCCCGCGTCTTCTGGTCATTCGTTATCGAGGAGGATTGATGCCTACAGGATATACAGCGGTCGAAGAAGAGGAAGACGTGACGTTCAAGCAGTATCTGTTGGGTTGCGCTCGTGCGTTCGGTGCGTGCTTCCACCGGAGAGATGATGGAAGCCTAAATCAACCAGAACACCAGAAAGAGAGTGACTACAACAAGAATTCCCTGCTCTCGATTCAAGAAGAGTTGAAAAAGCTGCTCGACATGACAGCCGAAGAGCGGAACGAAGCGGCTAAGATAGATTACCTTAATCGTATCAACGATAAGGTGTTCGGTGTAGCGAGGGAAAGAAGGGTCAAGGAAGCTAACGAATGGATTGATGCTCTCTATGAGAGCATGAAGGAATGAGCGCTGACAACTGGGCCATATGCCCGAAGTGTAGCCCGAAGGCTGTGCATGATTGTTCCTGCGGTTGCTCGCCGCCAGAGGCTAAGTACACACTCCGAGAGGATTACGAGATTGGAGTAAGTGACGGGAAGTTCTTCGTGAGTTATAGCGCGATATGTCGAAATCACGATAAGCCAAACAATGAAGGCTGTGGCTTCGAGTACGAGTTCAATTTCGAGAAGGAGATCTAGAATGAACGCACTGCTTGATCAATTGAAAGCAGCACGCAACGTCAGCACACCGTTGCTGTCGATCACAACTCCGGATCAGCCCGCACTGATGGAGGTGTTGGTTGAAGGCTTCAAGGATGAGGCTCCAATCATCAGGTGGGACCGCGCACGCGGATTCGTTCACATGAACGAGAAGGGCACCGCCTCTTTGAACGCCATGATGGAGGCAACCAAGGCTACCGAAGATCCGGTTGACGTAAAGAACCTTGACGTGGTTAGCGCTCCACCAGACTCTGCTATGAGGCTCGCAGTGTTCCTTCCAGAGGAGACCATCGTGGTTACCTTTGGGATGAACCGTTACCTCAACGAGAGCGACGCTGGTCCGCTGGTGCAAGCTATCAGTAACCTGCGCGATCTCTTCATGAACGACGGTCGCACTCTGCTCCTACTTGACGCTGACTTCGAGCTGCCAGCAGAGATTCGGCACGATGTCATCCCGCTTGATGATCCACTGCCGACAAACGATCAGTACGGAGAGATGATCAAGACCCTGTACAAGGACGAGGAGACTCTCGGCACACCATCGGATGATCTGGTCAACAACGCTGTTCGCAGCGTGCGTGGGCTGTCTGCGTTCGAAGCTGGACAGGTGATTGCTATGTCGCTTTCCCTCACCACTAGAAAGGGTGGCGACCCGATGACGGTTGAGGTTCTGGACGATGCGTGGGATCTCAAGCGTCGGAGTGTTGGCAAAATCAAGGGACTCACTATGACAACCGACGGGCCAGCACTTGAGGATCTGCGCGGGCTCGACTCCATCATCGACAAGCTGAACAAGCTTCATAACGGGCCTAAACCCCCCGAGCTTTACGTCCGAGTTGATGAGATCGACAAGTCGTTCGCTGGTCTTGGCTCCAATGGTGGGCCGGGTGACAACACGGGAGTGTCTCAGGATCTCCACGAGCAGTTTCTCGTCAACATGGAAGACAACGGCTGGACTGGGGCTATCCTCGTGGGCGTGCGTGGCGCTGGCAAGACGGTGCTGACTCAGGCTATCGGCGCGCATCATGGAGTGCCTACCATTGCAATGGATACAGGCAGCATGAAGGGGAAGCACGTTGGTGATTCGGAGAGTGCTTTCCGCAACGCCTTCCGTACCATCAAGAGCATTGGTGGCGAGAACGTCTGCGTGCTTGCAACGTGCAACAGGCTTGATGTGATCCCACCGGAACTCATGCGTCGTTTCAAGCTTCAGGTGTACTTCTTCGACATCATGACAGCCGAGGAGCGCAAGGCTCTTTGGCCTATCTACCTAAAGAAGTACAACCACCCGCTCGACTCAGAGCTTCCCGATGACAGGGGCTGGACTGGTGCGGAAGTTCGTAATTGCTGCGAGATGGCGTGGATGACTGGCGACAACGTGAAGGACTACGGGACTGACTCCATCGTGCCAGTGACAGTGTCTGATCCCGACTCCGTTTCCAGCCTTCAGGAGATGGCGGATCGACGTGGGTTTCTCTCTGCATCCTACAAGGGTGCATACAAGTTGAATAAGCTTGACGCTCCGAAGGACACCGAGCGTCGTAAGATGAATCTGAAGGAGTAGATGATGACCGTGAAGCCGATGGTCGCATTAGCAGGAGAAGATGGAAACGCTTTTTCCATCTTGGGTCGCTGTTCTAGGGCGGCGAAGAGTGCTGGCTGGAGCAAGAAACGCATCGACGCATTCATAAAGGATGCACAATCTGGTGATTACGACAATCTTTTGCGCGTGGTGTTGGTGAATTTCGAACACGACACTGATGAGGAGAACTGATGGATTCATTTTCGATGGTGGTCGGCGCACTCGTGAAGACTGCGTACGATGGCTTCTGTAAGCATCGTGACGAGAAGGAGAAGGCGGTTGAGCTTCAGCCTATCTCTGAAGCACACTGTGTCGGGCCACTGTACAGTGACAACATGGAAGCCATCATGGACCCCGACTGGATGAACAAGCCCCGGCATCAACCGGGTATTGCTGTGAGGAGGATTCGATAATGTCGCACGTCACTGAGAGCGCCACAGTCTTTACAAGTCTAGATGACTTACAGGCTGCGGCAGAACGCGATGGCGGCACACTACATCGCAATCGTAAGCACGTCCGGTGGTATCAGGCAGGGTTCGTGGATGACTCCACGGAGTGGAAAGCGTTCTTCTCGAAGGAAGAGGCTGCACGTATTGCGAAGCTCTCAAAGATAGAGCGTGTCGCAATCATCAACGCTGAGATGAACAAGGCGGATCATGTCATCTCTTACCCCGGTGTGGACTACGACGTTGGCGTTCACGAACAAGAGGATGGTACGTTCCGCCTTCGGTGGGACTACTACAACGGTAATCTTGGGAAGATCATGGGTCCTAAGCGTGGGTATCGATTCGCGCAGCAGTACGGTTTGTCTGCTGCAACACGACAGGCACGAAGGGAGGGGTGGAGAACGAGGGAGACCAAAAAGCCAAACGGCGAGGTCGAGCTTGAACTTCTGAAGCGATGACAAAAGTAGATCTGATTAGCATGCTTGAGCCGTTCGAGGACAACACAGATATCCTTGTTGATGCTCCTACCGACGAGATTGAGATCACTGGGTACGCTTACAGGTGGAATTCGGGTGATCGAGCCGATGGCGCCCGAATAGTGCTGGAGGTGAAGCGATGAAGAGATACTTAGGAGACAGCGTGTACGTTGACTTCGATGGCTACATGCTAACACTTACAACCGAAAACGGATATGGGCCAGATAACACTATTTATTTAGATCCACAGGTCTATGATTCTCTTGCTGGATATGTTTCAGACTTACGTATGGCTCCGCCGGAGGATGATGAATGAAGAAGATCATCGTGACGTTCGACTTAACCGGTGGCTCCCGAATCGAGGCGTTCGGCTTCAAAGGAGCTGAGTGTCTCAAGGCTACGAAAGGTCTTGAGCGTGTTCTCGGTAAGGCGATCACGAGAGTGTCCAAGTCTGAGATGAAGCTGAAGGACAGCAGAAGGGTGGTGACATATTGAAAGTGATCTTCGATCCAACGGGAACGTGTCGCTTTATTTACAACGATGAGCTTGCAGCCATCATCAAGAAAAGTGTTGGTAATCTCGTCACGCGCCGTGCTAGCCACGTAGAGCCCACACAGGATGGGCAGTGGACCGCAGATATGTCCCTATGTGGAGGGCCTCTACTTGGTCCTTACGAGGATCGTGGTGACGCTCTTACTGAAGAGGTCGCATGGCTTCAGCTCAACGACATTCCAGTACCAAAGGAGGCAGTATGAAAAATCTGATAGTCGCTATCGTCTTGGTTACCATTGCAGCGATAGCATGGGCTGGAACCGGTTTCTTCAAGTACGAAACGAAGTGTACTGGTTTCAAGAAAGCATGCGTGTATGACCACCTTGGTGATGACATCTACATTACAGTCGATTGCGTTTCACTTTGCCCGCTTAGCATTGAGGTTGACTAATGAAGACAGAGCGAGAAGTTCTTATCCGTCGGATCAATAAGTGCCATCGTCGTATAGAGGCAGGCTACAAGCCCGTCGATGGTCAGGAGTCGGAACAGGATCGCCTTGAGCGACTGACCGCGCGACTGAAGGATGTTGAGGTCGTTGAAGTGCTGGTGAAATCAGCATGGAATGAGGGAGCTAATGGAGCCTAAGAAGCTGGAAGCGGTCGCGGACACAACAACCATCCTTAACCTCACGCTTGGCAAGGTGACCAATAGGGTTGGGCTTAGTCAGGACACCAGCGCGGTCGAGACAGAGGTGGACAGGAAAATGCTTCACGTCGGCGTTGACCTGTACGACTCGAAAGAGTTGAAGGCGTGTCAGCGCTACCTCAGCGACCTAAAGAAGTTCATCCGGTCGAAGAGTGTGCCTTCGTTCTTTCGTGGCGGCATGTACCTCGTGAAGGATGAGGCGCTCAAGGAGGTGCATGAGCATCTCAAGAAGTCCATCACGGAGTTCGAGCCTCTGGTTGAGACGTTCGTCGCGGTCGCGGAGGAGCGTCAGCACGAAGCCAGGGAGCGTCTCGGTCTTGCGTACAACGCTGACAAGTACCCGACCAACCAGCAGATCCGTGACGTGTACCGTATCGCGTTTGGATGGTTCAACCTCTCCACTCCCGACAAGCTGGCGCGGATCGACCGCAACATCTTCAAGGAAGAGCAAGAGAAGGCTGCAGAGATGATTCAGTCTGCGACAGAGAACATCGAGAAGATGCTCGCCATCGAGGCGAAGACTCTTGCAGACCGAGCCATCGACAGGCTCACGCCCGGCCCTGATGGTAAGGCGAAGGTCTTCCGTAATAGCATGGTGTCGAACATCGGGGAGTTCTTGAAGAACTTCAATATCCGCAACATGGGCTCCAGTGAGGAGCTAGAGGTCGAGGTCGCCAGGATGCGTCAGCTTCTAGATGGCGTCGATCCCAAGTTGCTTCGCGAGAGTGCTTCGCTACGAGCGGACCTCTCTGCAGGCTTTACGAAGGTGTCTGAGGCTCTGAACGCCAACGTCATCAACAAGCCGAAGCGTTTAATGAAGCTTGGTCAGATTGAAAAGAAGGAGGCGTAGATGGCTGAAATCGTGAAGGTCGCGTTGAAGAATCTCCACGCGAACCCGTTCAGGCACATTGACGAGTACCCGATCCTCAAGGAGAAGGTGGACACACTGAAGGAGAGCTTTGAGGCGAACGGTATCTGGCCTGGAATCCTAGCACGTCCAGCGAAGTCCGGTTTTGAGATCGCGTTCGGGCATCACCGTCTCGTCGCAGCGAAGGAATTGTGGGGTGACGACAGGAAGGTTCCGATCATCGTGGATGACTTCGACAACGATCAAATGCTCAAGATGATGTCGAACGAGAACTCTGAGGATTGGGGTTCGAACTTCTACCTCGCAACGATGCAGCCGATTGCTGCTGTCGTTGAGGCGTTTGGTGCTGGAGAGATTGACGACATGGAGGCTGTTGATTTCTCGAATCAGTCAATGGCTCGATACTCTCGTGTTGCTCCGAGTTTCAACAAGAGACCGGTGCGGTCCAAGGAAAGCACTCAGAGAGGTCGCGTTGCTCAGGAGGGCGATGAGTTTGCATACACTCCGAGTACTGTAGCTAGGTATCTTGGGTGGATAGTTTCCGGTGGAAGCGCATCCCCAAGGGTTGTGTCGGCAATCAACGCTCTGGAGTTAATCGAGCTTGGTGCCATCAAAGCGAAAGAGCTTCAAGCCCTAGGCTCTAAGCATGCTCAAGGAATCATCAGTGGCGCGAAGCTCATCTACGAGAAGAGTCTCAAGAAAGCTGCGGAAGATAAGGTTGTAGCCGAAGAGAATCGCATCAAGCGTGAGGAGAAGCTTGCCGTCGAGGAGGCTTCCGCGCAGCGGCGTTACGATGCGAAGGTCAATAAGATCGGTGAAGAGAAGGCGAAGGCTGAAGCGAAAGCCCTTCAGGACGCGAAGGATCGTATCGCGGAAGAGAAGAAGCAGGCTACTGTTGACGCAATTGAAGCCGAGAAGCTTGCTCGCAAGGAAGCCGCCGAGGCTGCGACCGAGCACTTCAGCGAACAGACTGCTCGTGTTCGTGAGACCAACGTTGCAGCAGAACGCATCATTGAAGAGAACAAGGCTCTCGCCTCTCAGGAAACAACAACAGTGAACGAGCGAGCGCGTATCGGAGTTGATCTCAGCGAGAAGGTTTCTGTGTACGCTGAGAAGCTTTCCGATCAGTCGATACCTCCGGTTCTCATCAACCTCGTGGACGCGCTTTGGGATCCATCCAATGTATGTCCGATCAAGGACGTTCGCAATCTTGCGAAGGCTGTTGCTGAGAAGTACGCCGCATTCGGTACTCTCAGAACTCAGCTTAACGGTGCAATCAAGAGAAGGACACGCAAATGATCGGACAGGAGGAGACAGTCTCTCGATTCGAGAACGAACAGGAAGCGTGGTTCGCAAGCGACGATCCGATGGCTAAGGTTCTATCTGCCATGCCGACTGGCGACACCATCAAGAGGATAGTTAGAAGGATGGCTCACTTCGCTGGATTCGTCATTGACGAGACGATGCGAACCGAGCGAGTAACCGTACACACCGATTGGGAGTTGTACTCCCGATGGTGTGCAACCGATGGGGCTGGATACGCGGACGCCACTCCCGGCGCGCGTCTTCGCGCATATTTTGATTCTGTCAAGGTTTAAGCTGTAAGGTGAGTAACTAACCGTTTCCCCCGGATGTCTGATGGGGGCACACTTCGGAGGTCTGATGAAGACACATCGTTGGAAGGATTTGAATCACAAGAAGGAAGAGGATTTGGATTTGCTTTGGGAAGTGACACATGAGCGAAACGTTTTGATGTGGTACGTTCGGACTCTCTTGAACTGGAGACAGCATGTTCACTGGTTGATCCCTATCGGATGGATCATCGGAGCCGCGCTGGTGTTGTCGAGTTGCACGTCACCAACCAAAGCTACTGACATAGCCGAGTCTCGCAACGAGATCCTAGCGGTCGAGTACGCTGCGTGCCACTCCGATTATCACAATCTAGGTTTCGAGGTAGCGGTTTACTTTGTTGACTACAAGAGAGTGGATGGAGCGCTAGCGTGGGGCAGCATTCAGGATAGGTCTATCACGCTAGTCCGTCCTGCGCTCAACACATGGGCTCCAGTAGACGTAGAGATGGTTGTGGGCCACGAGGTCTGTCATGTCATGGGACTCTTTAATGAAGGCATTGCGACGGTGTGCGCTTCCGATGCGTACTACAACGCGGGGTGTCACTGATGTTATGGCATAGCCATTGGGAGAAGTGTTGGACGTGCTTTAGGCGTCTGGCGTTGTTCGTTGTTGTCGTTCACTTCATAGCTCACGTTGGCTGTGTTGCTGTGTTGGCAACGTTAGCTTTACTGTGACGTGGGGTAAATACTCTCGTATGCAGAAGCAGTGGTTGGATAAGCCACGCTGCGGAGCAACCAAGCCAGATCCAAACGAACCAGATCACGATCACACATGCAGGGTGGGAGCTGATCATAAAACTGAACATCGTTGTGCCTGCAACAGAACTTGGGTAAGGGTAAGGGGGTATCTACATGCCAACACTTGATCCGGGGTTAATAATCATTCTAGCTGTAATCTACATCGTCGTCCTTGTGATCTTAGCAACGGGAGTATCTGACAATGGCAGACATTGAAGACATGAGGATGCCGACCGGTGGCAGGAAACCTAAGCGATCATTCATGGATCACCTTAGCGTTCGAGAAACAAGAGTCAAAGTTCTAAAGGTAACGCAGAAGGCACTTGCTGAGAATCTAATCGATCCAAGTACTGGAGAACCTATCTCACCGTACTTGATCTGTAAGTGGGAAAAGGGTGATCGCGCCGTCCCACTATGGGCTGCACGTCACATCGCGGTTCTGAACAACGCAGCGCTTGAGTACGACAGAAAGGGAAAGTGATGAATCTTCAAATCGAAAAGCTGGAAGACATTCAATGCCCGTGCGGTAACGCTGAGGGACAGTTCCCTTCAAAGCGTTACAAGGAGGTCTTCGATAAAGTTAAAGACCCGGAAGGAAAAGTTTGCATCATGGAGATCGTTAGGGGTCTTGTTGAGGGCGAACTTGCTCTTCACGAAAGGCGCTACTTGATTGATCTAATCGTAATGCAGTTAGTCGCCATGAACGCATACGAGGCTATGAAGCTTGACGCTATGATGGAAAATTCTCCAGCCGCTGGACGAGGTAACAACTGATGAAATGGAGCCACTCTAAGTTGAGCAAGCTTCAAAGCTGCTCCCATAAATACTACTTAAACTACGTAAAGGGTATCTGGCGCGACGGCAACCACTTCATGAAGCGTGGGATCGCAATCCATCACGCTGCGAAACAGGGTCATAAGCGTCAGCTCTTCAACAGGGCGCAGAAGGATATCGACTTTGTGACAGGAACCCTGAATCTCAAGGGTATCGAAGCAACCAACGTTCAACCTGAAGACATTTGGACCGATCCATCGTTCATGGAGGAGATGCCAGGTACTGACAAGTCTCTACAGGAGGCTCGTGACATCACTGCCGACTCGTTCGAGAAGGAGTGGGAGAAGGGTACGTTGATCCCTTACGGTGAGGATGCCAAGAAGCTGAAGGCGAAGACGAAAGACTGTGCCGTGGATATGGGTGGTCACTACATCAAGGAGTACGCCAAGGTCGTTGTGCCTGCCGCTGTCGAGCGCTACATTGAGGTTCCCATCCCCGGCACTGATGCTATCCTCAACGGCTACGTGGACCTCATTCAGGAAGACGGTGGGGAGGTCATTACCGACCTGAAGTCTGCGGAGAAGGCTCCGAAGTTTGAGGCTGAGGGTGAGCAAGGAGACAACGAGAATATTCACTACGGCAAGGGTCCGGGTGCTGACCTAAGTAATCAGCTCACGCTGTACACGTTGATGCGTTGGGCTGATGTGAAGAAGAAGCCGGTCAGTGCGCGCCTAGTCACTATCGTTCGCACTCCAGTTAAGGCGAAGATGTCCGTCTACAAGATGGAGACAGAGCGAACCAAGGAAGATATGCAGCGTACCATTGCCAAGTTCAAGAAGGCTATTGAGCTACATGACGCCGGGGTGTTCATGCCCGCCGATCAGGGCGGCTGGAATAGTCCGTGTGGAAACTGTGAATTCGCAGATGGGACGTGCGAATATGTCCGCAAGCGTGGTGTCAAGTGAGTGCTCTGAGAGGTTGGTGGATGAAGCACAGACGACCGCACTCGTGCGCTATCTGTATTCATCTAATGAACGCAGCGCATGATGATGCGTTGTCGCTGGACATCGATGCTGTTCTTAACGCAGTGTTTGAGAATCTTCAGTTCATTCCAGGCGTGGAAGCGGTCGAGGTTATTGAGGTTACCGACTTCGACCTTGCGTACTAAGAAAGGGGGTTGAATATGGAGATGAGAACCTTCAAGGTGGTAAACAAGAGCCGTAACGCCTTCTGGAAGATCAGTGAGCCATGGCAGGATTGGACGCAGTCAAAGGACAATCGCTGGGTTATCACGGTTCACTACGGGAAGAACGGAACGAAGGGTTCGGTCAGGGAGAAGTTCTTCGACTCAAAGCATGAAGCGAAGAACTACTACATCAAGATCATCAGTCAGAAGTACGTGAAGGGATACGTTGAACAGGACGGTGGGGTTCAGGTCAGTAAGCCTGTCACGAAGCCGAAGCCGTTTTTGCAGGGGGGTTATATCGACCATTACGAAGATGACGACTGGGCCACCGTCCTCTCTGTCGGAGAGGTCAAAAAGCCAGTCCATATCCTCCCACCAATCGAGCAGAAGAAAAAGAGGCGCATGAAGCTAGGAGGAATCAAGAGTGCCGCAAGAGCTTAAGCAATCGAATCCGTTTTCGGTTCGAGTCTACTTCAGGATCAACCCGCAAGGTGCGATGGAGATCAAGGAGTACCATGACATCACGAGGATCAAGCATGGTGGTGGGTTTGCGATCTTCTACGGTGCCTACAATTTCTATTACGCGAGCTATTCAACAGATGGAATCGTTCGCATCGAAAGGGTTAAGGAGAAGATAGATGAGCAAAATAGTAAAGGTCGGGACTCTCATACCCCGCCAGACCTTCAAGACATCACTGACGGAGCGTGATGGTCGATTTGTTAAGCACACACTTCGTGCAGACGAAGTCGTTGTGCAGTTCGAAGATGATGATGAAGACACGCGCCTTCATTCGGATGTCTTGGTCATATCGAATTGAAGTATCTAGTCGTTGGAGCTTCAATCAGGGATGATCCTACCGACGCTGAGTTACTATCGGAGATCGTTCACTTACGAGACCTCTTGCAGAACATGACCCTTGACTATGCGAGAGAGTGTCTTACGAAAATTCCGAAGGGACTACGGTTTGAGTTTTGTGGGAAGCAATGAGCCCACGCCGGGTTTGTCAGCAACACCCGGATCAAGAGCTGACATCGAAGGGGGATAACCTCTTCTGTCCTAAAGGGCATAAGTGTAAGACTTGGATTGTTGTCGATGCGAGGAATCGTTTTTTCGCTCGCGCAATCAAGAACAAGAATGAGATCATGCTCACCAAAGGTGAATCGGGTCGAAAAACACCAGATTGGAAATGCCCGAAAGGTCACATGCTGTGGTCTTTTCAACCGAGCATAAATCGGTATCGTTGTACTCTTTGTAATCACCCGCCAAAGCGGGTATTGGAGGTAGTGAGTGTCTGAGAAGGTAGATGAGAAGACAGGCGAGGTGATAAAGTACGTTCCTGTTTCGGTTGAGAAGTACGATGCAAATGATCCAATCCAACTCTACATGAACCCCGTGATGTTCGATCAACTTCAGAGGTTCGGTAGGCTTCTTGCGAGTAGCCAGTTGGTTCCCGGTCACCTACAGGGTCAAGAGTCCAACTGTGCGCTCATCATCGCGCAGGCGTTTCGTTGGAAGATGGATCCACTCAACGTAGCTCAAGCTACGTATATCGTGTCTGGTAAGCTTGGGTATGAAGGAAAGTTGATTGCCGCAGTGATCAACGCTAGCTCTAAGCTAGACAAGACCCTCAACTACGAATACAAGGGCGACGGCGACGGTCGTGTTGTGCGTGTGTTCGGAACTCTGAAGGGTGAGGATAAACCTCGTGAGGTCATCGGCACGCTCAAGAAGTGGAAGACTAGAAACTCCCAATGGACTGACAACCCAGATCAGATGCTTTCGTATCGCGGCGCTCGTGAGTGGGCTCGTCGTCACATGCCTGAAGCGGTACTTGGCGTGCAGTCCATCGATGAGGTAGAAGAGATCGCAGAGGACGAAGCACGGAAGGTTCTGCCTGAGGTTCTCGACACTATCCTTAGCTCCAAGGACGTGAAGGCTACGGATGATCCGCCAGAGCGTGGAATAAAGGTTGTCGAGGTCGAGGCTGAGGTTGTAGAGAAGGAGAAGCCAGAACCAAAGAAGAAGGAGAAGAAGTACAAGGTCGGTGACGTTCTTCCTAACGGTAAGATCATCGAGGAACTTGACGACAAAGGTCAGCCTGCTGTCGTTCGCAAGCCGAAGTCAGCGCCCGCATCAGAGCCTGATCCTGAGCCTGGAGAGGCTATCGCACAGGAGATGGAACCCAAGGAAAAGATGTCCAAGGAAGACGAAGACATCGATGGTCTCTTCTCATGAGCACATGTACTTACTGTGAGGGTCGCGGCGAGCTATGTGATCTGTGTTGCGGTTCTCAGGCTGAGGAACCGTTCCGCTGTTCTGTTGAGGATTGCCCAATGGAGTTCTGCGTTGAAGAGTGTAGGACTGATCACTTAGAACTCGAACATGTAAGCACTGGAGGAGGATGATGAATAGCATCACATCGCTTGAGGCGGATCAGTACGAAGGCGTGAAGAAGTTAGTCGAGGCGTTTGACCCGTGGCCCCTCCAGGTAGAGAAGGCTTGGTATATTGCACGGGATCACTTGAGTGACGCACACCGGAGGGGTGAAGCGCTAGCGACTCGTGTCTATAGACGTGAAGCGATGGAGCATTGGGATCTCTACAAGAAGGCCGACAAGCTCGTGCAGACATTGATGGAACGACACGAGAGGGCTAAGCGATACATAACTGAAATCCAATCCAGCATTGAAACCGAGAAAGAACATAATGATCTTGAGACAATCAAGGAAATCTTAGAGGGTGAGGAATGAGAATGTTGCAGTTCGTTGTCGGTTTCATTAGCGCGGCTATTGTAGCTGTACCTACCGTCGTCTGGTTCCGCAGTAGGAAGCGTCAGAAGATACTCAACTCCCATCTCAGTACCGATTCATTACTCAGTGTTGATCGCGCTCAGCGCGAGGATCACTTCCCGTCGCCCGAAGACATCAAGTATTTCGCGAAGGTCAAGGACCGAATGAATTTAGGTAAGGGTTGTCTACATCCACCGCTTTATCAGGGAGGGAGTAGTGGCGAAGACGAAGTCTAGTCTGGTTCACGTTCGTACCTACAACATCGCAGACAACATCACTCACTTCGTGAACAATGTCTTTGGTCGAAAGCTTGGATTGATGGGACCGTCTCGTTCGTTACAGCAAGCGGTCCAGAAGGCGCTCGATGACGGTTACACTGAGGATGAGATCCGCATGGCGTTTTGGGCGGCGCGTTGTGTTACCGGGGAGTCATGGATCAACAAACAACTCCAAGGTGACCTACAGCCAGAAATCGTGCTGCGTCACAGCGGAGGGATGAACAAGATCACAGGAAAGCCAGCCATGCGCTGGTTGGATGACCTTGTGGAGAAGGCTGCTGAGATCAACAAACCGCTCGTGAGAGCCACACTTGAAACTCTTCCAGAGAGCATGAGGCCCAGGGAGGAAGAGCTACTCAAGAGAGTCGGAGTTCTATGACAGGCAATCCTGAGACGATCTTAGTTGCTGGCGCTCTGATTAAACCGGAGTTGGTGGCTGAGGCTGCGAAGTTCGTTTCCAGTTCAGACTTTGAAGACAAGAGACTCAGCCTGATTTGGGGATCCATCGTCAAGCTCATCGATAACGGTGCGACCGCCGAGCAAATCGATCCGTTCAGCGTTGCGAAGGGCTGCACTAGTAACGACTCTGTGCAGAAGAAGATTGCCATCTACGCAGGCGAACTACTCGATCAGTTTCCGAAGTCTGGCTCCCTGCTCACTTCAGCGCAGCGCGTGCGGCGGCTTGCAACGCTTCGGTCAACGCTCATTGACATGCGTGAGATAGCTGTTGACATCAAGGAGCAACTTGGGTCTGTTGATGGTGAGGTAGACAACCTTGAAACGAGACTCGCACAGCTTTCAATCAAGGTGTCGATGCGGTCTGACGTTGTAAGCAATCGAACCACATTCAAGGAGGTTGCTGTTGAAGTGGGAAAATACTTCGATCAATTGGCGAGCGGTCCGAACGCAAATGCTATTCCAACCGGAATACCGAGACTCGACAAGAAGCTGGGAGGCGGACTTCGTCCCGGCCAACTCCACTCTATCCTCGGAGGAACAGGATCTGGCAAGACGGCTTTTGCGTCTCAAATCTGCGACGAAGCCGTAAGGAGGGGGCATAGAGCCCTTATGTTCTCCATGGAAGTCGATCCCCTAGACGTGTATATCAGGGACGTTGAACGCCTCTCAGGGCGTTCTCGCTGGGATCTGAGGTCACCCGCCCACATCACTCGCGAAAAGGCGTCTGAGGCCCTCGTAGAGGCTCAGGCGACCATCCTGAACCAGCAAGACAACAAGGTTGTGTACGGGGAGCCCATGTCCGTTGAGGGGATCAGGCAGGCGATCCTTACCGAGAAGCTCCGGGGTGGCGAGATCGAGGTCGTGGTGGTCGATCACGCACAAGTCGCCAAGCCCTCAGGCGATGAGAAAGCTAACCGTCCACGCTACCTTGAGGTCAAGAGCATTGCTGAGGGGCTGCGGGCTATCGCTCGCCAACTCAACATCGTCATGGTCCTGACGGCACAGCTCAATCCGCCTCAAAAGGGTGAGCAACCAGACATGATGTACGTCCGAGAGGGTAAGGACATAATCATGTGTTCGGAAGTCGTGATGCTGATCTGGCATAAGAAGGAAGAGGCACCCGGAGGGGATATGGTTGTTACTGACTCTTACATTATTCTCGATAAGGTGCGTACGGGTATTTGCGGGAAGGTTCCCGTCTACTATCGCGGAGACTGCTTCCGCTTTGAGGAGCAAGAATGAAGTCGCAAAGATTCAGAGTAACGATTGAGTACACGCAGGAAGTTGATCCAGACATGTCCTCTGGTACAAAGAAGCACGAGACGGCCTACTGGAAAGAACATACCGATCAGTTCTACGAAGCAAACGTGAAACTCAAGGTGGAGAAGATAGAAAATGTGGGTTGATTGCGAACATGGACGCACAGAAGGAACGTTCGATACTTACGCTCAAGTAGAGCCACGGCTTCGTGTCGCACGAAAGAAGCTTGACGCAATGGAGATCACTCCATGGAAGGCAAAGGAAGTCATTCAGAAGATCTTCGGCAACATGAGACTTAACACGGACTGGCAGTATGCAGCTGGTGAGTTGAAAGGACCAGCAGCGAGAGCAGCATTCGAGGCTTGGCTTGAGACCAAACCGTTGTCGCACCGGAGGGTATATCACTCACCGGGAACAGTTGTTCAATTCGTCCTGACTAAGGACGAGCTAGAGGAAGCAGAGAAAGGGAGGCAGTGATGGATAGATGGTGGAGAGCGGAGGTAAGACTACCTTGGTTAGATCATCCGATGTCGTTTGGACCGTTTGGAACAACAGTGTATCCAGGGGAAACTCATACCGCGACGGCTTCAGCAGATTCGTGGCCCGTACAGGAATGGACCGTTTGCGGACAAAGCGTTAAAGCGGAATACCTTGAGTTCGTTGGACAGAAGGTCTTGCTTGAAGAGAAGTCTAATTGGTTTAACTTCGTTGTTCGTGGAAAACTAGACGTAGTTGAAATTCGAAGGGAGAAATAATGTTTCTACCGTTGTTTGTCGTTGGGTTTATCATCGGCGTTCTGGCAACAGTCGCATAAATGGATAGAGAAGATTTGGTCGTGACTGTTGTTGCTGTAGGGCTCACCATTGGATTGATAACATCCGTGACTAGCTGTGTGAAGAACGACACGAACAAAAGATTGGAGAGGTGTAACTCTGTTGTTGAAAGTGCGAGGTCGAGTGACCTCCTGATCAGAGAAGTTTGTGGGAGAGGTAGATAATGGCAAGTCTTAATCGAGTCGAGTTGATCGGAAACGTGGGGCGTGATCCCGAGATCGTAGTGTTCAGTAATGGCGGAAGCGTTGCGAAGTTCAGCATCGCAACGTCAGAGAAGTGGAAGAACAAGGATGGTGAACAGCAGGAAGAGACCCAGTGGCACAACGTTGAGGTCTTCGGGAAGCTTGCGGACGTGGTTAATAGCTACGTGACGAAGGGTAAGCAGATCTACGTCGCGGGTCAGGTGGTCTACGACAAGTGGGAAGACAAGGATGGTAACAACAGGACCAGCACCAAGATCAAGGTGACAGGCTTCGACGGTAAGCTTATTCTGCTTGGTAGTAAGGGCGATCGACAGACCAGCGCTCCAGCGCAGACGCAGGAACCTGTGGATTCGGGTTCGGACATTCCGTTCTGATGCCAGCTAAAAAGAAGACCGCAAAGAAGACCACTCCAGTAGACGCTCAGTTGGAGTGGCACAGCGAGGCTGTTGAGATCGGCAGTCTTATCGAGTGGAGTAAAAATCCACGTCGCCTTACGTCAAAGCAAGCCGACGACCTCAGAGACTCCCTGAAGAAGTTCGGGTACGTCGAGACCATCATCGTAGACCACGACAAGACGACCATCATCGGCGGTCACCAGCGCAGGCGCATGATGCTTCAGCGTCTGTTGGTGTCAGGATCAGCCTTGATTGAGGTGCGTGTACCTAACCGTCCGCTAACACCGAAGGAGTTTGAGCAACTCAACATTCGTCTCAACAAGAACGCTGGAGAGTGGGACTACGATATTCTGGCGAACAACTTCGAAGTAGAGGAGTTGTTTGAGTACGGGTTTGAGCCTAAAGAGCTTGGAATGGAAGATGAGACATCACCATCGCAGAAGAAGGAGAAGAAGCAGAAGCTTGAGAAGGACGATGATTCCATCTGCCCGCATTGTAAGAGGCCATTCTAGGGTAAAATTAAAGGATGGATAAACCAAGTCTACCAAAGAGAAAGGTATGCAAACAATGCAAGTGTCTGTTTGATCAAAAATATGGAAGACCAAAAAAGTATTGTTCGTCTAAATGCTCGTTGGAGGCTATGAAATCTCCTCGTAATAAGCCAAACATAAAGAAGGGTTCTAGGCTTAGATACGGACCAGAAAAAAAATGCGCTAACTGTAATGAAACGTTTGTTGCATATAGATCAACATCTGTAGTTTGCTCAAAGAAATGTTTTGGTGAACGAAGACGAAAGACTGGAGATTGGAGGGGCGTTAAGGCTTGGGCTAAGAAGTACTGGTCAGAACCAAAAAATAGACTCAAGAGAGCAAAAAAACTCAAGCTTATTACGCTTGATGGGGTTGCTCGTGAGATTTGTCGTCTTAGGTCAGGTTGTGAGGCTACCGGTTTTCATGATCTCCAATGTAAGGGATCCCTTCATTGGGCACACATCATAAGTCGTACTTATCACAAGGTGCGATGGGATGAAGATAACTGCCTACTTCTTTGCGCTGCACATCATATCTTTTACACATATCGCCATATTCAGTGGGAACAATTTCTTGATCAGAAGATTGGGAGAGATAAGTATGATGAACTAAAGCGAAGAGCTATGGTTAGCGGTAAGGTCTTCAAACCAGACGTTTACGAAAAGCTTTTGATTCGTCTCAATGCTTTGAAATCTACGAGGAGTTGAAGAGGAGATGGAGAGAGATCGATGAAAGCGATACTAATCGATCTTGATGGTACGAAGACTACAATTGAAGTACCGGAGAACGCACCGAACAAATGGATGGTGTCAGCACCATACAACCATAACACAACCAAACTTACTGCCGAGGCAGCACGAACCTACAAGCTCGAATGGATCTACCCGGCGAGCACAGAAGAAAAGAAGTGGGCGGTCTATAAGGAAATGGTAGAGGAGGTGGCTAAAAAGTCAAATTACACTGAAGTCGCAAAGGTTTATTTCGATAAGATGACACCTTCTATCATAGATCAGATTAAGGAGAGCAACAGCTTCTACCAAAACATGAAACAGTACTATACTCCTGAGAGCTTCGTCAGTGTTCCGAATCCGTCAGAACCGATGGTCACGAGCGAGAAGGTGGACCCCCCGAAGCTTCCGCCGATAGCTGAGAAGAATCGGCGTAGGATGAAACTGAAAAAGTTGACATAGGTGGTATCCTAGTTACTCACCCGCGTGGGAGTGTGGTGCAACGGAAGCATCTCCGGTTCCAACCCGGAAGATCAGGGTTCGAACCCTTGCATTCCCGCCAATGAGTCAAGCTGGCATCCTTCGGGACCAAAGCAACGACGGGCAGGAGCCGGGACGGGCCTTCAACCACTGAAGCCGCCGGAATCTCCGAGGAGAAGGCGAAGTAAAGAAGCACATAGTCCAATGGCCGGACGACGGGCTGTAACCCCGTTACCTCCAAGGAGGATGTTTGGGTTCGAATCCCTTGTGCTTCACCAATGCGGGTGTCTTGCTAACGGTAAGCACACAGCCTTCCAAGCTGGGAATAGGAGTTCGATTCTCCTCACCCGCTCCAATGCTGCCGTGGTCTTAATGGCACGACGCCTCCTTGGTAAGGAGGAGATTGACAGTTCGAATCTGTCCGGCAGCTATGCTATACTAATAAACATGAAACACTCTGAAATGTTGGGAATGTCCCTCAGTAAAGCAAACTCTCGTCTCAAGAAGGCAATTTTTCTTGATTTGATAAAATCAGCAAAACGAGATTCTTGTTTTAGATGTAATAAGAAAATAGAAACTCCAGACGAGTTAAGTGTTGATCACAAGATCCCATGGAGATACGAATCCGCAGATTTGTTTTGGGATCTAGATAATATCGAATTCTCGCACAGGAAATGCAACAAAAAAGATCGCCCTCACCTGGGACGAAAGATTATAAGCCCAAAGGGAATGGCTTGGTGCTATGAGCATAAACTACATTTATCACTGAATCTTTTTACTGATTCTGGTGTAGCTCATCATGTCTGCAAAGAATGCAGGGTTAAAAGGAACAGAAAGAGATATCCAGCATGGAAAAAAAGTAAAGAGTATCCAATGTTCTTGGAATACAAGCGTAAATGGTACGCAAGAAAAAAGGCTTCCATCCCCTCATAGTGTCAATGGCTAACATGGCAGACTCTTAATCTGAGGATCGAGGTTCGACTCCTCGTGGGGGGACCAATTTGATAGGCTGTTCTTGGGGGTTGTCATGAACGATTTCGAGGAACTCAATACAGCGTTGAACGAGTACACGAAGACCATCATTGGCGTTCCGCTGACGAAGGTCGATGTAGCCGCACGATTCATGGTCTACTCATCGCTCATGAAGCAGTACGGAATTGATAGGATGCCGATCATGATTATCGCTGACAGGATGCCTATCCAAACGAAGGAGGTTCCGCACGTTACTTCCAAGTTGGTCAACTGACTATTCCTTGGTGGTGGAATGCATACACACCAGCCTTAGAAGCTGGCGCTCGAAAGGGTATGAGAGTTCAAATCTCTCCCGAGGAACCAAATGTCCAGAACAAGGAAGCGTGAGTACACTGGGTCGAAGGAGTTCGACAGAAGCTGCCGTAGTCACGGTGGGTGCCCTTGGTGTGAGGGTAACAGGACAATCAAGCTAAAGAGACTGGAGTCTTATGCCAACGAAGAACTACGTACCGCCGAAGACGAAGCAGGTCCGGAGGCGCTACCTTTCAGCGAAGACTCACGAGAGGATCAGGGTGATGAAGCGTGCTGGGATGAGGATGACCGACATCGCTAGACGCTTAGACATTTCCTACTCAACGGTTAAGGACATCGTGTACAGGCGTCACAAGCCGTGGAAACCTTCAGGTGCAGCAGTATCCCGCCCTAGCCCAACGGCAGAGGCAGCGGACTTAAAATCCGCACAGGTCGGAGTTCGAATCTCCGGGGCGGGACCAAGTGATCCCCTAGCCCAACTGGCAGAGGCAACGGTTTCAAACACCGTACAGTCCCGGTTCAAATCCGGGGGGGAACACCAAATTGGATCTAAGTAAAAAAGGAAGCAACGAGAAAATCAAAGGCTTCAGGCGTGGTTGTGGAGGCGGATCATGTGTTCACGTGAAAGTTAATTCAGCAATGAGCCCGAAAGAGGCTCAACAACTAGCTTCTAGAATTTTGAGAGTAGCTGATTATTCGTTAAGGCACGGAATAAAGGATGAGTTTTAGTTCATTAAGATCAGGGACGTGGGACTGCTAGGGTGGTCATCGCACTGTCACTGCGAACGTCAGACCGGTTCAAATCCGGTACGTCCCGCCAAAGTAAACCGCTGGCAGAGTCAGCAAGTTAGAGGAGTTGATTTTGAGATGAGAAAAAACCTACCGTACATTCTTCAGAAGTGGCAGCCCACATTGGATGCAGGTCGAGAGAAGTGGCCTGATCCAATGGACAGGAGTCCCGAGTTTGAAATGGCTGTTAGGCTTCATGCGTTAGATCTAGAGCTTAAAGAGCAATTTCGTTTGGATGGTTACAAATGGGATGGAAGAGATAGTCGTGAGAGTCGTTCTTTGAAATGTCGCGCAATTGTTGATGGTCTGTCTGGATGAGGGTAGTAGAATAAATTTGGGGCTATAGCTCATTTGGGCAGAGCGCCTGTTTTGCAAGCAGGAGGCGTCCGGTTCGATCCCGGATAGCTCCACCAAACTACGCCGCTGTGGTCTAATCGGTTAGGACGCAGCCCTCTCAAGGCTGAGATTCGGGGTTCGAGACCCCGCAGCGGTACCAACTCAATGGCAGTTGAGATCCAGTGCGCCTTCAGGCTGGAGAACGTGGGGTCAACACAGATCAGTGTCCTGCGTGCTAACACTGGGGGCATCAGTTGCGGGGTGGTGCGCTTGGAATGCACAGCGGGCTCATAACCCGCCGTTTCCGGGTTCGAGTCCCGGTCCCGCTACCAATGGTCGATTAGCTCAATGGAAGAGCAACGCTTTTACACGGCGAAGGTTCGGGGTTCGAGTCCCTGATCGACTACCAACCTGTTGTCTAAACCACTCAGGTTGATTCATGAAACAACACGGATAGAAGTGGAGTTTTGGTGAAGCTGGGAGAAGTGCAGAGAATCCAGCGAAGGTGCCACCTGCACGGTACTACCGAAGCTCCTCTTGTGTCCGTACGCTAATGGTAAGCGACAGAGTTGTGGCCTCTGTGATCCGGATTCAATTTCCGGCGGACACCCCAAACTAGACGGTTCCCGAGCCGTCCAAGCAAAGCGTCTTGGTGTGGGGGACGGCCCACAAAAAATCGGGCTCAATCGGGATGTGGGGTAGCGGCTAACCCACTTGCTTTGGGAGCAAGGCGACGGAGGTTCGAGTCCTCCCATTCCGACCATGACGCTGGGCGACAATGTGCCAGCACGGGCCACTGCTGAGGCCAGCCCCGAATAAAACATGTCTCTTCAACAAGTGGTCACTCCTTAGTGATCAGTGGGAATGGTTAAGCCATCCCACATCTAGCTCCTTCGTTCAACGGTAGGACGCCGGGTTCTGGTCCCGGTAATCAGCGTTCGAATCGCTGGGGAGCTGCCAACCTGTTCCTAGGTAGCTCAGTGGTAGTAGCCGCTCCCTGTTAAGGAGAGGGTCGCAGGTTCGATCCCTGCCCTAGGAGCCAATCCAAAGGAGAAATTGATGAGCCTGAAGCCTGGAGACGAGATTGATCGTGCCGTTGAAATCAAGAAGGTCAGCATGGTCCAGAACGGTGAAGATTGGGATGCTCATGTCACAATCGGAACTAGCAACCCAGACATCACGTTGGGCATCTTTGTAATGAAGGAGCTTCACAAGTCAGAAGACTTCGCAAAGCGCTTCGAGAAAGAGGCGCACCAGTTTCTCGAAGACGACTTAATTGATAAGCAGTTCTGTATGACTCACTAGCAAAAAGAAGAATGGGATCGTAGCAAACGTTGGCTTTGCAGCGGGCCTTTAACCCGCCTAAACGAGAGTTCGATTCTCTCCGGTCCCACCAATCCCAGATTAGCTCACTTGGAAGAGCGTGCCCTTGATAAGGGTGAGGTACGAAGTTCGAATCTTCGATCTGGGACCATCAACGAAGAGAAAGACCGACGAGTGTAAAACCATTTAACCAAACGGAAGACTTTAAGGGAAGTCTTTCGACTCTAGTCGATGGCTAGGTTGGCGCTCTGGACGGCACCACCTGTTACTCGCACTCGTCGGTCTCTTTGTTCGCTGGTGAGGTTATGTGTGACCAAGCGGCTTCGTAAGCCGCAGGCGAGAGTTCAATTCTCTCCACCAGCTCCAACTTTGGTAGCAGAAGCCGGTAAACCGTTGCGGGCCTCATAAGTCCCCATGGTCTTTAGGCACTCCTATATAACGGAGAAGTTCGCGTGTTCTAATCTCGCCTGCTGCCCCAATTTCGCCTCTTGAGCAAGCTTGGTAGTTGCGCCGGTTTGAAGCGCCGGATAGCGTGGTTCGATCCCACGGGGAGGCACCAATTCGGGGATGATTTAGGTTTCGACTGGATTGTCACGACAAGACGTGCAAGCCGAGACGTGTTGTCCGTCTCGTAAATCTCGACAGCAAACCACAAGTGCAGACACATATGCTCTTCCGATGGCTGCGTAAGCACCTGTCGGCGTCCACCTCGCGGTTCGCCGCTGGTCCGGGGCTGGACGACATTTAGGCGGTGTCGATACCGTGGGATGTGGAGAAGGAACGCCTCAGTGAGGCCCGCCTGACCTACCCTACGGCAGTCGTACAATCACATCCCTTGGCTGGGATAGCGGTCTGATAAGGATCGCCCCCAGCGAGGGTTTTCTATGATCGTACATTAAGCTTGTACATCGCGTCTTGCCGGGCGCATCTAGGACCGGGGTTCGATTCCCCGCATCTCCAATACCCTTTTCAAAAGGAAAAGTAGTGTCACGACAAAGAACAAGTACGAATCTAAGAGCTGAATACATGAGAAATTATCAGCTTAAGTGGATGCAGAACAGACGCAAGAAGTGGCTTAAGGAAAATGGGCCATGTACTCAATGCGATTCATGGGAGAACCTTGAGGTTGATCACGTAGATCCATCTACCAAAGTAGATCACAAAGTGTGGTCATGGTCTGAGGAAATAAGGTCTGCTGAGCTGGATAAATGTCAAGTTCTCTGTACATCCTGTCATATCATAAAGACCTCGCATGAGAACGGTCTTCCTGCTAATGGTCGTCCTCATGGTTCAAACAGCACGTATACAAGAGGAAGGTGTCGTTGTCAGCCTTGCCGAAACGTACACGCCTCTATAGAGAGGGACAGAAGGAGGCGTAAGAATACCTACTATAGGCTCCAGCTTTCACTAGGAGCGACGTAAGCCGGTCGGGTCAGTGCCCAGCCTCGCCCTGTAAGCAAGGCACGCTCAGAGCAACACTGAGGTCCGGCTCCAATATGGCCCTGTACGCTAATGGCAGGCGACCAGTCTTTCAAACTGGTGGACCGAGTTCGATCCTCGGCAGGGCTACCAAATCTAGATGGGGAGCTGTGGTCCCCCGGTGTCAGGCAAGATTGCGGGAAATCCCCGTTGAGCCTTTGTGGCACCTGAAGCGCTGACGAGCGCACTACTTCTTTGGTCCCATCGTTCAATGAACAGGACACCGCCCTACGAAGGCGACAATCCCGGTTTAAGTCCGGGTGGGATCTCCATCTACTAGAAAGGTTTGACATGCTCACCATCGCCACCGTCCTGAGGTCTGGCGGCGACTTCAAGGCTAATCACGTTCTAGCTATGCGAGACATGTGCTTAAAATTCATGTCTGAGCATCGCTTCGTGAGTCTGTCTGATGTAGAGATTGAAGGCTGCGAGGTGATTCCGCTAGAGTTCGATTGGCCCGGCTGGTGGCCTAAGATAGAGTTGTTCAAGCAATCCGGTCCACTGTTCTATATAGACCTCGATACTGTAATTGTAGGGGATTGCTCTGAGCTAATTGCTGCAGCTAACGGTAAGAGTTTCGTGATCTTGCGAGACTTCTCTGACCGGTACAAAAAAGATAAGATGGCTGGCGGGCTCATGTACTGGGAAGGTGACATGAGTCTCGTGTTTGATGAATTTGTGAAGCAGGAAAATCACACCTTTCAAGGAAGGGATGATATTCATTTCGAGCGCGTGATTCCACCAGAGAGCGTGACGTTCTGGCAAGACATCGTCCCAAAAAATTCAATCGTGTCGTTCAAGAAGACGGTTCGTCATGCTTTAGGTTCAAATCGCGGCATTCCGAATGGATGCCGAATCATCTGCTTTCATGGATCTCCACGACCGTGGGAGCAGAAGCAAGTGAAGTATTCCTAGCCCCCGTAGCTCAGCGGAAGAGCATCCCGCTCCTATCGGGAAGGCCGCGAGTTCGAGTCTCGCCGGGGGAACCATTTTGGAGGATGAATGCCATACAAAGATCCAGAGAGACAGCGCGAGTATCAAGCAAACCGTCTGCTCTACCTACGAAACGAATGGATTAACAGTAACGGTCCATGCGTGAAGTGTAGAACATGGAAAAATCTTGAAGTTGATCATGTTGATCCTTCCACCAAGGTTAGTCACAACGTATGGTCATGGTCTCCAGATAGACGTAAGGAAGAGCTATCAAAGTGTCAGGTTCTTTGCGTAGAATGCCATAAGGAAAAGACCGCCAAACACTACTTCTCTAACCTTAATCATGGCACTCAAGGAATGTATCGACATGGATGTAGATGTATTGATTGCAAGTCTCGATACAGTGTCATTAACAAAGAGAAGAAGAAAAAACTAAGACATCCCCCATTGGTGTAATGGACTAGCGCGCTAGGCTTCTAACCTTGAGGCGGAGGTTCAATTCCTCCATGGGGGTCCATCCTCACGTTGTGTGTTCAAATTGCCATGCTGAAATCCATAAAGAAAACCGGTTGGGAGGCTAGCGTCTCAAGCCGCCTTATAAGCGGTTGCGCCAGATTAGCGCCTAGAGCTGGGGGCAGAACCCAGAACCGGGACCAACGGAAGGCAAGCGAACGGTTAGCAGGTGGCCCGCTAAGCCACTACGGGCTTCGGCCTAAGAGGGTTCGACTCCCTCGCCTTCGACCACTTGACATTCTAATCGGAGGGTACCGCTGAATGGTCGGCAACTAGATTCGAACCCTAGGGAGCGTTAATAGCGTTGGCGTTCGATCCGTCTACCCTCCTCCAAACCAAGGTGATTCAAATGAGAACTAGCGACAAAGAGTTGTTATTGTTTCTGCTGTTCATCGCATCTCTTATGGTATTTCTATGAACGAACGAAAGACGAGATGGGTCACTCTTAGCGACAAGTCTGACATTGGTGACATCAAGGAATTCATCGTAGCGAACACGAAGGATGGGCAGGAGGTTCATGTAGGGACAGACTCCCTACAGCATGGGCGCTACACGGACTTCGTTACGGTCGTAGTGATCCTGAACCCGCCCAAGGGTGGA
>SDBV01002325.1_pt1 | contig 28430 bp, 37 predicted proteins | sample 2277081 | NCBI WGS metagenome assembly SDBV01 (sample SAMN10402039, study PRJNA504765) | marine sediment metagenome | isolation source: marine sediment core GS10_PC15, 223 cmbsf | place: Arctic Ocean: Southern Knipovich Ridge | collected 2010
AACAGATTACCTTCGGTTGGCTTATGCGTTAGCACTAAGCATACGTAATACTCAATCTAAAGTAAAAAAGCTTTCTATTGTCACAGATGAAAAAGATATTCCACGAAAATACAGAGAAGTATTCGATAACATTATCCAAATAAAACATGATAGGGCAGCAGAAGCGAATTGGAAATTACACAATATTGTTGACTTATACGAGTACACTCCTTATGATGAAACAGTAATGCTTGATAGTGACATGCTATTTTTGGATGATGTTAATCACTGGTGGGATAAATTTCAAGAAAGAAATTTATGGTTCACAACCAACACAAGAACATATATGAATGAAGCAGCTCCACTTGATACAATATACAGAGAAGAATTTCTTAAGAACGATTTGCCAAGTGTATACAATGCTTTCTTTTATTTTAAGAAATCCAATGAAGCAGAAGAGTTGTTTAATGAAATGAAACTAATATGCGAAAACTGGGATCATTTTGTTAGCAGACATTTATACAAACGCAAGCCAAAAGTTTTTAGTACTGATGTTGCCTTTGGTTTAGCAGTCAAAATTCTAGGATTAAAAGAAAAAGCTACACTGGCCGATTTATGTTTTCCATATTTTACACATATGAAAACGGCAAATCAAAGATGGAGTTTATCAACTTTTGAATTTGATGAAAATTGGACAAAATATCCTCCAATGTCTTTTGACAGGTTTAATAATACACTAGGAATAAAAATAGGCAATGTTAGACAATTTGGTATTTTACATTACCATGTAAAAACATTCTTAACAGACGAAATGTTAGAAATTCTTGAGGGTGTATAATGAACGAATTTATAATATATTATCATCATGATGGATCAATAGAATGTATAAGTCCAAATTCGCTTAAAGAATATGATGAACGGAAAGATTTAATAAAAGAACTTATAAAGTATAACGATCACATACAAGAAATTATCGATGGTAAGGCAAGTTTATCAAATTTTATTGTAGAGAACATTAACGCCAATACCATTGAATTGAAAAGAAGAATACATGCTAACTTACAAAGAGCAGACTCAATTAACGATTACAAGGTTAATTTTAACAAACAATATGACATTTTGTTCGAATACGATAGAAATAAGAATATTTTGAAAATTAAAAATGTTCAAAGTATAATAACAAGATTACATCTTTGGTTTACTGTTAAAAACGATCCAACGATTTTGATATTATCAGATGAGCTCACGTTAGTTGCTGATAATTTAGAATCTATATGGACAGAAATTATTTTACCGCCAAAGTTTGATCTTTATTGTAATATGAATAGAAACTTTAATTTTGGTTATAGAGAAAAATGACAGATTACAAAAAAATTAAATCATCAATGAACGAATTTGATGTTTTTTACATAAGCTACGACGAGCCAAACGCCGAAGAAAATTGGGCCGATCTTCAAAATAAGATCCCTTGGTCTAAACGTGTTCATGGAGTAAAAGGATTTGATGCCGCACATAAAATGTGTGCAACACACAGTGAAAGTAAAAACTTCATAACAATCGATGGCGATAATAAAATAGACGAAACATTCTTCGATAAAGAAATAGAATATAATCCAGATTGGGTATATAGCTGGGCAGCAAAAAATCATACCAATCATTTAATATACGGAAATGGCGGATTAAAGTTGTGGCCTAAAAAACTTGTTTTAGAAATGGAAACACACGAAGCATCCGACAACAAAGAAATGGTAGATTTTTGTTGGGACTTGCCTTATTACCAAATGAACGATTGTTATTCTGTTTCCTATAATAATGCTTCTCCGTATCAAGCATTTAGAGTAGGATTTCGTGAAGGTGTAAAACTAAGTTTACATGAAGGAAAAAGAGTTTCTAACTTACAGCAAGTCTGGTACGGAAACTTAAAACGTCTAATGATATGGATGACAGTTGGAGCAGATGTAGAGAATGGTATTTACACAATCTTTGGAGCGAGACTTGGTTGTTATCAAACCAACTTAACAGATTTTGATATAAGAAAGATTGCTGATTATGATTGGTTTAATGAGACATGGGAAAACGAGTGGGTACATTTAATTGAAGATCAGGAAAAATTTATTAGCGAATATAAAAGATTATGTGATGAGATCCAGATGAGCTTAGAATTGTCTATTGCGAACTTAGGAAAAAATCAGAGTAGATTTTTTAAAGCTACTTTGGAGAATCCAGCACGTCTTGGATTAACCGTTCCTGAAAAAGCTGGCGAAGAACGTCTTATTAAAAACAGGTTTAAGGATTATGAAGAAAAGTCCTAATCAAATTAACATCGAGAAGATGCAAGAACGCATGGAGCAAATTAAAAAAGTTTCTCCAAGCATGTGTACTGCTAAATGGCTACAAAGCACTGTATATTTGATGAATGGTTTTACTCATTCGTGCCATCATCCGTCTGCACACAAAATTCCATTATCAGAAATAAAAAATAATCCTGGTGCATTACATAATACAAACTGGAAGAAAAAACAAAGAAGACTAATGCTTGAAGGTCAGCGCCCATCCGAATGCCAATATTGTTGGAATATAGAAGATTTGGACGGTAATCATGTTTCCGATCGAACGTATAAGAGTACGGATATGGGATGGTCAATGCCATATCTTGACAGAACAACTTCTGCGACAGAAGACATCAATCCTTCGTATTTAGAAGTTGCATTTGAAAACACATGTAATCTTAAATGTGCGTATTGCACCCCAGATATTTCATCTAAGTGGATGGAAGAAATACAGCAGTTTGGAGCGTATCCAACATCACACAATACCGGCAATCTTGATTGGCTTAAACAACAAGATAGAATGCCAATACCAAATCGAGAAGAAAACCCATACGTTGATGCGTTTTGGGAATGGTGGCCAGATTTATATGAGGATTTGAACACATTTAGAATAACAGGAGGTGAGCCTTTATTAAGTAAAAATACTTGGAAGATCTTAGAGTACGTAAAAGAAAATCCAAGATCCGATTTTAATCTGGCCATCAATACCAACATGGATGTTCCTGATCAGTTTATCGACAAACTCATTGAATATCATAGAGAAATCTCTCCTAATATTAACTCTTTTGACATTTATACTAGTTGCGAAGCAGCAGGAAAACAAGCGGAATACATTAGATTTGGATTAAATTATGATAAATTTATGATAAATGTTATGAAATTCTTAGAAAATACAGATCCACAATCTAAGATACATTTTATGGTGACATTTAATGCGCTTAGTATTACAACATTTGAACAATTCTTGTCCGATATATGGAATCTTAGAATAGACTTTAATGAAGACGATGCGTTGAACAGAATTCCTATGATGATAAACTATCTACGCTGGCCTCCTTTTATGTCTATGCAAATTCTTCCACGCGATATCAAGGAAAAATATAGCGATAAATATAAAGCCTATGTTAATGCTCATACTAGAAACACAAGCCCCAATAAAGCCGGCAGATTTTATCTTGAAGAGATTGATCAAATTGAAAGACTAACAGAATTTATGATGCAAGAACCTCTCACTATTATTCAAGATAAAAGAGATTTTGGAATCTATTTTGAAGAATATGATAAAAGAAGAGCAACGAATTTTAATTCTACTTTTCCAGAGCTGAATGAATTTTTCGAGGATTGTAAAAAAGATGAATGAAGAGAAATTAAAAAAAGTAAGAGATGAATTAAACCGTGTATCACCAAGTTTTTGTATGGCAAAATGGTATCATGTTTCTATGCATTTACACACTGGCATGAATCACTCCTGCTATCACCCAGCACCACACAAAATTTCTTTAGATGAGATAAGACAGAACCCAGGGGCTCTACATAATACACAGTGGAAAAAAGAACAACGAAAGATGATGTTAGAAGGGACGCGGCCGCCAGAGTGTTCTTATTGTTGGGCTGTTGAAGATTTAGATGGAGATCAGATTTCTGACAGATATCTAAGATCCTCTGAAGAGTGGGCTTATCCATATATTGATGAAACAAAAAATCTTCCATGGGATGCAGATGTCTTTCCAAAATATCTAGAAGTTAGTTTCGGCAATGAGTGCCAATTTAAATGTTCTTATTGTACAACAAGTGTAAGCAGTTCTTGGTTTAATGAAACAAAGAAGCTCGGTAGTTGGCCTTTAATAAATCCTGTTAATAAAGGGCAATATGAAATAGAATATTACGAACAGCCCGGAACACTATATAAAGAAAAAGATAGTCCTTATGTAAAAGCATTTTGGGAATGGTTGCCTGACGCATACAAGCATCTTTATACATTAAGAATCACTGGTGGCGAACCATTATTAAGTTCAAATGTTTATAAAGTGTTAGACTTCCTAGATCAAAATCCAAATCCAAATCTTGAATTTAGTATCAACAGTAATATGGGCGTTCCAAGAAGAAATGTTGAAAAATTTGTTCATAAAGTAAAAAAGTTACTGGAAGAAAACAAGATTAGAACATTTAGATTATACACATCAACTGATACATGGGGTCCACAAGCCGAATGGATCAGAAATGGATTGAATTTAGAAATTTTTGAATCCAACATTAGATATTATTTAGATGCGATCCCAAATTCAAATGTAGGATTTATGGTGACATTTTGTGCTTTAGCTATTCCTAGTTTTAATCTATTTTTAGACAAAATTTTAGAACTAAGAAAAGATTACGGAGGACCATACAAAAGAATACATTTTGACACTCCATATACAATTGAACCTCCGCATCTTGTTGCTCCTATTTTAGATGATAGATGGGTCGAACATGGAGAAAAACAATTACGGTATCTTAAAGATAGAGTCGATGATGACGATAGCGAGATGTTTTCTAATATAGAATACAGAAAACTAGAAAGAGCTATAGAATGGATTAAAGCAAATCGACAAACGGATCCATTATTGAGTGTTAATAGGGCTGACTTTTATCGTTTTATTATTGAACATGACAAAAGGAGAGGCACAAACTTTTTAGAAGCTTTTCCGGAAATGGAAGAATTTTTAAATCTGTGTAAAAAATGCGATGAAAACATAAGGAAACAAAACTGATGTTTTTATACGCTAATGGATGTTCATTTACTTGGGGCGATGAGCTGGCAAATATAATAGCTCCCGAAAAATTTACTGATGAACAAAGAAACAGATGGAAAAAAATATTAGAAAATAGACCACCACGTCATGATGATTATTGGGCTGGAAGCGTGGTTATGTCTGATAATGAAGAGTACAGATTAAAATATAGTTGGCCAGGTCGCCTTGCAGAATTATTGAATTGTGAAGAATTTGATAATGATGCTTTTCCTGGTGGAAGCAACGAAAGAATGCTTAGAACAACAATAGATTGGGTATTATGTAACAAAAATCGTTGCCCAGATTTGTTCGTTATTATTGGGTGGACATATCATTCAAGATTTGAACTATGGAATGAAAAATACAAGTGTTATAAACAGTACAACCCTAATTTTGAAAATATTATGGATATAAACAAAGACGAAAAATTGTTTATAGAATCATATTGGAGATATTGTTACAATGATTATGAAAGGATATCAAATTTTTTACATTGTGTAATTACTTTACAAACATTTCTAAAATATCATAAAATAGACTTTTTATTCTTTAATGCTATACAAGATCTAAATGGTCTTAATGGATTCGACCTAAGTATTTTCGACCATTTACTTAACGAAATTGACAGAGATCGTTATTTTCTTTTAGAAAATGGCACATTTAATACTTGGGACGAAGAGAAAAAATATCCTAGAGGTTCGAGATTTCATCCTCTAAAAGAAGGCCATGCCGAATGGGCTAAAGTATTATATGAACACATAAATGACAACAAATTGTGCAATGATTAAAAAATTAATTTCATGGATTAAATGGAAAATAAAACTGAGAAGATTAAAGAAGAAAGATCCATTTATATATTAAAAGGTTGAAAGATAATGTTCGACATAATTTTTATTTCATATGACGAGCCAAACGCAGACGAAAATTGGAAATTGTTAAAAGAAATTGCTCCACATGCTAAACGCATCCACGGAGTAAAAGGAATCCCGCAGGCACATATTAAAGCAGCCAAAGAAGTATCTACATCACATTTTTTTACAGTAGATGGCGATAATATTGTTAGTGATGATTTTGATTGGGAGAAAATTATAGATTTTCAAAAAAACGACAGAAGAATCCACGTTTGGCAATGTACTAATGCTGTTAATAACCTTATCTACGGCTACGGTGGGATAAAATTATGGCCAACAGATCACATCAAAAATATTCAAGAATATGCTACTGATTTTACGACCAGTGTAGCAACACACGGTTTCAAGCTTCATTCGGACATTGCCAGTGTAACCCGCTTTAATACAACACCTTTTAATGCCTGGAAGAGCGGCTTTCGGGAATCTGCTAAACTAGCAAGCGGCAATATGGTAGATGAACGCAGTCTTAGCCGCCTTATGGCATGGATGAGTATAGGGTCGGATGCTGAACATGGTTATGCTTGTATATTTGGAGCAAAATGTGGGGCATTGTTTGGTAAAGTAAACGGTAGCGATCCACAAACAATGGCTTTAATAAATGACTTTGATTGGTTATTAGACGAGTATAATAAATCAAAGTCTTTCACCACCAAAATGACAAATCAATTAAAAACATATGATCTAAATCCTATCGGTTTTACTAAAGAACAAAGTATCTTCTTTAAACAAAGCATGTATAATCTATGATAAATAGTTACTATACACGCATTACTGCATAATAAAAAAATGATAGAGTTATCTTTTTTAGAACATGTAAAGAAAATAGATTATCAAGATATTTTACCGATCTGGGAGACCAAATTGTGGGCTGGCCGAGACAGTAAAATTGAAGAAATGAGCTGTATGATATATCAAAAAGGCTACAATATTCAAATTTTCGATTTATATAAGCCAACATTTTGGGGAATATATCATGAAAATGAATTAGTTGCTGTAAATAGCGGACATAGAACTTCTGAAACGGATTATCGCTCCAGAGGATTATGGGTTGATATAAATTATCGTCGAAGAGGCTTGACGAAACTTTTGTTCAATGCACTATCTGAACAAGCAAAAAAAGAGAAGGTATCTCTTGTTTGGAGTTGTCCTAGGAAGGCCGCACTAGCGGCCTATGAAGCAAGCAGCTTCCAAAAAACCAGTGATTGGTTTGATAAAGGAATGGAATTTGGACCAAATTGTTATGTTGAGAAAATCTTATGAAACATAGTTTTTCATTTAGCACAGTACAGGATTTTGATAATCATATCAAAGACAGTATTCCAGACTATCAAAGTTTATTTGATCAAGTTGTTAGAATTAGTGATTTTTTTATCACACCAAATACTCGTGTTTACGATCTTGGAGCCAGTACCGGAAAACTAATCAAAACATTAAAAGACCGTTCTATTGAAAACGAAATACAAAAAGTTATGTTTGTTGGAATTGAAAAAGAGGAAAACTTTTTCCAATATCATGAAGAGGGAATTACATGGTATCATCAAGATATAGCAGATTATAAATATTGGAAAGACATCGGATTTGCCACTAGTCTTTTTACTCTACAATTTTTGGCGCCGACCGTACGACAAACTATTTTGAAGAAGATATATGAAGCAAGTTGCCCCGGATCTGCATTTGTTTTTAGTGAGAAAACTTATGCTGACAATTCATATATTCAGGAAATTAATACTTTTCTATATTATGATTGGAAAAATCAAAAATTTAGCTCTGATGAGATCATGGAAAAAGAAAGAAGTCTAAGATCAATGATGAGATTACGAACAAAAGAAGTTGTAGTTCAAGAAATTTATGACTCCGGATGGAAAATTTGTGATAGCTTTTGGCAAAAATATAACTTTGTTGCTTGGATAGCTATAAAAGAATGACAATAAATTGGAGCATGAAAGAAAAGGAAGAATATGATAAATTGTCTGTTATCTATGATGATTTATATGCTCCAACATGGCCGCGCGGCCCGAATCTTGAGGGACTTATATCTTACTTAGTCACATTTTCGGGAGGAAATAATATATGTGAGGTAGGAGTTGGCACCGGCAATGTTATTGGATTATTATATAATTTAGGATACAAAAATTTTACTGGCATAGATCTCAGTTCAAAAATGATGGAATTTGCAAAACAAAAAGTTCCAAATTTAATCACTATTGAAGAAGACTTACGAGATACAAATTATTCCGGTTTTGATTGGATCCTCTCAGTTGGTAGCATTTATAATCGAATTAGCAATGAAGATAAAAAGAAATTGTTTTCAAAAATGTACAACGAAATGGATGAAGACGCATTGTTTTTTGTTGGATTGCGAAATTATACATATAATTATGCTTTTGAAACAGAAAAAATTACTTCAGGAAAAGAAACAAAGGCTGGAAGATTTGAGATCGAATACAAGCATGAATGGATTTCGCATGATTGCTACTATGGTGTAGCTTATTATGTTGATTTAGAAACAAATCAAAAATTCGACTATACTTACAAAACTTATGTAATAAGCGAAGAAGATTTAGTCAAGATGATTACAGATGTAGGATTTACACATATCAATACAGGAAGACCTAAAGATACTGGTTATTATTCAAATATTTGGGTATTTAAAAAGAAATGAAATTTCCCTCAACTTATAAAAATCACGCTTATTGTTCTTACAACGATAAAAAACAACAGAGAAAAGATTCCAGTGAAAAATTCAACTATCATGTGGGAAATATTGAACGGAAACCAATGTCCTTTCGAGAAGAATGTAAAAATAGTGCGAGATTGATTAGAGAGTCAACCAATCTTCCCATTACAGTTTTATACAGTGGAGGTTTTGATAGCGAAATAGTTATGGAAAGTTTCCGTTTAAACGGTATCAAAATACGAGCTGCTTTCTGTCAATATGAAAATGATTATAATAAACACGATCTAAAATTTGCACAACGTTATTGTGAGCAATATAATATCCCATTAGATATAGTTGATTTAAATTTGTTAAAATTCTGGGATCAAGAAGTATATGATTACGCTCGTTCAACTGGGTGTTTGTCGCCGCAATTAAATGTTTTTCTGTGGTTGATGGAACAGCTTGATGGATGTTTAGTGGCTGCAACTGGTGATGTTGAATTTAGAGAATGTGAAGATGGTATTTGGCGATATATTATCGAAGAAGGTGGCGATGCCAGTTGGAATCGTTTTGTTGATCTAAAAGGCATAGAGATCGTTCCTTGCTTTCCTGAATATACACCGGAACAACTTGCAGCAAACTTAGATCTTCCATTAATGAAGGAACTTGCTTTAGGACAAATTAGTTCGGAAAATAGCACTATCTGTATAAAACCAAAAATTTACCAAAGTTCTTTTGCTTTAGAGAGCCGACCAAAGTTTTCTGGTTTTGAAGTAGTAATGGAAAGAGACAAAGTAGTTAGAAATATTTTGACAGAAGAACTTGGAGACATGTATAATGGAACAGTAAGTTGGACTTACCAAGAATATAGGGAGAAAATAAATGTTTAATCTATACAACACATATGAAAAATTTCAAAAAGTAAACGACGGTAAAAAAATGTCAATAATTGAAGGGTATCTTGTATCGGCATTAAAAAGTGATAATCCAGCAGATTGGGTGATGTTATTTCTTCAGATAGCACAAAATGACAAAAGTCCATGTGTAAAACATGAAGCAGCCTTTAATACTGGACAGGTATTTTCGAAGCATGAATTTAATGAAGAACTTGAAAGCATTAAAGACCATATCGCACATGCGTTTTGTGAAATTGTTGAAACTGATGAAAGTCTGGTGATGAAACACGAAACTATGGAATCTATGGGCGATGCTGGATTTGATACTCCAGAAGTTCGTGCGTTACTCTATAAATATTCGCAGGATGAAAATTATGATGTAGCAAACACCGCTCAAATAAGTTATTGGCAGATTACAGGAGAAGGTTTTGATTGATTTATTATTAACTATTTTACCAAGATATACATCATATTCAGATCCCCCTGCTGGCATCAGTATTCTTAATGCAGTTGTAAAGAAAGAAGGGTTTAACTCAAAGGCCACTGACTTTAATTTAATTTTTTATAAAGAATTATTTGAAAAAAATAGAGCAGTTTGGGAAAGAATTGATAAATGGATGGATCGCGGGCCGACCGCCAAAAAAGGGAAAAAACCAAGAGAAAAAGTTTTGGCCAGAGATGATAGAAAAGAATTGAACAAAATATTTGATATTTGGTTAGATATTATTGAAAAATATAATCCAAGATTCGTAGGATTTAGTGTATTTACAACATACAGTATTACTCCAGCTTTAGAATTTATTCCGATAGTCAAAAAAAGATTTCCAAATATTAAAATTATAGTCGGAGGTGCTGGAACCACGCCACATAATAAAAAATTATATGATATGGTTGATTATTATGTAATTGGCGAGGGTGAAAATGCGATCATTGATATTTTAAATGGAAAGGATGGACCTGGTATAAATGGAATTCCTGCAGAACAAATAGATGATATGGATACAATTCCGTTTCCAGATTATAGTGATTTTTCTTTATCTCAATACATTTGTAAAGGTAAGATGTTACGAGTAACTGGTTCAAGAGGATGTGTTAGAAGATGTAATTTTTGTGACGTTTATAAAATGTGGCCATTATTTAGATACAGAAGTGGTAATTTGATTGCCGAAGAACTTTTTTATCAATGGTCGACATTACCATGTAAACCAGACATGTTTCTTTTCACTGACAGCTTAATTAATGGAAATATGAAAATGCTTCGTACATTTTGTGAAAAACTTATTCAACTTCAAAGTGAAAATCCTGAATTTAGACCAAAGTTTAAAGGTCAATGGATCGCAGGTTCTCCTAGATTCACAACAATTGATGATTGGAATCTGTTAGCGGAGGCTGGTTGCGATACATTATTTGTTGGAGTTGAAAGTGGATCTGAAAAACTTCGATGGGCAATGAATAAAAAAGTTAAAGACGAATGGCTTTCATATTGTATCGAAGAAGCATATAATCGAGATATTAAAATGCGATGGTTTACTATTATTGGATTTCCAGAAGAAACCGATGAGGATTTTTTTGAAACAGTCAAACTATATGAAAGATATAAATGGATGAACCAAAAAGAAAATTTCCAAATCAATATATCTATCAATGAATTTACATTATATGAAGTTGATTGGGTTATTGACCATGAAGATGAAATTCATTATGATGATAATAATAATTGGTTTTATGAAGATATAATTAAAGAAAAAAGAATGGCAAGGGCGATTTTCCTTCAGAAGAAAATACTTGAATGGGGATATGATTATCGGATAACTAGCCTTATGAACTTTATTGAAGACTTTAGTGAATTAGAAAAAATATTAGGTGAGCGTTACGGATGGGAAATTTTTGGAAATTATGATTTATATCTAAAACTCAAAAACGATTTAGAAAAAAAATATAAGGAGATGTATAACAATGATTAAAGATGGAGTACATGTAATAAATTTTGAAAAAGTCTATGATACGATTTTAGATGAAATGAATGTAACTAAAGAAGACATTCATCATGAAATAAAAAAGTTTTTGACTGAGGCTATTTGGAATGATCCTTCATTGATTTATAGTGATCCTGATTTTAATCAACCTGATTGGATTGCCACAGTGAAAAATACAGTTCATGAATTAGGTAGAAAAACACAGATAGATGTACTCGAAACATTACCTGAAGAGGATCAAGAATATATTCATACTCTTACAAAACCACAACGAGATTGGTATATGTTCTTTTCGGGTGCTTGTTGTAATCATAATTTTACAGTGAATTTTACTTACATGACACCGGAACAAAGAGAAGCTCTAACAGAGGTTCCTGGGTTAAAAGGTGCTACAATTGATTGGAATGGAAAATGTATGGCGCAAGATTGGAAACATTATGTTTTAGATCATTGTCCATTATTAGTTGAGTTTATTAATAGGCTTCCGTTCGAAGAAAGAGGACTTGTTCAAATGATGGGAGTTCTTCCGGACAATCCAGTTCCAAATCATAGCGATATAACCGATTGGGGTAGAAGGGTAGATGATTTTTATTTCATGGCTTTTATGCCAGATGACATGCCAAAACATATTAATATATTTGAAGATGGGAAGTATATAAAATATAATGTTAAATGCATGTGGTTCAATGATAACGACTTACATGGAGTTGGTCCTATGCCGTACTTTACCTACAATGTAAGAGTTGATGGTAGATTTGACAGAAAAATGTTAAGAGAAAAATATGATATTGACCTCGAGATTTAATAAAAACATGGGCTGGAATGCTTCGAATATCCATGTAGGTATGATGGATATGTTTATTGAAAAATACTGTGGCAAACAGCCTAAAGTTGAAAAGTTATATTACAAAAGACCAGTACCGGGTGCAGGTTTTATGTATAATCGTGTTGTTATTGTTGCTGATGATCTTGTTTACAAAATCCATCCAGTTGAATATACTGAAAAACAAAGAGAACTTGTCAAAAATTTGAACTTATTTTTTGGAAATTATTCACAGCCTTTGGATATTACAGAACACTATGAAGAGGATTTGTGTTGGACAACATGGACAAGAGTACCTGGTGAACTATTAGGTAAAGGACATTTAGAAAATGATATTTGGGAGAAATATTTAGATTATATTGTTCATGTTTGGAAATTACACCACAACATATCTAAAAAATTAAAGACGCCAAAAGGACAAATGTGGTGGCATTACGACGTAACGCCATGGAACGTCATTGTGCAGCCAGATAATTCTTTCTTTTTAGTTGATTGGGATGATTTTCGTTTGATGAGCATTGAAGAAGCAAAACAATGGACCATTGATCAAAATATTGAATTCGCAGAAATGAACGATCAAGATAAAAACTTTTTGTATAGTAAATTACAGGATTTACAATGGTAGAAAATCTTCGATTTTTAAATGAAAATGATTATGCTTCTTGTGTCGATGTTATCTTGAGTCAAAAAGATAATATTGAAGAAAGATATGATGAAGATTATAGATTTTGGATTTCGCCATTGTCTGGATGGCTACATTCAAAACCTTATGAAAAATTCAAAGGTTCTTTTTTGGATTTAGATAAAAAATTAGTCGGTTATTTTTACAACGAAGAGCTTATTAGTTTTGCTGGCTTAATTTGTTATCCTCGGGCTGCCGCTGCAATTTATACTTACCGAATAACTAATAAAGACGCAGCCAGATTTGAATCAAATAAGGTTTATACTGAAAAAACAAAATTTTTGTTTAAGTGGGCCGAATCAAAAGGAAAACGAAATATTTTTAGCACAAATCATCCAAAAATATCTCTACACTCAAAACACATAACAGAAAATGATGAATACTTAAAAAGATATAATTTTTCTGTCATAGAAAATTACAATGCAAATGAACTTCCTACAAATTCTTGGCATTTAGAAATTATGGAATTTTCATCGTATCCGTTTCAAACAGATATTACATCTTGGTCACTATAAGTTAATTGAATGGGCGATGAGAAATATAACCTAACAATCTAATATCAGAAATTTTAAATTGTTCATCTTTCTCTGGATTAATCCAAATTTCCGGCAGTGCTCTATAGTATCTTGAAAGTTGTTCTTCAACATGTTCATTATGTATAGTGTCAATATAAGCATTTTCAACGGTGTAGATTATTTCTTTTGGTTTCATTTTCATTCTGTGAGCAATCAGATATAATATAAGAGAATGAACAGCTAACGAAATAGGAGTATCGAAAAAAATATCTTCGTGTGTTTTATTAACTTGTAGAAATATTTCTCCATTGGCCATAGTAATGGTTAAAGGATTATTTAATTCATCAAGTGTTCTAAGAATAACTAAATCCCAATCAATTTCTTTAGTGGTTATCAATGGAAAACCATTATCCATGTTGTGACGAATTTGAATATAGTGCTCTTTAGTTTCGAAAACTTCTCTTAATTTGTCAAGATACTGTTTCATTTATTTCATACCAATAATCATATAACGTGTAAAAGATTTATCTGGGTATACAAATTCTTCTTTTCCCTCAAATGTAATCTCAGTCAACGGATATTTTTCTTTCATTTCGTTTAAAGAATGTACTAAAATAGCATCATCGTGCTCTAGATTATTGCTCTGTAAGGCAACAAGTGTATTGTCTGGTATTAAATCCCACCAGTCATTGCTTTCCATATGTTCACAAGATGTATTGATTACGATGTCTGGTGTTCTGCTTGAATATTGATCTCCGCTGTAATCTAGCGTATTTACATCTTGTGTGTATGCTCTAAATTTCCAACTATCTATTTCATAGTTGTTGTTGACAATATTTGCGTTTATTGTAGCTTCTTCGTCTATATCAAAAGATCTTATATGTTCTATTGGCATTCGTTCTCTGGTAAGTAGTAAAAATGATAGTTGACCATACCACCCTCCCAATACCCAGAGAACTGGATTGTGATCAAAATAATGATTTTCTAATTTTCTACAGAGCCATAACTTGGATGTGACTTGGCCATGTGCCCATGCGTCTCTGTTTACTTTGATGAGTTTATTCATCTAATCCTAACTTTTCTTTGAACTCGCGTAGTTCTCGCATACTCAAATCAAAATGCTTTGCTACCCCTTTTTCGGTTCCTTCTCCGAAAGTAGCCTTTGTCAAATCCCAAGATCTTCCACCTGCCATATAACGAAGCAATTCCATTTCCATTCTGGACATTCTTTCAGCGTTCAATATAAAGTCTTCAAAGGCTTCAGTAGCCAATGGAACGACTGGTTTAATAAGATCATACATAGCATCAGCAAAGACACGAATTTCATATTGGGCGTGTGAATCCATTCTTAGTGCGAGAAAATGAAATAGATTATGAAGATCTATTTTCCAGTACCATTCAGTATAATTGTTTACGCTTAACACGCCACGAGCCATTTCACGAGAAATGCCTTCAAAATTATCAGTGAAAAGGTTGCCAGAATTTACCCCAAGTAAATCTTGATAACGATTGTAACATTCAAAATTGGATTCAATAATTTGATCGCGAACTATAATCTTGTCTTCCATACTCATTTCGCCGCTGCGCCCTTGCATATTAGTTGTAGATTGGGGCAGAATATGTTCAAGTTCTGGAACGTAAAATTCATCAACCATAACTGAATAACGTCCACTATACTCATTTACATTAGCAGTGCGATGTCTAATCCACTGTCGCGCAACAAAAATAGGCATCTTACAGTGAAATTTAAATTCGATCATCTCTATTGGCGTTGTATGAAGATGTCTCATTAGATAACGAATCAGTCCTCTATCTTCACTAACACTTTTAGTTCCATCACCATAACTAACTCGAGCTGCCTGGACAATCGACGAATCGTCCCCCATCTGATCAATCAAACCAACAAATCCTGCATTCAGAACGGAAGTATAATTTGGATTGTCGAGAATATCTGTTTGTTTGGTCATTTATTCATTCCATATCTTTCTTCTAAAAATTTATCACATTCGTTTTCTTCAAGAAGTTTTAGAATTAATTGATATTCACTCCATGCTTCTTGTAAACATGAATTTTCTTCTCTTAGTTCTTCTTCTTTTTCTTGCTGTTGTTTTGTCTCTTCTAATTCCTGATAAGGATCAGTATAGATAATACTAGTAGAAAAGCTATCATCGTCTATGAACACCCAATCATTAGTGTTTACAGTATAATTAACACAACTAGTATCCAGTACTGTTATTATAGAGGTGCTTGAGTCTGTTATTATACAATCAGTAAACGTAATATAAGAACTGTCTTGTTTTTCTTTATTTTTCATTTTTCTGTTCCATTAAGTTAGAGATCTAGGGTTATCGCGAATGCGATTTCATCTCAATTGTGATAACCCTTGATTTATCCTTGGGCGGACTTATTTCTTCTTGTTACTGCACCCTTAAGAGCACTTTCTGTCTTGTAAGATTTGCCAGTTACAGGATCAACAAATGCTGTTTCGCCTCCACTGTTAGAAATCAGTTTGCTTGGATCAAACTGCGCTGCTTGACGACGCTTTGCAACAGCCTCTGCTTCAAGCATTTGTGCTTCAGCGATAAGATTAGCAGAAATCATTTTGCCTTGTTCTACACGGTCTGCACCTAAATTCTCTAGGTGTTGATTATGTATAGGATCTGGCACATTTACATTAACATCTGCCATTGTTTTTGCTATTGCTTCATTAAGTTTATCTTGTTCTTGTGCGGCAATTTCTGCATATTTTTCATCAACAGGATCTCTAAAATATACAAGAACATCTGAAAGAGGAACGGTTCTGTTAGGAAAAGGAGTAAGTGTTACTGAATCAACAGGAACCACTTGGATAAACCTTTTTTCATAGAGCGTTCTTAGAGCATTTGTTCCATCAAAAAACATTTCTCTGTGTAATATATCACCAAGCCACCGTGATTGTTGGGACTGAGGCTTGTTAATTATATCAATTAGATTTTGTGAATAAAGATCGGGCAACGCATCTGTATCGACAATATGAACCATGCCAGGTTCTTCAGGAAGCTGTAAAACAACTGCAACACGTTTGTCATTATACGTTCCTACATGTTTTGTCATCTTAGATGTATTTTGTGAGTGGATCATCTTAATTTTTCCTTTTTATTTTTCTTTATACTGCGTCAACTTTATCGGTTTTAGCAGGGACTTCTTCTGTTGTTTTGGCAGCAGTATCAACTTCGGCGTCAGTTTCATTTTTAGTTTCTTCTGCTGGTGGATTTAAAGCTTTTACAATACCAGCAAGTTTGTTTCGTAATGCACCTACTGTTGCTAACTCTTCGCCGCGCCAGGCTCCTCGTTGTGAACCTGCATCAATAACTTGTACCATTAAAGCAAGATCTCCAGCAGTTATACCTGAACCTTCTTGGGTTTCTTCTGTTTTTAGTGTCTCATCAGCCATTTCCATTATCCTTTATAATAAAAACTGTATATAACTATTTATTAACTACATATTTAACTCAGTGTCAATCAGTAGAAAACAGCGTTAATACTAGATATTAACGCCGTTTTCTAATAAAGTCAATATATTTTGTTGAAAGATTACAAGTAATTCTTACAAAAGAAGTTCATTAAGCTTAAATTCTCCCCCTTCTACATTTACGTGTCTTAGATTTTCGTTCACGGTAATTTCTCCCTCCCAATTAAGGTAGTTTACCCACGGCTGGTGAGGAATAATTAATGGTAGTTTTCGGCAATTTTTAGCCAAATCCCAATAACTTGGAGTATATGGTTTCCTCAAGGGCTTCCGATATTCGTGTCCTTTTTCTTGATTACATCCTCCGCAAGCAGTAAGAATGTTATCAAAAATTGTCTTGCCTCCGTCACGTCGCGGAATAACGTGATCGAATGTAAGGTCATCGAATATAAATCGTTTAGCACAATACTGACAGATAAAGTCATCACGCAGAAAAATATTGTGACGTGAAAACTCAACATCGCCATCGTGATCTCGATATTCTCTCAGCAGAACCACAGAAGGCATACGCATTTGTACAGATGGACTACGTACAACCCAACGATCATATTCTTCCAAAACAGAAGCTTTATCAAGATATATGAGTTTAATAGCGTCCTGCCAAATAAGAACTGACAGAGGCACGATACTCATCGGCGTTGCGTCTGCATTAAGAACCAGTGTGGCTTTCATAATCTTTCCTATCTATTTAGATTTTTCTAACGATAGTGCTTAAAATACCTTTTTGACCTCTTTCGGCTTCTGCCTTTCCGGAACCAGTGTCAATAAAATATGCTACACCGCCAAGCCGACCTTTTTTAGAAATAATCTTTTCAAAGTCCAAGATAGCATGTCCCACAAATACGTAGTGGTCTTCCGGAATATCATCTACCCAATTGTATAGACGATTTGGAAAACCATCTTCACCGAAACCATCTACCTCACCGAAAACTGCGCGGTTTTCATCAAAACCAGACAGACGGTTTTGACTTGCTTTCCACATAGTAGGAGTGGAAGATGCGTGAACAAAAAGATTGTTGTCGAGAATGACATGATGCCGAGCATAGTTCATTAGCGCAGCAAATCGGGTCTCGAAAAGCTCTCTTTTTGTATCGCCTAGACGCTCAAGTTGTTCTAGTGTCTTAAGAGCACCACCTTTCATTTTAACCTTAATCTTATCAGCCACTGATTTCTTTCCAGCAATAACATCTGGATCATTTAGAGCCTTACGTCTCTGTTCCAGATACTTCTCAAGCTTTCTTTCATGGTTGCCGATAATAAAAGCAGCCTGACCATTAGTTACCAGCTTATACATAAGATCAACACAGCCTACAGAATCAGTTCCGTAGTCAACAATATCGCCAAGTTGAATAATAAAACGGTTGTTATTCAACGCATTGTCGACCTCAGTTTGGAAATCACGGGTCATGCCATGAACATCACCAATAACAGCAAATTCCTTATGACCACGCGACAATAGATCTTTTTTAAGATCATCAAAATTTAGTCGTTGAACGATTTCAACATCTTCAGCGCCTTCTTCGTAAGAAGTTCTTGTATCGATTACTGTGGCCATATTGTCGCCGTTGCAGATGTCCTTTTCTTGTCCTTGAAAAGTAGCAGCATGTCGTTCAATAAGCCCACAAGCATTTTTACGCCATCCAGCAGTCGCAAGCTTTTCTTCAAGCGGCCTATCAATGATGATATAGAAAACCGGAACGCGCAAGTTAGTTCCAATGTTTGCAGTTGCAATACGATCCTTTTTACGAATATGGGTTGCATCAGCAACAACTCGCTCTCCGAGTTTCAGTTTCATCTCAATACGATGATGAAACTCTTTAAAAACAAGGTCATTAACATGCCGATTGCGAAAATCACCAGTAAGTTCTTCACGAAGTGCATCACTAGAAACAACTTCGTATGGCTTAAAGTGATTTTTCACAAATGTTGACTTGCCGGCTCCAGAAGGGCCGACCATCACAATTAGTGAATGTAATGGCACCTGATACATAATTTAAACCTCTTTTACCAACTCATTGTAACGACATATTTTCCTTCGAGAATATGACCACTATGACAAAGATCACATAATACAAGACGCAACTGATATTCTTCCATAAATCCGGTGCGTTTAATGTCGGCTAGTTGATCTTTATCGAAGTCATAAAATGGTTCCTCGGGCTCTACATTAACACTGTGATTTGTATCATTGCCACAGCTTATTTCCATTGGCTTATCGAGACCATAGCAATCAGCAATAAACTCATCAAAGCCTACTACATCTTCCTCTCGCATCCACGCATAGGTAAGAAAATCAACGTGATGCGTCTGTTCGGTTTTTATCTTTAGATTTAATGACATATTTAGACCTCCTCTATTAATTTCCTTATTTTAACATATTTCTTAGCTTTGTCAACCAGTTATTTCAGATAATCAGGCAATCCATGTTCTTCGATATGCTTAATAAGTGCTTCGGTTAGCTCTGCTTGTTGTGCAATCATTCGTGCTCGTCCCGCCAATTTCTGCAATCTTAGATTAGCATCATTAAGCTTTTCTAAATTTATTTCAACCTCAGAGATTTTTGTCTCTAATATATCATTTTCATGAAATAATCGAGTCCTGGATAAACGAAGATTTTTTAACGACATATTAACTCTCCTTTTCAACTAGCTCAAACTCACTGGCGTTAAAGTATTCTATTACACCATTTCTGAAAACTCTGATTCTGTGTGGATTATCTACTAATGAACTTGCATGTTCCAAAACAATATCTCTATCAATCAAACTTCGAGCACTCTGCTTAAAAAGATTCTGCATGATTTCTATCTCGCGTTCATCATCTTCTTCACATACACGACAAACAACAGTGCTTTTATGTAGGTATTTAACCTCACGCAAACGATCTTGATTTCTGGCAAAAGCTTGGGTTATTCCACTAGGAGTCCACCATTTTTCCGGTAGTTTCTGTGGAACAGTACTAAAGATTTTTCCCTTTAGTATCTCTTCCCATTTCTTTTGTTTTATTTCTCCCTTCTTTAATCGTCTCCAAAGATCTTCAACAAAACTTGCTTTCTTCGCCGTGGGCAGATTATGATGAAACCTATACAGATTCAAACAAGCTACTTCCCGTTGGCGTTCAATATTCATTGTATCATCCTAATTTTTTGTAAAAACTCATGAAGTGTTAGCAGCAACACTCCAGCGCCCGCAATAAGTATAATTGTTAAAACAACAAATCGATATTGTTCAGGATCATTATCAAGATCTATTACGTTGCCAAATACATCATGAAGTGGTTCTGCCATTGCCACATAAATACCGTATTCAAAATATAATACGAATAGTATTAAAGCTGTATAAATCATCAATAATCTTCCCATAAGATTCCGTTTGCTAAGCAACGAACTTCTTCAAGCTTGGGCCCACTGCCAAGATGATCGCGAATATGGCCATAAACTACTTCTCGAGGATCTTTATCATCCCAAATCTTGAACAGCAAGCCGCGTTCAACTTTTGGCTCGTGATCATTTACAACTTCGATAGCAAAACGCTTTTTCGAATCGTTGAGATTGTCTTTAGCTGCGATCACAATCCATTTAAGACGATCAACAGTTACGTCAATCGCAGCATATAGATCCTCGGCAAATGCATCGATACGATCTTTGTCGTCTTGCTCCATAAACGCCTTAGCATCATCGTGCTGATTAGCAAGGATAAGAGCCCAAACATCTTTTTCAAACTGAAGAAGTTCTTTGGTTTTGTGTAACTGAACATACCATGCGTTCTTTGACTTAAACATCTCTCCACTATTAAAGCGGAAGACATACCCTTCTTCGCCTTCCAAGATCTGTGCCTTTTCGACGAAATCGTTAATACCATCAAAAGTGCCAGACCAACATTTTACCAATGGAACACGGTATGGAGAAGCTAATGCTTCCATTTGATCATAAGTTTTGTATTCGCCGGTCACCATTTTACGAACAGCAGTTAACACAAGCATATCGTTTGGATAGTCAACAACAATACGTTGCTTGCGGGAACACCACTCAAAAATCGGAGTCATGCCGCTCTTCATAAGATCATGACAGAAATCCATATAGAAGATTGCCTTATGGCCTTTCTTCTCAGCAAAATCTTGTGCCGGAGCAACAACATCAGTAATGCCCATTTTGGTGCAGAGAACTACAACATTATCCATTAAAATAGGATGAACCATGCTGCCGTCAAGCTTATCAAGAATGATAAACTTTCTGTCCCAGTCAATAACTTCCGGAAACGTTTCGCTGCGCTCACCCAAGTTGAAGAACTTGGAATAAGGACGGGCAATAATGTTGCCATCTAGACCAAACTTGATACCCCGGCATTCGCGACGAATTTTATACTTTTCGTTGAGTTCCGGATCTTTGGTATTTGGAGTTGGAAAACTGTCGATTAAGTTAACCATATAGTTAACCACATATCCCCAATCGCGTTTAGCCACGAAGAATTCGTCACGCCCTTCGATAGCGGCGCGCACCTGATCTAAACAGGTAATATGCGGGAACTTATACATTTTTAACCATTCCTTTCACGTTAAGTTTAACACAAAAGGAGGAAAAGTCAAGATCATTTTGTCAAGACTTTGTGGACCAGTTAACAGCTTTTTTAATAGGATTAACGATTACCTTTGGAGAAGTATCGATACTAACAGTGCTAGTAGTAATCCATCGGTCAAGTTTGTAATCATCAGTTACCCATTTTGGATCATTATGATAATCATCCCAATAATCATGTTTTGCCTTCTTCCATATATCCTGTTCTTTACGCTCAAGATTGCGTTCCATTTCTTTTATTAGTCTCTCCATTTCTTGTAGCCCATTTTTCTTATTTTTTTCTTCTTCGATAAGCTTCTGTCTGTGCTCTTCTACTTCTTCAGCAATTTCTTCACTGTGTACAAGTTTTACTGCCATTAATGCCTGTTCCAAAACATCTTTAACATTTTCATCATCACTTTCAAAAAGCATCTCGATTAGGCATTCTCTTTCAAAATCTAAAACTTTTTTGTTTATTCGTCTCTTAGTTCTTTTATCCATATTTTTCTCCTTTTAATTTATACCAGGCCATCCAAAAGATTCATTCTTATGTGAACCTTTGTCGGCAAATAATATCCAACTGGTTTCATGTAAGTTTAATGCATCAAGCCAGACTTCATGTTTATCAAGATGGTGCAATCGTTGAGGAAGAGGGGCAGTATTTGATTCTTTGCTAAGATTAATCCAAAGATCATTCATTATTTTTCCTTTTAATTTATACCAGGCCATCCAGAGGGCTCGTTATTGTGTATTGTTTTTCCAGCAAATAATATCCAACTGGTTTCATATAGATTTAAATAATCAAGCCAATCTTCATGATCATAATCATCTAAATCAACATTACCTCTTCTATTGCTATACTCAATCCAATAATTTTTCATTGTCTTTCTTTTAGTCAGATAAAACACTAACCGAATTTTCGTCGTGTATGCGTCGTATTGCCTTAGCAAGTATTGGAGCGATAGAAACTTTTCTGATTTTGTCAAGTTTGCTAACTCCGTTCTGAGCAATACTATCCGTAATAGTTAAGCTTGAAAGAGCATCGGAACTAGATAATCTTTCAAATGCAGGCCCGCTTAATACTCCGTGTGATGTATAAGCATGGACAGATAATGCACCCTCTTTTAATAATGCTTCTGCTGCATTACATAGTGTTCCCGCAGTATCGACAAGATCATCAATGATAAGACAATGTCTATCTTTTACATCACCGATAATATTCATAACTTTGCTTTCATTTGCACGTTCACGTCGCTTATCAATAATAGCTAACTCGGTTTCTAATTTTTTAGCAAATGCACGGGCTCGAACAACTCCGCCAACATCTGGAGAAACGACCACTAAGTCATCACCATTAAAACGCGACCGGACATCACGCACAAAATATTTCATAGCATATAAGTTATCGCATGGAATATCAAAAAATGCCTGAATCTGTCGAGCATGAAGATCCATAGTTAGAATACGATCTGCGCCAGCAGTTGTTAATAAGTTAGCTACTAGCTTCGCGGTGATTGGCGTTCTTGGGCCGGGCTGTGAATCTTGTCGAGCGTAGCCAAAATAAGGAATAACAGCCGTTATTCTTTTTGCTGACGATCTCTTAACAGCATCAATCGCGATAAACAGTTCCATAAGATTTTCGTTTGCTGGACAAGAAGTCGACTGAATGATAAAGACATCTTCACCTCTTAAACTCTCTCTGATATCGATACTCGTTTCTTTATCAGAGAATGTTTTGACTTCCGCCTTAACAAGAGGAACGTCCAGAGCTTCCGAGATATCTTCGGCAAGCTGTCTGTTGCTATTACATGCTATTAATTTCATCATCTTTCTCCTTCTAAATAAACTTCCAAATCTTTTTTAGCCTGTCCTATCCTCTTTTTTAGTCCTTTAACAGCAAGTTTTTTATTTAGAATTTCTTGCTTTTCAACCTTGTCACCAAACGTAAGTTTAAATGCTGTCGCATCATGTTTGCTAGTAAAAAAGAAACTTACATTTCCCCATGTTCCAGATTTTCGATAAGCGTGTTGTAAATTTTCATCACACCATCTTGTTATTTCATCGGTAGCAGCCATTTCTCCTTTATTAGGTCGATTAACATGTATTGTAATCTTGTAAGAAAATTTATCATACCATAATGTCTTTTCTTTTTTTGGTTCTCTTCCTTTTAATGTTTCATATCCTACTGCTGGTCTATACACAAACATTGTTAGTTCATTAATTTGGGCATCATTAAGAATAATATCCAAATGCTTTTCTTCTTTTACATAGATGCTATAATATCCATATATCATATAACTCTCTGGACTAAGTAAAAGATTTAGATGATCAACCATTTTGTAATATGTAAATGTATTTCTAGTGTCATTCCAATTTAATTCAGCCTTACATTTATATTTTCCGTAATATGGATATTTTTTTCTATAAAATGTTCTCATTCTTTTTATTTTTTTCCTCTAATTGTTTAAATAAATATTCATTCTTTTTTATTATTTCATCCAATAATTTTATTGTATTATCCATTCCATACAGCATAACAAATACAGGAAGTCTTGGGCCGCTCTTTTGGCCCATTAAAACTTCGTAGATCATTTGAAAGAACTCACGGAGAGTTCTTTGCTTATACATATCTTTTCCAACATCATAGATAGTTGTTGTTAGAGCCTCTTCTAAAACTTTTTGTTCGCCACCATATTCCGAAAGATCTTTTCCAGATTTGATTACTGCTTCGTGTTCTTTTCTAACACGATTAATAGCATTACGCAACGACACTAATGTTATATACTCCCAATGCGTCGGATCACGATATTCTTTGTGCGGAAGAATTTTTTTGTTATAAAAATTAATAGCTTTAGATATCAAAATATCTAACAGTGGATATTTTTCCGCTGTCGCATCTTCAACATAGTTTCTAACAAATTCCCATAGCAAATCAGGATCATTTGTATTTGTTATACTTACAAGATTAAGAAGCATAGAGAAGCTTATAGGACAGGCTTCTTCTCCTCTTTCTTTTAAATATTGATCTGTAATCTGCGGAATAATACCAAAATGCATCTTCCGAGATTTGCGTGGATTTTGAAAGAGAAAATAATTCAAAACATCCACAGTAGTATATTCAAGCCATTCCTGTAATACTGTGCTATCACCTTTGCTCTTGGAGATTTTTTTGCCATCTTCATCCAAGAACAATTCATACATCATATGTAAAGGCGGTCTCTGATTAATAAGCCTCATAATGCGATCACCAACTTGGGCACTTCCTAGTAGATCTTTACCATGCATCTCATAGTCAACATTTAATGCATACCAACGCAGAGGCCAATCAACTTTCCATTGAAGTTTGCAATTGCCATCGAAAAGGCTAACCATTTCGGCACACCGCTCGCTTTCATTAATAGGACCTTCTAATGCTTCGGCATAAAAATGTAACATCCATGCCTTTTCTTCTTCATGTGGAGTGTAGCAAACACGCCATTCATAAAGTTCGTGTATTGTTTTTTTATCAATAATCGGTAAGAATGGACAATACGTATTGATGCGTTCTTCACCATAATCGTGCGTGACAATCTTTTTGATTTCTTCTGCTTTTTTGGCAAAGTTATTTAACATAGGATTGAAGGTGCCTTTGCGATACATTTCGCTGGCAGTATACAAAATATAATCATCTTGAGTAAGATTAAATCGTTCCAACAGTTCTACCAACTCACGGATATTATGTGCGGCAAAGCTATCATCTCTATCCCATGGATCAGGAATATCACAAATAGGAACTCCAATATATTTTTCCATATCCTCCTTGTTTGGAACATTATCTGGAACTTTTCTTAGAGCATCCATATCATCCGCAAATAAAATCCAACTGATTACATAATAATCATTGGAGAGATTGCGAAATGCTTCAATGATCATTTTTGTTCTAAGCATTTCTGATATAGTTCCAATATGTGGAGAACCAGACGGACCAAATCCGCATTGGAAACAGGCATAATTCTTGTTCTTTTTCTGAACAAGATTTAATACTTTTTCGGCTTCCTTATATGGCCAAGAATTTTCGGTTAGATAAAACATTTAATCTAACTCCCAATGTAATCCATATTGTGTAATCCACTTCATAATTGTTTGTCTGTCAGGAACGCATGGAACATATGGCGCACAATCGGACCAATCAAAATCACCTTGAGTTGGTGCTCCTGGATCAATAATGCCACAGCGTTTAAAGGCATTCATTCTAAGAGTGCAGCTTCCACATTTTCCACATGCTGAACCATCTTCTAAAGGAAAATAGCAACTTGTAGACAGTTCAAACGGAGTTCCTGTCAAAACAGCAAGTTCTATTAGTTTTGTTTTGGTTAGTGTAAAAAGCGGGGCTCTTACATTTATATTCTTTTTGTTTGAACCCACCTTGACCATTTTATCCATTGTTCTTAAAAACGGTTCGGAGTTATCAGGATATGTCATTGTCTCGGACAGGTTGGAACCAAATGTAATATTTTTGATATTACGTTGCTCGGCAACCATACCCGAAATTGTTAGAAATAGCGTATTCCTAAATGGAACATAACTCATTGAACTTTCGGCATCATCAATTCCACCGCCTTCTGCATCTTTATCCCATAAACGACTTACACTTGCAAGATTAGTGTGCAACTGCTCGAGAATTGATTTGAAAGTATCTTCAACATTAAAATTCATAAGAGGAACATTGATATGTTTAGCATATGCTTCCGTAAGATCAAATTCTGTTTTTTCAGCTTGTTGGCCATAGCTCATATGAAGCAAAGTAATGTCTTTACCCAAAACATGAAGGAGATGAGTAACGACGATGGAATCCAAGCCGCCGGAATATAGAGATAGCCAACTGTTTTTATTTTCTTGACTTCTGATATTTTTAAAAATGTCTGTCATCGTAAACCTCCAAGCCAATTAAATATCATTTTTCATTATCTATACGTTCACGACCACTACGTAAACAAATCGTATCTCCATCCTTAACAGTAGCCTGATTCAATATTACTTCGCCCTTATCTGTTAGAATAGTAGCATCACGATAATGAACCTTCAGTATATCCAATACAACACCTTCTTCGTAACATACTGAACGTGTATTCACAGCTTCATCATACATAATATATCCAACTACGAACATACAACTCCATATTACACCCAACATTATTTTATTACCAATATTCATTTATCTTAATCCTCCAAGCCATGAGGCCGAATATAAAGGAAGTTCAAATTGGTTGTTGTATAATTTTGATAAATCCGTATTATATACAACAAAATTCGTATTGTTTGAGCCAAGCTTAAATTCGCCATTCAAACTAATACCCCACAAACCAAGATAGTTGTTTATGAACCCGAGTCGTTCATTATTTACAAAAAGGATTACATGTGACCCATCAACAACGATACCGAATTTACCTTGGACATCTTGCATTGTTTTATCCGTCAACGGAATTTCTTCAATCAAGCTATTAACAAAAAATGGAATTACTTCCGAATCGATGCTTGTTCTTAATTCTAAATTATATGTATCTTTCAAGCTTGTGTAATTTGCTATTAACACATGATGAACTGTTATAGTGTCTAAAAAAGAAAACGGCTGTATCATTTCTAGATTAGTAGCTTCTTCTTCCGTTTCGGGTGTTGCTCGCCCAAATAACATAAACAAACATTTGCCATCTACGTTCAACAACAGATCGTGAAAGGTTGATAAGATTGCTTCCGGGTGCTGATATTTGTATTCATGGCTGTTTTTTCTACTAAAAGCAGTCAAAGAAAAACCATCGTAGCCCTTTCTTGTAAGAGCAGTTCGAACAATTTCCAGAAGAAGTTTCTTCTGTTGTTGATTGATCGTATTATCAATGATACCACCAATTATAGAACACATCGTTTGTTTTCCTTCAATATTTCAAGACAAGTAATATTAACATATCCACTCTGCACAATCGACCTATTTCTCACGCCGCTTCGTATATGGAAATTCCTGTGCTAAGGACTTACTTCGACCAATACCAGTAACAATGCGAGCGTGACTGCGCGTAAATCCAGACGGATCAGTTAGTCCGCAGCTATGTGCAATCGTTTCAACATCGTGAATAACATTTTTAGCATAGTTTGCTGCTCTAGAAGATTTTCTTGTCGGATCTAGAGCATTCATGTATCTTGGATCATTTGTAGTTATTCCTTTGGGACATTTGCCACTAGCACATTTCATTGCCTGTATACATCCTAGGGACATCATAAATCCACGACCCGACACTACAAAATCTGCTCCAATACACATAGCCCATGCAACCTTATCTGGAGTTACTAATTTAGCAGACGCGACTACTTTTACCTTGTCTCTGATTTCGTACTCATTTAGTTTATCGATCACTAATCTTAGTGCTTGTGATAGCGGAAGACCAACATTATCAGCCAAACTTTGTGGAGCAGCGCCAGTTCCCCCTTCTGTTCCATCTACAGTAATAAAATCCGGAATATATTCTGGATTTCTTTTTAGCTTACTAAAATACCTATCCAAAAATTTATCACCGCTGCCGACAATTTTAATTCCAACAGGTTTGCCAGCAATATCCCGAATTCTTTTTGTAAATTCCATCAGACTGTCCATATCAACAATTTCTTTATGTCTATTTGGAGAGATTGATGCTTCATATTCTGGAATGCCACGCACCTTTGCTATTTCAGGAGTTACCTTTTGTGCTGGAAGAATGCCACCCGATCCCGGTTTTGCTCCCTGCCCTAATTTAATTTCAAACATTTTAACTTTGTCTAATGCTGCTATTTCTCTAATTTTGTCTTCGCTAAGATTTCCATTC
>SDBV01002326.1_pt1 | contig 28424 bp, 23 predicted proteins | sample 2277081 | NCBI WGS metagenome assembly SDBV01 (sample SAMN10402039, study PRJNA504765) | marine sediment metagenome | isolation source: marine sediment core GS10_PC15, 223 cmbsf | place: Arctic Ocean: Southern Knipovich Ridge | collected 2010
GGTCACGCCCCACCTGGGAGCGTCGACGGCGGAGGCGCAGGAGCGCGTCGCCGTGGACGTCGCGGAGCAGATCATCGCCGTGTTCAAGGGCGAGCCGGCGCAGTACGCGGTGAACGCGCCGCTGATCTCGCCGGAGACGTACAGCTATCTGGCGCCCTACGTGCCGGTCGCCTCCAAAACCGGGTCGCTGGCGGTGCAGCTGTGCGAGGGGCAGATGGGGGAGATCGAGGTTGACTACTCAGGTGAGATCGCCCAGCACGATGTGACGCCCCTCAAGGCGGCGATTGTGGGCGGCCTGCTGGCGCCTATCAGCGAGGAGCACGTCAACGTAGTGAACGTTGACATCGTCACCCAGCGACGAGGGATGGCGATAACGGAGGTGCGGAGTCCTTCGCACGACATCTACTCCAGCCTGATCACGGTACGCCTCTCCACCAGCAGCGGCGAGACGAAGGTCTCAGGCACGCTGGCTCAGGACGGGCCGCACATCGTCCTCATCGATGACTTCTGGGTGGACGTACCGCCGGGAGAGGGCTACCTGCTGGTGTGCGAGAACCGCGACCGGCCCGGCATGATCGGCTCCATCGGGACGCTGCTGGGGCAGTTCGACGTGAACATCAGCTTCATGAACGTGGGCCCGGACGAGAAGCGGGGCACAGCCCTGATGGTGATCACCCTGGACAAGGCGCTGACGCCGGAGCAGTTGGATGGGGTGCGGAAGGTCCCTGACATCCTCTCGGCGCGGCTGGTACGGCTGTAGGGGCGGCTAGGGTTCGAATAGGGGGTGGAACAGGAGCCCCGTCGGGATCTTCGGGTAGAAGAAGGTGGACTTTTGGGGCATCCGTTCTCCCCCATCGGCGATGGCCATTACCCGCTGTGGCGAGATAGGGTTGAGGAGGACAGCGTATCTGGCCCGTCCCTGCCGGACCTCCGCCACGGCGCTCTCAGCGTCTTCACCGTACCAGACCGTTCGGATGTCCTCGAGTTGGACGTCACTCAGGCCGAGGCCGTGGCGGAGGATGACGCTAGTAGCGATAGTGGCATCGAGGCGGCGCCAAGTCGGGGAGCGGTCGCTGGGGAGGTAGGGCTCGGCGGCCTCGGGATCGACTAGGGTGAGGAGGTATAGGTCCGGCGAGTCGGCCGCGACCAGGCCGAAGCTGTTCACCATGCGCCCGCGGTCGGCCATATCGCGGAGCAGGTCGGCCAGAGAAGGCCGGCTCTCGACCTCGAACAGGGTATCGAAGAGCTTAAGGACATTCTCCACCGGCAGATCGACGTCCACCAGACGGTGTATGGGCAGCACGAGCAGGCCGGGGTCATCGGCCGCGGCCAGGGCGACAAGGACGAAGCTCTCACGCCCATCGCCGGACTGACGCTCCTCTCTATAGGCGAGGGCGGTCTCGTAGCGGTGGTGGCCATCAGCGACGTACAGCTTCTGTTTCTCCAGCCCGCGGCTGATGGTGGCGACAACATGCGGATCGTCGATACGCCAGAGGCTATGGGCGAAACCATCTTCGTCGCTGAACTGGACGATCGGCGGAACGGCGGCGGCGCGAGCGATGAGCGGGATGACTTGCCGCTGTGGATCGGGGTAGACGAGGAAGATAGGGCTGGTGTTCAGGCGCAGGGAGTGCAGCAGCTTGAGGCGGTCTTCCTTGGGCGCGCGGAACGTGCCCTCATGGGGAAGCACTGTGCCGCTGTCCCAGGGCTCCAGGCGCAGGCGACCGAATAGGAGGCGTCGCCGGTAGCTCTCCCCGCCGTAAGCGAACTCTTGCTGATATGCGTAGAACGCCGGTGTCTCATCACGCACCAGGGTACCCTTCTTGAGCCACTGACTCAGGGTCTTCGCCGCCGCCTTATAGGGATCTCCCTTGTCCTTGGGCAGCTCCAGCCGCACGGCATTGTGGGGGCTGCGGTCGTAGAGGCGACGCTGGTCCTTGGGAGCGATCGTATCGAAGGGGGGGCAGACGACGCGGGCGAGGTCGACGTTGGGGGCGTAGCGGATGACTTCAAGCGGCTGAAGGTCGGCCAAGCGCTCCCTTCCCCCTTTCCGCCATGATGGTATCATCGCTCGTTGCCCCAGACCAGAGTCGCGCCTAGAATGTCGAAGCGAGGAGCCCATTGAGCCGCTACTGCACGTTCTGCGAGATCGCCGCCCACCGTGAGCTGGGCGATATCCTGTACGAGGACGATGAGGTGATGGTGTTCCGTAACCGCCTGCGCTGGGTGCCGGTGATGCTGCTGGCGGTGCCCAAGGCACACGTGACGCAGGCCGAGCTGTGGCGGGACATGGGACGCGTGGGGGAGGTGGCGGTGCGCATGGGGCAGGAGCACTGCCCCAACGGGTTTCGCCTGCTGGCCAATTTCGGCTACGAGGCGATGCAGAGCCAGGAGCACGGCCACGTACACATCCTGGGCGGGACGTTCCTGGGGGAGTACGTCTAGGGGGATCGCTCCGCAATAGCGGGGAGAGCGATGCCGGCCTGTGTCAGGGCTGACTTCTGGACCTCAAACAGGGAGCGGATGCCGCCTTCCGCCAGGCTCAGCAATTCGTCCATCGCCTGACGGGTGAAGGGGTGGCTCTCGCCGGTGCCCTGGACCTCCACCAGCTCGCCCTCTTCGGTCATCACCACGTTGAAGTCTACCTCAGCGCCGGCGTCCTCCTCGTAGTTCAGGTCAAGCATGGGTATTTCTTCGACAATGCCGGCGCTGGTGGCCGCCACGGCGCAGCGCAGCGGGAACGCGGGGAGAGAGCCATCCTCGGTTAGCTTGTGCATAGCCTGCGCGAGGGCGACATAGGCACCGGTGATCGCCGCGGTGCGGGTGCCGCCGTCCGCCTGGATAGCGTCACAGTCCACGATGAAAGTACGCTCCCCGAGCAGGTCTAGCTGGCAGATGGAGCGCAGAGAGCGGCCGATCAGCCGCTGTATCTCGGCGGTGCGGCCGCCGGTGCGGGTTCTCTCGCGTCGGGTACGGGTCTGGGTGGAGCGGGGCAACATGCTGTACTCGGCGGTGATCCAGCCGGAGCCGGTCCCCCGCGCGAACTGGGGGACGCCGTCCTCGACGGTCGCCGCACAGAGGACGGTGGTGTTGCCGGTCTTGATGAGCGCCGAGCCCTCCGCGTAGAGCAGGTATCCCGGCTCTATCGTCACGGGGCGGAGCTCATCGGGGTTGCGACCGTCGGAGCGAATCATGGCGTGGGCGAGTATAGCATCCGGAGCGTGACCAGAGCCAGAGGAGCTAGGGAGACAGTGTGACCGTTATCTGGCCTACGTTGATGGGGCTGCCGTCCATAGCGCTCGCCTCGTAGACCCAGATGCAGGCGGGCTTGGGCTGGTCCACGTCGAACGGGACGTCGATGGAGAACGGGGCCAGCTCGCCGGCCTCCCCAGGCCCGGCGGTGCCGAACGTCTCCACGATGGGGTCACCGGCGGCGTCGAAGATGCCGATCTGGTAGGTGGCCTCGAAGGCGAGGACCTGACCGCGGATGGTGACGGGGCTGGTCACGGTGTCGCCCTCGCTGGGCTCATCGATGACCTGGAACTCGGGAGTGGCGGGATCCGGGTTGGGCTGGCAGACGTTCGACGGCGCCGGTGTATCGCCGGGAGATGGCGTTTGGGCAGGCGTTGGTGTATCGGCGGGCGTGGGCTCAACGGTCTCGGACGTCCCCGTACCGCCGTCGCCGCCGTCACCATTGCAGGCGACGAGCAGGACGATAGAAGCACCCGTCAGCGCGAGAAGTAGTACAACCTTCAATGTGCCCTCCGCACATAAGAACCTCCGACAGCGGGCAAAGGTTATCGCGCGTCAGCGGGCGGTCTCGATCCACAGCCGCCGTCCGTCCGTGCTGATGGCAACGTCGCCGTGGAGGTCGGTGCGGAAGACGGCGTCGCCGTCCAGTCGCTCGAGAACCTCGGACGCGGGGTGACCGAAGCGGTTGTCACGCCCCACTGAGATCACGTCTAGAAGCGGGTCAACCGCAGCCAGGAAGGCGCTGGAGCTGGAGGTATCGGAGCCGTGGTGGGCTCTATCAACGCTACTACACCACCGAAACGGATCCGCCGGTCAACGACGAACAGGGGCGCATACGCGGGCTTCGGGGTGATCGCCTTGATTATCGGCCCCTGCACCTCCAGGCCGTCGAAGACCTCCGTGACGAACTCGCGTTTCAGCGGCGCCGAGCTCTCGGTCCACAAGCCGCCTGCGTTCTGCAAGTAGGCAGTCGCCCGTTCAATATCCAGGTCTTCTACGGTAGCCAACTGGTCTCTGAGCAAGGACATCTCCCGCCTCAACCGTTCCTCGTCTATCTCCTCCAAGACGAACAGCCGGCGCCACTTCTCCATCTCGCGGTGAACCTGGGCAGTATTGACGCGGGGAGCCCGCCTGTGGCGTAGCTCGTGGATCACGGCATCGACGTACTCTGCGGGAAGGCGCATTCCGCCCACGTAACAGCCCACCTGTTGCTCGAACACTTCGGCCTTGACCATCGGTTGCTTGCAGGCTGCCTTCTGGCCCTGGTGGGTTGTCCGGCAGCGCATATAGCGAGCGGCGCTCTGCTTGGTGCCGATCAAAGGGGTAGAGCAAAATCCACAGGTGGCGATGCCGCTCAGGGGATAGGGCTCCCGGCCGTAGGGCTTGCGAGGCGGTAGGTGGCTGCGGCTTGCCAGGACGTTCTGCACCCGCTCAAACAGCGCGGGTTCGATGATGGTCCCCCTGTACGTCTTGTTGGCGAGCACGTAGCGGATGGAGGCGAAGTCGCGGAGATGGAGCGCTTGGGAGGTCCATGAGACTAGGGCGCGAAGGGAGTGACGCCCATCGCTGTATCGCTCGAAGAGCTGATGGATAAGTGGCGCCGCTTCAGGGTCGGGTACGATGAACTTGTCATCGCGGCGAAAGCCCGTTGGCACACCTCCGACCCACTCACCCCGCCTCTTCTTCTCCGCCATCCCCGCCCGAGTGCGCTCGATAATGGCCTCTCGCTCAAACTCCGCCAGGGCTCCGAGAACGCTTCGCATCATACGACCGCCAGGGGTGCCGGTGTCGATCGATTCCTGGATCGACACGACGCCGATATCGAGCTTCTCCAACTGGTCGCAGACGTCGAGGAGATCTCGCAGGTTGCGCCCGAGGCGGTCCAGCCTCCAGAACACGACACGCTCAAAGCGGCCCGCCTGGGCGGCGTCCAAGAGTCGAACCAGCTCCTCGCGACCCTGTAAACTCTTGCCGCTGCGGCCGGCGTCGGTGTACACCTCCACTAGCTCCCAGCTCTGGGCCTGACAGTAGGCGCGGACGGCCTGATCTTGGGCGGCCAGACCATAGCCCTCACGAGCTTGCTCGTCAGTCGAAACCCGGACGTAGCCGGCAGCTTTCACGCTGGCGATCCTCCGTTACGGCGAGTGGCCTTTGGCGCCGATTCTACGGCACCTGTGGGGGCCGCGTCACCCCTTGGCAGCGCGTGCTCCACCATGTCGGCGAGAATCTTCACCAACACAGAGTTAGGCGGCTGCTGCCCGATGCCAGTCGCCATCCGCTACTCTCCGCGCCGCCCTACCATAAAGGCGCGTTTGTCTCTATTTCCGCGAGCTGAGACGGTGAGCCCAGCGTTGACGTGTTGACGGTGTTGACGCGTTGACGCACCCCCCCTATGCAGAGAAAACTTAGGTAAAAGTGTCGTCATGCAGTGCGGAAAGGGGGGTAGTGTCAACAGAGAGAGAGAGAGAGAGAAGAGAGAGAGAGAGATAGAGAATAGCGAAACTCTAGCGTTGACGCTCGGCCCGTCAACAACCGTCAACAAGCTGCTAGGGTGCATTAGTGGATCCCCCGCTTAGAATGAGGCTGTCGCCGCGGACGTTGACTTCGCCGGTTTTTTGCATGGCGTCGGCGGCCTGATTAAACTCGTGGCTGCTGTAGCGTCCGCCAACGCCTTGATGCAGGGTGCGGCGGCTCAGGCCCTTGACTCCGGCGGCCTCCAGGTGCTTGCGGATGAGGCGTTCCAGTTTGGCGGTCTTAGAGCCTGATATGCCGGCGAACAGGCTCGCGGCGCTGTGGGTCGCAAACTGGCCGAAGCTGATGGCGGCTTCCATATCCTCGGCGGTGATTGTGGATTCTCCCCGGTCGACGGCGTACAGCATGGCGATCTTCATGACGTAGACAGGAACGCGCTGGACGACCTTGGCGACGGTCTCAGTCCCCCAGTTTTGGCCGTGGAAGTCCAGGTAGAACGCTCTCCAGTTCACGGCTGCTGGCTGGGAGAGAATTACCTTCGTGTCCATCTTGAAGACGTCGGAGGTGTCGTGCAGGTGTTTGACGATGGCGTTCCACTGCTGCTGATCGCGGCTAGGGGGTAGCGGGTTGAGCGGCCGCATGGGGCCGGTGATGAACAGCCAGCGGTTAGTGAAGCCGCCGTAGGTGTCGGCCTCCACTAAGCCAGCCTCCAGCCATTCCTCCGTCGAACCCGCTAGGATCGACAACATCGGCTCCTGGGCGATTATGGGGCAGCGGCGAACCGTAAGCGAGTATTCGGGGCGGCAGTCCCAAAGTCCCGTTAGGAACGGGATCAACCCGCTGGCGCCCTCCTGCCGGGCCTTGGAGAGCAGAACGCGAAACTCCTCAAGTTCCATCAGCGCTTTTCGCCTGGGCCGGGGCGGTGTCTTATCGTCAGTCGGGTCGTGTCCCATTTGTTGCAGAAGACCCTCGGCTGAGAGCAGCCCCCCGATGCGCGATATGGTCGGGCTGGCGGCGAGCGCGAGATCCACACCTCGGGCGGCTGCGGAGGATTTCTTGGAGGTGTTGGTGGGACCGTAGAAGCAGGCATAGAAGTTGCCGAAAGTCGGGTTGGCGTAGTCGACGTACACCCTGCGCCCCAATGTGATGCCGTAGGCGACCATGATGGCGATGAAGTCAAAGGCGTCTGTCCCTTCGTACTCCTGCCACATGGACACCCACTGGCTGAACGTACCGCGCAGGCATTCAGGCGGTAGCGCTGGAGCCGGGGCTGGTACGTATAGCGCTCCTTGGTTATTCCCGCTCGGGGTCGGGGTCGGTTCAATGCTGGAAGGCAGGCCGGGCTTGTACGTCTCCGTCGTCAGCTCGAGCGCCCGCTCGATGGTGCCCTGCCCGTAGGTGTGTCCCCCGGCGTAGTGTGGCTTATCCCACTTCTCGCGGTAGAGCCCTGACTGCCGGAACAGGCGATCGACGCGAGCGTCGTCCCTACCCGTCCAGAAGGCGAGCATAAAGCACAGGGCGCTATCGGCTTCGCTCTGTGACGCGTAGCCGCTCCAGTCGCCGCCCATGAGGGCCGTAAACTTGGAGCCGCCCTTCGCTGTCCTCGCCTTCTCCAGGAGCTCCGCGTCGCCCAGGCTAGAGGAGTTGTCGGCGCCGGCAGGTTGGGCAGCTTTCCCTTTCGCCTTGTCGAAATAGCGGGCGTGCAACGCCGCTAGCTCGTCCCCCCTCTCCTCTGTGCTGAGTGGTGTCCCCTCTAGGTGCTCGCCGGTCATGCAGAAGAAGCGGCCACTGTCGTACATCTCCAGGGTGCCGCGCTTGCGGCCGCTGCGCGGAAGAGAGCCGCGGCAAATCACATGCAGGCCCGTCCCTGACGGCGATACCTCGGCATAGGAGCCCAGGGCGTCCACGATCTTGCGGGCCTTCGGGTCAATTTCGCCGCTGTCAGGGTTGCGGCATTTGTCAAGATCCACGCCGCTGAACGGATCATCTTTCGTGAACACGAATCCGATCCCGTCCCAGCCGTCCTTCTCGCTCTCTGCGAGAGCCTTCTCGAAGGTCGTCCAGGTGCTTGGGTCGGTCGTGGAGGCCGGCTCTCCATTGATCGCGCTATACGGCGGCTTAGTCCGCTTCCCGTTGCGGACTTCCCACTTCCAGACGACCCACTGGGCCCATTTGATGAGCTCGCGGGGGATGGCCGTCACGACATCGGCTCCCATGCAACCTCCCGTGTCGGCGCCTGGAGGAGCAAGCTCATTCTATGAGCTCCCCGTTCAGGGCCTCGACGATTCGCATGAACGCTTGGCGACCCATCCGTCCGTGGAGAATGGCGAATCCCAGATAGTGATTACACACATCGGGTAGAGGGAAATTCCTGTCTTCGTTCCCCATTAGCGCTGCCTCTGCCACCTCGTTGAGCCACGCTGCGGCTTCGGCTTCCGAGCAGCAGAGGCAGCGCCGGCTCCCGTCGCTTTTTAGGTTTCGTTCATCGGCGACGTCCACCCATTTCCAAGCAGGGTCCGGTGGGCAACGGCGATTAGCTAGGCTATCGCTCATCGCTCACCCCTTGAGGGCCAAAGGCCGTAGGTGGTGGGGGAGGAGTAGCGCTGGGTGAGCGGCAGGCGTTGCGTCGAGGCTTTGTCTTGGGTGCTATACTTCATGTGCTACTCCTCCGTCTTGTCGGACCCAGTCCGGCGGGACGGGGGTTTTCTTTTACGCTGGCACCGCTTCCTCTTCGAGTACTTTCTGCCATGACAGTTGTGGATGACCGGATGTCATGCCAATAGTTCACGCCTTGAGGGGAGTTTAGGGGCGCGAGGTTCCGACGCGCTAGGAAGGGTTTATTCCGAAAGTACTGGAAGGGTTTAGAGCTACGCGGGCTTGATCGAGCGGCAGCTTCGTGCCAGCTCGCGGCTGCGGCTGAATCTAGATTGCTCTAAGAGGGCGCGGGTGTGTCGCAGCGGCTTATAGTCGTCGGCTGTCAGCCCGTGACATCTTCCGAGGATCCACTCAAGAAATTCAATTAGTCGTTCTCGAAGGACAGCGGAGTTAACGATCGGCCCGCGCACATGGGGCAAAAGTGGCGGATTGCCAAGGGAACCGTCCGCGAGCCACAACTCTTTTGCGCTTACATAGTCATCGTGGCAGCCGGGACAAAGTTGCTCGTTGGGGAGACGGCTGCTTTTCGCGGCGAGGACTACATCCCTGCACCCCTGACACTGGAACACAACGACCTGATCTTCTTGTAGCCGCCGTAGCATCTGCGCCACTGATTGATGCGGCAGGGGGCCGCTGATGATCGAATCATGGCGCCTCCGCGTAGCCTTCCTCGAATGGCTGGTGTAGAGCGCGCTCACGTAAATGGCAACGCCAGCTGGCCCAACAGGGCCATCGTAAGGGAGGCCCTTCAGCGCGTCCGGCGTGGCGAAGTCATCTCCGAGAGCTTGGAGTTTCTTCCGCAGCGTATGACGGCTCCACTTTCGCACACGGTCCTTTAGCCGAGCCCGTCGCAGTTGGAAGAAGGCAGTCTTTGAGGCCCACGATTCCTTCCGCTGGCCGCGAATGAAATCCCACACTTCGCGCGGCACAGGGCCGAGTACGTTAGCTAGGCGCCGCAGGGTAGGCCGATTAATCACGGCGTGCCCATTCTCTGCGTCCACTATGCTGTCGCTCAAGATCCCTGCCGAACGGGCTAGGGCTTGCTGCGACAGGTTCAATCCCATCCGTCCTACCAAGCACCATTGAGCCAACGGGTTCGGGAATACATACCCGAGCAGCGTCAAGGTATCGGCGACCGGCTTATCGAGGAAGGCGGCTAGCCGCAGTACGGTCTGTGCGTGTCTGCCGGATCGACCCAACAACGGCCTATGGATGAGTTTTTCAATCGTGCCCATCGGCAAGCCGCTTGCGCGCGAACCGCCCTCTATGATGGTCACGCCCAGTTCGGAACAACGTTGGACAAACGCACGGCCGGCAGGAGTCAACTTTAGGGCGAGACGGAAGTGGTGTCCGCGGACGGTCGAGGCCCCTTTATACTTCACTTCTTGGCCGCACCCACATCGACAAAGCCGAGCTGGGGCCTCCGGTTCTGCCGCCTGTACCGCCTGCATCGTCCCTCCTACAATCACTAAAGCCCGCCCCGGTAGTTGCCCAGGGCGGGCTCTCTTGCTAGGCTTGATCTGCCTGGCGAAAGAGATCGCTTCCGCTGGGCCTTAGGCCAGGGGGTGCCTCCGCGCCCTCTGGCCTTTTCGGGGCAAGTATAGCGCCTGCTGAGTGGTGCGTCTACGCGCTGGCGTCCACGGAATGGGCCAGCGGCCCCAGCCCGCCTAGACGGGTTGCGCCTTCGCCTCTCTGGCTCGCAGACCGTCGTGAAGTTAACCGGTCCCTGGCGACGCGACACGGGCTGCTGGTATGTCAACTAGGTATAGACAAGCGGCCGTCCACAGGGGGACAATTACGGGGGAATACCCGCAATGTCTGACAACGGCCATGAGACACCACAGGACGACGTACCGGCGGCAGCACTTCCCGCCGGAGATCATGCCGGGGATGGCCGACCACGAGGGCGAGCGACAGGTCGCGACTATGGCCTCACGCGCCGCTACAGTCCCATTGAAAAGGCTGGTCTCACGTGGCTCGCTATCCGTGATGGTGTAACGGCTACCGCCGACGCCCATGACGTGCCTCGAAGCACACTCACCACCTGGCTGGAGGAAGCCGGCGGCATCGGCCCCGTCCAGGAGTGGCTGCGCACTGAAACGCTCCAATCGTTCCTGAAGTTCGAGCAAGCGCTGTATGCGGAGGTGACGCACCGCCTGCCGTCGCTACCCAATGACGAGCTGGCGCTCACCGTCCGCAAGCTAATCGAAGCCCGCGCCCTCGTCCCCGCCCAAGCGGCAGCGGCCCAACCCGACGGCCAGCCGGCGCTCGCCGCCGCTCAGGCCACGGTCACGCTCAAGATCGAGGAGAAGGACGGCGAGGTATCGTACATCGAGCTTGGCACCCCGCCGGAAGCATCTGACGAGGGATAACTTGAACAGCGGCCTGGCCGAACTCAAAAAGGAAGACTAGGTGGTAGTCGGCCTGGGTGAATGGGCGAGCCGGTCGGTCTCCGCTGCGTCAGAGCGCTTCCATAAGGACCGGCAGGCCACCCTCAAGATAGCCAGCGAAAGAGCGGCGGCACGTCTCGGCGAGATAGGCGAGGTCCGCACTCTTGGCCTGGAGGACCTGATGGGCGTCCAAGGCCCGCTTGGTTCGTTCCGGGTCGGTGCAATCCCCCAGCCTGGCGTCGGGCCGGCTGCCGATCAAGGTCTAGGTGTCCCTGAACGACGAGACCCCTTTGACCTGCTTGAAGTGACGATGCAGGGGCTCATAGACCAATTCCGGCCCAGTGGGCCGTTCGATGAGGCCGGTATCTCACGACAGGCGAGGGCTGACCGGGAGCGGTCGATACGGCGTCCCGACAGGGGAGGGCTGGCGTCAATCGTCGAAGATGTGTTCCGCCAGGTCGGCCGTATCAGGGGTGGCCCCGCGTCTCAGGAGGCGTTCTTGCCTCAGAACCTTGGCGGTCTGGCGCCCGAAATCCCAGCCATCATTCCCGAAGCGTCGGAGCGGCTGGGAATACGCAACCGGCTCCTTGACGAAGGGCTTAACATCCCGCAGGCCGATTATGTAATCGACCAGGCGTTGAAGGGTGAGCCGGTGGTCGAGGAGATGTTCGAGTTGTTGGGCGACCGGCCGGGGCGGCTGGAAAGGGTCACGGGAAAGGCGCTGGATACGGCTAGCGCTCTTGGTGGTGCTGCTGTTGATGTCGCCAGGCTGGGAGAGCGCATCCCTACCCCCTTCCAACCCCGAGGTCGTCAGGAGACAGACCCGTCGACCGGCCAGTTGATAGAGGAGCTAGACCCGGTCCAAACGTTCTACGAGCGATACGTCAACCCTACGCAGGCGAATATCGCCAAGCTGACAGCGCAAGCGGAAGGGCTGCCGCCACCGCTCGGGAGCCCGCCAGTAGACATCCCCAGCATCGGGACGGAGATCGACGTTACTCGCCCGTCGCCCAACATCATCCGTGCCGCTCGTGGCGACCCGGAGGAGATACAGAAGGGGCAGGACATCCTCAACGACTTGGGGTTGGCGCGTCTGCCGGTGGAGCTCCTCTTCGATCCGGCTAACCTATTGCCCGTTATCGGTTTCACCAAGTTCCCCAGGTTCGCCCGCGAACTCAGGGCGGTTAGCAACCTGGCTGGCCCCGCACGGGAGCGCGCCTTGCAGGCGCTCAGAGAGAGTGATCTGGTGCAAGATCTCCTGCGCCTTACACGGTCAGAGTCCGGCGGGCCCTTCCGGTTGCAAGGTGGTCTCCCGCCGCGGCCACAGATTGACGCAGAGCTGGTATCGATCCAAGAGCGGCTGACAGCGCTGGACACTGAGATCGTGGCGAAGACGGGTAAGAAGGGCGTCAAGACGCTGCGGGAAGAACGCGTCACCGTGAGCGCTGAACTGGCTCGTGTCGAGGCCCAGGTCGCCGTCGACGACATCCTACGCCGCGACATCGACCCGTCAGACCAGCTTTCCCAGGTCTCCGGCCTCCACGCGGACGCGAAGGATGATCTGGACCGGCTGTTCGCCCTCAACGCTGAAGCCGAAGGGCTTACCGAGGTGGCTCGTGGGGGCAAGCAGCCGTTCGCCCCATTCGGTGAGAAGCCGGTTGCGGGCACCAAGTTCACTGAGGAGCGGGTGCAGGTCCCCGGCACCATCAGCCAACAAGCTAAGGAGTTCGCTGCTGCAAAGGCCAGTGACCGCACATTCCTGCGCGCCTCGGAAGCCGCCATCACCGCACGGGAGAAGGTCTACGCCGACTTCCTTTCCGAAGCCCAGTACGTGCCGGTAGAACCAGCTCAGGTCGCCGCCGGCCGCATGGACCTCACCGAGTTCATCGACGAGGCGGGCAAGCCCAGCGTGCGGCTCAAGTCGGGCGAGGTAGTCGAGGCTCCAACCTTCCGAGGCGAGGGGGCGCGGGTAGAGACGCAGGAAGGTCTGGGCCTTACGATCCCTGAGACGGTGCCCGAGGGGCAGGCGGCGCTGCCCACAGGTGGGTCTCTGGACGATGCCCGGCGCGCATGGTGGAATAACCTTTCCACAGCGGAACGCAAGGCTGCCGTAGAACGGACGGGTGCTGGCGAAGGGCGACTCATCCCGAAGCAACATGACAAGAGCTATAAGGCCCTCCTGAAATCGGGTCGTGTTCAAGTTGCTGATGATGCGTTTGAGACGGCGGGCCGGCCAGGATTCGAGCGCCCCGATGCCGCACCCTCTTCTGAGTTCACAGTTGGTCAACGCGTGAACACGCCTGATGGCCCAGGCACTATCGTTCAAGAAGGCGCGCAGCAGCCGGGAGCCCCAGGCGTGTTCGATGGTGTCTCGCGTGTGGAGCTAGACAGCGGGGGGACCAAACTCTTCCGCGCCCCGAATCTCAGCGCACGCGAGGTCGGACGCGACGTGAAGCCTCTGACCGTGAACCCCCCGCCGCCGAGTGCGGTAGATGAAGCCACCGCGGACATAGCGGACGTCGCGCACGCGGACGCACGCCCGACTAGAATTATGAATCTTGACGTCAAGATTGAGAAGTCGCAGCGGGCCGGTGGCGTGGACTATGAGCTCTACCGAGCGACCGGGCGGGGCCAGGACGGCGCGGTCATTCGGGTGGTAGACGACTCTGGTAACGTCGTTTCCACGGGGCGGTATCCCACGTTTGCCGCCGCCGACGCCGAGTACGTTAAGGCTACCGATGCGGCCAGGCTTGCGGACTCCCCCAAGGCGCGCGCCGCTACTGCCCCAACTGGCGGGGCGTTCACGAGGGGCAACCGAGTGGAGACGCCTCGCGGCCCAGGTACGGTGAGAGGCAGCGGCGTTTTCGATGGAGTCCGCGAGCACTTTGTCCAGCTAGACACCGTGCCGGAAGGGTTCACCGGAGGCACGCCACGCTTTAAGCCAGAAGAATTGACGCCCATCGGCGAAGCGCCGACCCCGACAGCGCCAGTCCAGGGCATACCCGAAGCCACAAAACCGCTTCCTCTAATACCCCCAAGAGGCCCAGCCGCCGAGAAGTTCCGCAACCGCTGGAAGAAGGCTAAGACTGACGCGACCAAGAAGAAGATCGAGGACGAGTGGATACAGGCGCACGGGCTAGAGAAGGTGCCTATCGGGTCTGGTTACGGCCGCACGACCGCGGGTGAGATCGTGGCAGCTCCACGGCAGCAAGTGAACGAAACACTGGCGAGGCTACGAGGCGAAACGCCGCCATCGCCAACCGGAGCCGTCGCACCGGAACGGCGGGCTGGCACTTTCGCTCCCGCCGAGCTCGTTGAGCCGGAAGTGCCTACCGCGCCTGCCCGCGCGCCGGAAGTGCCAGCCGCCGCAGAGCGGCCACACCCTCCCCCACCAGGCACCGAGGCGGGTACCTTTCCTACCACAGCCGCGCCCAGTCGCGCTCTGCCGGAGCCCACAGGTCAGGGCCAGATCGCAGCGCCACCCGCGACGCGGGCGCTTGTCGCAACACCGGATCAGGCTGTCGATGATGTTCTGACGCGCGCCTTAGCCGATGTGAAGCCCGTCACCGTAGACGACCTTGACGCCTTCCTGCGTGAGCCCAAGCCCGGCCAGATACTACCGGACGGGACGATTGCCGGCGCCGCGCCGGGCGAGCTCAGGCCGAAGGGGCCGATGCTGTCACCTACCCAACGACGTCAGGTTATGGACGCTGTGCCGCCTGGCGGGGGCGAAGGGCCACCCACAGGCGTCACGGCGAGCGGTGAGATCTTGCCGGAGCCAGGACCAGGCCGGCTCATGCCTCCGCTGCCCTCGCTTGAGGAACTGTTGACCGATCCGTTCTTCGAGCGGAACACGGCCCGCTGGGTCTCCGAGCACGCCAGCCAGGTTCCCGGTGTGCGCCAGGGGATCATCGCTATGAACCCTTCCGGTGTCGAGCGCTACGGCGACCTGGGAAAGCTGCAAGCAGCCTACAACCGCTTGCTGGAGAGCGCCAACGCCACAGATCAGTTCGGCATGGCGGCGATCAGGCGACTCAAAGACCCCTTCCCTGTGAACGCCGAGGGCGACGTTGTCGCCAGGGGCCTCAGCGCCGGTCCTGACGCGCCGGGGATGGCGTGGGACGACGTAATGGAGCGCCTGCCTCGCTACGAAGGGGTCACGGACGATATGGTGAAGTACCGGGACACGGTAGGCCAGGTGCTCGATGAAGCCATCGCTGAGTTCGAGTTATGGGGCGGCGACCTGAACAAGATCGGGTTCGTCGAAGGGGAGCGCTGGATACCACGACAGGTGCTCGGTAAGAACGGCATCGAAAAGACACAGTCCATGCTCAAGAAGGGCGTCGGCGCCAAGCAAGGGTTCGAGAAAAGCCGGATGCACGAGTACGCGGCTCAGACTCTCGCGGCCGGTAACGATCTGAACACTGACAAGCTGGCTGTGATCGAGACGACACTGTCGGCTATTCGCCGCGCCACGATCGACCTCCAATTCGAGGCGCTTGTGAAGCCTCGGGGACGCCTACCCAGCCAGCTAATCCCCAAGGAGCTTAAGGAGGATGTCGTCGAGGCTCTGAAGGGCGTGCGCCGGGCGCGTCGGGCGGTCGATGATGAGAGGGCACGCCTGCGGATTACGCCACGGACGAAGACGGCGAAACCTGCCCGTGGCGTGCAGCGCGCTGTCGTTGAGGCCGCAAAGGACCGGCTGGCTAACGCGAGAGCGGTCTGGAACCAGGCCCGCAGCACTCGAACCAGGGCGATCAAGGGACTCTCGTTTGCTCAGGAGGGGTGGAAGTTCGGACGGGACGAGCCGTTGATCGCAATTACGCGCACGCCGCCGGGTAAGCTCCCTGGTCTACAGGGCCGCTTGTTCCCCACGGACGACATCAAGTTCTTAACACAGGTGATGGAGGATCGCACGCCGGAATGGCTCAACAAGTTCAATCAGGTCGGTGGCCTTGCCCGCGTCGCCATGACGGCCTTCGACCCCGGCTTCTGGTTCATCCAGGGGCTCGGGCCGTTGGGCAAAGACCTGGCGAACCTGGCGAGGGGCAGGCCGACGCTGATATGGGCCAGGGCGGTTAAGCGCTCCATGCAGGCTCTAGGGGATCCGGCCGTTCACGCCGACTACATCGCCCGCCAGTTCGCGGAGAACCCGGAGATGATGGAGCGGTTCGCCAAATACTACCGCGGCCTCCAGTGGTCTGAGTACGTGGAGTCTGCGCGTTCGGGCGGCTTGCTCTACAAGGCCGGCGGGCCGGTGCGGTCAGTGACCCAAAGGGCACAGATCTTCTTCGACTCGTGGATGGACGTCGCCGCTATTGAGGGGTGGAAGGCTGGGGAGAAGTACACTCTCCTCGACCCCACGAAGCTCGAACAGCTCGGCGGGCATCTGCGTAATCTGACGGGCAACCTGTCCACCGCCGGACTCGGTGTCTCCCGTTCTCAGCGGGCCATTGAGGCGGGCTTTATCCGCTTTGCGCCCCGGTACACGCGTGCGGCGTTCGCCCTCGTGTTCGATGCGATGCAGGGCGGGCTTCGCGGCTCCGAGGCTCGCGCGGCGCTCGGCGGAATGGGCGTCCTGGGCGCCGCCAGCTATTACGCCGTGGCTACCGCGCTCGGCCAGGACCCGGAGTTCAGGCCGTGGAAGGGTGGCGCTTTCCTCTCGGTTAAGGTCGGCGAAGGCGACGAAGCTAACTACATCGGCATCGGGGGCGTGTATCGGTCCCTGTTGCGGTTCGGGGGCGACATCGCCCGCAGCATCGAAGAGAACGGGCCTGACGATTTCGTCAAGATCTCCGACGACAACCCCATCGTGCGCTACTTGCGGAGTGGTGCAGCGCCCCTCACCGGGACGGCCTGGGACATTTACGATGGCGAAAACTTCATCGGTGAACCTCTACGGATTGACGACCCAGAGACGTTCTTCCGGCGTGTGGGCTCTCGCTTTCTCCCCTTCTGGCTCCAAGGCGCTCTTGAGGCCAACGGTGGAGTCAAAGAGCGGCTGACGGTTGCCACCGCGGAGTTCTTCGGCGGGCGCGCGTTCCCGGCTTCGATCTTTGGCCGGCGGGACGACTCCATCGCTAACTGGGCCACCACGAACGGCGAGACGGACGCGGACGGTAACCCGATCACACGCTACAGCGGAACCTCCGGCGGTCCTGGGGTCGCCAATCGGGCCCAGCGCAAGGCTTACAACGCAACGCAGGAGGGTGAATCCCTATCGGACGAGCTTAAGGAGCGAAACCTAGAGCGTGAGGACGTAACCACCAAGACGTTGAACGCGATCGACGACTTGCGGGCACGGGTAGTGATCGACCCTTCGACCGCAGCCACGTTCGGACTCACGACCACGCAGGAGCAGGATAACAAGGCCCTTGCCAGGAACGAAATCGACGGCGCACAGTGGCGAGACCGGTTTAGCGACCGAATGACGGCCCTTCGGGACATCCGCGCAACGACTGAAGATGAAACCCTGCGGGAGATACTGGGCCTGGACTTCGATATTGAGGAACCGCCGCCGGGGTCCGTTGACGCTCTCATTAACGCTTACTTCGACGTTGTCCCAGTCGACTTTGCCGACGATACTGGCGTGATTGACTGGGACGCCTACTTCACCAAGAAGGATACGGCTTTCAAGACCGCTATCCGGCGCGGCGGCGATTTGGTCAAGGAGTATCTACGGCCGTTCGAGGACGATCCCGTCATCCGCGAGTTTCGCCAGGCCCAGGGTCTACGCAACCAACTGGAGTCGGTGCCCAAGTACCAGGGTCTATCGGCGCCGCAGGGCGAGATCATCGACGAGTTCTTGGATCAGGCGGGCGACCTTGTCGACATCTGGTTCAGAGAGTCCCGTATCACGTACCCGCTGATCCGGGCCATAAAGGCCCAGGCCGACTTTAACGGGCAGAAGTCCGGCGGCGTCCACGAGTCAGGCTGGGAATGGGAGAACATCAAGGGCTGGGCCATCCTGCTTCGCCCTGGTAGCCGCACCCGCAATTTCTACAGCGACCCGGCGCGCGACAGCTTCATTCAGGACAACGCCGAGCCGTTGCTTACCTTCTTCCCCGAGCTATCCCAGCAGCTATCGCGTCCGCAGATCTCAGGCCTGTCCGACCGCCAGTTTGAGACGGCGCTGACTCAGCGGTAGCTAGAGGGCATTGAGGCCCGCCAGGAGCACGTAGAACGCCACCATAAACACGATTATGGGGGCCAGCCACACGGCGACTCGAACCGGCACCAGCAGCCACCGAACCACTCTCTCTGCAACGGTATTCATCGCTCGCTGATTATAGCCCCGCAGACCTGATCTCACAAACCGGCCGCGCTTTTATATCCGCGCCGCGCCTACGAGGAGGAGACGGGCAAGGATTGGGGGACGACGGCAGCGGCCGTCAGGCCCAGTGACATCCGGGGCAACTCACGGCTTACAGCGATCAAGGAAGCGGGCGCCCGTCCGGCCCGTAAGTTCGCAAATCTCTTCCAGAAGGTCGAAGACGCGGTGACGAATACTGCTCTGCTTCGTGAGCTGGACGAGAACCTGGACCGTGGCGCCTCAGCGATCCTGTCGGGGCAGGTCGGGGCCCTAGATGATCGAGACGTACAACAAGAAGCGGCAGGAGTTGGGCCTGACCAGCCAGGACTTCCCAGACCCCAAGACAGTAGAGCAACGCTTGGTGGACACCTACTACGCGCTGGTCTACTGCGCTTCGGGTCGACCTTCGGGGTCGTCCAGGTAGAGGTCTGTCAGCCCTTCCAGCGCGTTCTCCATCCTCTTCCCCAGCTCGATCATCTCCTTGCTCTCCTCGTTCTCAAACCGTGCCCTTGCCTGCTGCCCCCAACGGTCAGCGGACCTAGACGCGATCACGAACGCCTGCTGAGCGGCGAGAAGACCGGCGGCGGTGGATAAGCGAGGGGCGATCTGTACCATCTTTGCAAGCCGCTTGGAGTACTGTTCTATCGCCGACATGATGGCGCGAGCGGCCATCAACTCCCCTATCACCCGGTCTTGGGGAGTGATCTCGAAGGGTGGGGGCGGATTGTCCCGTCCGGTTGTTGTGCTGCCCTCTGTGTCTGCCAAGGCTAACCTCCTGTGGGTGGTGGGGTGCGGATTTCGCCCTACGAACCCTCTCCGTGCGTCGTGAGCGGCTGACGTTTCATGTCAGGGGGTGGCGCCGAAGTCGACGTCCTGGGGCTTCGTCTTCAGGGCCTTCGCCAGCTTGCGGCGCGTTGAGGGCCGGGGCTTGCGTCGGTGCAGTTCCAAATCAACGATAGTCTGCTTCGCGACGCCAGCTAGCTTCACAAGATCGTCTTGTGATAGGCCCCTGGATTCCCTCAGTTCTCGCAGTGGTGTGGTCATATTTCCTGCTGTAACTAGACCGCCGTACTTCGTCCGAATTGTACCACAACTAGACCGCGTGGTCAGCAAACGATGTGGCTCCGGAAACTAATTTCGCAAACTTTCATTTTCCCTATTGACAACTAGACCACAGTTAGGCTATTCTTGGGCTGTTGAATATGCGCACGTACTAGAGGAAAGGAAGACTGCATGAAGACTGAAGTGAGGACAGTTCAACGAAACGGGCACAGAGAGGAGACGATAGTGCCGGACAACACGCACCCCACCGCATTTCCCTGGCATGACGAGGGCGTTGTAAAGCGCACCCCGCCACTCGCGCTCGCGGCCCGGATGGCCTGCCTGTTGGAGAGCTTGCAGGCCGATGCCGCCGAGACCGCCAACGATAGCGAGGCAGGGACGTGGATTGTGGACGGCCTAGCGGGCATTGTGAGGGCCCTGGAACAGGCAGGCGACCTTGACGAAATCGGCGTCTTGCTTACCGGCCTTGAGGGGTTGACTCCACCTGCCCATCGCGCCCGCTGGCCGCTAGCCAGCCAGATCGCGGCGAAGCATCTCGTAGTGGAGGGGGAAGCTACCTGACCGCTCGCTTGACCAGTCCCCGGCTGACCAGCCCCGGCTTGCGCCGTGAGAAAGGGGACACCTTCCGAGAATAAGTGTTACGACGGACACGAAAAGGAGGAATGGTCATGGACGACGTTATCGAGCGGTTCTTTAAGGTGAAGCGGGCGAAGGGGATATCCGACAGGACGGAGGTAAGCTACCGCGAGACCCTGAGTCAGTTCCTCGGCCACTACCTCGCGGCAGACCCGACGCGCACTCTTCAGGACATCCGGTCCGACGACATCGTCGAGTTCCTGGTCTACCTGCGTGACCTCGGGCGCAGCGAGAGCACCCGCGCCAACCGCTTCCGGACTCTCAGGAACTTCTTTAACTGGTGCCAGCGGGAGCGGCTTATCAAGGTCAGCCCCGTCAAGGGCGTTCAGAACCCCGTTGTACACCTGGAGGCGGTGAAGCCCTACACTCGCGACGAGATAGACAGGATGATGGTTGCGACCAGCAGGCGCCCCGCACAGGCTTTGCGTGACCAGGTGGCGGTCGCCCTCCTCTACAACACGGGCATGAGAGCGGGGGAGCTCTGCACTCTCAAGCCGGAATACTTTCAGGACGATACCATCCTTGTGACCGGGAAGGGGAAGCGCCAGCGGTGGTTAGGGCTGGAACCGACCACACATCGCCTCCTCCGCCTGTATATGAACACTCGCCGAGTCGAGCACAGGTACGTGTTCAGCCTCTCTGTGACGGGGCTCTACCAGGTGATTAGAGTCCTGGCCTGGCACGCCAAGGTGCCCAACGCCTACGTCCACAGGTTTAGGGACACGTTCGCCGTGCGCTTCCTGGAGGCCGGTGGCGACGTGGAGACGCTACAGACGCTCCTGGGCCACGCGGAGATCACGACCACACTTCGATATGTGATGTACGACCGCGAAAAACGGGCTTTGGTGGCGCAGCGGAAATACGCGCCGTTCGCCGTGGAGGTGGGGGGGAGGCCAGCGCTTCCTGCGTCCTAAACGGTCATTCTTTGTGCGTGCACAAAAAGTGAGGGGAGTAGAGACAAACCGTGATTAGTGTTAAGCCCGCAGGGAGCCTGCCGGCGATCTACGCCCCGCCCGACTGGGAAGGGGCGTTCGCCGCGTTCCTGGCCGAGAAGGAGCGGCGCTCCGGGTCGCGCCGCACGTCCCAAGAGTACGCCCGCATCCTGGCCCGCTTCTTCGGCGGTCTGGGGAAAACGCCCGACCCAGTGACACCGGATGAAGTATTCTCCTTCGCCTACGGGCGAGGCCCGACTGGACGCGAGCCCTCCCCCGCGACCATCAACCTGAGGCTTGCTGCTCCGTCGTCCCTGTACGGCTTCCTCGATCGCATGGGCCTGACCGACCGCAACCCCACCGACCGAGTACAGCGCTCACGCCAGGAGCCCGCCCCGCCGCGTGGCCTGGACCGCGCCGAGATCAAGCGCCTGCTGGCGGCGATCCCTGACTCCCGCGCTGGCCAGCGCGACCGCGCTATCATCCTGACGTTCCTGCTCACGGGACGGCGCCGCAGCGAGATCCTGACCCTCACCGCGGTCGATCTGTCCCGCGACGGTGCTGCGTACTACGCCTACAGAGGCAAGGGCGGCAAGCATCGGCGGCGGGAACTACCCGAACCCTGCCTCACAGCCATCGTGGAGGCTCTGGCGTCGCGTGGCAAGGCGCTGGCGGAGATGGCCCCGGATGAACCGCTGTTCGATGTCTCAGCCCAGGGGTTTTACCTGAACCTCAGACGCTATCTGCGGAAGGCCGGACTGCCAGAGAGCGGCGTCCACGTCCTCCGGCATAGCGCGGCCAAGCTCCGCCGCGACGTCGGAGAGAGCATCGAGGCCGTGAGCCGCTTCCTCGACCACTCCAACCTGGCCGTCACCACGACCTACCTTCGCCGCCTGGAGGGTGAAGAGGACACCGGCTGGCGGAAGGTGGCGGCGCTCCTAGACTGATCGCTCGGCCCGCGACTGTTCCCTAATCCCTGAGCCCACCCTCTCAGCGTCACGAGAACGCCTGTCCTGTATAATCGCGGGGAAGTGGGCACCGCACCGACACCCCCGCCCCCTGGCGCTGTCCTGGGCCGCTCTCCTGCCCGCGTGTCGCCCTGCCTTCGCCCCGCTTGCGGCGGGAGCATCATGGAGATGGGCGAGGGGAGACGCTGCCTGCTCTGTGCCCGCCCTCAGGAGTACGCGGCACGGCCATCGCGTCCGGCTGTGCGGCACCCACGCGCGTACCCGGTGACGTATCCGCCGGCTGAGGTAGAACCGCTGGAAGCCGGCGCGGGCGCGCAAGTGTACCTCGACAGGCTGAGGGCGCTCACGGCATGACAGCGGATCGAGGGGGCAGACCCCAGATTGGCCTTTCGTATCTAGATTTGCCGGGGCTCGACAAAATTCTAGTTGAGAGGCCTCGGAAATCCGCGACCCATTGACAGCCACCGCCTGCTGATGGCCCGATCCATCCAGTGACACCGAGACAGGGATAGTCCAGAGGCGTACAATATCCCCGCGATGGAGCCGGAGAGATATAGCCCCTATGCACTGAGCGAGCAACCATAGGGTGTTCCCTGTAGTCTTGGGCTTTGTCTTCGGAATTGTCGCGAGCTGTCTCGCTATGTTCTATTGGGACTGGATAAAGGCTCCGGTCCTTAAAATTGGGCTGTACTCCAATCCGTCTCCGTCGCAATCTACGCCGCAGTGGAAACAACTCGGAGTGGAGTTGCGCGTGGTTCCGAAATCCTGGCTGCGCAGGTGCGCACGGTGGCTCTCTCCCAATCCGATCTACGGATGCTGGGGAGAATACGAGATCACCTCAATGAGTGAAGGGACGAGGTCACCCAAACTTGAGCTCCTGTGGAACCCCGAGACAGCTGAGTTCAACGGCGAGGTCTCCGCCCAGCCGACGAGGCGGTATCAGCTCAATGTCTATCACGGCATGAACTCGAAGCTCGCGAGGGCAGTGGTTGCCTCTAAGGAAGAAAATCAGGTCGGTCTTAGGCTGCACTCTGAGCGCGTAGAGCCAGCGTCAGGTCAGGAATTGAACGTTGTCGTGACGGTGCACTATGCTGAGTCGGAGCACGTCACTAAACAGGCGACTATCAGAAACCCCGATGATCACTGTGCTTCGTTCGTGTGGACGGAGTAGCTCCAAGTAAGTATGGAGACTTCGGCGGCAAGGACGTTCACATCCTGGGGCCGGCGCTAGCTTGAGCGCTTTGGCATGACCTCCTCATAGCAGATGCCAGAATGTAGATTGTGTGGTCGTCGCCGTGTGGCCGGAAAATACGCGCTGATCGTAGAAGAAGGCGACCAGCACCAGCAAGTCACCGAGTATGTCTGCAACCCGTGTTGGCGGAAAATACAGAAGGGCGGCACAAAAGGTCATTTGTTTAGGGCCACTGGTAGACGTTGGTGGCTACCGCAATTCGGCTCCCAGTCAAACTGACCCACTACCGGGAATTCCTCATCCTTCCCACAGCCCCTTTTTCTCGCTAATCTGAGGGAGCAGTGAGACTCCATTTGAGATCACTTGACTGAGGGGGCCCCCTTACTCACACCCGACGCCATCCCCGTCAGCAGGGGTAAGCACCTGTAGGGTATCCGGCTTCAACACTGTCAGGTTCTCCACGAGGTCCCCTGGCGATACCGGAGTACCGAAAGCCTCTCTTGGTTAGCTTGATTTCGCCAACCTTGCCGCGTAGGCTGAAGAACGTGAGTTTCATGCCACGTACGCCGTAAGGAGGGTTCTGATGGAACAGGTCAAGCTATTCCGTGACTTTGCACTGCATGATTTGGAGATCGAAATCAACAGCTGGCTCACGAACAACCCAGATGTGAAGATCATCAGCATGTCGTTAGTTCGTCCATCTGATCCGAACGCTGAAAACGTTGAGGAAGGCGGAGCTTGGGTAGTCATGATTTGCTATCAAACTACCTAACTAACTTCCTTCAAGTCTCATGCCACCTGCGTGTATGCCCATTTAAGATCACTTGACTGACGTCGAAGGCTCTACCGCTCTGACCCAGCGCCTGGGTGACGCCAGGGCCCGAGACCTGCTGCGGGAGCACGAGCGCATGGTGCGGCAGGCGCTGAAGTCGCACGGCGGCTCGGAGGTGAAGACGATGGGGGACGGCTTCATGGCCTCGTTCTCCTCCGCCACCAAAGCCCTGGAGTGCGCCATCGCCATGCAGCGGTCATTCGCCGAGCACAACGAGTCGGCGGAGGAGCCCATCAAGGTCAGAATAGGGCTGAATGCGGGTGAGCCGATAGCGGAGGACGATGACCTGTTCGGGACGGCGGTGAACCTGGCGGCGCGGATATGCTCACAGGCTGAGGCGGGTCAGATTCTCGCACCCATAGTCGTTAGGGAGCTTGCGGCGGGGAAGCAGTTCATGTTCGCCGACCTGGGCGAGACCGAGTTGCGTGGCTTCGAGGACCCTGTCCGGCTGTACGAGCTGAGGTGGCGGGAAGCGGGCTAGGCCCCAACTCCGACACGGGGTCTTCGATGATCTGTTCCTTGATCGTGATCTGCCCACCGTTAGGTTTTAGCGCCATCGTTCATTACCTCCGTAAATACAGATAACCGCGCACATGGCGCGGTGTTACAGTCAGACGACCACAAAGAACGGGCGCAGCGGCCACCCGTGCTTGCGAGAAAACCACTGCGCCATCCCTCAGCCCCGAAAGGGCGGGAACCCAAAGGGCCGAGAGGCATGATTATACCACCACACGGCCATAAGAAGAGGCGCAGCGGGCATCGCCACACGGGGATGGGAAACGGCCGCTGCGCCATCTCTCAGCCCGGTGCCACCAAAATGGCTGAGAGGCATGATTATACCACTAAGGTTTTGGGTGCGTTGGAGGGGTAGTATCCGTGACAAGCTCGTGACAGATGCCGTGCCAAAGTCGCGTCGGAGGCCGGTCAGGGCTGGGTTTCTCAGTCTGTCTATAGCCCTGACCTGGCCGGTCTCCTCCAGGTGCGTCATCTATACTACCTCCAATCGTTCTCGGTTTCGGCGGGAGGGTGTGTCAAGCCGATCATCGCCTGTCTGATTGACAGCGGCTCCCCTAGGGCTCACAATGCGGCCTACGGCCGGACATTTTGTTGAAAGGGGGCTAAATGATGAACGCATTGCTGCAAGGGATGGGGGCCTTCGAAACGTGGGAGAACGGAGGCGAGTTCACTAGCGGCATGGCGCAAGAACTTGCAGGCAACATCGACACTGTAATGGATCAGGGGCTCGCAAGCATCGAAACCCTCACCGCCGAAGACGCCAACGCCGCCTTCGTGGACTTGAGTAGATTGATAGGGTTTATCAACCACGGTGTGTCCTTGCTCCCATCGATCGCTAAAAGGCTCAAGAAGTGGGTAGACCGGCTCAGAGACGTGGTGAAGGCAATCGCCGGAGAGCTAAAGGCGATCAGTTTCAGCATCTCCGTTGGGTTCCCAGGAGGCGTCTCGGTTGGACTTGCTTTCTCTACGTAGGTTCGGCATACCGACCATCTGAAGGAGGGCGGTCCAGGCTGTCGCCGTAGTAGAGGACGTTCGTTTTCATCGCAGGCCGATATTAGCACATCACCTCAGCCCTCGCGTAACCTCGTCGCCCCCAGGACGGCAAAACCCGCGCCGGCTATCTACGGGGTGAACGACCGGAGGGCGTGAGGGCTCTGCGACCTGAGCCGGAGGCGCCCAAGTCTATTGTCCCCCTATCACCGGAGCGTGACGGTGTAACAGCGTTGAAGGCGCTCAGCTCGTGATCACGAGCGTCCACACGATGCCGTTAAGCAGCAGGACTACCGCCAGGGTAGCGGCCCAGACCGCCCACGGTCTCATGGGATGCGCCCTCCTTCCGGCCCGACGGGGGGATTGTGCGCCTGAGACTCGAAAAGTCCGAGGATCTGCCGCCCTTTCACGCCCGCATCGATATGCCTCCACTCCATCTCCCACAACAGCTCAACCACGTCGTGAACTAGGCTCTGGCACCTTCCGATCAGTTCCTCCACCTCAGACACCGACACCTCCTTCGCCACGTCCTTGTACCTTTTTGCCCCCACTAGCTCACGAACGCGCGCCAGCGTCAGCCCGATCTCCCCAAACGTCACCAACGAGTGCGTGAATCTATTTCGGTCCTCGTTCAGGCGCCCCAGCGGCTCCAAGAGCTCCCCGATCCGCTTCCGCCTATCTTTATCAGCCGGAATCCCTGCGTCCAACAGACGCTTCGTCAACTGCCGCAGCTGCTGTAACGACATCTCCTTCGTCACGACGCCACACGCAGCGTTCCCGTAACCGATCAGCGCCCATACCAGGTGGTGAATCAGCATCTCCAGTAGCGCAAAGTCAGACGTCATCCGCCCCACCGCCTCCCACATCGGCCTCACGGTGTTTTTCTTACCCACTAGCACCAACCTCACTAAGGTGACTTGGAGCGGGCAATCGCGAGAACCGGGGCAGAGAAGGCGAGGGTGCCGGCTGCCAGGGCTGCAGCGTCATGGGAACCCTTTGCGTTTCAGGTCGACTGCCCACTCGCCGCGATTGTGCGCCTGGGCGCTGGGGTTGTCAACGGGGCCTGCCCCAGCGGCCATGTGCTACAATCCCGTAAGCCAGCCGCAGGGGTCAGTATGAAGTCTCTCGTAGCCATCGTCGCGTTCGCCGCTGTACTGCTCCTCGCCGTCGCCTGTGGGGATGGGGAGCAACCCACGACACCAGTGCCAGCAGGTACGACTACTACAGCTACTCCAACCGTAGCGACTACCGCAGATCCATCGCCCAACGGCACAACCAGCGACGAGGAGTTCTTCGATGTGAACTTCTGGAGCTCTCTGGTCGGTACTCTGGTCGGTGTGGGCTTGGCCGCGGTTCTAGGGGTGGCCGGCGCGTTCCTGGTAGGCTTACACTTCGTCCGGGACCGACGAAACAAGATCGCGAAGGCCGTCCGCAATGCTATTGCGACCGAATCCATTTACAATCTCATCACGCTCTCCAACATTGAGAGGCGTACCCGGACAACACTGGACTCAGATTTCAGTACTCGCAGCTATCACGAGTTTCGGCCGAGGGACCGTCTGCTGCAACAGTTGCTGACGCCAGATACTCTCACTGCCATATCGAGTCAGGAAGCGGGAGCCCTTGTTGTCACCGCTCCAGAACTTGAGCACCTTGCCGCGAGTTACGAAGAGTGGATGAAGATGATCGCCCTTGACCGCCCTGACCAAAGGCTCGTGGCCAAGGAGAAGACGCGCATCCTCCTCTACCTGATCCGCAAGTTCGGATCAAACGTTCTCGGGCTGTTGATCACGATATGTCACCGTAGGGGCCGTGATCTACTCGACGAGAATGCCCAACGCATAGCGGAGGCGCTTTCGCCGATCCAGGTAGGGAGACCTGCGAATTTCACGAAGAGCCTGCGGAGTAGCCACCTGAAGGACGCCTCAAACCTGAAGCAGATGGTGGACGAGAAGAGCTACCTAGTCGTATGGGAGCACGATTGGCCGGACTGTCCGATCGAAGTCATAGAGCTCAAGAAACACGTCGACCCGAAAGTGATCAGGTACTCGGAATGACCATGACCCGCGTACCCGCCGCGAATGTTGCCCCTGGGCTGGACGCCTGTCAACGGGTGTGCTGGTCTGCCGTGCCACGCCGGGCGGCTGTAGCAGGGGCAGCGCTCAGCCTGCACGCAGCCGGCGCAGCAGGCGCTTACTTGGAGCGGCCCCAATAGACGGCCCGCAGCCACAGCTACAGGGGCGCTTTGGCATCAGGCTGCCTCTGGTAGAACCAGGGCAGGGACGGTGTAGTTGCGGTTAGAGAGGGTGGGGCACTTTGAAGACGGCGGCTCGCAGGTCAGCGCCGGAGCGGACGAGAACGGCCTCGCGGGTCGATTCGATGTCGCCGGTTAGGAGGAATGAGGCGCGTCCCATGGTGAGCTTGATGACGACGGAGCCTTCGTTAGGATCGGCGTCCCCACGCGGGGCGGAAAGCACGTACAGGCGGGCCCCGTTTCCCAGGTCTATGGTCTGGCCGGCCACGGCCTCATGGTCTAGCTGGTCTGGCATGGACCACGCGCGTAGGGAGTCGCGCCAGGCCCGGTAGACGGCAGAGTCAGCCTTGACGGGGCTGACCAGCGCAGCGCCGACGTCGTAGCGGTTGAGGACAGCGGGCAGCCCGCCAAGGTGATCAGCCTGGGGGTGCGTCAGGACCACGAGGTCGATGCGGCGGTCGTAGAAGGGGAGACTCCGGCCCAGGGCGGAGGTGATCGCGTCCTCGCTGGGCCCGCCGTCCACCAGGATGCGGTGGCCGTCCGGACCCTCGATAAGGATAGCGTCGCCCTGGCCTACGTCCAGAAACGTCACCGTAAGGCGGCCGGATACCGGCATCGTGAGGCTGAGCCACAGCAGCGCCGACGCCAGCGCCAGGAGCAAGAGCATGCCCGGAACGGGGATCAGCGTTCGGGCTGGGGATGGCCGTTGGGGCACAGGCACTACGACTGGCTCAGGCCGGCGACGCCCGAGGAACCAGACGACGACGGCGAGTGCGCCATAGTAGACGATCGCGTGCTCCGTGCCCAGGCCGCGCACCTCTGTCGACGCCAGCGGTATGTCCGCCGCCAGCCGAACGACAGCGACCATGTAGGCGGCCGGCGGCCAGGCCAGCCAGCCAAGGGCTCCAGAGGCGGCGGGCAGGACGGCCCCGATGGAGGCGGTGACGGCCGCGGTCACGGC
>SDBV01002327.1_pt1 | contig 28418 bp, 33 predicted proteins | sample 2277081 | NCBI WGS metagenome assembly SDBV01 (sample SAMN10402039, study PRJNA504765) | marine sediment metagenome | isolation source: marine sediment core GS10_PC15, 223 cmbsf | place: Arctic Ocean: Southern Knipovich Ridge | collected 2010
ATATAGGAGGTATGAGCAATAAATACCAAGCCCGCTGCGGCTATTGCAACCGATTTGTCAAATGGAACTCTGATTCCTATACTCCTTATGGGTGTGAAGACCCTGGAGCGCCGGAACCGTATGATCCGGTCTACATGTGTAAGAAGCACGAAGAGGAACATTACCTGTTTATGCTCAAAGGGTTCACATCTGGGGGGAGAAGCGGTGATTGGTATAAGTCCAGAGCGGAAATCCGAGCCGCGAAGGAGGCTGGGCTTGTTTGGGTCCATAAGGGTCTAGGTGAACATGGGACCGAGGGGTACGTAGGACCGCATCAGTATGTTACACAGGAGGAATACGAAGAGCTAGGTTGGTGCAACTGTGGTTCATTCTTTGGTGGTGCTGCAATGACTCCATTTACATGCCAGAAGTGCGGAGAAGGTAAGGTGCACTCAAATACCTTTCACCCTAAATGGTGTGATACCTGTGCGTTTGAGGCCAAGGTCTGTGGTTGGTGCCTAATGAAAAAATTTCGATACTCCTATCAGGAACCTAATCATTAATTTATCCACAGTTTGGGTATTGCGCTCGTTATAGAAGAATGCTAGTATATGAAGGTAAATTAAAGTAATTCGTATGAACCCAACGAAAGAACCCAAGACCGGTATGAACAAAAGGATCAAGACCAGATGGCTCAAAGCCCTCAGAGGAGGCAAATACAAACAGGGTACGGAGCAACTCAAAACCGACGAAGGTGGCTATTGTTGCTTGGGTGTGCTGTGTGACCTGTATGCCAACACCAAGGAAGGAAAAGAAGCCGGAGCACACTGGGAGGGAAACTTATTCTTTTCGGAAATTGGCTCACCGGGAGAGCGCATAGGACTACCACCCGCTGTTAAGAGATGGGCGGATCTTAGCCCCAACGATGTGACACTCCCATTAGGAAAAGTGAAAGTCTCTGATCGAATTAAGGCATTTATGGTGAATGGAAAGCTGTCGCTGGACGGACTAAACGACGGTACCGATATAGGCTTCAGGGGAATCGCAAACCGAATAGAAAAAGGTCTATGATGAACAAACGAATCAAAACACGTTGGTTGAAGGCTCTTAGGAGCGGGAAGTACAAACAGGGCCAGAACAAGCTTAAAACAGATCAGGGCAACTTCTGTTGCCTCGGGGTGCTGACTGATCTCTATATCAAGTCAGTCGAAGGTAGAAAGAATAAAGCTAGGTGGAATGGTTCATTGCTTGCGGTTAAGGGTATTACCGAATTCACGGGGTTATTGCCTAGTAAAGTAAAGAAGTGGGCTGGCATTGATGAGCGTAACCCGTCGCTTTGTCTAAAGGGTGATGATGCCAAGTTTGGTGCAGCTTACTGGAACGATAACACGAGAGTCGGATTTAAGGGAGTTGCCAATCGAATTGAAAATAGCCTCTAATGGAAGAGACTCAACTCATAGTAGACGCGATAAACCATTGGGGCTTTTGGATCGCTGTGGCTATCTGGTTCAACGGACTACTCTCATAAATATGAACTGGCCCACAGCATTTGCAATAGTTGGAACAGTGTTCGCATTTATGTGGGGATTCACACGCTAATGGATAAAGCAATCATCTGCGACATAGACGGAACCATCGCGAAGATGGTATCCCGTGGTCCATATGACTGGGACCGGGTTGACGAAGACGAGCCTAAGCAGGCTATAATTGATGTTCTACACACGTATACATATATGGGCGTTGAAATCATCTTGCTAACAGGACGGGATGGTATCGCCGAGAAAAAGACAAGAGAATGGCTTGCTGACTGCGATGTTCCATTTGATTTTCTGTACATCCGCAAGACCGGTGACATCCGCAAAGACACCATTATCAAGCGTGAGATTTACGACAATCACATCAAGGATGAGTTTGAGGTCCTCTTCGTACTTGACGACAGGGACCAAGTGGTTAAGATGTGGCGAGAAGACTTAGGCTTAACATGTCTCCAGGTTGATTACGGGGACTTCTAAGAGCATATGAGAACAGCAATGCCAAATATATTTGCGGCGGTGATTTTATTCTCTGTAGTGGCTGTGGCTCTTTACTTAGTCAGCCTGGGCAGGAGAGATATGTTAGCAGCATCTGTAGCATCCGCAGATGAGCAGGGGTTGCCATTTGGAGTGACCAAGTTTGAAGACGGATCAGTTGTGTGTTACCTGTATAAGCGCAACAGCAGCGGATCTGGTATCTCCTGTCTTGAGACATTCCATCAATAACCACTCCAGAGTTATCCACAGATAACATTTGCGCGAATCTCAACAATGCAATAGAATAGAGACATGGCAAAAACAGAACATATCAAAATTGGTGACAAGGTTCACCTTATCAATATGAGAAGGAGCGCTGTGTTTGGGCATAGACTCTCATTTGATATCGGAACAAAAGTTCAAACCGTTTATAGGCTGGGTGCCTTTAGCGATGCGCTTTTGGAGGCCGGTGGGAACAAACAGTATAGAGCAATTCGACTCCTTTCAATTGATTCAGTTATCCGCTGTAAAACAGAAAAAGAGTGGAACGATCTAATGCAGGCGCTTGAGAAGATTGGATACAAATGGAACGCTTCTGGCGCGAAGGCCACAGTAATATCGTACAGTTCCTTATACGATTGTATAAAGATTTATGAGGACGGAGGCTTGGTTAGGGGAGCTGCCGACTTCTATCGCTCAGATAAATCAATGAAAGTTATCACCTACGGTTACCTATTTGGAGACGAACCCCTTGAATCAAATAATGCAACTGAGGAACCGGTCGAGCCTCAGACAGACACAGTAACAAATGAACCAATGACACAACTAACACAAACACAAAAGGATCAGCTACCTGAAGCAATGCAGGCGCAGGTTCTTGCCGATCTTCGTAATGCTGATCTTACCCTGACACCCGCAGGTGAGTATGCTCTAAAGGAGCTCCTTGCGAAGAAGTTCGAGAAGCAGCTTACTGCTGCTGCCGATACCATCATCGAAGATCGAGAAAAAGCCTCCGCCTAACGGCGGGGGTTCGTTTAGTATGGACAACCCTCCTACAGAACAACTCTTCGGTGCCGGTGGTGGCATGATGAAAGAGCGCCGCTGTGACATCTGTAAACGCAGAATAGAGAGCGGAGATTATATTGAAGTTCACGGAAACCCGAAAGAATACGCAACTATCTTTTGTGAGGAGCACGGAGTGAAAAATAAGGACAAGTCAACTGAATCCTCTTAATACGTTGCTATACAGTTAGCATAAATGACCGTTACCCTATAGTAACGGTTTTGTGCTATAATAGGGCTGTAAATGCCAGGTCCAAAGAAACGAAAGCTTACCGTTAAGGAACGGAAGTTCACTCAGGAATATGTTAAAACTGGAAATGCGACGAAGGCACTTGAAAAGGCTTATGACAGGTCACCTGACAATAAGTACAATCCCCAAGAAGCCTACTCGGTCAAGCAGCGTCCAGTAGTACAGAAAGAGATTGCCCGCCTCCTCGGACTAGCGGGTCTTGATGATGCAAATCTTATAGACCACATCCGCGAGGCTATGGAAGCACCAGTCAAGGACGAGAAGATTACCTGGGCGGAGAAGATGAAATATCTTCGAATGGCATTGGAACTAAAGGGGCATTTCGAAAAGACAACAAGCAGCAACAAGGAAGTATGGAACTTCCTCCAGCTGTTCATGCAGGATGGACAAGAAATCCCAGATGGGCTCCCCGCAGAATTCCTTGATTCTGGATCCCCAGAAGATAGCGAAGACAATAGGGTACACTCCGAACTCGTGGCAAAGAGAGGCAAGGAAAGTCCAGATGGGGACGGGTCCGGGCCAAGTTCGGTTTAAGACTTTTAGAATTGGAAGACGCGGTGGGAAATCCCATTACGTTGGTCGAGACACCCAAGACGGTCTCGTCACAGATCTTTTTAAGCGAGACCAGCATGTCTGGCTCGTAGCTCCAACATACGACCTTGCTGAACGTGTATGGGATGATTTCGTGCCTCTAGTTGATAAGCACTTCTCCCCGATCATTAAAAGCATCAAGCGTACCAAGGGCGACTATCGGATAGATACGAAGCTTGGGACCATCATTGAGGCCAAGTCAGCCGATGATCCGGCAAAGCTCGTTGGAGTTGGATTGAATAAGCTCATTGTTGATGAGGCTGCGTTGATTAAGGACAAGGCGTGGAAAAAGGCATTGCGGCCTACGCTCGCTGACAAGCGGGGAGTAGCGATGTTTATTTCGACCCCTGGTCCAAAGAACTGGTTCTACGACGTAGACATGAGGGGTATCAAGGGCAACGCAAAGTACGACCCTCGATATGCTTCATTCCAGTTCAGCACTCACAGAAACGAATTCGTCCATCCAGACGAAATCAAGGAAATGTCGAAAGACATGCCGGAGGACGAGTACCGCGAGCAGATTCTCGCTGAGTACATTGACGATGGCGGTCTTGTCTTCAGAAACATTGATCGAATCCGTGGTGGTGAGCCAGAGGCTCCACGGGAGAACCACGATTACATTGTTGGCGTAGACCTCGCGAAGCATCGCGACTTCAATGTCATCATTGTCATTGATCGAAATACGCATAATGTCGTCTACTTCCGTCGCTCAAAAGGCATGGACTGGAGAGACCAGAAGCTCGACATCTACGAAACTGTCCGTTTCTACAACAACGCTCAGCTCGTGATTGATGCCACTGGTGTTGGAGATCCTATTTACGAAGATCTCGTACACACAGGGCTATCAGTTATTCCTTTCAAATTCTCAATTCAGTCAAAGAAGAAGCTCATCAACAAGCTACAGCTGTTCGTACAGCAGGCTAACGTGAGAGTTCCAGAAGACTTTGAGAGAATCCTATACGAACTTGACAGATTTTCATACACACGCACAGAGGGCGGTACATGGACATTCGCCGCACCCGAGGGAGATTTCGACGATTGTGTTGATGCTCTAGCCCTCGCTTGCTGGCCACTGATCCAGCCTTACGTCCCTATAATATTTGACCCTACAGATCCAAATGGCGGATACCCTTTCACCTCAGAGACTTACTAGCGGAGCCGAAACCACACCCGAGATGGTCGCGGCCAACTTGGTATGGAACGAGAAGACGCAGTACGAAGAAGCATCATCGGAAATCCGTGAGCTCCTTCGAAAGGCGTACAAGAACTACTTTAGTCTATACGACGACCCACTAACGAAGTGGACGAAGAGAGAAAAGATCTTTGTTCCTATGACGAAGTGGATCACAAACACTGGCGCTGGTGAGACATATGTTACTCCCAGAGCCTTCACCGTTCTTCCACGAGAAGAGGGCGATATCAAAAAGGCCCGAATCTGGCAGGAACTTATTAGATACCAGCTTGACCAGACGAATTTTGAAGCATTCATGCTCGACTTCGCCATGGAGATGTCTCTCCTTGGTACAGCCGTAACCCACCTTGGATGGGACGCAGAGAACGATCTGCCTTCAATCAAGCACGTTCCGCTCCTTAACTGCTACATCGACCCAACGGCCACATCTATTCAGGATGCGCCAAGCTTCATTGTGAAGTGGCTCATTCCGAAGGCTGAAGCCATGAAGCTCAGTGTCTTCAAAGGAAAGCTTGAAGACGTTGAAGGAATCAAACGAGTGACCCAGATGGAGGACAAGGACCAGCAGTTCGTCCAACAGTATCTCACAAATCAGGGCGGAGATATCCGTCACGAGGAAGAGATGATTTGGGTGTGGCTCCGAGTAGGACCACTTCCGAAAGGACACGCAGACGAAGGAAAGGAAGGAGAGATCTGGGCAATTGGATCCAAGCGAGACAATTTCAAGGTGATGACAATGCGAAAGTCTCCATTCAAGCATGGCAAGCGTCCATTTGAAGAGTGTTGGTACCGACGAGTTCTTGGTCGATGGTACGGAATTGGTATCGGAGAAGACCTCCGAGATCTCCAGCGATACGTTAATACTGTTGTAAACCAGCGAATTGACAACGCCGAGATCGTCCAGCACAAGATGTTCCTCTACAGAAAGGGAGCAGGAATCGACCCTCGAATGCTTATCGCCCGACCGGGTGGTGCCATTCCAGTAAACGATCCAGCGTCCGACATTAGAGAACTTGAGTACACGGACATCCGACAGAGCTCTTACACAGACGAACAGAACATTTACAGACTAGCCCAGCAGGTTACCTCAGCCTTCGATATCATTCGTGGCGGAGGGAACCCAGAGACCGCATCTGAAGCGATCATTCAGGAGCGGGGCGCATCAGGTGCCTTCTCCCACATCAAACGATACGTTAATGCCTACCTTGAGCGTGTCGTAGAGCAGGTGATGCAGCTGAACATGCAGTTCCTAGACAACGAAGTGGTTATCCGAATCATCGGAAACCAGGACGAACTACGAGACTTTGACGACGTTCTTGGCACAAGCCAGCAGATCCGAACGACTCAGAAGTTCCGATTTATTACACTAAAGACCACAAAGGAGATCCAGGGTCTATTCGATTTCGATGTAGATATCGACGAGTCAGCCCCAATTAACAAGGCCGTGCTTATCAACTTCCTCCAGCGAGAGATCGAACTTGCAGCACAGATTCCGCAGAGCGGCGTCAACGTTGGAGAGCTGTTCAAGGAGCTTCATTCCAACATGGGATTGAAGGGTAGCCGATTCTTCAGCCAGGGACAGCAGCAGGCACCTGGCGCACAACAGGGCATTCCAGCCCTTCCGGGGACCAACCCCAGAACATCGGCAGGAGAACGACCAGCAGTTGGCGGACAGTCAGAGGGAGCCCTCAACCAACAGGCAACCTCACCCAGACAGATAACACGATAGTTATGGCAAGACATCCAGTAAGAAAACCAAAGAGAAAGAAGCCTAAAAAGAAGAAGTAATTAAAACTAAACGCACACACGATGGAAAATGGCAAACAAAAACATTCCACCTCAGACGCCAGCCCAGAACCCAACGCCAGCTCCACCTCAGCTGAACGAGGATCTTCGACCACAAGTGGCGAAGGCACCGGACACGGGGAAGTACACGGGGGATATCTCGGAGATGCTCGTGAGCACAAAGAAAGGGCTGAAGAAGCCTCCATTCGCGAACTAGACCGTGACGACCTCCTAAAAGATCTTATTCGCAGCGCCGATGAGATCAAGGAGACACTAGCCACAGACGGTTGGAACAAAAACATCCGACCTTGGTTGCAAAACTACCGCGACCTAAACGCAGATCTTTCAACACTACCCGACGATGCAGACAACGCGGAAATCAAAGCGCGTAAGAAGCTCGTCAAGTTTATCGACGATCTTTCGGGACAACTCGAAACAACACTCCAAGGCGGCGAGCTCGCTGCTGAGGAACTTCGAGAATAGTCGCGAGTTCCCCCCGTTGTGTGGGGGGGAGCTTGGGAAGAAGTGACAATTCCCACCCAGTCGAAAGCTCTTAATTGTTCCCTTAAATTTTATACTTGCACAGGTATATGGACCCAAAGGAAAACACACCAACCCCTAACGCCAATCCTCAAGAGCAGGGATCCAGCCCTGGAGAAGGCGCTCCGGCGGTGACTCCAAAGGACCCCGCTGATCCAGCGGGTCAGCCGACTAATCCTTACGAAACGCTTATCAGAGAAAAGTTTGGTGACCTTTCTATTGAGGAAGCGGTGAAGAAAGTCGAAGGACTTGAATCACTCGTAGGAGATCAGGCTGTGGCAAGCGCCCGAAAGGACGCGACACAGTGGCGTGAGATGACGCAGGGCTTTGCACAGGAGAGAGGGATCTCTCCAGAAGATGCAGGAGCTGCAATTCTCAAGACGCTATCAGGCAACGACCCAGCACCAACAGTACCACCAGCGACGCCAACGGTAGGTGATCCCTCACCCCAGGCCGAACCGGTACCAGCTGTTAATGCAAACTCAAGCGAGCTTCTCAAACTCCAACAGGAGTTTGCGCTTTCTGAGTTCCTTCGTGGAACCCCAGAAGCAGAAGCTTTCAAGGATAGTCTCCGTGAAGATCACCGTCTCACCAGCAGACCCCTTGACGCTCTATGGGCAGAGAAGTACGTTCCCGCCATAGAAGCAGGCTCGAAGCTGGCTAGCGAAAAGGAAGAGGAAAAATCGCAAGCACAAACTCCTTCTTCTGCACGGGTAGCCCCCCCAGGAGGAGACCCAGCCCCTACAGCCCGAGAGGACTGGAGAGGAAGCCTCAAAGCACAGACCGAAGGTCTGTTCGGAGAGCAGCAGAAGTAAGGAAAAAAACACGCACATCGTAAATAATGCCGATTGGTCTTATTACATACGATGACCCGGTACGACGAGAGGACCTGATTGACGTTATCACTAACGTTAGTCCACAGGCTACGCCACTCCTTTCAGGTAATATCGGAACAGCCCCAGACGCGATGGGCACACTCCATGAGTGGATGATTGATTCATTCGAAGTTGCGGCGGATAACGCCCAGGTCGAGTCTTCTGACTTCACAGTGGAGGACCACACACAGCCAACTCGTGACACAAACATTACGCAGATCTTCACAGAGAACGTACGTGTTTCTGGAACAGAGCAGGCCGTGAACGTGGCCGGAATGGCAGACCCATTCCAGTACCAGCTAGAGAAGAAGTTCGTGGCTCACGCCAAGGACATCGAACTAGCGCTTATGCGAGGCTCACGAGCCTCTGGTGACTCAGGTGTCTCTCGACGAATGGTAGGTGTTCTTAACGCGATCTCAACAAACCGTTCTACACGAGCTTCCGGTTCCTCACTAGGAGAAACTGAGTTTAACGACATCATGGAAGAAGTGAAGGACACAACCGACGTTATTCCAGACCAGGTTTACGCTGGATCAACACTTCGACGAAACATTAACGCGTTTACAGCTGGATCTACTCGATTCATCTCAGCGGATGACAGACGACTTGTTCGACCAGTGAACATCTACGAAGGTGACTTCGGTGTTCACGAAATCTTTTGGCACCGAAACGTGTCGAACGCAGCTAACGCTAAGGAATTCGTGTCGCTTTACAGTCCAACATGGATGAAGGCATGGCTTACAAACCGACGAACCAAGGTGATTCCTATCGCCAAGGGCGGTGACCATGACCGAGCACAGATCGTATCAGAACTTACGCTTGAAGCCCGAAACGAGCAGGCATCTGCTCTGTACGACGGATACACAGGCTAAACCTGATTCTCGGCTCTCTTGATCTCTTTGAGGGAGCCGAGCAAAGAGGTAATCAGTATGGCAGAAAAAAACCTAGAACTCAGCAACGAGTCCGGCAAAGCCTTTGAAGGCGGCAGCGGACATACACTTACCAAAGACGGTATCGCCGTTATTATCCCTAATTTCAGTAAGCTGGACATTTGGGACATTATCGAAGAGTTGATATCAGACTACACAAAACTGCACCCGCAGGAAGTTCGAGACATTCTCGACGGCAACAAGGAAGAGCGGGCTGCACGAAGAACAGCGACAGGAGCATCAGAACAAGGATCACTTCGATTCGCACTGAGTCTCCCCGTAGGGCTACACTTCCTTCTTAAAAAGCATATCCCAGAATTCAGTTCAACCGATCCCAAGCAACGACTGAAGTTCGTACGAAAGTTCATGCTACGATTTCCCGGATTCAGGATTCCAGACAAAATATAATGGACGACCAAACTATAAACACAGACGGCGCAGGAGGAACAGGAACAAATGGTAATTTCGGCTTTGGCTGCGCTTGCAACTGTCATTGTTTCAAATCATGTCACTGCTGCTGCAACCACGGCGGAAGCTGGACATACACCACTTGCAACACACACGGCACACCAGGACTCCTTAATACAGACACCAACGTTACAGACGGCACCAACTCAGTTGGAAATCCAGAAGTAACCGGATAACGCACATGCCAGAAGAAAACGCACAAACACTCGCCCTCTGCGTCATTGCAAAGAACGAGGAAGACACTATCGGCAAAATGCTGGATACTGTGCTCCCATACGTTGACGCATTCTATTTGACAGATACCGGATCGACCGACCGAACCATCGAGGTCGCAAAGGAAAAGGCGAAGGAGTACAATGTACCCTTCCACAGTTCGCTCTTTACACCAAAGAAGTTCCCGGACTTCTTCAAAGAAGACGACACACAACCAGATGGTTACCGCCTAGCAGATTTCAGCGAGGCGCGTAATTTCAACTTTGCGAAGGCACAGGAAGATTTCATTTTCTGGCTAGACTGTGATGACGAGCTTGTTAATGGCAATCTCTTGGGCGTATGGATGGACCGCATGGTCAGCCAGAATTCCCACAGCCTGGCATTTGTCTATAACTACGACATTGATAAGGACGGATTTATATCCACCAAGCACTGGAAGGAACGACTCATCCGCAATGGTGATTGGTTCCACTGGGCAGGAAAGATCCATGAGGCGCTACTTGCAAAGGATCCAACAATCCTTTCACACAAGCATAGCGATATTTGGGTCAATCACATGACCACTCCTGAACGACAGCAGAGATCTAACGATAGGAACCTCAAAGTCCTACTCGATGATGTTGCTGACCAGAAGGAACGTGGAGAGGCAGACCCAAGAACGATGTTCTATCTTGCCAATGCTCAGCTCCTTGCAAAGGAATGGAGGCCAGCCGTTGACACACTGAAAGCCTATCTAAACAGCTCAGGCTGGGACGAAGAGCGCTATCAGGCATGGCAGCTCCTTGGAGAGGCATACGAACAGCTTAAAAAGCGCGAGACCGCGCTTGAATGCTTCCTTCTCTCAATGAAGGAACGACCAGCTTTCCCTGACGCCTACTTCAACCTGGCACGGATGTATCACGAAGATGACCAGTACGAGAAGTGTCTCGCATGGACAGAGATTGGATTCAGACTAGGCCGACCCGATACGAACCTTATTTGGTTCCCAGCGGACTACACATACAAGCCAGCCGTCATTGCCGGTTACTCAGCCCTACACAGTGGAGACATCAAACTCTCCAGAAAGTATGTTGATATGGCGATTAAATACGCCAAGGATAATGAGTACGTTAAGGCATTGGATGAATGGCTAACAGACGTTGAAGACCGCCGAAAAGTCGCAGACTCCTACCTCACTATTGCCAAATACATGAAGGCAAAGGGAGAGGAGAATAAGATCATGCCCCTGATCGCTCAGCTACCAAAGAGCCATCAGTCAGATCCTATTGTCTCTCGAATCCGTAACCGATACCAGAAGCCCCGAGTATGGGATGACGATGAAGTTGCCATCTTCTGTGCTCACAGCGCTGAATCATGGAGCCCAAAGTCTCTTGATCGAGGCATTGGCGGATCTGAAGAAGCCGTTATCCACCTCGCTAAGCGGTGGCAGGCAATGGGATATAAGGTCACGGTATTCAACTGGTGCGAAGGAGAGGACGGAGAGTACGACGGCGTTACTTATAAGAACTACTGGGATTTCAACCCAGAGGACACATACAACACACTCATTGTGTGGCGAGCCGTTGAGTTCTTCGACTCAGAGATTCGTGCCAAGCGAATGTTCTTGGACCTACACGATGTCCCTATTCCAGCATCATTCACAGAAGAGCGTCTTGCGAAGATCGACAAGATTTTTGTGAAGACAAAATACCACCGAGACTTCCTACCGGCTATCCCCGATGAGAAATTTGAGATAGTTGGAAACGGTATCGACCCCGATGCGTTTATGACATCACCACCACGACAGAAGGGCAAGATGGTTTACACCAGCTCTGCTGACCGAGGATTGGAGCATCTCCTAGAGATGTGGGGAGATATCAAAAAGAAGATTCCAGAAGCGGAACTTCATGTCTTCTACGGATGGGGCACGTTCGACAAACTGAACGCGAATAACCCTGAGCGGATGGCATGGAAGAAGAGAATGGTGGACAAAATGGATCAGCCCGGCATCATTGATCGAGGCCGAGTGAACCACGAAGAGATGGCCCATGAGCTGCTTACAGCAGACCTGTGGACATATCCTACCCACTTCGAGGAAATCCACTGCATCTCAGCCGCGAAAGCTCAGGCAGCAGGATGCATTCCAGTTGTTACCAATTACGCCGCACTGAAGGAAACCGTACAGCGGGGACTGAAGGTTGACGGAGATCCATGGGACGAAGATTACCCTGATAATTATATTAAGGCAGTAGTCGAGGCATACTCAGGAGATTGGAAGCGAGGAGAGATGCACGACTGGGCAATCAAGAAATTCTCTTGGGACACTGTAGCAAAGACTTGGGCTTGGCAATTCACACAAGATTATGCTGATAAGGCTTAATTTCAATGAAGGGTTTGAGAATAAATGGTACGGCAATATCTGTCTTGTGATTTATTCAGATGAGAAGTTTTACTACTTCGCATTCCAAATCCCCTTCACATCTAAAATAATTAGATTCCACTCATAACATGGCAGGAATTAGAAAAGCAGTATTGTGTCATCGGTGCGATAACATCGGAGACTTTACTGTAACTGAAATCGAGCAGAAGGACTTCAGCGGATTTGTTGAAATCTTCGACGAACTGAAGTGCAATAAATGCGGAGCTACACAGACCGAAGGGCCCAAGAAGCAAACCGTCAGATACTAATGAACGCGAAGCCAAAGGTTCTATTCATACACTGGTACGAACCAGACGACTTTCACCACTGGAATGATGGACTCGCAGCAGCTCTGAAGCTGTTGGAGGAACATTACGCCATCAGCTACAAGGATTCAGGTAGATTCATGCAAGATTATGCATCTGCCGATCCATACGACGTCAGCGGATTTGATATCGTTATGGGCTGGGGAGGCTCAACGTCTCGTGAGGCTGAGTTCCTGAAGAAGGTTGACCACCCACGTAAGGTACTCCTTTACGCCGGTGGCGAACTACACCCAGACGTATTTGAAGATATCCACCATGTGGTACTAGAGACGCCTACCGATACCATCGACGGCATCTCCACATCATATGCCTTTGGCACAAACACAAAGTTCTTTACACCTAAAAAGACTCCAAAAATCTGGGATGGCTTTCTGCCCGCTGCATACGCAGCTTGGAAGAGACAGCAGCTCTTTGCCGATGCTCTCGGTGATAAAGGATTGCTGTGTGGACCAAAGCAAGAAGTTGAAACGGAATGTTTTGAATACCCTGAAGAAATGGGAGTGCTTACACTTCCCAACATGAATCAGGAGGTCTTGCCCTACTTGTACTCCGCATCTTATGCGCTAGTAAATACAGCAACACAGTGGGGCGGATGTCAGCGTTCTATCCTTGAATCTATGGCCTGCGGCGTTCCCGCAATAGTCATGGGCGACTCAAAGAGAAACGCTTGGTACATCGAAGACAGTGGAATTGGATTCGTTGTGGATCCTGATCCCAACTCAATTCGGGCTGCAATAGAGAAAGTTAAAGCAACACAATGGGAGACAAGACGATACGTGATGAGCAAATGGACGGAGAGGCACTACGCGGAGAATCTGCGGAGCGTCCTCGAATCAGTGTAATCACTGTAACCAACCGACCTGGCTCTATCGACGTAACCTGGGGCGCACTAAAAAAGCAAAAGTTTCAGGATTTTGAATGGATCCTAGCAGATGAACTCTATGACTGGAGGAAAGAAGAAGTCAAGAAATACACGGAAAACGACCCGAGGGTCAAGCACATCAAAGCGCCGAAGAAAGGGCAAGGGCTTTGGGCTCTCAATAGAGGGTACAACGCTGCGCTACAAGCGGCAACTGGTGAGCTCATTGTCTCACTCCAAGACTACATATGGATCCGTGGAGATGGATTGGGACGATTCTGGGATCTATATAAAGGTCTCCCTCCCAAATCGCTTGTCACGGGTGCGGGTCATAAAACCAGTTCTCCTTCGGGAGTCCACGGTAAACCCGAAGAAAGAAAGATCACAATCTATGGCTCGCCCTACACAGGCCGACCTGTAGGAACAATTTATGAATACGACGAAAGACTCGCAGGTGAAAAAGCACTCCAAGAAATCAACCCCTCGTGGTGGGAACTCAACTGGTGCATGGCACCGAGACAACTGTTCTTGGACCTCGGAGGATTTGAAGAACGACATGACATGGACTTTTTCGGATGCGACAATCTATCCATCGCCTACCGAGCAGAACAACTAGAATACAGATTTTATTTGGATAAAGAAAATGAATGCATAGGATTCCCACATACTAAATACTTTCCGAGAGCGGAAGGATGGGAAGAGAAGCATGGCCGACACGGTGAATTTATCAAGTGGTACCGTGAATGGCTTGAAGCAGACAGACCACAACTCAATTACCTAACATAGCGCACAAAGAACAATGGCAAAAACCAAGAGAGAACTTCTGGAAGATGTTGCTGATGAGTCAGCTCCAACTTTCGACCATGGTTCAAACCTTGCGGTTGGTACTTCAGCAGAAGTGCTAACGGCCACATCCTTTGATTGTCAGAAGGGTGTAGTTGTGAAGGCAGCAGCAGCGAACACGGGCATTATCTATGTCGGTAATTCTGATGTAACTGCCGGATCAGCAGCAGCAACAGACGGGTTCCCGTTGTCGGCAGGGGATTCAGTCGAAGTAGAGACAGATAACCCTAACCTGATATTCGTCATCGCGTCTGTGGACGCCGAGGACGTATTCTGGCTAGCCGTATAACATGCCATCAGGATCACGCGGCGGAGCAGCCACACTCGTTCAGGTACAAACAGGATCTACTGTATTTGCGGTAGATGCTGAGGCTAATGATACTTATGTAGCCACGTTGTCTCCCGCCATTTCATCTCTAACGAATGGAATGGTTGTTCGTGTGTCTTTCAACACCGTCAACACGGGAGCAGCAACACTAAACCTTAATGGTCTCGGAGCAGTTACCATTAAGAAAATGAATGACCAAGACTTGGATGATGGTGACATCGAAGCGGGCCAAATTGCTACGCTTGTTTACGATGGAACAGCAGATGTGTTCCAGATGCAGTCTCAGATTGCGGCAGCAGTCTCAGCGACGAACATTACAGTTGCCGACGAAAGTGCGGATACTACTACATTCCCGATGTTCGCAAACGAAGCGACTGGATCTATTGCCCCAAAGACAGATGCATCAGCATACACGTACGATGCGTCTACAGGCGCTCTATCAGCTACAAGCTTCGTTGGAGCACTAACAGGACAGGCTGACACAGTTGCAACAATCACAGGACTTGCACCTGATACAGCCACAACACAGGCGACACAGCCGAATATCACGACGGCGGCGGCTTTGGTGTCTATTCAGAATCTAACGGTAACGCTAGCGGATGCTGGCGCAAACGCTATTTTTGGATGGGACGATACTGCCAGTGCATACGAGAACCTTACACAAGCTGAAGTGCTTGCGGTTATCGGTAGCGCCTCTCTAACAGCACAGGGTGTTGTTGAGCTAGCCACAGGAGCCGAAACAAATACAGGAACAGATGCAACGCGAGCAGTCACACCTGACGGACTAGACGACTGGACAGGATCAGCTCAGGTTGTAACAGTAGGAACCCTATCAGCAGGTGACGCGACAGCTATCGTAGACGCCTCCTCTGCAACCGCTTCTGGAATTGTAGAACTTGCAACAATCGCAGAAGTTGACACAGGTACCGATACAGTACGAGCAATCACACCAGCAGGTCTTGCTGGATCAGCTCTACAGTCCAAAGTTGATGGTGTCGAAGCCCTAGCTGACGTAACCGATGAGGGCAATGTTATCCCTGCGTTGGACGGAGCAACAATCTCAACAGCTACAGTAGCCACTGGAGACAAGGTATTGCTTCAGGACATTGACGATTCTGACAACCTAAAGACTGTCACAGCACAGAGTATTGCCGACCTTGCTTCTTCTGGTGGGGCCGTAATGACAACTGTGCTCGTACCTCAGCCAATGCTAGGATTTCCGGCTACATCAACAGTCGGTATGTCTGTGAATACCACGGCATTTGTTGGGCTGTTCAACATTCCTGGAAGCATAACAATAGATACAGTTTCATTCGACGTCTCAGCAGTTGGTACGGCTGGGACAGTAGATTTCTGTATTTACTCCGAGGATGGACAGACTCGCCACACAATTGATACGACAGGAACGATTTCGGCTACTGGAGTTCACACGCTCACGCTAGGAACGCCTTTCGCGATAACGGCGGGATATTTCTATCTGTACATTGGAACAAATGGCACAGCCGACATTACAACCCGTCGCTGGCAGGACGGAATAGGACTATCACCTTCTTCACAGCCTATTTTGGCGGGAACTTTGACGGTGACTGCTGGAACACCTCCGGCAACATTTGACCCAACAGTAGACGTAAGTGCAACTGGTGATGCTTACCTGTTTTGTAGATTTGACACATAAACCTAAGACACATTTGGGGTTTATAAAACTAACCATCTAAGACAATGAGCAAAAAAAGTAACACTCAGGAATTCATAGACAAGTACAGAGAACTCTCAGCTGAGTATGGACTCGACTATGGAATAATTCCTTGCGGTGCTTGTGACGGGAGAGGCACAACGATCAGCCTTGGCAGAACACCCGTTGATGCACCAGTTGCAGAACCTGAGACCAAAGAATAATCCATGCCGACAACCTGGACAGACAGAACGAAACCGAGTGCGACTCCTTACACGGGGCGTACTTCGGTTTCTCCTGTCACACCATGGACTGGAAGAACCAAGATACTCGCCTTCTATCTGATTCCGGGCGGAGGCAAGATGCTTGCCCCCGGCGGAGGCGGTCTACTCATCAGTGATGAGGACAAGACTGATTATACACCACGCACAAAACCTTAATGGTAGATACAGAAATACAAGATCTAACAGAACTCGCCGCAGGTAACGTTGCCGGGGACGATGTTCTTCCTATTGTTGACGTTTCAGATACAACTGACGACCCAGATGGAACTGGGAAGAAGTTCTCTTGGACTTCTATATTGAGCGACCTAGCAGCAGCCGTTCAGACAATGACAAACAAGACGTTCGCTAGCTTTACCAACTCTATAATGGCAGATGCTCTTCACTTGGAGGTTAGGAATACTTCTGGATCAGAAATGACCAAAGGTAATGTTGTATTTATTTCCGGCTATAATATTGGACAGGATCTACCTACAGTTGACCTTGCTGATGCAAATGGCAGCGCTACATTCCCCGTCGTAGGTCTAATCCAAGAAACTATTTCTAACAATGCTAATGGCCGCGTATGCGTGTCTGGTAGAATGAGTGGTCTTGATACTTCATCTTTTACTGCTGGTGACATGATATACATGAGCGAGACTGCGGGAGAATTCTCAACTAAGCCAACTGCCGCAGCATCGGAAGTGCAGTCTATAGGTTCTGTATTGAGATCAAACGCAAGTCAGGGAGTTGTTGAAATTATTGGCGCTTTCCGTACAAACGATAATCCTAATAAGAGTACAACGGATCGCTTCCGCATTGCAGATGTTACAGACCCAACGAAGCTTCTGGCTTGGGTTGTTTCAGCTATCACAACCGGCACTCAGCGAACAATCACGATGCCCGATGCCAATGTGGATCTAGGCACACTTACTGATAACGCAGATACAGATATATCCGCCAATGGGTGGGTGCTTGATGAAGATGATTTGGCATCTGACGACGATACTAAAGTTGCAACTCAGCAGAGCATTAAGGCTTTTATTGCCACTCAGATCTCAGCTACCATCCTTGGTCTTACGAACACTAATGTAGATACGCATTCGACTAGTACCGTTCAGACGCTTTGGTCTGTTAGCATACCCGCTAATGCCTTGGGAACAGGGAATGGTTATGAGGTTGTTATTCCAATTCAGAATTTGGACTTGGAGCAAAATAGCGCTAGGACAATGACGTTTGCGATAAAGTATGGAAGCACAGAAATCGCATCATTTACACTCACTGCTGCCGGAGCAGGGGATATAGTAAACATGGGTGGTACGCTTACCGCATCTATTTTTGCCGATGCTGCAACGAACGCACAGATAGGATTCATCTCTGGTTCTTTTACTGGTTCTTCTTCAGATATAGCTATCGCAAACGCCTCTGGCGGCGCTGGGGATGGTACTGCAACAGAGGACAGTACCGGTGCTCTCACGCTATCGGTTACTGTACTTAATTCAGCGAGCCTAGCAAGTCACGGTGCCGTCGCATTGGGTGGATACGCTAAGAAAATGATTGCTTAATAAATAACAAAGACGGCCCCCCAGGTACGCTCCTCGTGCGTTGGAGTCAATCCCTGGGGTTCCGTTGCAGAAACATATGACACTACTACAACTTAGAGACGATATTCGGCGTCAGTCAAAGATCACAAGCAATGATCTCTCTGATGCAACTTTGAATGTAATCGTCAACAAGTATTACGACATCCTTCTTTCTATTGTCTCTGACCTGCAAGAGGATCGGCTACTTGAGAAATCTACAGCGGATCTTGTTGCGGATCAGCAGGAGTACACACTACCTACTGACATCATGCGGCTCAAGAGAATTGAGGTCACATACGATGGAACAGATACACAGGTAGCTACAGCATTTGATATTAACGAACGAGGCAATCCTGACTCAGCAACTGACACAACTACAATCAGTAACGAGTTTTCAACAGATGAGCCGTTCTACGACCAGATGGATTACTCTTTCTTCCTATACCCAATCCCGAGCACAAGTATCACTGGAGGATTGACTCTCTGGTACGTCCAGAGACCGGTCGCTCTATCAGCTGACGGCGACTCGCCCGACGCAGGTATCCCACAGGACTTCCACTACCTTCTTGTTGAAGGACCGCTCAAGGATGTCTTCCGACGATTCCGAAAGAACGATCAGGAAGATCGAGCGAATGCAAACTGGGAGCGAGGCAAGGTCCAGTTCAGAGAGCTCATGGAGCCATTTGATATCGGTGGATCGCTCGCCTTCAAAGCAGTCGATGATTACGGAGAATAATGGCGATTAAAAGAGAACTCAATTTTTCAGGTAATATTTCCCCCTTCCGAGACTTCGGTGAGGGGAAGGTTGAGTTTTCGAATGGGATGCTGTTCTCAGAGGAGCTTCCATATGCCAGAGCATTCTACGCTCCTGCCACGATAGGACAGAACGGTGGAGGAGACCCACGATTTGATTACATTGAAAAGTCTCTCTCAACAGATGAGTGGTTTGCTACAGACAATGCTGGTGCGCTCTGGACCCTTGGTCCTGGTGGATCACCAACGAATCAAGTTGTACGACGTATTGCAGGTGGAACCATTGGTAATGCTCATGGTCTTGGGTTCTCAAGATTCACAAACGCTAGCCTCATAGAACGACACATTACTGTATGGGCATCTGATTCTGGAGCACTCTCTTATGTGGAGACAACGAATGACCCGCTTTCTGCTACGACTGCCAGCCTCGAAGGGGGTCCAGGTACAGCTGCAAGTGGTATTTACCAGGGTATCATTGAGAAGTTTGGTTCAACATGGTTTGGGCTAGGCTCAGCGAACCAGAACGACCCTATAAACGTGGGGGAGCTCACACACGCAGTGACCGCTACGCTTCCAACACAGGCTATGGACTCTCTGGAGTTGCCAGAGTTTGGAAATGTCAACTTCATTTCAGAGACAGAGAACTTCTTGGTCATTGGACTTGAGAACGGATGGATCTACCTGTGGGATGCATTCTCAGACACATGGAACTACCGATATAAGCTCGACTACGAACCACAGTCAGCCACCTACAAAGAGGGCAGCTGCTACATTGTGGCCCCTCCAGCAATTTATAAACTACGTGAGCGAAACTACGGCGTAGGCGAGGTGCGGAAGGTCGCAGAATTTCCAGCACGATTCAGAGACGACAACCAGTTCAACAAGTTTGGTGTCATCCACGGAGGCACTGATCTTTGGAACAATCACCTTCTCATCGGTGTCAACCTTGAGGATTCGGATTCGAGTATCAACTCAACCGGTATCTGGGCACTTGGCCCACTAAATTCAGATAACATGGGTCTTTCCCTTCTCAATGAGGATGGAAATGATGGCGATACATCAGGCACGGGAACACATGCCGTTCACGTAGATCCAGAGACTCAGGCGATATTTGCATCGTCCCGAGCTACGAATGGAACCCTGTCGATTCTTAAGTTCTCACGAACATCAAACCGTCAGGTAGACACAACAATGAATCTTATATGGGAGGACATGGAACGACCAGAAGCTGAGAAGCAGCAGGTTCGAGTTGCCGTTCACACACTACCGACAGCTTCAGCAGCATCTATTGGTATTGGATACCGAACAGATCACTCGAATGGCGCATTCACTGAGATCCCTCTTGAGGTTGAAAATGACGTATTCAGATACGGAACAGCAGACGTAGATCGGTCTCGACATATTCAGTACCAGCTAACAATTAATGCGTCTGGCGCATCTTCACCAACAATCATTGGGTTCTACAAGCACCTAGAGGTGGAAGATCCTTCAGACTTTGGACAGTAATATGCATGAAGAACAAGAAGCAGACATCCTCGCATTGGCGAGAGAGAGGGTAAATCTACGGACTACTCTTCTTCACGAGGACCCAGAGGTTCTCAGCACATCCCAACTAGCGAGAATTCCATCTGGAACACTCATTGTGACGAAGGGCTCGTCTCCAGCAATGTATATCAAGAACGATGCCGGGCTCTTTAAACTCGACAGCGTGACATTTACTCTAATTACATAACGCATAATCATATGCCACACGGATCATTTTTCAGATCAACAGGGCCAGCCACGATTGGCGGCGAGACGTTCGACCCACGGACGGTATTTCGTGCGGAAGGTGGAACACTATCCCCAATCTCTGACCCACAGGCTCTCGAGGCCGCTGGTGGGAGCTTTGGTGATGTTGTTGACCTAGATCCGGCGTCATTCTCAGCGTTCACACTTGGACCAGCGATCACACCTTTGACAGTCAGCTCCACTGACTTCCTTAACGAACCAGCAGCGATTCCTTCGCTAGAATCTCTACAAGGCGCAGCAGGCGCTGGCGTTCCTATAGATCAGCTTATTAATATTGTTCAGGCTGGCGGTCAGCAGTTTGATACAGGAACACAGCGAGCCCTTCTTGAGGGTCAGGCAGGACTCCCAGGACTACAGGAGCAGCAGGCAGCACGACGAGAACAGCTTATAGCGTCCCTAGAAGCGCTTCCAGGTGCCTTCTCACGAGAACTTATGGCAGCACTTGATGATCCTGCGCTCGTACAGTCACGACAGGCTCTATCAGCAGCAGAGCTACAGCTCGCACAGGCAAACAGCTCACTACAGGCAGCTCTTGCCAATGTGCAGGCTAACCCTGGGCTCTCATCAGTTCAGGCGCTTCGACGAGCAGAGCTTGTTCGAGCAACAACAGAAGACACTCTTGGACAGCTTCAGGGATTCGTCAACGCAAGACAGTCAGACCTTGAACGACGAGAAGACCTTGCACTCACACTTGCTCAGGCAGCTTCATCAGAGGCGTCAGAACGAGCAGCGGTCCTTGGTCAGATCCTCAACCTTGGTCAGTCAGAGATCAGTCAGCTACAGGAAGAAATTTCCGCTGAGATTCTTGAACGAGAGCAGGCATTTGCACAGCTTCAGGCACAGCAGATCCCAGCCATCTTCGACCAGCTTGTCGGTCCATTCACTGAGCAGCTAGACATTGATCGAGACCTTGATCGTGAACTACGACGGGCACAGATCGCTGCAACAGGACGATCTAACCGAGGCGGAGCATCGGGCGACACTCTATTCACAGCAGCAGAGCAGAAGAGAATCTTTGCCATCGGAGCAGACATATTCGACACCAGTGCTCAGAACATGATTATCAATTCAGGTCTTACAGATATTGAACAGGACCGATTTGTGAAATTCTTTGAGAGCAAAAGGACTGCACTTGAAGTGGAGCAGCAGCAGTCAATTCCACCATCGAGCCTTAATGTGTTCGAGATTTGGGATGAGTTCTTCGCCATAATCGTTGAAGAACGAAAGAGCGGTGTTTCAGCACTAGGAGGGGCAAACTTTAGCGACCTTAAGTAATGGCACACAACCTATTCCACACTATTCAGGAGAGATTCTTTGGTGCGGCACCCAGAAGCCCTGATGCGGGCGAGTCGTTCCAGCAGCTTCAGAGTACACAGCGAGACGTTCCCAGCTTTGGGGAGCGTATTAGCCGTATCCCAATAGGGCTACAGGAGCCAGGACAGGCCCCAGCTACAGGAGAGAACCTCCTGTTTGATATCGCGCGGCAGTTTCCTAGATCCGCTCTAACCATCGGACAGTCAATCTTGGGTATCCCCGAGATTCCTATTGATCCAAACAGTCGGCTCCAGAGAGCACTCTTTGGTACCGAGCCAACACGATCAGCACAGGAGCTCGGACGACGATTCGTTAAAGGAGTTGAAGACTTCACAGGAAGAAACCTGACACCATTTGAGGAGACTACGCTTAAGGGCGTGAGCATCCCTATTGTTATTGGATTTTCTGCCTTGGACCTGACACCATTTGGTGGTGTTCGGAAAGTTGCTCTTAAGAAGCTTGCCACTACAAATAAAATAGATGACGTTAGAGCTCTTGTTCGAAAGCTATTCCCGAAGGCAGCTGATGACGTTGTGGAGCAGACAGCACGACAGATTGCACGAACAACAGACACAGCAAAGGTTGGACGCATCATTAAGAACGTTGAGCGGGGCGCAATCCCGAGACTGGTAGACGATGTTTCCAATTCTTCTCTCGTTCGACAGGCAGATGAAATACCAGCAAGCCGCAATGCTATTGATACAACGCGAAGAACAGCTGGACTCAATGCTATTGAATCAGCTGCACGAGCAGGTGATAAGATCGCTGAGCGTCTTGTTCGAAGACTTGGAGAAGAAGGAACAGACGTTGGACGAGCTATTGAAAAGTTTGCTGAAGACAACAAAGCAGTCCTCGATCAGGCTCGTGGACGAACACAGACATTTGAAGAGGCTAGAGAAGCAGCGCGATTTGTCGAAGAAATAAACGAACCAGAGATCAGAAAGATTTTCAAAGATCTCAACACTAGACTTTTGGCAACCGCCGATGAGGCTGATTCAGCACTGAGACAGGCAGCAGAAGCAGGTGACCTTACACCGGAGATCCTTGCAGAGCAGGGTGCTCGATTCCGTGCAGTCGTTGCCGGTGGAAGTGAGCTCGGTCGTGGGCTTAGCCTCCAGCGACAGCAGGCTCAGGGATTCGACAGACTTCCTGCCATTTACAGACGAGTCCTTCAGGACACTGACGCTAAGATTGAAGAGATCGCTAAGGCAGCAGCTGGACGAGATCTTACCAATCCAAAAGAGGCAACGGCATTCTACCGAGAGTTCATTAAGCCGACATTCGGTGAGGTTATCGACGACTTCAGATACGTCAACCTTCTATCATCACCACTGACACATATCGTCAACGCTTCGACCAACCTCGCGCAGGCCAGTCTACTTCGCCCAGCAACAAAGCTTGTATCAGGTGTCATTGACTGGGTTGCATCCGGCCTTACAGGACGGGCACGACAGAAGTATGTTGCTGAGGTAAGCGCCTATGCACGAGGATCTATTAACTCTATTGGAGATGGGTTCGATTCATTCCGCGCAGCGATGCGTGGAGATGTTCCTATCCGACGACCCGATGTTGGTACACAGGTTACTGACATTCAGAGAGCAGGACTGAGAACAACAGGAGTAACCACTACTGGGAGGATTCCCACAGGTGGTGCCGCACCCGAGGGTGGGCCCGTAAGGCAGGCTGTAGGCGGTGCTATATCAACGTTTACAAACACTCAGTTCGCACAGGCGTTCCCACGAGCCCTAGAGGGTGGAGACCGTCTGTTTAGAACAATCATTGCAGGAGGGGAGAGAGAGGCTATCGCGCTACGCTTTGCCAAACAGGGCAAGGCCGTTGACGCATCAAACGCAGCACGAATAGAGGCTGAGGCACAGGACATTGCTAGACGATACCTGTTCCGAGCCGACTTGGATCCAGTGAACAAGACTGGTCAGGGTAATCTACTCACTGGAATTGACCAGTTTACTGCGTGGATCTATCAGGGACGAGAACTTCCAGTTGTGAAGTGGTTCGTTCCTTTCGTCGCCACACCTATGCAGATCTTCAAGATGGGACTTGAGTTCAGCCCTGCTGGATTCCTTACTATCCCAGGTGCACGAGATCCAGTTGAGCAGCTTTCAAAGGCGCTCATAGGATCAATGACAGCGATGGGATCAGCATACCTCGCAGGTTCAGGAAACCTTACATGGGATGTTCCCTCAAACGAACGAGAGCGAGAAGCATTCTTCGCATCAGGACGAGAACCATTCTCTATCCGCGTTGGCGAACAGTGGGTTCAGTATTCTCGAATGGGACCAATTGCTTACCCGCTTGCTATGGCAGCGAGTTGGCAGTGGAACATGGAGAACAACCCTCGAAGCGTAAACGACGATGTGTTCCAGAAGGCAGGACAGGTCGTTGGCGGTATTGCAGAGTTCTTTGCTTCTCAGACATACCTTGAGGGTATCGGAGATCTTGTGGACGTTTCAAGGGGTAAGGCCAATGAAGCCAAGGTCCTTGCAGGACTCGGATCACAGGTTGTTCCCGTAGCTGCACTTCAGCGATGGGCAAACAGCATGTGGGATCCAATATTTAGAAAGCCAGACGACGACACTCCGTTCATTACACAGGTCATCCAGAACGTTGCGAGAGGAATCCCAGGAGCCAGTCTATCAGTTCCAGAAACACTGGATGTATTTGGTGAACCAGCAACACGAGACAACCGATTCCTTAACGCGTTCTCCCCACTACGTGTAGGCAACGTGAACGAAGAGGGAGAAGATCTCCTTCAGACAGTTCGTGGAGCCACTGCTGCGAGAACAGCAGCCGGTGGAGGTAAGGATAAAGTGAATGATCTCGCCCTAGAGACATTCACACAACTTCAGACATTGCCAGTAGATGAGGCCGATGAGCTGTTTAGACAGCTTGTGGAGTCTAATCCTCTTGTGGCCGAGAAGGTTGCCGACATGAAGAAGGCAGAAGCACGAGGACTCTCACAGTCAGAACAGACGATCAAGGCTCTTGGAGTATCGGATGGCACCCGAGCGTTCTTCATCTTCCAGAGACTCAACGCTCTCGATTCATCGCAGGAGCAGGACACTCTATGGGCAGAGTGGGTTGCAGAGGGGCTTATTACAAATGCAGTTGCCGTACAGATCGCCGCATTGAAGCGACGAGAGGCAGAAGGGCTTCCAGTCACACTTGACACTCTTCGTCAGGTGAACACTCCAGCACAATAATGATTGACAATAAACCCAAGGTCCTAATTTTCGACCTTGAAACCACACCAGCCCTTGGCTGGTTCTACGGGAAACTCTACGATCCCAAAATAATTGAAGTAGAGAAAGATTTCTACATCCTTTGCTACGCATGGAAGTGGCTAGGTGAGGAGGGGGTAAACTTCGAGCGCTCTCGCGGCCAGAACGATAAGAAGATCGTCAAAACGCTGCACAAGTTGTTCTCGGAAGCTGACATTGTACTCGCGTACAACGGTGACCGGTTCGACATCCCGAGCGCGAACACGAGGTTCATAAACTATAACCTCCCACCACCAACACCATACAGGAGCGTGGATCCGCTGAAGATAAACCGGCGAGTCTTCCGCTACCCAACGAACCGACTCGATTACGTGGGGAAAGCTCACGGCGTCGGAGGTAAGGAGAAGGGACCTGGATTGGGTATGTGGAAACGATGTATGAACTCTGACCGAGACAAAGAAGCGTGGTCCGTTATGGAAACCTATAACAAACGCGATGTGGAAGTCTTGGAAGATGAGTACCTACAAATTCTACCCTGGATAAACACTCACCCGAATGTCGGCCTCTATTCAGAGGATCGGGTATGCACAAAGTGTGGCGAAGGCGATCTTGTCGCCCGTGGCTACCGAACAACCAAGACAGGGAAATTTCAGGCATGGCAGTGCAAGAACTGTGGTGGCTGGTCCCAGTCCAAGAAAGCCGTTAGCGGCACAATACTAAAATAATGACAGAGAAAGAAACACAAACTATTCACACGCGACTAGCCGTTATTGAGACGAAGCTGGATGCCGTGCTATCGAAGTACGTTACGAGAGAGGAATTCAAGCCTGTTAAGTCCATCGTGTATGGGCTGGTTACGGCTGTCCTTCTTGCATTCGTGGGCGCAGTTATTGCCCTAGTGCTGCGATAAAATGAAAGCTCTCGTTAAGCTACTGATGGTGGTCGATACCAAACTGGTCGATACCACTGCACATGCTCGCATGGATCAGGCCCTTGAGAAGCTGGCGGCTGAGGTTTTGGCATCCTCCAATGGCGAGATAGGACTCTCTTGGGTGTACGGCTACGCCGCATTCAAAGAGTCTGAGATCCCATGGGTCAGAGGAACGTACAACGGGAAGGTACACTACTACCCCCGTGCTGCGTGGGCACAGGAGACAAACGATCTCTACGATATGGAGAACACTTCTGTTCAGCTGGTTATTCATCCAGACAACTGGAAGGATCCAGACTCAGTGATTGGTGGTATCAACTTCTTCCAGACACAGATCATTCATCCGAAGCTCTCATGGGGCGTCAATGCATGGAAGATCACAATCGAGGAAGAGCTTCTGCACAGCTTTGATAACAGAGGAGCAGAGTTTGATGCAGACTTTGAAGCCGCTCTCGGTGTCGATAACTTCGACAGAGATGTGGTGCACAAGACAGACCCAGTTACCGGCAAGCGCGACCATGATTACTCAGACGTATGGTCAGGGGCAATAGAAGAGATAGCAAAAATTTATCCTAATAACGATATGCTTGTAGACACAGCAAAACTACGACAGATTACAAACGAGATCCTTCTTCGTGATCCGATCACGGGTGACGAGAAGTGGCTCAACAGACCAGAAGATGAAGTTCGTGCCGAGGTTGGGGCAACCCCAGAGCGGTGGGACATCATCAACCTATACGGGGCCGCACTCAAAATCTTTAAACGAGATTAATATGAGCAACATATTTGAATCAGCATCCAAGCTCGTACTGCTCTTCGCAGTGGGCGTCTCTGGAGCAGCTTTCCTTTGGGGAAAACTGGAGCCAGAGCTATGGATGGTTATCGTTGGACCTATCCTTGGGTACTACTTTGGTAGTAGAGATCCCAATGTAACTCCAGCGAAGGCAAAACTCGACTAGAGGACCTGTCAGACCATGTTTTATAACCCTTTTAGGGGGTTCTGCTAGTAGCCGATGTGTGCTATAATGTAGCAAAGGCAGGGGATTCACTAATAAGATTCACACCTCATCAATAACGTTGTTTTGGAGGTCAGTAGATTCTTACGAATCCCCTTTCCCTATGATTACGTAACAGAAATGGTATCAGTATCCATGCAAAAATCGCCGTTATTCTCACCACCCTCCTGCTTCTCTCGATCCCGCAAGTAACGTCTGGACTCTCCCAACAATGGGACGGCGAAACATCCGTAAGCATTACTGACAAGGCTTACGAGCACTTGACTGTCAAGAACTACCGCACAGAGATTGTGCGGGTTGGCTTTGTCTGGGCAGAAGAACCCGAACCAGAGCCTGAGTTGATAAGGACTTGTCCTGTTGACGGAACCCACAGCTTTTCAAACACATGGCAGGCACCTCGTCCCGATGGCCGACTGCATGTTGGCACAGACATCATGTCTGAGGTGGGAACTCGTGTCGTAGCCATCGAGGATGGGTACATAGAGACTGGAGTTAATCCGGTTGGCGGCAATGTTATATTCCTCAATGCAGACAGCGGAGACCGCTACTATTACGCACACCTAGACGAATACGTCAGCATCCTTCCAACGACGCACGTTCGATCTGGAATGTATCTTGGAAGAGTAGGCGCAAGTGGGAACGCAGACCCGGACTGGCCTCACCTCCACATCGAGAGGCACGTAGACGGCGAACCCATTAACCCATATGAAACGATCAGTGAAATCTGTGACGGTCGCCGCGAAAGGAACCTTGGTTTACTCGCGAGGGCTATTCAACAGCACGAAGGCTTTTACCCTGGTAGCATTTCCTATGATAACAACAATCCAGGTAACCTACAGTCTTGGTCCACTCAGATCGGTACTAGCCGTGGTTTTGCCGTATTTCCTACGTACGAAGTAGGCTATAACGCTCTCAGGTCGCTTCTAAGGGCAAGTTGTGACAATAGTTGGACTCTGCTACAACTTATGAACTCGTACGCACCCGCTAGCGACAACAACGACCCTTACGGGTACGCAAGCATCCTAGCTAGGACCCTTGGCGTGACCCTCGATACACCCCTTGACGAAATCTACTGTAAATAATGCCTTCGTCGGAGCATTACAAAATAAAACAATACAATATGTCAGAGACCTGCACATTCTGCGTGGAGCCCGAAGTCACCAATCAGGTGCCGGAAGGTGAAGACGCTCCATCAGCAGAACCAACAACAGA
>SDBV01002328.1_pt1 | contig 28417 bp, 17 predicted proteins | sample 2277081 | NCBI WGS metagenome assembly SDBV01 (sample SAMN10402039, study PRJNA504765) | marine sediment metagenome | isolation source: marine sediment core GS10_PC15, 223 cmbsf | place: Arctic Ocean: Southern Knipovich Ridge | collected 2010
CCGGACGATCTTCCGGCTGCTGGTTCCCCGCACGATGGAATCGTCAACAACGATAATACGTTTTCCCTCGATCGCGCCGCGCACCGGATTGTATTTCACACGCACACCGAAATCCCGGATTGACTGGTCCGGCTCGATGAATGTCCGGCCCACGTAATGATTTCTGATGATGCCCATCTCGAAGGGAATGCCCGATTCCCGGGAAAAGCCCACGGATGTCGCCGTTGCCGAGTCCGGCACAGGCATGACCACGTCGGCCTCCACCATGGATTCCCGTGCCAACTCGCGCCCCAGGCGAGTCCGAAAGTCATTGACAAATTCTCCAAACATAAAGCTGTCGGGACGGGCAAAGTAGATAAGCTCGAAAATGCACATCGCCGGCTTGGCTTTCGGCAACGGAAAGCGGCTCTCCATCCCTTTTTCGGAGAAAATGAGCATCTCTCCGGGCTCAACTTCCCGGATCGTCTTGGCCCCAACCACGTCAAACCCGCAGCTCTCAGAAGAAACCAGATAAGCGCCGTCCAATTTACCGAGACATAAGGGCCGAAAACCGCGCGGATCTCGAAAAGCAATGAGGGTGTCCCGGCTGCTTATCACCATACTGTATGCCCCTTCAACATGCCCCAACGCGTCCGCCACCGCGTCGACCAGGGAAGATTTTCCCGACTGGGCCACGAGATGAAGGATAACCTCGCTGTCCGTGGTCGAATTGAACACCGTCCCCTTCTCTTCCAACTGTTGTTCGAGGAGTCCCGCGTTAATAATATCGCCGTTGTGGGCTACGGCGGTTTCGCCGAACTTGGAGCGCCCCAACAGAGGCTGGACATTCTTGAGATCATTGGATCCCGTCGTGGAGTAGCGCACGTGTCCAATCGCGATATGCCCGGACAGGCAGGCCAGTTTCTCGACATCAAAGACCTTCGTCACGAGGCCCATGCCCTTGACCGTGCGCTGCCTTTCTCCGTCGGAAACGACCAGCCCGGCCCCTTCCTGGCCTCGGTGCTGGAGGGCGTAGAGTCCGAGATAGGCGATCTTGCTGGCCTCGGGATGGCCATAAACGCCGTAGACGCCGCACTCTTCTCTTGGTTTATCCCACGTCATAGCTAAACCTCGGCTCCCTCCTCTTCCGGTAAGGCACACGGTTCTCCCGTTATCATTTCAAAGATCTCCAGATAGCGATCGCGGGTATGCGCTGCGACTTCCGGCGGCAAGGGCGGCGGAGCAGAAACGCGATCCCAGGAGGAATTCAGATAATGGCTTCGGGCGATCTCTTTGTCGTAACTCTGCTGGGGCCGCCCCGGTTCGTAGTCCGCCTTCAGCCAGAAACGTGACGAGTCGGGTGTGAACACCTCGTCTATCAGGACGATCTCGCCGTCCAGGAACCCAAATTCAAATTTCGTATCCGAGATAATGATTCCCTTGTCATCGAGGAACTTGGAGGCGAACTCGAAGAGAGAAAAACTGAGTTCCCGCAGGGCCTCAGCGGTTTGCTCTCCCACTATCCCGCAAGTGTCCTCAAAGGTGATCGGCTCATCATGACCGCTCTTGGCTTTTGTCGTCGGGGTGAAGACCGGGGATTCCAACAGGTCGGATTCCACCAATCCTGCCGGGAACTTGATCCCGGACACTTCCCCGCCCTTATTGTATTCCCTCCAGGCATACCCGGCAAGGTAACCCCGGACCACACACTCCACGGGGATGGGGTCCGCTTTCTTGCCCACCATGATGCGACCCATCAGCGGGGAAGTATCCCCCGGGATTTCCGCCAATATCGAGGCAGGGTCCACGTCCGCGATGTGATGGGAAACCAGATGGGAAAGGCGATCGAACCAGAACAAGCTGAGTTGGGTCAGCACTCTGCCGCGATGGGGGATGCCCGTGTCGAGAATGTAATCGAAAACTGAGAGCCGGTCGGTTGAGACAAAGAGGAGGTTCTCCTCGAGATCATAGATGTCGCGGACTTTGCCCCGCGAGTGGAGGGGCCACTGTTGGAAAGAAGTCTCAAGCAGCGCGCCGTTTTCTTCGCGCCACGGAACTGGGAAAGAATTCATGGCTCTCAGTTAAACCAAAGAGTTCTGATGAGACCAAACTGTATCGGTGTTTTGACTCGAAATCAGGCCGCGGGTATGCGATTTCAGGGCCGAGCCGGCCAGCCGGCCACTGAAGGGTGCCGTCAATGGATACGGTGGAAGCCGCTGAGCTCAGGCCAGAAATCAGCAGCGGTAAAGCCAAGCCGAGTATCTCCGAATCCGACTACCCTTGTCGGAAATCATCATACTTGGACGGGATTGGAATTGCAACATCTTTGTCCAGAGGCCTATCCGGAGTAGCGAATTCGATACTCCGGACACCGCTTGGCGTTTGGCCTTTCGGGACGGCTGCAGGAACTGGGATGATCGTATTTGCAGGAATCGCAGAGGAAACGATCCTGGTCAACTCGGGTCATTAGTTTCTCCCGAAGTTCCTTCAAAATGACCTTAACCGATCGGCCCATTGATTCCAGTCCTTTCAAGAAGCTCTAACAGAATGAACCGCCAAGACGCCAAGAGCGCCAAGAAATCAAGGGCTTGACAGAAGACAGAATTAAGCGCAGAGCACACAAAGAACACGGAGAAATTGGGAGAATCTCTTGTTTATCCTGTTCATCCTGTTATCCTGCTTGCCCGCCTTAGGTGGGTCTGGTCTTTTCTGTGACCTCCGTGCCCTCTGTGGTGAGGTTCTCCTGTTCATCCTGTCAGATTCTACTATATTGTTGATGAGCCCTCTGTGGTGAATTTTTTTATCAGAAGGTTTATGTCTTCAATAACGGCTCATATTTTCGCCGAGCCCGAATTAGGCACCCAGGGGAATGCCGAGACTGTGATTAATCTCGTACAGGTGGGTGTATTCTAACAATCTTCGAGAAGGGGGTAAACGGTTTGCACTGGACGAAGGGGTCAAAACAATATAGATTTGAGGTGTTCGTGACTTCGCCTTGCGGTTACTTTTCTTGATGTAATAACATCACCCTGTCACGGCAAAGTTGGGAGGATATGGGCACTCGCACTCACAGAAACCACGAGAATTCGATTTTCGACCTCTTTCGAATTTGCCCCTCTGCAGGCGCGGTCTGCGTGTGCCTATTGAGTCTGACTATTGTCATCCCCGCTACGGTCGCGGCGGACGCGCCCCGCCCCTCTCCGCTCGGTTCGAACCCGCTTATCGACGGACGTCTCAACCCGCCGCTCGGAAGCCCCACGGCGCTTCCTGACCAACCCGGGTTTTCTTTCTCAATCGATGAGCTTTTCTTTCCGCCCGGTGTCAGCCATGTTGTCATCGTCGATATCGATGCTCTCCGGCGCAGCCTGTTCTACTCGATGCTGAGTCGAAATGCATTGCCCAATATCAGGCGAATTACCGGACGTGTCACCTATTCGGCCGGACAATTCGAAGAAGGAGAGGCCGCGTTTTTCGACAGCGTGGGGGTAAATCGTTGTGAATCGGAATTCCCCGCCGTCACCTTTCCGAACCACGCCACCATCTTCACCGGCGTGCATGCCAAGACCCACGGGATAGTCGGAAACGAGTTTTTTGATCGGTTCGGCGTCACGAGCGGCCGAGGCCCCCGGTATTATGCCTTCACGGCGGGGCAAACCTTGGCCCTGGACGATGTAGTATCGGTCTATGATTTGCCCGCCTCAGAACCTGGGGGATTGGCGAACCGGCTTTTGAGGGTGTCGACAGTTTATGAGAACGCTGCACTGCTCGGTTTGCGGAGCGCCGTTGTCCACAGCCAGTATTCCTCCCGGGATCATGCTTTCATTCCGGAGATCGACTGGCTCACGCCGGAGGTACTTGTCCTGTTGGAGTTCGGCATCGAAGAATTCTTCAACACGGGGCTGGGACCTTTCGACACCGCGATGGTCAACCGGGCGATACAGTACCTGCAAGGCGGGAACCGGCCCGACATTCTGACTCTATACTTCTTCGGGCTGGATCAGACGGGTCACATACAGGGGATCGCAGCTCAGGAACTCTATCTTCGTACGGTAATCGATGTTCAGTTGGGACGACTCTTCTTCGGCGATGATCACTTTCCGGGACTGGACAAACTGCAAGGGTGGAACTTTGAAGAAACGGTGTTCATCTTCACCGGCGATCACGGGATGGTGGAAGTCCGGTCGGAAGATCAGTTTGTTGTGTCTGTCGCGGAACAACAGAACTCATTCGAGGGCATAAACCAGGAGTACCAGACCCTGCTGGAATCCCGGGGATATACCGTCTTCGGGTTTCCCGAGATTGAATCGGAATCGGACATAGTGGTCGGCCAGAATGAGGGCATGAGCCACATTTACGTGCGGCGTGGGGCGAGGGATCCTACCAACTGGGAGAGTTGGAGCGATCGGCCCGACTTCACCAGCGACATTCTGCCGGTGGCGAACATTCTCCGAAGGGCCAATTTGGGCCTGCCGCAACCGGGAGAGATGGAGAACGCGTTCGACTTGATTCTGGCCCGTGACCCGTCCGGACCAAAAGGATGGGAATCGGCTCACCAGGTTCTGCAGGAAGACGGGACTTTGGCGGACGTCGGGGACTTGTTGGGCCAGGATCCCCTGAATCAATACGTTAATCCTGCGGCCCGGCTCGACAATCTCCGTTCGATGTTCAGCGGGGATATTTTTGTGATCGCGAACTGGGACGAGGGATACCACCTGGGGGTGGGCGCATCCGGGGACCATGGTTCCATGCGGCCCGAGGATTCGCAGGTGCCGCTAATAATCGCGCGGCCCGGCAACCGGACGGGAGCCCTCGCGGGCAGAACCATTTCCCGCGCTTCCCTGGCGGATGTCACTCCGACGGTGGGCGCCCTCCTCCGCTTTCCCACGCCCCAGGCCGAAGGGACCTCACTGGTCAATCCGATCCGGCCCTGCTTCACAACGGCTCTGCAAATGTCTTCAGGCCGGCAGATCAACGTCCCGCGACTTCGTCGAATCCGGGACGGGATCGCCCACAAAGGGCTGGGGATTGGTCTGATGCGATGTTACTACAGGCAGTAACGGCATGGGGCAAGCCCGCCCGCGAAGCGGGCGGATGATTGTAGCCGTGGGTGACCACAGGGAACCCACGGGAAAGGAAGGTCGTCATTTGCGCCCTGAAGGGGCGCACGTACGGGCTCTTTCGATAGAATTTGGGCGATACGAGTTCATTTCCAAAGATACTCTTCATCGAATTCAATCCGATGGCGTTTCAGCAAAGCAACCAGTTCATGCTTGAAATCGCGTTCCTTGTGATGCTCCTCCTGCTGCCTGATATACTTCTTTAAGCTTTTCATCTGGGACTCGCTCACGGAGAACGCGGCATAACCGTCCTGCCACCGAAAATCCCGGCTGTCTGGAAACGTTTGATGGACCCAGGCGGAGGAACGGCTCTTCACATTTCGCATCAGCGAAGAGAAGGACTTGTCGGGTCGCCAACGAACCAGCATGTGAACATGGTCCTGCTTGCCGCCGATCTCGTAACAAAGGCCTTTCTCACTCTTGATGATCCCACATATGAATTGATACAGGCGGGGACGAATCCGATCGGTGATCTGAGGCCTCCTGTCCTTGGTGCTGAAAACAGCGTGGAGCAGGATCTTCGTATATGTCCCGCTCATGAATCCACTTCCCACTTCGTCCGCCCCGCTGGGGCGGGGATCCTCATCTTGAACTCGATCCGGGGGTTTCACCCCCGGCTACAATCGGTGACCCCTTACGGGGTCAAGAAATGTTGCAGTCATTCCACACAGCTACTTGATGGGTCGGGGGGTTTATTGGGCGACTTTGTAACCTTTGGAAATTAAAGGTGTTATGCTAAGAATGGGACGCTCGTCTCCCGTGCCCTGCTTCACAAAATCATTCCGACCTGTCGCGCGAATGCCTGAGAACGTTGACGCAAACGGGATTGCTTCCAAGAAACTCCTCGACCGCTCAAAATAGTTGTGCCTTGCTCTTTGCAGCAACCTGCACAACCCGCTCTTGATATCCGAATAGGTACTTCCGCGTTGAATACCGCTCGGCCGGGCCCAATTCCGTGGGAGGCATGGTGGGTCTGCAGCCCGCGTCCACCGCCTGTTTGAATATCGCAACGAACTTAAGATTGCTCCTGGAGCGTTTCGGCTATAGCCTCATTGTGCCTCCCGGTCACAGCGTCATCTCTGCCTTGACAACCTTGTCCTCGAAGGAATGAGTGAGCTGCAAACCGAGGGATTCACACACACGCTGCATTTCCCGGTTGTCCGGGAGAATATCCGCGGTGATCCGCTGCACATTTTCCCGACGGGCCACATCAATCAGGCGTTCCATCAGTTCGGTCCCCAGCCCGCGGCCCTGGTAGCGGTCGCTCACGATGATCCCGAACTCGGCCTCGTTGGCCGTATGTAGCTTGGTGAGTCGCACGACGCCGATGATTTCCCGTTCGCCGCTCTTCGGGTTTATGTAATCGGCCACTAAAGCTATCGCGCGGTCATAATCGATGAAACAGATACGCGTCATCCGCTCGTGCGACACCCGCTGGCTCAGCTTCATCGGATGGAAAAAGCGGAGATACACGGTCCGTTCGGAAAGCGTCTCGTGGAACTTCACCATGAGCGGCTCGTCTTCGGGGCGGATAGGACGAATCGTGACCTCTCCTTCATCTTTCAATTTCCAGCGGGACACATATTGCCTCGGGTACGGGCGGATGGAAAGCCTGGGCAGGTCCTCTTCCGGGGTTTCCGGATCATGCAGGACCACCCTGGCGTCCAGAGCGATCAGTCTGTCCGGGGAAGCAAGCAGCGGGTTGATATCAATCTCCTTGATCCAGCGTTGCTCTGCGACGAGCTGGCTGAACTGGACGAGAATCTTCTCCAATTCGGCAAGGTCCACTGCCCGCCGCCCGCGGACCCCTTTCATGGCAGCATAGATCTTCGTCTGTTCCATCATCCGCCGGGCCAGGGTCGTATTCAGGGGAGGCAGACCCAGGGCGCGATCCCGGAAGATCTCGACCAACTGACCGCCAAAGCCGAAGAGCAACACGGGTCCGAACTGTGAGTCCGGACTGCTCCCAATAATCAGCTCGTAACCTTCCAGTTTGATCATCGGCTGAACGGTGACCCCGAGGAAATCCTCCGGCGCGGCTTTTTCTTTCACCGAAGACTCGATGGAGCGGTACGCGTTTTCCACCGCATCCCGATCGGCCAGATTTAATTGCACGCCGCCGACATCGGTCTTGTGGGTGATGGTCTCAGAGTGCAGTTTGAGTACGACGGGATATTCCAACTCTTCGGCGCACTTTACGGCCTCTTCTGCCGAGGTGGCGATCTGGGTCGGAACGGTCGGGATTCCGTAAGCTTCCAGCACCTGCTTGGATTCGTACTCGGTAAGGAGAGTCCGGCCTGATTCCCGTGCGGCAGAAATGATCTCCCCCCCCTGAGCTCGAAGCTCTGATCCATTTTCCAGCGCTCCCGGAAGGCTGGGAGTTTCGTAAAGGGCCCGAAGGTTGTACGTGTAGCGCCACATGTGCGTGAACAATCGCGCTGCGGTATCGGGGTAGGGAAAAGTGGGGATCCCGGACGCATTCAAGATATTCTCACCGGCGGACACGTCTGCTCCACCCATCCAACTGGCCAGCAGAGGCTTCTCATCGAGCTTTGAGAAGGGCTTCAGGTGCTCCGCCGTTTGAGTGGGATCGGTCATGTCCTGAGGGGTGAGAACCACGAGAAGACCGTCGCTGTTCGGATCATTGGCGGCGATTTCCAGGGCCTTGGCGTACCGTTCCGGGCTTGCATCCCCGAGGATATCGATGGGATTGTTCCGGCTCCAATGGGGAGGCAGAATTTGATTCAACCCCTCCATCGTTTCGTCGGACAAGTCCGTCAACTCTCCCCCGAGCAATAGGAGGGCATCGGTTGCCAGCACGGCCGGGCCGCCGGCATTGGTCAATATGGTCAACCGAGGTCCCTTGGGTCGGGGCTGTTTCGATAGCACCTCCGCCATATAGAAAAGCTCGGAGATATTTCCCACGCGCAACACACCGCTTCGGCGGAAGGCCGCGTTGAGGACCTCGTCGCTGCCGGTAAGGGCTCCGGTGTGGGATGCAGCGGCTTTGGCCGCTCCTTCGGTGCGACCCGGCTTGATAACAATGATCGGTTTGCTCTGCGCCACTTCGCGGGCGGCAGATAGGAACGACCGCGCATCCCCGATGGTTTCCATGTAAATGAGGATGCTCTGGGTGTGGGGGTCGTCTCCCAAGTAGTAGATCAGGTCGCCCCACCCGACATCCATCATGGATCCGACCGAAACGAAAGCGCTGAAACCAACGTTTTCCCGAAAGCTCCAGTCCAGAACCGCCGTGCATAACGCGCCGCTCTGGCTGATGAAGCCCACGTTGCCCGGTCGTGCCATCCCCTTGGCAAAGGTGGCGTTCAACCCGGTCAGAGGGCACATCACGCCCAGACAGTTCGGGCCGACAATCCGCATCTTTCCGCGCCGGGCCTGTTCGAGGGTCTGCTGTTCCAGTTCAATGCCCGATTCCCCGACTTCTTTGAAGCCGGCGGAAATGACAATCGCCCCCTTCGCTCCTGCTTCAACGCACTCACTGATAACACCCGGCACAGACTGCGCCGGGGTCACCACGACAGCCAGGTCAATAGGCTCAGGCACAGCCGCAATGTTCGGATAGGCCTTGATGCCCAGCACGCCTGGCCGCTTTGGGTTGACGGGGAAAACGGTTCCGCCAAACGGCGTCTGGATCAGGTTCCAGAGAATTGTTCGGCCAACACTTCCCGCCCTCTCCGTTGCGCCGATGACCGCGACGTTCTTGGGCGAAAAAATGGATTCGAGAGGCCGCCGATCGTAGCGTGAAACTGAGCTGGAAGAATCGTCATGTGGGAGTATGTTCTCGTCCATCGAGGTTCAACCTTTCTGCCTTCGGGAAGACAAGCGATGTCCTTCCCGATTAAAAAGTCATGTCAAGTTGGGAATGTGATTTTAGTGGATAGGGATCACCTGGCGGCAAAATCAACTGGCCACCACCATCCATACGGGTAGGGGTCCGCCAGAAAATGCTGCAAGCTCTCAATCGATCACTTCATTATCGTATTCCTCGCCTTCCATGTCCATTCTTAATTTGTAAATGGCGCCTGTCTCCCCTATTGACTGCGTTGAATAACTGAAGAAACTTAGTAACGGCATGGGGCAAGCTCCATCCTACCTTCTGAGAAAGAAAGAACCGCCCCGAAGGGGCGTACGCAAGTAGCCTGGGGTGTAGTTCGCCCCAGGCGAACGAAACCCCAGGTCCACGATGCATCCCTTCCCGCGCCCCGGAGGGGCGCACGAGACCGTTATTGCCGAGGTTATTGCTCATGCCAGTCTATCCTGTGCGTCCGCCCCTCCGGGGCGGAGGAGGGGGGGCGACTTGGTCCCCGGGTTCCGTCCGCCGCGGCGGACTCCACCCGGGGCTACTTGCGTCTGCCCCTATCGGGGCAACAATGAACCAATACCGACGCTCCGTTATTTGTTCACCTACCTCTGGGGAGTTGTCACAGGACAATTCGAAGAGTAAAGCGGCACAAAATCGCCAGATTTACGCAGGAAGATGGAATGTTTCTTTGCAATCTTAAGGAAAAATGATACATTAATGCAGGCTTCAGTTTCCTGCCTATTACTGCAACGATTGGTTCGTCCCAACCCTATTAAGTTTGTGAAAACGCCTGGGGGGAAGTGTTCCGAATGGTGATCGGAATTCCGAAAGAATCATTTCCTGGAGAACGCCGCGTCGCGTTGATTCCTGCGGTCGTCCCGTCACTTACCAAGGCCGGGCTTGACGTGCTGCTCGAAAGCGGCGCGGGACAGTCCGCCGGGTTTTCGGACTCGGACTACGAGGAGAAGGGAGCCCGGATCTCCCCGAGTCGTCGGGAGGTGTTTGGTTCCGCGGATATTATCGTCCAGGTTCTCGGACTGGGCGCCAACCCGGTGGCGGGCCAATCGGATCTGAGACTATTCCGGCGAGGTCAGGCCGCAGCTGGCTTTATTCGGCCGCTTACCGATACTCGGGACATGATCAATCTGGCGGAATGCGGCGTGACGGCTTTCGCCATTGAACTCATTCCCCGCATTACTCGCGCGCAGAGCATGGACGCGCTCTCATCCATGTCGACTGTGGCCGGCTACAAGGCGGTGCTCGACGCCGCGGATGCTCTGCCCAGGATGTTCCCCATGCTCATGACGGCCGCCGGGACCATCAGCCCCGCGCGCGTATTCATATTGGGCGCGGGAGTGCTTGGACTCACGGCGATCGCTACTGCAAGGCGCCTTGGGGCTTCCGTGCAAGCGTACGACATTCGCCCCGCAGTCCGGGAAGAGGTGGAGAGCCTGGGAGCCAGATTTGTCGAGCTCCCTATTGAAACCAAGGAGACAGAGGATGCGGGAGGATACGCCAAGGACATGGGAGAGGACTTTCATCTCCGCCAGCAGGAACTGCTGTCGAGCGTTATTGCGGAAAGCGACGTGGTTATCACGGCAGCAGTGGTTCCGGGGAAAAAGGCGCCGATACTGATAACGGCCGACATGGTGAAGAAGATGGCGCCCGGGTCGGTCATCATGGACCTGGCGGCCGAACGAGGCGGAAATTGCGAATTGAGCAAACCGGGTGTCACGATCTCGGAACATGAGGTCACGATTATTGCCCCGATCAACATCGCGTCAACAGTTCCGTATCATTCCAGTCAAATGTACGCCAAGAACATGTCTACTTTCCTGCTTCACCTCATTAAAGAGGGTGAATTGCAGCTCGATATGGAGGATGAGATCGTTCGGGACACCTTAGTTACCCGAGACGGGGAGGTCGTGCACCCGCGGGTCCGGCAGATCCTGAATCTGCCGCCTTTGGAAGGTGCGGAAGAAGGGAACAACTGATGGGAACAATGCTTGTGCTGGTTGGCGGGCTGACGACCTTTGTGCTCGCCCTTTTCGTGGGATTCGAAGTTATAACCAAGGTGCCTCCGACTCTCCACACGCCTCTGATGTCGGGCTCCAACGCCATTTCCGGCATCGCGATCGTTGGCGCTCTGCTTTCAGCGGGGACGCAACACTCACACCTGACGACCGCGCTCGGACTCGCGGCCGTGATCTTCGCAACTATCAACGTTGTTGGCGGATTCCTCGTGACCCATCGAATGCTCGCGATGTTCCGGAAGAAATAAGCAATGAAAATCGTTCTCGTCAATCTTGCGTATCTTCTCGCGTCGGTTCTGTTCATTTTCGCTTTGAAAGGCCTGACGCATCCGCGAACGGCCGTGCGTGGAAACTTCCTCGGCGCGTTGGGAATGTTCATCGCGATAGTTGCAACGCTGGTGCACCGTGACATTGTCGACTTCCAATTCATCATTATTGGTTTGATTGTGGGAACGGCGGTTGGGGCGGTTCTGGCCGTCAAGATCCAGATGACCGCCATGCCCCAATTGGTCGCCCTGTTCAACGGTTTCGGCGGCGGCGCCTCGACGTTGGTCGCAGGAGCCATCCTGGTGGAGACCGTGGCCGAATCAGCGCCTCCCCCCGCCCAACTCGCCATCGCCTCGGCCGCATCGGGCCTTATTGGCGGGGTCACCTTTTGGGGAAGCCTTGTCGCTTTCGGCAAGCTTCAGGGAATCGTTTCGGAAAAGTCGATTCGTTTTCCGGGGCAGCAGATTGTCAATGCCTTGCTGGGCTTGATCGTCCTCGGCATCGGGGTAGCGGTGGTCATCGGGCCGTCAACGACCCTCGCCTATTGGATCCTCGTGGGAGTGGCGTCGCTTCTGGGTATCCTGCTCGTGATTCCGATCGGCGGCGCGGATATGCCGGTGGTGATCACCCTCCTGAACTCCTACTCCGGGCTCGCGGCGGCGGCGACCGGATTCGTGCTCATGAACAACGGTCTCATCATCGCCGGATCGCTTGTGGGGGCATCGGGATTGATCCTGACGAATATCATGTGCAAGGCGATGAATCGGTCGCTGACAAATGTCCTTTTCGGAGGCCTGGAAGCGGGACCGGGCGGGGTGGCGCCGACCGACGACATTTACACCGGCCGAGTCAAGTCGACATCGGCGGAAGAAGTCGCGATGCTGTTCGATACGGCACGTCGGGTGGTGGTGGTTCCGGGGTACGGAATGGCCGTGGCGCAGGCCCAGCACGCGGTTCGTGACCTGGCCAACCTTCTCGATGCCCGAGGTGTCGAAGTTGAGTACGGCATTCACCCCGTGGCTGGCCGAATGCCGGGGCACATGAATGTGCTTCTGGCGGAAGCGAACATCCCTTACGAGAAACTGAAGGACATGGACGAGATCAACACGTCCTTCGAGCAAACCGACGTCGTACTGGTCATCGGCGCCAATGATGTGGTCAATCCCGTGGCGCGAACCGATCCCGACAGCCCTATCGCCGGGATGCCGATCCTGGACGTCGACAAGGCGCGCACCATAGTGGTCATCAAAAGAAGCCTGAGCCCCGGCTTCGCGGGAATTCCCAATCCCCTCTTCGCCGCCGACAACACCCTCATGTTCTTCGGGGACGGCAAGAAGGCCGTCCTCGAGCTAGTCGCCGCCGTAAGAGAGTCGTAGGACCCTCTCCGAATCGTCATATCGAAATTAGGCTCCCAGTTCCCGATACACGTCGAAGGTCAGGCGCGCGGTTGTTTCCCATGTGTATTGGGCGGCGCGTTCGGGGCCGGCGGTTTTGAGGCGAGCTCTAAGGTCGTCGTCTGTTGAGATTCGAACTATCCCTTCTGCGATAGCGTCGGTGTTTTCCGGATCGACGAGCAGGGCCACCCCCTCCGCAACCTCCACCATGGAGGTGCCGGCCGACGTCAACACGGGAACACCGTGCGCCATGGCTTGAAGAGGCGGTAACCCGAACCCCTCATATCGCGACGGCCATACGAAGGCGTGAGCCTTCTGCAGCCAGGCGGGGAGATCGGCATCGGGAATGCGCCCAATCCAGCGGACACATTCCTTGATGTCCGGATCCTCAAGCAATTGCAGTAGCAATGCGTATTTCCATCCCAATCGCCCCCCGATAACGAGCTTCGGCGGCACGCCGGGTCTTTCCCGTACCTGCAGATACGCGCGTATAAGACGGTCGAGGTTCTTCCTCGGTTCGATGGTTCCAAAATAGAGTAGATACTCCCCTTCCGGTGGGGGTTCCGCCTGGTACGGTTCTCCCGAAAGACCGACCTCGCCCACCGGCTCCACTCCAAGGGGCGTTACGCGTATCTTTTCCTCGGGAGTTCCCAGAAGCTCGATCAGCTCTCTCTTTGAAAACTCGGAAACGGTGATGACCCGATCCGCTCGGGCAACGGACCTGGGAATAGCCCATCGGTAGTAAGCCAGTTTTCTGCGGGGAAAGGTCTCGGGCAGTCGGAGGAAGATCAAATCGGGCACTGAGACCACGGTTTTCGTGGCCGGTCGAGAAGACGTTACTGCGGCTGGAAAGTGGGCGACATCGACTTTGGCCCTTTGCAGAAGTCCATTGATGCGCCACTGCTCGAAGAGAATCCGGCTCAACGGCCCTCCGACGGAAACTTCCTCTTTCTCCCAGCCCACGAGCCCTCGAAGGACATCCGGCGTCCCAATGGCAATAAGCTCGTCATTCTCCGCGAACTTGGGCAAGTGACGCAGCAGGGCCGATGTATGCGCACCACTTCCGCTCAAATTATCAGCAGAGAATGCATCGAGGGCAATCCGCATCGGTCAAGACTCCAGCACTTCTCTGTACACAGCCGCGGTTTCCTCCGCACACCTGCGCCAGGAAAACTTCTTCGCTTGCTCGCTCCCCTTCCGGGATAGTTCCTCGCCGAGATCCTCGTTTTGCGCCAGGTCCGTCATCAATTCTACCAATCGCCCCTGATCTTTCGGACCGAAAGTGAGCGCCGCGTCCCCGACCACCTCGGGCAGCGAGGCCGCATTCGAGCATATCACGGGACACCCGCATGCCATCGCTTCCAGCGGGGGAATGCCGAAGCCCTCGTAATGGGAAGGGAAGACGAACATCCTCGCACAATTGTAGTATCCGACAAGATCCGCCTCGGTCACGTACCCGAGGAATTGCACAGCCCGGGTGGCGTTCGCTCGCTCCACGGCCGACCGCGCCTCATCCGTCCCCCATCCGGCACCTCCCGCGATCAGCAGCGAGTAGTTGTGGCCGACATCGGTTCGTCTGAATTCCGCAAACGCCTCGATCAGTGTCGGCAGGTTCTTTCGAGGCTCGACGGTGCTGACGAAGAGAATGTAAGGCGCCCGGCAGTGTGAAGCCCGAAGGAACGCTCCCTTTTCGGCATCGTTCAACACCCGAAAGCGCTCATCCGCTGCCTCGTGCGTCACCCGGATCTTGGCTGCATCCACCTCAAGCAGCCGAATGATTTCATTCTTGGTGAATTCGGAGACAGCAATGATCATGTCTGCCTCAGCCGCAAATCTCCCGATACGCAATGCGAAGGGGCGAACGATCTTCGGCGAACAGTACTCGGGAACTGCAAGAAACGAAAGATCATGGATCGTGAGCACTCGCCGGGCGGATTGTGTGGGGGGCAAGAAATAGTTCGTGGCGTGGAATAAGTCGATTCCGGGGAGCAGGCGGTCGGCAGACAAGGAATTCAGGTTGGAGAAGCTGCGCCACAGACTTTGCGCTATCCGGGTCGGGACTCGAATGTGCCGGCACGGAAAAGAATGCTCAAGAGATCCGAGATCGAGTTTCCGCCACGTAACGGCGAGTCCCCGGCAATCAATATCCTGGAGTCTTGCCAGGTTGTCGCAAAGGCTGAGGCAGTACTCTCCCACCCCGCTGCGGCGGGCGACCAGTGGAGTGACATCGAGTCCAATTCGCATGAAATATCAGGTAGGAGTAGCCACTCTGGAGGGGAACCTGCGCACCGGCGGGTTCGATCGAGCGGTCAGACACTCGCTGCGGCACCGGGCAAGCGTCGGAATTCGGGCCTATCAGTCGGAGGTTCTTGCGACTACGGCAGCTATCGCCCCGGCTTCTTCCTCGAGACCCTCGATATGTTTGATATAGATCTCGGCGAGATTCGCGTCCTTGAGTTCCTCACGGTCCAGCTCCAGGACCAGTTCACCTTCGCGCATGATACCCACTCGGTCGGCAATCTCCTTGGCCCGGAATATATCATGAGTGGTCATGAGGATGGTCTTTTTTTCTTTCCGCAGTTGATCGAGCAGATGGAGGAACTCCACCCCTCCCTTCGGATCCAAGCCGGATGTGGGCTCGTCGAGGAGGATGACCTTGGCCTCCTTCATGATGGCGATGGCGATGCCGAGACGCTGGCGCATTCCTTTCGAGAACCCTTTGACCCGCCGTCGGAAGGCATCCTCGGCCAATCCGACTCGACGCATCACATCGTAATATTCATCCTTCGACACGTTTCGCCTTCCCCCCAACTTCGTGAAGAAATCCAGGTTCTGGGTCGCGGTGAAGTTGCCGTAGAGCCTGACGTTCTCAGAGACGTAAGCAACATGTTTCTTCGCTTCGAGGGGTTGTTTTTGAACGTCGATCCCGCAGATCAGCGAGTTCCCGCCGGTGGGCTCCGTGAAGCCGAGGACCAGCATCATCGTCGTGGTTTTCCCGGCTCCATTACCGCCTAACATGCAGTAAATTTCTCCCGGATGCACCTTGAGATTGAGGCCCTTGAGAGCGAGCACGCCGTTGTCATATTGTTTCTTGAGGTTATTGATTTCCAGCATATTGGACGATTTCCTCCAAGAGCGGAAGCTCCTCTAAACCTTCTATTCCGATTTCAGAGGCCTCCACTTCAAATATCCCCATGGCTGCCCGGAGATTTTCCTGATCTCGAATCAGAGTCTCCTGCCCGGAGAAATACGAATCCTGAGCGTTAAAGAATCTCGCGCGAAAGCTGTCGATCTGCTGATCGGACACCTCTTTCCCGGGAATGGCGAGCTCTCTCATCTGCAACTGAATCTCAAGCTCCAGGTTTCTTGCCTGTGCCTGTCGTTCAAGAAACTTCACCTGCTGAAACCGCTGCAACACGCGGCTGTAAGAGGTCCTTACATTCTCCTCTACCTCTTCGCGAAGACGGGCAAGCGTCGCGTACTGTTGCCGCAAGAGCTCTCGCTCTCTCCGGAAAGCGCCAACACGGCGAAATCCCTCGAAGAGAGGGACGGAAACTGCGATGTTGGCGGCGAAATCGTTGTCGTCCGGATCCCGAAAGGCGGCGGTTCCACCCGAGTTGCTGACCTGGTTCCGAACGCCGGTGCGTGAGCCGTTGTCACCCAAAAATCCTTCCGGCACGCGCTCGAGGTCATTTGTTTTGCCCCCTCGACGGCGGCTGTCTCCCGGAGAGAAGAAGTGGTCGGCGAACGCATCCAGCGCCCACGTGTCGTTCTCATTGACCAGTTGGAGACCTGCCCTCTCGTCACGGCTTTCGTACGCAACATCGAAGCTGATGTCGGGAAAATACTCCCATTTGATCTCTCCCAACACCCGGGCCTGCTCTCGGAGCTCTTCTTCCTGGCGGGCGATCTCGGGGCTGTTGGCCAAGGCGATTCGGATCCCGCTGTCCAGCGGAACAACCCGTATATCGATCTGCCCGATAAACCGGTACGCCCTGTCCATCGGCTCCCCGATCAGTTGGAGAAGGTCGTACTTTCTCTGCTCCTGCTGCCGGATCAGGTTGTTCAACCTCTCGGCTTCCAGCAGAACCGTGATTTCCGATTCCAGCCTCTGGAACTCTGTGTCCCGCTCGAGAATGGTCTCTTCCCGGACCCTCCCAAGGCTTATTTCATAGTCTCCGATAAACCCGTCCAACAAGGCCTGCCGCTTCTGCATCTGCTCGTCTCGAAGCACGACGATTTGGAAGGCCTCCCTGACATTTCTAAGGACTAGGCGGACGGCATTTTCAAAGTCATAAAGCGCCGCACGGTGGGCGGAGCGGAATTGGACTTCCAGAGGAGATTCCTTCCCGAATTCGAGAATTCTCTGACTGAAACGTATTAAGGCCTGGGTGTCTTCCAGGTCGGTCTTCTGCTGAAAGTCGAATCGGAACTGCCCGGACGGCAGTTCGATTCGCGGCATGTTGATGTCCACTTGCTCGGCGTCGGATCGCTCATACCTTGCCCGGACGAGAAAGTCGAGCTGGGGGAAGAACCGCGACCGGGTGATCAGCCGATCGCCGATGTCGGTTGCCTGGAGCCGGTGCCAGGCTTCCAAGACCGATTTGTTTCTGTCCAGCGCCAGTACCAGGCAATCATTCAGGTTCAGCGCTTGCGCGGTCTCAGACCTCACAGATTCCAAATACTTGAGGATGTCCCGGCCCAATTGAACACCGGGAGCCTCTATCCCGGCAGACGGCATGGCGGTTTCAGAGGGCACGGAGCTTGCCGGCACATCCGCAGTCGCCGAAGCGCCCATCTCCACATCAGGCGCCTGGGCAAATGCACCAGCGCCGACAAACAATCCGATCAACAGCATTCCCCCCCATTGAGACAAATAGTTTACTCCCCCGTTTCGCATTTTGAAAAATAGCATGATTGATGCGCGAGATTGCGTTGGATGGACTGGAATGCCGTTCTTATCGGCGGCTCAGGCGCACCGTCATGACAGCCACACCAAGGATCAACGCAACGAAGATTCCAAGGAGCCCTGCAGTCAGCGCCAAGTTCGTCTTTCCCCGAACCTCGATCTCAACCCGTTTGGCCGTCGCATCAATGGGCTGCCCCTTGTGGGTCGTCAGCGCATCGATGCGAACTTCATATTTCCCGGGCTCGAGGTCTTCGGGAGGAAACACGCTCAGAGTAACCGGCTGCTTCTCGTTCAACCCTACGGTCTGCAAAACATCGGGGGACAATTCGTACCGCCATTGTACAGTAGGCGGTTCGATATTAAATCGAATGTCTGCCAGACGGGTCGTGCCTCGATTCTCGATCTGATAAGGGATGTCGACTTGTTCGCCCGGATCGATTTGGAAATAGAGATTTTGAAGGATGATCTCCATCCGGGGAACACCCTGAGGCGTGAGCCGCAAGGGCTGATAACCAACCTGCAGGCGCTCCAACTCAGCTTCCGTTATTTCGCCGGGATTTCCGGATCGCTCCATGTCTTCCAATTCTCTTATTTTCCTGTCCGACCCCACGGCAGCGAAGAAGCTTATCTCCTTTTCCATTTCCTCTTCCGGCAGCTCGACCGGCAAGTAGACCCTCAGATTCAGTTTTCGCGTTTGGTTTGTGCGCGTGAACGCAACTTGCGTGACCGACTGGGTCCCCTCCATGAACTCCGGCCGGTAAGACTCAGGCAGGTTGAGCACCTTCAATGCAAAGGTCTTCTCGTCTTCCGCGAGGCGATCCATCTCCAGGTCAAAAGTTACATTCGAACGGAGATCCCCCTTCTGGGACCACTGGAGGGAGGTGATGTTGACGATGTCGAAATCGGCCTTTCGCCCCAGGAAAACCGGCCTCTTGTCCAACTTGGCCAGATAGTTGAAGACCAACGTCACATCATTGCTTTTTTCCTTCATTTCGAAACTGTGGGTATAGGTCTCGCCGTATGGGAGTTCCTTAACCCGCCTCTCAAAAGGATCTCCTATCATCACATTGGTCTTGTTCTCGATCCAGATGCGCAAATCGGTGATCCGCAGGAGGTTTTGCACTTCCTGTTCCACAGGAAGGTCACTCTCCGTCAATTTGAAGTCCTCCAGGCCGGCGGCTTCCATTTCTTGTTGGAGATACCCCTCCAACCATCTCCACATATCCACTGCGGCCTCGATGCTGGAGGTGTTCTCGATGGTGAAATCCATCATCCTTCTCCCATCCCTGTCCTCGTACTGCGTCGCGTCTGTGATAGTAATGTACGTTGCATTCTCGATGACGGTGAGGGCGGTTTCTTTGAGCAGGATCTTCGTCCGCTCCAGTGCGACTCGTTTGTCGTTGAAATCGTTCAGGGCCTTGTTGTAGTCAGAGGTGGACACCCACTCTTTCTCATAAAGGCCCGCCATCTTCTGATAATCAGTGCCGGACTTATCGTAGTCAATCTGTGCTTTCTTCAGCGTGACTACGGCATCTCTCAACTTCAGAATCTGGGACTGTTGTTCTTTGCTCTGGGTGCTCAGGTCGATTTCCAGGCTAGGGTCGCCATCCGAAATCGGAGGATCGGTGGTGCCCAGAAACATGAGAAAGACCCCGAGAGAGAGAAGGCAGAGAAATCGAGATCGCCGTCTCGGGCAAGATCGGTCCGTATATGTAAAGTTTGTGTTCGACAAAGCCGGTCACCTCTTCTGATTTCATTACAGTATCATAGTCACATAACATCGACGATGGGAATCGCCGCTCGGTTCCCAACCCCAAGTCATTACAGGACTTTTGCCATTTTTTGCCAATCCTGGCGGATCGGAATTGAGCAGATTAGATGCAATCCTAAACGGTAAGCCATTGGGAGATCAAGATAGTCTTTTGAGGCAGGCAAATCAGGAGATTGAAAGAGCTAATTGAGCAGCTGCAGTAAAGATCTTTACTCCAGAATTATCACTTTCATGCCCGGTTTCACCCGGCTATAAAGCTCAATGGCATCTTCATTTCGCATTCGAATGCATCCCCGGGACTGCTCCGAGCCGATTGAACCCGGATCATTCGTGCCATGAATGCCAAAACCGCTTCCCACGGTGGGGTCGTTCGGAGACAACCCTATCCACACAGCGCCGAGTGGGTTATCCTCGGCTCCACCGGCTACAAACCCCCCACTGGGATCTTTCCAGGCCGGTTTCTCCACGAACTCAGCTGTCGCAAACTCGGCCGCGGGGGTGAGTCCATCGCTGCCTATTCCCACCCGGTAAGTCGCCTCCAGCCGGCCGTCCCGCCATAATTGAAGCTGCATCTTGCTCTTGTCGACAAGAATCCCGTTTTCGAAAGGAGGCGGGGAATCGGAGAGCGGCTCCTCATCTTCTCCCCGGCTTCCGTCGGCGACATCGACCGATGTATCACCCCCCGTGGCGATTCTCGACAAAGCTTCCGCAATCTCTGCCCGGCTCTTTTCGGTTCCCAGGAGGTCAGAGGAGTTCTCCTGGCTCGAAGGAGTGGGACCGGCAGCAGGCAACGTCATCCGAAGTTCCCCCGGGGCGAATTCCGGAGAAGGCGCGCCTTCTCCGGGAAGAGGCAAGCCCCCAGACGGACGTTCCGCCCATGCGGCAGGGTCGGAACGAGGGGTTCCGATCAACTCTGAACGGTTCACCGATAGGGTCGGCTCGGCCAGGCCGTTCAAAAGCAGGGGATCGATCTCGTCTGAGCTTGGACTCATTCTGGAGTTTGCAGCGGGATCATCCGTCGCAATTCCCGAATCTTGGGGCCGGCCCGACAGGATTCCCGATTCAAGATCTATAAGTCCTTCTGACGTCTTCGGAGGGTCGGTCACTGACTCTCCAAACCGTTGCCAATAAATGTTGAATAACAGCAGGCACAGAACAAGCAGCGCAACCAGGATCCCGACCCGCCGGTAAACCCATCGCGATCGCCACTCCGCCGACTCCTTCGAAGTCAACAGGGTGGTCAGGCGTTCCGCACGCTCGTTCGTCCATCGGACGGCTCGAGACGGCCACGCCTCCCAACTCTCCCATGGAGGTCGGTCATCGGCAGAGGAGAACTCGTCCTCAGGAAGATGGGCTGCACCCAGGCCGGTCGAAACAGCGCCGGCTCCCGGACCGGACCCTATCCCCACGTTTTCGGGCCGCGAACGGCGTATTGGGCGAAGCAGATCCCAAGGGTCTTGGGATGCTTTCCTGGAATCCCGCTCCCGATAATTTCGAATCATATGCTCGAGAAGAGCCGCTGCTGCTTCGTCTCCGATCAGAACTTCCCCCTTGGTAACGGGAGGGGGTTCCGGAGAAGTTCTCTCGAGAAGCCTCTCAAATGGACGGCACCGGACACCGTAAAAACTCTTGCCTTGGAGTTTTTTCTCGTGACGGAGATCCCGTCGAAGTCGCGTGGATCTCCAGACGATCTCGCCCTGCACGGTGAAATAGGCGTCCGAGTCGGGTTCATCGCCGCCGAAGACGATCGGCTCCCCATCGGATTGGGTTTCGCGGGGGTTCTGAAACACGGTCACCTGGACCGTGTCGCCCTGACCCAGTTGGCCGTCGAGGGCTATCAGGAGACCGGCACGGCTGAAGTCAACGATAAGCGCTTCATGGGAGAGATCGGTGGGATCCAGGACCTGGGCCGGCCGCAGGACGGGAACTCTCGGATGGGCGCGCCGTCCGCGCCACATCCCCGGCCCACTTCTGTCATAGAGCATATGGTCCGTCATTCGTCCCGCTAAGCTCGCTTTTTAGACCAAGATTCGTGAATATTCCCGGGTAATCGTGGAGTTCTATGCTCCCTCCAACGCAAAATTCGTAAATAATGATAACACAAGGAATTACAGCAGTCAACGCAGGGGCGGCAGATGGAAAACACACTCCCACAATGTTAATATCGGTCGGCAAGGAATGAATCATGAAGAAATCATCGGGAACACGACCTGTGGCGGTCAACCGGAAGGCGCGCCACGATTACGAGATCCTGGAGACCTGTGAGGCCGGGATCGCCCTTCTGGGAACGGAAATAAAATCCATCCGGGATGGGAAAATCAATTTGAAGGATGGCTTCGCATCCCTGGAATCGCAGGAAATATACCTCCATAACGTCCATATTTCGCCATATACACAAGCGAATCGCCAGAACCACGACCCGACTCGCCCGCGAAAGCTTCTGCTCCACAGGCACGAGATCAAAAGGCTCATTGGAAAGGTCCAGGAGCGCGGGCTGACCTTGATTCCGCTGAAGGTCTATTTCGTGAGAGGAAAGGCGAAAGTTCAGCTTGGTCTTGCCAAAGGGAAGAAGGATTACGACCGCAGGGAGGATCTCAAGCGCCGCACCGCCGAGCGGGATATGGAAAAAGCGTTTCAGAGTTACCAGAAGGGGAAGGAATAGAGGTATAATCAACCAAGAGGAAGAATCTTTTTGTCCAGGTTCGTCGGCGCGAACCGCAATAAGTGTATGAGACCCACCATGTTTTTCAAGATGGGGGCGACTTGGCTTCGACAGGGGTAAGATGAGGCCGGGTGGCGTGCCGAGGTCTCCGGTTGGCCTCGTAAAACAACCGGAAAAATCACAAATGCCGACGAACCGTTGGCACTGGCTGCCTAAACAGTAGCCACGTCCCTTCCGCTCCTTCCCGCGGGGGAGGTTTCGGGACGCCATTCACGCGGGATCGCCTGCCCGACAGCGCCTCTGGAACGGCGGGCGAAAACCTTGTGAGGCTGGCGAAGGGTTAATCCCGCCTGCGGGAGTTTTCCTTTGCGAGATTTAAAACGCAGGATACGCACGTAGAAGCCCGAGCTGAAATACCCTTGGACGCGGGTTCGATTCCCGCCGCCTCCACCAACCTTTCTAATGCGGAAGCGGCCCGCCTAAGGCGGGTAAAGTTCGACCTGTGCGCCTCCGGCGCATTCCCGCCGCCTCCACTATTCTTCGCCTAGCAGCGACGTGCCGATGAGAAAAGAAAAACCCGGGATTACCCTTTATGTTCTCAAAGGGAATTCCGGCAAACGATACGTTGGCATCACGAACAACCTGGAGCGGCGCCTCCGAGAGCACAAGTCGCAACAGACCAAGGGTGGGCATATTCTTGGCAAGTTCTATTTGCTCCATACGGAGGAGTTCTCCGACTACTCTAGCGCACGTCAAAGAGAAAGACTTCTCAAATCTGGCCAAGGACGTAAGTGGCTCGACGAGCTCGAGGCAAGGACGCGGCCCGCCGTAGGCGGGTAAAGTTCGACCTGTGCGCCTCCGGCGCATTCCCGCCGCCTCCACCAACCTTTCTAATGCGGACGCGGCCCGCCTAAGGCGGGTAAAGTTCGACCTGTGCGCCTCTGGCGCATTCCCGCCGCCTCCATAACTTTTTTAATATCATAGACTTGCAAGTCAAAATCTGCAAAGGGGAATTGCCGTCATCTTGACTCGCTGGTATTTCTCTCCTCTCCTCCTTCCGGATAGGTTCGTTTCTCTCTTCGGTCAATTCATCACTTCACATCAGTGGGCATATTTCATTGTGAAAGGATCCCTTTATCGTAACTAGATGAATATCAAGAGGTTCCGAGGGTGCAGAATTAGCAATTGCCAAATCTTTGACAAACGGCTGAAGCCGACCGAGTACAAATGAAGGCACGTCGAGCGAATCACATCCCCCAAGCGTTTGTATGATGATCTGCATGTAGTCGAGGCTGGACTTCGAGGAGTAAGATACAGAGTGGAACTGGGGAGTGGAGGTCGTGAGTTGCCCCATCAGGGGAATCTCGGCTTATAGGGAAGGTGCCGCGGGCCCGGGGGCCTTCCTAGATAGCCCGTTATGTGCTGAATGGCCCGTTTGAGCGCTCGGCGGCAACCTATTAGATGGGATGGGGGGCTGGGCAAAAAGGGACCTCAGGCATGAATCTTTCGGACAATGCAGCACTAAGACGTTGGATTGCGCAACGGGACGCTGAAGCCTTTAGGGTCATCGTTCAGCGCCACGCAGGAATTATCTACGCGACTTGTCGTCGAATCCTGCGCAATGACTCAGAGGCGGAAGAGGTTGCTCAGGAATGCTTCGAAACCCTCGTCAGAACCAACGAACAGGACCTACCTAATAAACTTGGGCCCTGGCTGCACGGGACTGCCACCTACAAGTGCTTAATGCGGCTTCGAGCAGAGGGGCGACGCAGGCAGCGAGAAGCCCAATATGCCGCGATGCAGAGCAGTGAGACCGAACCGAAATGGAACGATATCTACTCCTACGTCGACGAAGCTATTGCGGAGCTTCCCGAGGAGATACGTTCCCCAGTTGTGGCGCACTTTCTTTATGGCCAATCACATGGAAAAATCGCTCGGACCACAGGCGTCCCTCGCAGGACAGTCAGCAATCGAGTCAAGAAGGGACTTGACCTGATAGGGAAATCGCTTCGAAAGCGGGAAATTATAGTCCCGGCAGCTGGCTTCGCATCGCTGTTAAGTGCCGGTCTCGCCGAGGCCGTTACAGTACCGGTTCCTTTACTGAACTCCTTGGGGAAATTGGCACTCGCTCACTCCGCTCGGGCTGGGACCGGAATCTCTCTCTCCCGGCAATTTGGGGAGGTCCTGGGAGGCCTATTTGCCATGAATAAAGTCGTTGTGGGAATGGTCGCCATCCTGATGGTAATAGGAGGCCTGTGGGTGACCCAGAACGCCGATGATCAAATCCCCGATGAGGAGAGGGCACAGCTCACAGCACCGCAGGAATCAACTGCGGCAGATCTTGTGCAACCCACGGATGAGGTGATACCTGAGCGACTTGCCGGAAAGCCGATGCTGTCGCCACCGGATGAAGCCGACTCAGTCGGAGGAAGTGTTTCCGGCACGGTCCGGTATTATGGCACCGAGGAACCAGCCTCAGGTGTGCAGCTGAAGCTCAGGCGTCAGAGCGAATTAGTGACCGAGACAGCGACAGACGATAAAGGTGAGTACATGCTGGTGGGCCTCACGCCAGGACCTGAAAAGTACGTGCTCCGCGCCGATGTCGATGGAGGTTTCATTACCTTTCCGAACGAGCACGACATCAGGCTTAATGGAGACGACGAACTGACCGGCGTAGATTTCTTACTGGCCATTGGAGGTGCCATATCGGGTACCGTGACAGAGAGAACTATCACTTATCACCCGTGGCGACTTGCGACCGTGACCGTTGATCCACAGAACCAGATGGAAGCCAGAATGAAGGTGGACCGGGCGATGATGAGCACTGCAGACGCCCCCTTGCCGGGGGTGAAGATAGTCCTTGAGGGGCACCCACTGAACAGCAGGAACCTTCTGCGTCTTGAATCCACATCTGATGAGCAGGGACAATATGCTTTCCCCATTGTTCCTCCAGGCACGCATGATGTCAGGGCTCAACCACCGGAGGGTGCTGCGCTCGTACGTGACGAGCACCCTGACGTGTACCAAAAAGTCAGAATTTCTCCGAACGAAGACAGAAATGGTGTCGACTTTTCGTTTCGGTTTGATTCGGTATCAATAACTGGCCGTGTTACTAACACAAGAGGAGAGCCTGTCGAAGGAGTAGAATTAACTGCCAAATATGGTCCCAAGGCGATGGGAGAGACAAGCCGTAAAGGTACGGTGATGATAAAAACGGTCTCCGGCGAGGATGGTCGCTACCGATTGGGCGGAGTTCACCCAACAACTTTCAGACAGGCTTCTTACTACCTTACAAATGGTGATGTACCGCAGGCACCGGAGTGGGAAGGGTGGATGGTTGCCGTGCATGCACACGCTATTGGATATGTGCCCACGGTGATCCACATACCTCCGATCACGGAGGATCTTGTGCGAAATACGACTTCCACCATGGGGCAATTCACCAATCTACAGCGCAGGATGGGGATGGATATGGATGACGAATTCACGTCCCCGGATGAAGTCATTCTGCCTGCGAGTCGCGGGAACGACATCACCAACGTGAATTTTGTGCTTGAGAGGGAAACAGTGGTTGTGGGTCGTGTTGTTGATACACGGGGCAATATCTTGCCGCAGTTGCGCGTGCATATTATCTCCACAGATCCACCTGCAGGAAGGCCAATACCGCTCGCTATTGAAAAAATCAAACCAGATTGGGTCGAGACGGACGACAATGGTCAGTTCCTGTTTGAAGCTGTTCCCAGTGGCATCTACAATTTCGAAGTCCAGGCGAAAGGAGGCAGAGAGATAGCACGAAACCCGCCACTCAGGGTGAATCCGGGTGAGTTCATCGAGAGCATCGAAGTCATTGTGGGATCCACGGAAAACAGAGGAAGCATCGCTGGCCTTGTTTTGGATGCCACAACAAGACAGCCGATCAAAGATCTTTTTATCCAAGTTGCTCATGTGGAATCGTCGGACGAGCTTCCCCCTTTGCACGGCCATTTGGAAATCGATGATTCGCAACAAGGCGCATTCCTGATTGAGGACATTTCTCCTGGTACGGCTACGTTGTGGGTATCAGCTGATGGGCGCGGGCTGCAAGAGGTACAAGTAGAAGTTGCGAGTGGACAGACACGCAATATCACCGTTTACCTCACAGCGGCTGCTGTCCTCGAAGGCTACGTTACTCTGAACGGTAATCCTGCTCAAAATGCGTCCGTCTCACCATGGTCCGTCGAGACACAGCGGAACGCGATAAAGCAGGGAGGCTCACAGAACTCGGCCCAGACGAACAAGGAAGGTTACTACAAGATCCAAGGACTGAAGAAAGGGACGTACTTGGTCAAATTCGCCGTACGGCTTCCCGATCTGCCGAATTCTGCACAGGCGTTCGATCAAGCAGAGATCGAACTGAAGGCGGGAAGATCGACGATTCTGGATTTTGACTTCGGAGGGAGTGCCACGGTCCGTGGATCGTTTTCACATCCTGATATAGAGCTATCCTGGTATGTCGCTGTTTTGACTGGAGATGACGCTTACCCTGATGGCCCGGCCCATAGTGGACAGAAAGTTGCCTCGGCTTGGAAGGTCGAAGACTCTGGCTACTATGAGATAGGGAATCTTCCTCCCGGTACGTATACGGTTATCGGAACGTGTAGAGAGAAAAGCGACACCGGCTTCGTTGCCGTTGCGGAGCAATCGAAGACCGTCACCCTCGGTGAAGGAGAAACTGCCGAGGTAGACTTCAATTTTCGGTAGATCCAGGTTAATTGACCTGCCCCAACAGGCGATACCAGGTTCTAGATTAGTGCCAGTGCTTCCGGATCATGTCAAGTTTCAGTCCTGACTCGCCTAAGCTGACCAGTTGACGGCTGCCCCTAACCCTGTCTTTGGAGCCGGCCGAATCGCGGATCCTCCCCCCACAGCTGAGGCCCCCAGGCGGCTGGGCGAGGATCTGCGCGCGATCCGCGAAATCCAGTCTAAAACAGGGAGATCAGTGTGGCGAATACGCGGGTGGTCGGGAAGTCGCCGGGGTATTTCTTGAACTCAACGTGGCCGTCCATGTATAAAACGTTCGATCCGCCCGGCACATGATTGAAGTCTTCGGCCGCTGTGCTGAGCAGGTCGAACATGATGGCAATGGAGCTTTCCGCTCTTGCGCTTCCGGCTGGGTTGTTGATATCCGTGGTAAAGAAACGCTCAATTCCGTCTCGGGTCCTGAAGATCGTGGAAAGGCCGGGGGCGGTTATGTCGGAGTCATAGGTATTCGCCTGGAACGACACTTCAGTGACCCTCTGTATAAGCGCCTGGATGAACGGGACGTTCAAATAGGGTCCCACCGGGTTCTGGACCTCATTCACGCCGGGGTCGTTCGGATTGGCGGAAGGCGCCAGGTAGTCCCGTCCCGGTGTTCCATCCATCGCCCAACTGAGGTAGACGTAGGATTCAGGATTGAAAGCGCAAGGATCCCACTGAGCTGAGCCCTCGTTTTCCAAGATCCTCTGGTTGTACCACCGGCCGTCGGTTTCGTTGACGGCCTGGTCCGCACTCGGATCGGAGGGGCAAATTAGTACAAGGGGGTCGGTCAAGTACTGTGGATACACAGCCGGGCCACTGAACGTGAATTCCACGGCTCCCTGACCGCCCACACTGGCGGTCGGCTCAAATGGGTTCGGATAAAAGCAGGATCCGCCGCTGGACTCCTGGTAGTTGCTGTATTCGGTTCTTGAAGACGGGTCCGCCGGGTTCGTGTCCCGCGCTTCATATGCAATCCGGTCGGCCATGGGCGGGTATTTGTTTCCAGGCGATTCGCTGGAATACATCTTGAAAACCAGACCCATCTGCTTCAGGTTACTTGCGCATCCAACCCGCCGGGCCGCCTCTCGTGCGCGGGATAGTGCGGGCAATAAAATAGCCGCCAATATACCGATGATGGCAATTACGACAAGCAGTTCGATTAGAGTGAATCCCATTCTTCGCTTCATGTGTCAGTCGTTCTCCCAGCTAGTATGCTCCGATCTGATTCTGTGAACGGGAATCCGTTATTGCGGCCCGCAGGCAGAGAGAAGCGCAGGCCATTCAGAATCGGCCAAGGTACTGGAATTCAGGCTGGAACTTCCGGGCCGGGATCTCCGAACCGGAAAGGTCCCATGGGAATGGGATTTCCTGCCGGTGTACCGCTGACCATAATATATTATAGTTGATTGAGGGCAAAAGGATCATCCATCGAATTGCCTTCCCTGCCATGGTGGCCGCTTGGGAACTTGCTTTCAGCCCCTGCCGTCAGTTAAGGTAGCCGGCCCTCATAGGTAGCCGGGCCTCTTGTTGAGAACTGCATTTTCAATGGAACTCTTCTGTCAGAGGCAAGTGACATCGTCCGTCGGCTCAGCGGGAGCTTCGCCCTCCCATGCCCTATCGAACAAGGGATCGAGGGAGGGCGAGAGCTTGTCCTGAGTCTGCCGAAGGGCTCCTGCCGAGCCG
>SDBV01002329.1_pt1 | contig 28403 bp, 26 predicted proteins | sample 2277081 | NCBI WGS metagenome assembly SDBV01 (sample SAMN10402039, study PRJNA504765) | marine sediment metagenome | isolation source: marine sediment core GS10_PC15, 223 cmbsf | place: Arctic Ocean: Southern Knipovich Ridge | collected 2010
AGATGTCACAAATTCCAAAGCAGACTTGCCAATAACTTCAGTAAGTTCATATCCAAACATCTTAGCAAAAGATAGGTTTGCTTCCCGAATGTTATCTCCTTCGTAAATAATAATACCTTCAAAAATTGCATGAATTAACCCGCGAAATCTTTCTTCGCTTTCCCTTAATGTTTTCTCCGTCTGCACGCGCTCGGTGATGTTCCTTGCAACCTCAATGCCTGCTATGATTTTTCCTGTTGAATCCCTTAAAGGTGCTGTTATAATTTCAAAGTATTCTATGCCTTTGTCAGTAGTAGTACTCTGTTCCATTGTGTGAATCTTACCGTCATTGAAAGTTGCTACTAAAGCACAGTCTTCGCAGATATGATCCCTGCGTTTATATGCCTTGTAACAGTACTCATCGACATGGTCTCCAATAAAGTCTATACTGGCCTGATTCTGGTAGAGAATTTTATAGTTAGTATCCTGGATGCTGATAGGATCACCAATTGCTCCGATAATTCCTATTTCTTTCAATTCTTTTATAAGCTCTTCTTTATCTTTCATCATGTTGTATATCTTTATGGGTTACAATTTCTTAACTCATTCGTTTAGATGAGGTAAATCCAATAGAGGGGATAAATAAAAAAATAATTAGAAATATGGTAAAAATATTGCTGATTCTAAACATAATAACACCTTCCTTAAATTGCTCGTATGCTTAAGGCAACATCCACTAAGTATATTGGGATTATATGCTATATTTTACATAAAATCCAAATGATAATTTAGTATTGATTACCACTTGTAATATTGCGTTATGGGAGGGAATTTAAAAATGTAGATAATTTGATGTATTTTGACGATTTGGGGAATATAGGAAAGTGCTTTAAACTATTGAATTTTCTACAATTACTGGTTAGGCTGGCATACTTTAACACAAAGACCGCATATATACTGGCCCACATTATGCGTTTTGGCAAAGTATTTCAATTTCTCAAGGCATGCTTTCATGTTCCATTGTTCATGTGTCTGACCGATTGCCGACACAGGACAAATCTCAATACATTTCCTGCAATTATCGCAGTCTCTTTCAACAGAATTGCCGGTTTCAAGCGGCATGTCTGTAAGCACGGTCGAAAGCCGTATCCTTGAGCCAAACTCCGGGTGCACAAGCAGATTGTTTCTCCCAATCCATCCGGCACCCGCCCTGATGGCAATCATTTTATGCGACAGATGCGCAGTCTGATTCTCCCAGTCGATAATCTGGCTTGCAGGAATCGGGAGTGCATTATATCCATTTTTCTGAATAGCAAGCGCAACTCTCAGGGCACACTGGTCAAGAAGAAGATTAAGCATTTTATAATGGTGCAGATAATGGCGTGTGGGACCTGTTATAATGCCTTTGAGTACAGAGTCAGAGACACGTACCCCTATAGAGATTCCATGGGACAGTCCCTCTGTCTGCTCTAATGAAAGTGCGTCGAAATGACCTTTCAAATCATCTATAAAGCCTGCCCCGAATACAACTGCACCTGAAGAAAGGGCTATCTCCTTCAGTTCATCGTACATACGTACCTTCTGCTTCTACCCTGCACCGTACCTGCCCCGTATAGAATTGTTCGGGGTGGTGCAAGGCTTTACAACCACTTTTCAATTAACGCCATGGTTTCAGGGCTGTCCCATTCCCTTGCGCCTACTATTTTTTCTCTAACAATCCATTCCTTGTCCATGATAAAGGTTTCAGGAACACCTGAAATGCCGAATAATCTGGATATTTTATCACCGGGACTTATAAGCGTAGGTAGGCTAACCTTTTGTTTTTTAAAATAGGACTCCAGATTTTTGGGATTATCCCGAAAGAGTATTCCAAACATCTGAAATGGCCTGCCCTGCATTTTCTTGTACAGTCCTTCCTTATGGGGCATTTCCGCCTTACATGTTGTACACCAGGTGGCCCAGAAGTTTATAAACACTACTTTACCCCTGAGGTCAGAAGATTTCCACAGGTTGCCATTTGAATCCTTAAGCTCAAACTCGGGGGCAGGCTTGCCAATAGACGCAACCTTACCGTATTTTTTCTGTCCCGGAAGGAAAATCAGTATAAGTATTGCGCCTACAATGATAACTGCCAGAATAAGTCTTTTATGTTTCAATCAGATCTCCTTATATTTATATGTTTAAAATAATCTTAAAAGTAAATTATGAAAAATTTATGTAGCTAGTGTGCTGTCCCTTATAGTTTTTTACACTTTCTGCAGTGTCATTCCGGCTTGACCGGAATCTTTCCCCTTTTAAAAGAAGGATGCCGGACAAGCCGGCATGACAGACTTTGGGGAATTTTATATTATGCGCAATTTTATAAGTCATCATGTATAAATCAGAGATTCCCTGTCCTTTTCCTCTACACAGGTTTTAACAGACACACTGCCTGGGCTGCTACCCCCTCGCCGCTACCGATAAAACCCATGCCTTCGTTGGTCTTGGCTTTTATATTGATTGAATTAACCGGAATTCCTGTTTTTGAAATATTTTCCTTCATTTTATCCATGAATGATTCGAGTTTTGGTTTTTCCATTATAACTAAAGAATCAATCCATAATACCTCAAACTTGTTTTCTTTCATCAGCTCTATAGTCCTTGAAAGCAACTCAATACTTGATACATCATTCCACCTGCTGTCAGTATCAGGGAAATATCTTCCTATGTCCCCTAATCCAAGAGCGCCTATTATTGAATCTATTATTGCATGGCACAGTACATCTGCATCAGAATGACCGTAAAGCCCCTTTTCAAAAGGGATCACCACCCCCCCGAGAAAAAGTTTCCTTCCTTCAACAAGCCGATGTGAATCATAGCCTAAACCGATTCTCATAATAAGCTCACGTAGATATTTCGATGGACAATGGACGATTCGTCCCTCATCCCTCTTCTCTCATCCTTCGTCCTTTCAACCAACATCTAGTATCGAGTTAATTCGTGTAAATTAATGGCTGAATAATTATAAATTTTCCCTCTTTCGTGTTTTAGTTGAAAGGCTAATTAAAGTTTATTGGTGCTCTATCTCCGAATGTTTAAAATCCGAAACCTGCCTGCCGGTAGGCAAGGTCCGAAGCACGAATTACGAAACAAATTTAAAATTCAAACGACCGAAATTCAAAACAGGCAGGCAATCCCTTCCCGTTTCTGTCATTTAGATTTTGGTCATTCGATATTGTTTCGAATTTCGATATTCGTATTTATATCACTGTTATCTATCTTGCTTCTTATTTAGCTATTTTAATTTTTTTGCTAAAGAACCAAAATTTCTCTTTGCAAGCACGTGTTCCACCATATCCATATCCTCAGGAGTGGTAACCTTTATATTAAAGGGATCCCCCATTATTACCCTTACCCTGCCGCCTGTTCTCTCCACAAGAGCTGAGTCATCTGTTGCATGGAAACCATCTCTAAACGCCGCATCATAAGCCTTTTTAATTATCTTTAACGGAAAGATCTGCGGTGTTTGAATCGCCAGGAATTTATCCCTCTTAACCGTAGACAGCACAATGCCCTCTGTATTGACCTCTTTCAGGGTTTCCTTCATTGGAAGCCCCGGCACAACACCGTCAACCCTGGTACGGACAGGATCAGACCCTTTTATTTCCTGCAGGAGTCTTGCGATCAGTCCGGCAGAAACAAGAGGCCTTGCTCCGTCGTGGATTAAAATCAAACACTCATCTCGTGATCGAGTCGAACCGACATTAATGAGCTGCAGTGCATTACGAACAGAGTCCTGCCTTTCTTTGCCTCCGGGAGCGATCTGCCTTATCTTGCTCAGATTATTGGCTTCAATCAGCTCAAGCCCCATCTTCATATCTTCCTGTCTTAGTACCGGTATAATTTCGGCAACAGACTTTTCTTCCTGAAGTCTTTTCAAGGAATATATTAAAAGAGGTGCACCAGCTGCATTTGCAAAGGGTTTTCTTATGGAAGTGCCAAATCTCTTCCCAAGACCAGCTGCCGGGACTATGGCAACTACCTTTATTCTCATCAGTGCCGCGCCATCTTCAGCTCTTCCCTGTCCATCTCTTCCTTAAGCCTTGTAAATATCATTCTGCCCGCAGTGGTCTGAAGCACACTGGTTACAGTTACATCAACGTTTTTATTTATAAGCCTCCTTGCATTATCAACAACTACCATTGTGCCGTCCTCAAGATACGCAACCCCCTGACTGGATTCCTTGCCTTCCCTGATTATAAAGACATTCATGCTCTCACCCGGCAGAACAACGGGTTTAAGGACATTTGACAACTCGTTAATATTGAGTACTGACACACCCTGAAGTTCGGCAACTTTGTTAAGATTAAAATCATTGGTTATTATCTTGCCATTTAGCATTTTAGCCAGAGCAACCAGTTTGGCATCAACCTCTTTTATCTTGGGAAAGTCCTGATCAACGATCTTAACAGTAATAGAGGACATCTTCTGGATTTTATGCAGTACATCCAGCCCTCTCCTGCCCCTTGCCCGTTTAAGTGAATCCGAAGAATCCGCTATATGCTGAAGCTCCTGCAGGATAAACTGCGGCAAAATAAATGTTCCTTCCACAAAACCTGCCTCACAAACATCGGCTATCCTGCCGTCTATTATGGCGCTTGTGTCAATAATCTTGATATTTTCTTCGTCGATCCCTTTAAAGGCATTAATCACACTGGAAACCGAGAAATTCTTGCCTTTCCTCAGCCCTAACAGTAAGCCGCTGTACCCAAACACAGTGTTAAGTATAACCTGAACATAGAAATCATCCAAACTGCCAAAAATGGTTTTTACAGGATAGTAGATTAATTTTGCAAACAGAATTCCCAGAGACAAACCTATTAGTCCGCTGAAAATAGTGCCAGCACTTGTTTTGCTGAACAAAAACTCTAAAATAAGTCCGACTGTGCCAATCCCGGCGCCCCACATAATGCCCTCATACTGCATACCTTCCCTTATTCCCAGCAGGTAACCGCCTGTTGTAAAAACAAGTAAAAATAATATTCTGGAAATCATTATTTCACCTCTTCTCTTTAAGAATATGTCTTCAGAGTAATATAAAATTTTTTCCCTCCCCTATTAATAAATAAAAGCACTGTATCACGTTTCCTAATATTAGGAGTTATATTATTAAAATCCCTCAGGTTAATCACTCTCTTTTTATTCATCTCATGAATTACATCCCCTCTTTTAAGCCCTGCCTTGTCAGCATCGCTGTAAGGTTCAACCTTGACTATTACAACACCCTGTTCATCCCGCGAAAGGCCAAGCTGTTTGGCTATCCCGGCTGTTAAATCTGTTACGCTGAAGCCGGCAAGCGCATTCTCTTCTGTTATGCCTTCTTCTGGTTCTTCTGTAGCAACCTCAACCATCTCCTTTGGAAGTTCTGCAATGGTAACTTTAAGAAAAACGGTCCTGCCTTTGCTGACAACTTCAAATTTCAGCGTACTTCCAACCTTGTTTTGGGCCACCATGTTTCTAAGTGTTTGAACGTTTCTTGTTTTTTTACCTTTAATCCCTATAATTATATCTCCTCTTTTAATGCCTGCTTTTTCTGCCGGGCTTCCCTTGAAAACATCACTGACAAGTACACCCTCGGCCTTGTCAAGACCAAACTCCATGGCAAGCTCGGCATTAACGCCCTGTATTGTTACGCCAATCCACCCCCTTGTTACCTTGCCCTCCTTTATAAGCTGTTTCATCACGGATTCAGCCATATTGCTTGGGACTGCAAAACCAATGCCCTGATAGCCGCCCGTTCTTGAAAAAATAGCGGTATTTATGCCCACAAGTTCTCCTCTTATATTGACAAGAGGTCCGCCTGAATTACCGGGGTTTATAGCCGCATCGGTCTGGATAAAGTCCTCATAATCAGCAACCCCAATGTTAGCCCTGCCAACTGCGCTTACAATACCCATAGTAACCGTATGGCTGAACCCGTAAGGATTGCCAAATGCAAGCACAAATTCTCCGACCTGAATACCGTCTGAATTGCCCCACTTTATATCCAGTAGCCCTTTAGCGGAAATCTTTATAACTGCAATGTCTGTCTTGGGGTCTGAACCGACAATTTTCCCTTTGTAATTCTGCTTATCAAAAAGGGTTACCTTTATTTCATCAGCCTTATCAACTACATGATAATTTGTAATGATATATCCGTCAGATGAAACCAGCACGCCTGAACCAAGGCTCTGTTCCTTCCTCTTTTTAGGAACGTTGAAAGGCTTGAAAAAATCCCCGAATGGACTCTCAAAAAAGTGCCTGAAAGGCGAGAAGTCATTCTTTAAAATCTTGGTAGTAGAGATATTTACAACAGTTGGACCTACAGCTTTCACTATATCTGAAAACGCCATGCTTTCCCCTAAAAGCTCATCAGGAACACGGGGAGTATAAGCCCGTGTATAAGAAGTCTGCCCGGGCGAAAAAATCTTTAAACTGCCGCCGATTAAGAAGCCTAAAAGTATAGAAATTATAATAAGAAATACAACGGTTTTTTTATTCATCCAATCATTATAACTCCGCAACTTTGGCGTTGTAAACCCCGTTAGAAAACTTGCCTTGTGAGAAATATTTTTCCCATAGGAGTCACGCAGTGTATCTTTTATCCTGTCTACAGGGCAAAGCTCTCTTTCTAACGGGGGTAAACCCCCGGAGAACACGCATTTCAGCAATAAATAGCAAATCACTTTTTTAAAAAGCCCTTTCATTGACAACTGAATACTGTGTTAATATAATCGCAGTTAACACGGATGACCGATTTGAAAAAAGGGGGCTTGATGTGAGTATTCAATCACTTAAAAGGCAATTTGAGAAACTCGACAAAAATTACCTATGGCATCCATTTACACAGATGAAGGAGTGGACACAAGAGACTCCAATAATTATTACAGAAGGGCGGGGCTCTTTTCTTAAAGATATTTTCGGAAGATGGTATCTTGATGGCATTTCATCTGTATGGGTTACAGTGCACGGACACAAAAATAAAGAGATAGACTCTGCAATAAAACAGCAGATTGACAAAATCAGTCACTCAACCCTTCTTGGCCTTACTCACCCGCCTGCTGTGGAGTTAGCTGAAAAGATTGTGAAAATAACCCCGAAAGGGCTTGCCAGGGTCTTCTATTCTGACAATGGCTCAACTGCCGTAGAAATAGGGCTTAAAATGGCATTTCAATATTGGAAACACCTTGGGATTAAGCGCAAAACAGGATTTTTATCACTAAACAACGCATATCACGGCGACACTATAGGAGCAGTAAGCGTCGGGGGCATTAATATATTTCACAGGGCATTTTCCCCTCTGCTTTTTAAGTCTTACAAGGCGCCTTCACCATACTGTTACAGGTGTGAACTGGGCAAAGAATACCCTTCCTGCAGGCTCTTCTGCCTGAAAAAAATGGCAAAGATAATAAAAAACCATCATAAAGAAATAGCAGGGTTAATTATCGAACCAATTGTGCAGGGGGCAGGAGGAATTATTGTGTCTCCGCCGGGGTATTTAAAAAGCGTAAAAAACATGTGCAGGAAATACAACGTTCTCATGATAGCAGATGAGGTTGCAACAGGCTTTGGAAGAACAGGGAAAATGTTTGCCTGCGAGCATGAAAACATAAGTCCTGATATCCTCTGCCTTGCAAAGGGGATTACAGGAGGCTATCTCCCGCTTGCAGCAACAATTACCACTGAAAGAATCTACAAGGCATTTCTCGGAAAATTTGAAGATTTAAAGACCTTTTTCCACGGACATACATATACAGGAAACCAGCTTGCCTGCTCTGCTGCAATTGCAAATCTCGATGTGTTTAAAAAAGAAAAGACCTTAAAGAACATGCAAAAAAAGATTGGAATACTTAAAAAGAAACTTGCAGGGATAGCAGACCTGCAGCACGTTGGAGATGTAAGACAGAAAGGTTTTATGGTCGGAATCGAGCTTGTGAAGGACAAAAAGACAAAAAAGCCTTATCCTTTAGAGAAAAAAATTGGCTGGAGGGTATGCCGCAAGGCAATAGAAAAAGGTCTTATAATAAGGCCGCTTGGGGACGTTATTATATTAATGCCGCCTCTAAGCATCTCCCATCAGGAATTAAGAAGACTAATCCAGATAACCAAAGAGGCAATCAGAGAAGTGACAGAGCAGGGGTAAAAAAACTCTTCAAAATCTTCTGATAACAAGAAATTGCCGTTAAAAAATTAAAGGATTCTTGTTCTTGAGTGAAATGTTCTTTTATATTTAGTCCTATTTTAGAAGATGCCATATCCGAAACCTTTTTAACAACCTCTGTCTCATCGTTTAAAAATACGGCATGGGGAGGAGACTGATAGATGGAATATTGTTAAATAGTGTTATAATAATGGAAACTCTTCTCTATATTACTGCCTTCAGAACGGAGGTTCAATGATGGCTGAAAAGAGTGTTCAAAAACGCGTACTACACTCTATTGTTATTTATTCAGCACTGGGGATTCTTGCCATTGGACTGACTGTTTCTTTAGTGAGCATTATTCCTCTGTACAGTCGCCTCAAAGAGGGTCTGGAAAACAATTTAAGTCATGCAGTAAAAGTCAGGACAATGGCAGTTGATGAGTATCTCTCCCGAGCGAAAGATATAACCCTGCAGATAACCAGCCGAACCCAGATCAGGAAAAAGTTAGAGTCATACAACAGGGGTGAAGTTAAATTGAATGATCTGGTGGAATACACCCATGGCAAACTGGTTGATGCCATGAAATTATCCGAAGAGGTGGTGGGAATTAGCCGATTCGGCCCCAGTGGTGAACTTCTGGTTGAAGTCGGCTTGCCTCTGCCGGGATGGAAGATATCACCGATACCTCCCGACAGCAGCAAAAATGTGATTATTCATGGTCCAATCTCTATTGAAAAGGAATCATATTTTCTTGTGGGCGCCCATATATTTGGGGGGAAACCTACCCAGGCAGGAACTGACATCGTTTTGTTTAAGATTGATAGGTTGCAGCGTATTGTGGAAGACTATACTGGCCTGGGAGAAACAGGGGAAACCATTCTGGGAATAGCTACGGATGACCAGATCCAGCTATTTTTTCCGTTAAGAAATAAGTTAGATAATGCTGCCAAAACTATTCCAATAGACTCTCCCATCGGAATAGTAATAAAAAAATCCATTCAACAGGAAACCGGCAATATAATTTTAAAAGATTCAACCGCTAACCAGATAATTATAGCCTATACTCCTGTACAGGGCGCTAAATGGGGCATTGCTGTCAAGATGGATACTGCAGAACTTCATTCTCCTGTCAATCGTCAGATCATCTTTATATTAAGCATCATTGTAGTCCTGATATTATTAGGCACTTTAGGCATAGTGTTACTACTCCGTCCACTTACAGATGCCCTGCAAAAGGAACTGGCAGAGCGCAAGCAGGCAGAGGAGGTACTGAAAGCCCACTCTCGACAGCAGGAAGTGATCGCTAAACTCGGACAACAAGCGCTAATGGACGTTGATCTTGATGCGCTGATGGTTGAGGCAGTTACCTTGACTTCCCAAACCCTGGGTGTGGAGTATTGCAAGGTTTTGGAGCTCCTTCCAGATGGCCGGGCACTGCTGTTGAGCGCGGGAGTGGGCTGGAAGGAAGGCATCGTGGGCCATGCAACTGTGGGTGTGGATACTGATTCACAAGCAGGCTATACCTTGCTTTCCAGCAAGCCGGTGATCGTCGAAGACCTCCGGACAGAGACGCGGTTCAGCGGCCCACCGCTGCTGCACGACCATAGTGTAATCAGCGGGATAAGCGTCATTATAGGAGACCTGAAGCAACCATTTGGTGTCTTAGGCGCACACACAACTACACGACGAACATTCACCAAGGGCGACATCCATTTTATCCAATCAGTGGCGAACGTGCTTGCTGACTCGATTGAGCGTAAGCGAGAGGAGGCGGAGAAGCAAAAACTTCAGTCCCAGCTCCTTCAATCCCAGAAAATAGAGTCTATCGGAAGACTGGCAGGCGGTGTAGCCCATGATTTCAATAACCTGCTGTCTGCTATTTTAGGTTACAGCGAGATGGCCATGGAAGAAATACCGGAAGACCACCCAGTCAGAAAATATATCAGGATTATCATAGAAGCGAGTGAGAAGGCAACAGCAATTACATTGCAACTCATGGCCTTCAGCCGAAAGCAGGTCCTTACAAAAAAGTTAGTTAACCTTAACACTATTGTCGAGAATATGGACAAAATGCTCACCGTAATGATCGGCGAGGATGTAATTCTGGAACTGAACACCAGCACTCCTGTCAGAAATATGATGGCAGACCCCAGTCAAATTGAGCAGATTGTGATGAACCTTGTGGTTAACGCGCGGGACGCTATGGCCTGCGGCGGCCGTCTTACAATCGAGACGGCGGATGCTGATCTGGATGAGGAGTATGCAAGGAGTCACGAAGGGGCAAGGCCCGGCTCTTACGTAATGCTCTCCGTAACCGATACTGGAGAGGGGATGAGCCGGTCGGTACAGGAGAAAGTCTTTGAGCCATTTTTCACAACGAAGGAGCTGGGGAAAGGCACCGGGCTGGGGCTGTCAACTGTCTATGGGATCGTCAAGCAACATGATGGATATATATGGTTATACAGTGAGCATAACAAAGGGACAACGTTTAAGATTTATCTGCCGACAGCCGAAGGTGAGGTGGAAGAAACTGATAAAAAAGAGCGTATCACGGCGGCGCGAGGGACCGAGACAGTACTGGTAGTGGACGACGAACCTTCTATCCTCAAGCTAATCGTGGATATTCTTCAGCCATTGGGTTATCAGATTCTGAAAGCATCCTGCGGCGAGGAGGCATTACAGGTCAGCAATACCTTTAAGGGAGGGATAGATATTCTATTGACTGATGTGATCATGCCGGGGATGAATGGCCAGACGCTTGCCGATCTGCTCAAGACCAAGCGGCCAGTGACAAAGGTGATTTTTATGTCGGGATACACAAATAATGTCATCGCCGATTACGACGTACGGAAACCCGATGTGGCTTTTATCCAGAAACCGATAACCCGGGGTAAACTGGCTAATAAGCTACGGAAGGTGTTAGATGGGGAATAAGACTCAAAAAATTGCAAAATGAAAAATTAACAATTAGCATTTCAAATTGAATTTTCTATAAATACTAAATGAAAGAAGAACCTTATTTTATTTGTCTTTTAAATTCCTTTTATCAAAATCGCTAGTTTATCGGGTTCTGATTTCGATAAATTGCAGTTGCTCATTATTTTGGCAAATATATTTTTTTGCCTTCTTCATCTATACGAACAAATGTTACATGTGTTGAAAAAATTAAATCCTTCCCGCTGCCCCTGACATTGCCCTGATACACGTTTACAGAATACTGAACAGAAGTATTTCCCTCCTTTGTTTTCTCCATGATAAATTTCAGTATAGTCCCTCCCTTTACAGTTTTCCTGAATTCAACTGTATCAAGCCCTATAGTAACAAAGTTGCATCCCGGATAATCCAGGCTTGCAGATATCCAGGCATATTCATCTACCCAGTTAAGTAAATGCCCGCCAAACAGATAGCCATAATGATTCAGATGTTCAGGCAATACTAATTTGTGATTTTCCATATTTTTAAATTGTTTCTAACAACTCATTATATTTTTTCATGTATATTAAAAAATACCCTAACACATTTTATTGATTTTTACGTAAAATTGTGATATTTAAATAAACTGGCGTAAAATTTGTGACGATATCAGAAAGACCTTATAACTAAATAAAGTCATTTCAGACATTAAAATGTTGAAGCTAAAATGATATATATTCGCATTGCCACCAAAAATGCACCTGGCGTACTCAGCCCGCTGGATACCATTTAATGAAATATCTCATCTTATGCGCGCTCTGGATTCTCTGGTGTTTTCTGCACAGTTTTTTTACCACCACGGAAACAACTACCTGGTTTAAAGAACGGTTAGAGAACAAATTCGCCTTCTACAGGGTTTTCTACAACCTGTTCTCCACCGCTACTGTTTTACCTCTGCTGTACTGGCAGAGCACAATACCCGGCCCCGTTATAATCAGACTTTCCACGTTTCTTCTTATATTCAAGTATCTTGCCCTGATTTTAAGTGTAGTGCTTATGACAGGCGCGTTTTTCTCTTTTGATGTTCGGGAATTTTTTGGCATAAGGCAGATTATCTCCAGGGCTCAAAAAGAACAAACTATACCAAAAATTTCAAAACACGGCTTTTTTGGCATAGTGCGCCATCCCATGTATCTCGGAGGCTGTATATTTTTCCTGGCGCTAATGATAGGCGCCCCGCTTGCCCAATTTCTGGGATATTTTGTCCTCGCTGTCTATATGATTATTGGAACAATTAGAGAAGACAGGCGTCTTGCAAGGGAGCTGGGAGGAGTTTACAAAAATTATCAAAATGAAGTGCCGATGTTTTTGCCGGCATTCAAACGTAAAAAAAAGTTCATTCGTAGAAAAGTTGAAAAGAGGGAATAACCATTGAGCTATAAAAGGGATAAGACCTGATTGAAAAGGAAAAAATAGTACATTTGGCGTCAATAAGCAACAAGTCATTATTAAGTTGTCATTCTGGCTTGTCCAGAATCCTTCCTGCTTGTCAGAAATCGTAAAGAAAGATTCCGAACAAGTCGGAATGACAATCCCGACAAGCGGGAATTACAGTGGTGAGATAAATGCTATCTTCAACTAAAATACGAAAGAGGGTATAAAACAGTAGCTGTACGGTGCACTCAGGGATTTTTTAAATGTACTTTGCCTGTCTCAGGATTGTATTGATATAACTCCATGTCAACAGGGGCATTCATCATGCTCTCAATGTCTTCAAGGCCCTGGGGGTATTTACCATTTATGGTACGATACATCCGAACGGCTCTCTGTATGTTTTGCAGGTTTACCTGTTCTACCGCTTTTTTACTGCGCTCATAAGATTGTATAAGGACATTGCCAGCTTCTTCAGCCGGGTTACAGCTGACCATTAAAGCAGCGGATAATATTAGAAGCCAAAAAAATGCAGTACTTTTTTTAACAGCAGACATTCCTGATTTAATATGAAGCGTCATAAATAATTACGCATTCATATGATTACACAGATTAAAAAACTCAGATTACACAGATAGACCATGTCTTTAATCGGTGTAATCGTTTTACAAAATCTGTGTAATCAATAAAACGCAAGTTTTTAAGTCGTTTTATATAAAATTCAAAACCAAAAACCTCATTACTCTTCCAAACCAGCTGCCTCTTTTAGCTTTTTAACAACTTCATTAGGTTTTGTTTTTGACTTTATCAGATAACCGTCAGCTCCAAGATTAAGCGCCTTTTCTATATCATCAGGATTTTCTCTGGAAGACAGCACTATAACATGAATCGAGGAGAGCTTGGCATCTGCCTTTATCATCTGCAGAACCTTGAATCCATCCATAACAGGCATGCTCAGGTCAAGCAGCACAATATCAGGCGGCTCCTCCATTAAAAGCTTTATTGCCTCTGCCCCGTTACTGGCCCTTTTTACCTGAAAACCTTCAGACAGAAGTTTGACTTTGTAGATGTCCTGAAACATCTTTTCATCATCTACAACAAGAATCTTATTTTTTGGCATTATCTCCCCCCTTGATTATTTTCCTGAGCCGTTCTTCAACAAAATTCTTGATCCTTGCAAGCGACTTTTCATCCCTGGCCTCAAATCTCAAAACCAGAGCAGGCTGGGTATTGGATGCCCTGATTAATGCCCAACCATCATTGAATTTCATCCTTATGCCATCAATAGTAACAGCAGGAAACTCTTTGAAAGTATCCTTGGCCTTTTCAACAATTTCAAACTTTACCTCATCAGGACAATCAAACCTTATCTCAGGGGTGGACGCCATTACAGGCGCACCCCTTAAAAGAGCCTTTGTGCTGTATGGTTTACCAGCCCTCTTTATTATATCCAAAAGCCTCAAACTTGCATAGATAGCATCATCATAACCAAAATATTTATCCGCAAAAAATATATGTCCGCTCATCTCGCCGGCAAGCACGGCATGTTCTTCCTTGAGTTTTTCCTTTATCAGCGAATGGCCTGTCTTCCACATAATAGGTTTTCCCCCATGTGCGGCAATATCATCATAAAGAGTCTGCGAGCACTTTACCTCGCCGATTATTTTAGCGCCCGGATGCTCTTTAAGTATATCCCTCGAGAAGATAATCATAAGCCTGTCGCCCCATATAATACCCCCTTCTTCATCAACAACCCCAATCCTGTCCGCGTCTCCGTCGTAGCCTATGCCGGCATGCGCCTTTACCTCTTTTACCTTTGCAATAAGGTCTGTGAGGTTTTTAGCTTGAACAGGGTCAGGATGATGATTGGGAAACCTTCCATCCGGTTTGCAGTACAGTTCAAAGACCTCTGTATCAAGGGCATTCAGGATTTCAGGTGCAACAAGACCTGCTGTGCCATTGCCCGCGTCAATAACCACCTTAAGTCCGGAGAGACTTTGAAATTTAGCTTTTATAAATTCAATATAGTCATCAATTATCGGATAAGTTTCAACGGCGCCACTTCCGCTTTTAAAATCCTTTGTCTCTATAATTTTTCTGATAGCCTGGATATTATCGCCGAAAAGCGTTTCCCTGCCTACACTTAATTTAAATCCATTAAACTCCGGGGGATTGTGGCTTCCGGTAATCATAATACCGCCGTCAACAGGGAGGCTGAACAGAGAATAATACTGAAGCGGAGTCGGACACATGCCTATATCTATAACATCAATGCCTGAACTGTTCAATCCTTTTATAAGTGAGTCCCTGATTAAAGGGGAATGCAGTCTTGCGTCCCAGCCAATACTTATTTTCGCCCTGTCTTTATTGAGAGATTTAAGAAGATAAGATGAAAATGCCTTTCCTATAAGCTCTGACACTTCTTCTGTTACGTCCTTTTCCCATATACCTCTGATGTCATATTGTCTGAAAATTGCAGGATTTATCATATAACCTGTTGTTCCTTTAAAAAGTATAAAAAATTCTCCAGCCGTCCGGTGCAGGCAGGACTTTGGTATATTATCACAAGTAATGGCTAAAACCTAATAAAAAAACAGAACCCGCATAACCACTCAGTGACTGGTGGCAGAGAAGCTGAATTCTATAGAAATATATAATCCACCCTTTACCGAATGATTACATTTTTAATCAGAAAAGCATTGTGTATTTTCTTGAAGGTGTTTGGAAAATATCAGTTTTTACGCGGCTATACTGCAGTGGCTTCCTGTTCTCTATCTTTGGCCCTTGCTGCCTTCTTTGCCTCGGCAGCCTGAGCAACTTCAGGATAATTGATTGTGCCTGTAATGGCTAATACAGGACACCTGGATGTGCAAATGCCGCAGCCAATGCATTTGTTCCGGTCAATAACATGAAGTTTTTTATTCTCTCCTGATGCTGCGTTAACAGGACAGACCTTGGTGCATATGCCGCATCCAATACAGCTTTCTGTGACAACCGCCTTTGGTCTGTAAGGTAAATAATCCATAATTGCATTAGTAGGGCACTTTGCTACACAGAGACCGCAGACCCTGCATTTATCAAGATTAATCCTTGAGAGATTATTCTCTACCACAGGCGCATTATAAGGGCAGACCTTTACACATATACCGCAGGCAATACACCCCGTCTGGCAATTCTTTCTTGTAGCCGCTCCTTTGTCTTTTGAATGGCATCTCACGAGCACATCTTTTGACAGGGGCAGAATTTCGATTACCTTTGTTGGACATGCCTGCGCGCACTTTCCGCATGCAGTGCATTTTACAGGGTCTACTATCGGGAGATAATCCTCGCTCATTTTTATCGCATCAAACGGACATACCCTTGAACATGTGCCATATCCCAGACAGCCGTAAACACAAGCCTTATCCCCCCCGCTGGCAAGTATAGCAGCCCTGCAGTCTTCCACTCCCTCATATTTAAACCTTCTTGCGGAGTTTGACATTCCGCCCTGGCAGAAAATCCTTGCAATCTTCGGCTCTGCTGCAGCCATTGCTTTGCCAGATATTTTGGCAACAATCTCTGCGGTAGGTGCCCTTCCCGGAGTACATAAATTCGGTGATACATCGGGATCCAAAACAACTGCCTCTGCATACTGCTGACAGCCGGCATAACCGCAGGCGCCGCAGTGTGCCTGCGCAAGGACGCCCAGCACCTGTTCAACGCGCGGATCTGTTTCAACGGCAAATTTCTTGGCGGCAAAAGCAAGACCAATACCAAAAGCACCGCTAATGCCTGCTAAAAATATTACTGAAAATTTTAGCACCTCAAAAAAATCTACAGATTCCCTTGCCTCAATTCCTCCGCCAACACCGGCATAGAGTGCAGAAGTCCAGAAAAGCAGTAGCGCAGTAGTAAATATGGGTGCCTTTTTTATCGTTGAAATACTAATCATGGATAGACTCATTTTCATAACTTTTAACTCTTAACTTGTTTTCAAAGTGTTATCAATCCTGCAAAACCGGCAAATGCAAGAGCTATAAGACTTGCTGTAATCCAGGCTATAGGCATCCCCCTGAAAGGTCTTGGGACATCAGCCAGGTCTAATTTCTCACGGATACTTGCCAACAATATCAGGGCAAGAGCAAATCCAAGCCCCGAGCCAAGACCAAAAAATATGCTTTCCAGAAAAGTGTAACCCTCTCCAACATTTATTAATGGTACAGCAAGTATTATGCAATTCGTGGTTATCAGCGCAAGGTAAACCCCGAGTTTGTAATAAAGCATGGGACTTACCTTTTTCATAATTGTATCAGCAGACTGGACAAACGCAGCAACTATACCTATAAAGACAATAATTTTAAGGAATGTAATATCAAGGGGAACCATTATCTTTTCAAAGACCAGCCAGCTCAGGCCGGCGCTTACCACCATCACCGTGGTAAAGGTTATGCTCATTCCGACGGCAGTCTCCATCTTCTTTGAGACACCGAAGAAAATGCAGAGGCCCAGGAACCTTGTAAAAACAAAATTATTTATCAAGGATGCCGCCACTACTAACTCAAAAAGTTTTCCAAATTCCATAGTCTAATACCTCAAAGACCTCAAATTATCAAAGTTTAATGATGAGAAACCCCGGAAGTGCCTTTATCTTTATTAGAGCGCATCTCAATCCAGTTAAAGAATGCTATAAGTAATCCAATAATCATGAATCCACCTGTAGGCAGGATCATTATCAACAAAGGCTTTGCCGGTATAATCTCAAATCCCCAGAGGGTACCTCTGCCGAGAAGCTCTCTAAAGAAACTGATTATTACAAGGGCAATGACATAACCAACTCCCATGCCAATACCATCCACCAATGAGGTTGTAATGTTGTTCTTGCTTGCAACCAGCTCAGCCCTTGCAAAAATTGATGCATATGCAACTATAATCTGAATATAAAGCCCTATTTGTGCATACACTGTCCTTGCATATGCAGCCATTATCATATCTATAACCGTAACCCAGACTGAAATAATAAGCATGTATATTGGAATTCTGATACGGGGATGAATGAATTTTCTCATAGCTGAAACAGTCACATTCACCATTACCTGGACAAAGAACACTGCGACACCCAGGATAAAGCCATTTTTCAGGCTGGTTGTAACAGCTACAGTGGGGCACAGACTTAGAACCAACCTGAATACAGTATTTTCTCCGAATATTCCATTTAGAATTATTCCCCAATAGCTGCCGTGACGCTGAAGATGTGTGATTCCCTCATACTGCTGTGTATCTTTTTCAGCTGATTTTAAAGGCATATGTTTATGGATATGATCACTCATCACTTCACTTCATCTGAAAATTTAGCTATTAACATTTTTACCCCGTTTTTTACCCCGTCTTCCGTTACAGCGCGGCTGGAAATTGTAGCGCCTGATATGGCCTCTACCTTATCTTCTGTCTCACCCTTTATCACAACAAGATTGTCAACAGTCTTGCCTGCAAGCCGGTTCAGAAAATAGTCTCTCTCTATTTCGTCCCCAAGCCCCGGTGTCTCTGCATGATGAAGAACAGTTACTTTCTTTACGACAAAGTTCTTATCAACGGAAACGAGAATATTTATATAGCTCGAATAACCCTTTCCATAACCTTCAACAATATATCCAATATTTTTTCCATTTATGCATTTCTTTAATTCCTTTATTTTTCCTGTTTTCTCGTCTTTAACCTGCTCGATTTCCACTTTTTCGCATGACTCGGCGCCATAATACTCTGCATGCTTGTGATGGGGCTCCCAGTCCCCCAGTTTCTTTATATTGTCTGCCTCCGGCATCATTGTCTTAAGCGCTGCCTCTTTTTCCTCCTTGGCCTTTATATACATTATAGGAGAGGTAATGCTGTAAACAACGGCAAGAATCAATCCCCCAACAACGTATATTACTACAAGATTGAGGGTTATCTTTGCCATTTCTTTTGCTGTCATTTTTTTAGTTCCTTAACTGCCCCGAATCTTTTTGTCTTAACACTCCTGTCAATCAGCGGCGCAAAACAGTTCATAAGCAGTATTGCAAACATCACGCCCTCAGGATAACCCCCTTTTAATCTTATAAGCATGGTAATAGCGCCGCATCCTATACCAAAAATTATTTGCCCCTTTCTCACAGAAGGACAGGTAACATAATCCGTTGCCATAAAAAATGCCCCGAGCATAAGCCCGCCGCCAAGGAGATGCAAAACAGGGTCCCCGGTAAAAAAACCGTTTTCGCCGCCAAAAAGCCACGCGAGTACCCCAACTGTAGCAAGGAATGAAAAAGGAATATGCCATGTTATATATCTCTTATAAAAGAGAAAGCCAGCGCCGAGAAGCAGAAACAGGGCAGAGGTCTCACCGATTGAACCTGCCCTGTTCCCTATGAGTAACTGCGTATAAAGATCCCCCTTGTCGCCAAAGACTTCCATAAGCTTTCCCATGCCCTCTTCTTTAAGAATGCCTAAAGGCGTGGCAGAGGTTTTTGCATCCAGACCGACAAAAAGTGCTGTAGGCTCTGACCATATGGTCATTGCCCTGGGCCATGATACCAGCAGAAATGCCCTGCCGATAAGAGCGGGGTTGAAAATGTTATAACCCAAACCTCCAAAGAGAAGCTTTGTAATAACAATCGCTACAAAAGAGCCTACAACAGGGATATAGAACGGCACACCCGGAGGAAGATTCATCCCGAGAAGGAGTCCTGTCAAGAATGCGCTTCCGTCATTTATGGTGATCCTCTTTTTAAGGCCTTTCTGGAAAATATATTCCGAAAGAACAGATGTTAAAATACATAGCCCCGTAACAAACAAAGCCCTGGGGCCAAAATAGTATACTGAAACTATAAAAGCGGGCAGGAGTGCAAGGTTAACTGTCCACATGATTCTGCTGACAGATTCCTCGCCTGTAACGTGCGGACTGACAGAAACTATTAAAGGATGTTCTTTTCCCCCGGTCACTATTTAATCCCCTTATTATTTTTTAGACTAATAACGAATAACTAATTAACTATAGCAAACAAAATAAGTAATGTTACATTTTTGTCATGCCGACTTGTTCGGCATCTTTCTTTTACGATTCCTGACTAGCAGGAAAGATTCCCGACAAGCGGGAATGACAATACTAAAGGGTTATGTTAACTTAATTAATGCGTTTGTATTAATAACTGTTTTTCATGGTTTCACCTGGGACTTTGCCAATCTCATAAACTGCACCATTGGTCTATGCGAAGGGCATACATATGCGCACGAGCCGCATTCAAAACAGTCAAACAAATCATATTCTTTTGTTTCTTCATAGAGTCCTTTTTCAGACAATATGCTCAGCATTGAAGGATTAAGCCCCATGGGGCATATATCAATACAGCTTCCACACCTTATACAGGGGGAATACTTATCAGATGGAAAATATTCCTTGTCAGTCAGAACCAGAATCCCTGACGTACCTTTCACAACAGGCACATCAAGACTCCATTGTGCAAAGCCCATCATTGGACCGCCGGCTATCACCTTGACCGCATTATCAAGAAGACCACCGCACTGCTCAATAAGTTCGGATATAAGGGTCCCGATTCGAACAGACATGTTTTTGGGTTCTTTTATCCCTCTGCCGGTAACTGTTACAACTCTTTCTATTAATGGTTTACCATAACGGACAGCCTCATACGCAGCGTATGCTGTCCCGACATTCTGGACTACAACCCCGACATCCATGGGCAGCCCCTTGCTCGGGACCTCTCTGGCCTTTATGGCTTTTATTAACATCTTTTCTGCGCCCTGGGGATATTTCACCTCAAGGGGCCATACACTAATGTTTGAATCGCCTGACACAGCTTCTTTCATCTTTTCAATTGCATCCGGCTTATTGCTCTCAATGCCTATATAGCCCTCTGTTACTGAAAGGGATTTCATAATTATTTTTAAGCCCTCAACAATTTCCTTTGGACGCTCCACCATCATTCTGTGGTCTGCTGTCAGGTAAGGCTCACATTCAGCGCCATTGAGTATAACCGTATCTATTGGTTTTTCCTTTGGAGGAGATAGTTTTACATTTGTGGGAAAGGCAGCGCCTCCAAGACCGACTATGCCTGCATTTTTTATAATAGCCTTGATCTCATCTGCACTTAACTTAAGATAATCAGGATTGTCTTTAAACGGCACTGCCTCATCTTTACCATCGCCTTCAATAACTATTGAAGAAACCATCTTTCCGGAAGGATTAGGGAAATCACTTATTGCTACAACCTTTCCGGATATTGAGGCATGAACAAATGCAGAGATTAAACCCGGGGGAGAGCCTATAACCTGACCTCTTTTGACTAAACCGCCTATCCCTGCTTCAGGTTTTGCCGGTGCGCCTGTATGCTGGCTTAATGGAATAACAACTCTTTGAGGCAGGTCTGCCTTTACAATAGGGCACGTCTCGGATAATTCCTTTACATAATCAGGGTGTATTCCCCTCTCAAAAGTAGCTGTATCAGCCATTTATTTTTGTGCTCCTTTGATTTTGGGATAACTGAAAAAAAACAGGAGTTTAATCCTTAGTTGTAACTACATAGCAAATTAGTCTTTTTCTCAGGAAGCAAACAAAACATTTATTAATAACATGTATTTAATTCCAATGTCAATATGCTTATTTTGGTATGTAATACAAATTTAGAAACGTCCCGTTTTTGAATTCTAATAACTATTTATTATGGAAACTTCCGGGATTTGTTTCAGCTAAACCTGAAAACATCCAACTATTTTTTCGACCTGTTGCTTTTAACACAAAATCTTATGTAAATTAGAATTAATACATTCGTAAAAAGTCATCGGATGGCTAATTATGTATTTCGCGCATCGTTTGTGTTTAATATTCGCCGAAAGAATCAAATTCCCTGATTTAATTATAGAATATTTATGAAATTAAAATATGACGATTAAAAAAATCGAAAAAAAGGTTTTCTCCGGTAAAAGACTTACGCCTGAAGACGCTATTAAGCTTTTTAACAGTGATGACATTTTCACCCTGGGCAGGCTCGCATCATTCGCCGCACGCAGAAAAAACGGCAATAATGCATATTTCATACAGAACCATCACATAAACCCAACAAACATATGCATTAACAGATGCAGGTTTTGCGCCTTCAGCCGTTCAAAAGGCGATAAGGGCGCATTTAAATTAAGCATTAAAGAGATCATCGGTAAACTACGGCCGCATCAAGGTATTTCCGAGGTTCATATTGTTGGAGGGCTTTACCCTGACCGGCCCTTTGACTTTTATCTCAAGCTTTTAGAAAGGCTCAAAAAATCATTTTCTCATATGCACATAAAGGCCTTTACAGCCGTTGAGATAGACTATTTCTCAAAGATAAGCGGTTTGAGAATTATTGATACACTTAAGGCTTTAAAAAACGCAGGACTTGATTCTATTCCCGGTGGAGGAGCTGAGATATTTGATAAAAGAGTCAGAGATAAAATCTGCCCTGAAAAAATTAATAGCAAAAGATGGCTTGAGATTATGGAAAAAGCGCATGGTCTTGGTATTAAATCAAATGCAACCATGCTTTATGGACATATTGAAACATATAAACACAGAGTAGAGCACATGCTGAAGCTAAGAAACCTCCAGGATAAGACAGGCGGTTTTCAGGCCTTTATTCCATTGGCCTTTCATCCTGTAAATACCGGGATACATGGAGGCGGCTATACCTCTGGCATAGATGACATCAAGACAATTGCGATTTCAAGGCTTTTCCTTGATAACTTCCCTCACATAAAGGCCTACTGGATAATGCTCGGACAGAAGATTGCCCAACTTGCCCTTTTATTTGGCGCAGATGACCTGGACGGCACAATAATTGAGGAAAAGATTACTCACTCAGCAGGTGCGATTTCAGGAGAGGCAATGACAAGAGCTGAACTGATAAATCTGATTAAAAAAGCAGGTAAGGTTCCGGTGGAAAGGGATTCGTTTTACATGCCGGTAAAAGAAAAAAATGAAGAAAGAAAGAAAGCAAAAAAAGAAAAAAGATAGCCCCTCTGCATTTTACAACCCACGCATAACAAAAAAAGAGGGACTGGCCATGCTTAAAAATGCAGACCTTCTAGGTCTTGGTATGATGGCAGATAAAGTCAGACGAGAGCTACATCCCGATGGCGTTGTTACATTTATTATTGACCGCAATATAAATTACACCAATATCTGCATAAACCGCTGTACGTTCTGTGCGTTCTGGAGAGATAAGAAAGACCCTGAGTCGTATATCCTGAGCAGAAGAAAGCTGTTCAATAAAATAAAAGAAACCGTGGATCTTGGAGGAACACAGATACTTATTCAGGGAGGTCTTCATCCTGACCTTGATATTGATTATTATGTTGAGCTGTTACAGGCTATTAAAGAAAGGTTCCCTGTCCATATTCATGGTTTTTCACCCCCGGAGATCTGTTATATGGCAGACAGGGCAGGATTTACAGTCAGGAAGACAATAAGCATTTTAAAAGAGGCCGGACTTGACTCTATTCCGGGTGGGGGCGCTGAGATCCTCTCTGACAGGGTCAGAAAGAAAATAAGTCCTAAAAAAATCGGCAAGAAAAGGTGGCTTAAGACAATGGAAGAGGCACACCTCCTGGGGATGAAGACAACGGCAACAATGATGTTCGGGAGCATAGAGGAACCTGAGGATATTATTGAACACCTTGATGCAATTCGAACTTTACAGGATAATACACGCGGGTTTACGGCATTTATACCATGGAGTTTTCAGCCCGGAAACACAAAATTCAGTTCACAGTTCACAGTTCACAGTTCACGGTTTTATCCTGCCACTGCAGTTGAGTATCTCAGGGTGCTTGCACTCTCAAGAATATATCTCGATAATGTCCCGAATATTCAGGCATCATGGGTTACTCAGGGGCTAAAACTTGCACAGATTGCCCTGAGGTTTGGTGCAAATGATTTTGGATCAACAATGCTCGAAGAAAATGTTGTTGCTTCTACAGGGATAAAGTATATGGTTTCAATCAGTGATATTTTAAATACCATAAGAGGATCCGGTTTTAAGCCTGCACAGAGGGATATGTATTACAATGTTATTAAACACAGGTAATCGTAGATGGGCAAGAGCACGCCTGCCTGCCGGCAGGCAGGGACGACCACAGATACATCTGATTTAGTTGCATAAATAAATTTACACAATTCTGTCATTCCCGCCTGCCTGCCGGCAGGCAGGCTTGTCGGGAATCCTTCCTGCTTGCCCCTGTACCGTTATGGTACGGGGCTTATCAGGTCGGAGCGACTCTACGCGAAGACTCGCTTCGAGAATCGTAAAGAAAGATTCCGGTCAAGCCGGAATGACACAGTAAAAAATGTATAGACCTGTTAGGGACAGCACTCTAGAATGAATAAAAAACATGTTACCCTCCTTGTTGCTGCTATCTTTTTTTTCGTTTCTTTCAATATTGCATCTGCAAAAATTATTGTTTACGACAGCGTTACTACCAATGGAAATGCTGTCAAATTAACGGCAGTTACAAAAGGGTTGTTTTTCCCTGAGGGTGGAAAACTCGTCAAATTTTATCTGGACGGAAAACATATTGGCACAAACTTAAGCGGTGGTGACGGCTATGCATTTCTGAAATATCTGCCTGATTCAAAGGGGGTGAAACACCTTAAGGCAGAGAGAGAGGTTGATACTGATGAAGGTATTCTCCTTGTAACCGGGAAGAATGAAAGAGTGCTATTGATAGAGATTGAAGGCACTCTGTTAGCGCCGGAAATTCAGAATGTGTTTCAGCCGGTACAAGGCGGGAAAGATGCTTTGCAGAGACTTTCAAAAAGATTCAGGATTATTTATGTAACCACTTTGGCAGGGGTGAGGGAATCAAGAAAGTGGCTTAGAGAAAATGGTTTTCCTCTCTCGGCAGTTCTTAAATGGGAAGGAGCAGATATGCTTGCTAAACTTCAAAAGAGAGGGTTAACACTATATGCAATAGTTGGTTCCGGTGTTGTGCTTTCTGAAGCGCCGGATATAAAAAAGAGATTCAGTTTTAAAGAAATAGAAAATGCAATAGAAGTCAAAGACTGGGATAATTTATTAGAGCAGTTAAAGTAAACCACATTAGAAGACCCTCGCCCTTCTAACGGGAAAGCCTGCCTGCCGGCAGGCTCACACGGGGCATTTCCTCCGAAGGCGGATCCGCCGATGCGGAAGGGAACCACAGAGAGCACAGAGAAACTCATTTTAAAATTATCAATGCAAAATTATCATTTTAAATTTGAAATGCTAAATGTTAAATTTGCAATTTGCAATGATTAGTCCTCTGTGGTTAATTGCAGTTTTTAGGCCAAACGTGATTGTAGAATCCCTAATTGTTTTCCCGCTTCTCATTGATGAGGTACTTGGCAACCACTGCTTCAAGAGAGCAAGGTGCCGGGAGACCCTGTTGCAGCAGACACAGTGCCTCCAGATCAGACTTCCATGCAACATCACCAGGTACAAGAAAGCACTTTCTGTCGGGCTTATTGGTCGTGTAAAGTTTGTTGTTATCAAAATAGTAGTGCACATCGTTTGCTATGGTTGGGTAGGCATGTATGAGCGGCGGAATATCATCCGGCTTGAACCAGAGTTTAATCTCTCTTTCTGATTCAATGTCTGTGGCAGATGCGTGAATCAGGTTGTCCATGCGCTCGCCAATGACATTTCCTTCATCGTCTTTAAGAGGAACCACTGTCCCAAGCGCACGGATGCATCCCGGTTTTTTTTCCCGGGCAATGTGAGGATTTGTGGGACCTGCAATATTCCTAATCTTTTTTGTAGCGCCCGGCCCCTGATACACAATCGCAATCACTCTGTGCTTCCAGGGCTCCTCCGGATAATGTATTAAACCCATTATGTAATCCAGAAGCGAAGGGAAAAATAGCTTCCCCCGGTGTTCAGCATAGTGTTCTTCGGCAAGCATCCTGCTGGTCCTGACTATCTTTGTCCCGGCAAAACGCAGGCCGGTATGAAACTCGGAAAGTTGAGAAAGCACGTAGCCTGTCAATGAATTCTTGAGTGCATCCGGCTTAATTAGAATCAGTGTCTGTTCGAGATCCTTGTTGTCCATACAGTTTCTCCTCCCAATTATAAATGATAATACAGGATACAGGGGGAAAAGGTAAGTGAATCCCTCATTACGGCAAGGTCTTAACTCGTTACAATTTATTTCATTATCATGTATCCCGAAGCGGGTCTCCGCGAAGGGTCGCTTCGACCTGTATCATTCCTGTTAATTTCCTCACTGCCTCTGCAGAGGCAACAAATGCCTGCTTTTCATTTTCTGCAAGTTCAAGCTCAATAATCCTGTCCAGGCCTTTTGAAGAAAGCCTCACGGGCACACCCAGACAGATACCTTTTACTCCATATTCACCATCCAGATAAACCGAGCATGAAAGAGTTTCATTTTTTATTTCAAAAATATTTTCAATCATTTCAACAATTGACGCCGCAGGGGCATGATAGGCACTGCCAGTTTTTAAAAGCCCTACAATCTCTGCCCCGCCGTTTTTTGTCCTCTCAATAATTGCTTCTATCTTTGTCACGGGTAAAATGTCTGTTATAACTTTTCCTTTTACAGTGGTTAAACTTGCAACAGGCACCATCAGATCACCATGGCCTCCTAAAACCATTGCCCTGACATCACTAGGAGAAACTCCGAGCTCCCCTGAAATAAAACTCCTCATCCGTGCAGAATCTAACACACCTCCCATGCCGATCACTCTGTTATAGGGAAACCTGGTAATCTTCTGAACAAGGTATGTCATTGCATCCATTGGATTTGTAACAACAATTACAGTGGCTGATGGAGAAGTTTTTGCAATTTTTTCAGCAATCTCCCGGGTAATTGCCGCATTTCTTTGAAGCAGGTCGTCCCTGCTCATCCCGGGCTTTCTTGCAATGCCGGCCGTTAGAACAACAATATCAGAGTCTACAGTATCTTCATAGTTGTTTGTACCGGCAACCTTGGAAGAGGAATTCCAGAGAGGACATGCCTGCTGTATGTCAAGGGCTCTGCCCTGCGGAATACCCTCCAGCACATCAATAAGCCATACGTTCGCAAGATTTCTCTCAGCAATAAGCAGAGCTGTAGCAGTTCCTACGTTTCCTGCTCCGACAATCGTGACTTTTTTATGAATCAATAATTACCTCGCTTTTTTTAGGGAATGGATAAACATTATAGCCAAGACAATGAACATTGACAAGGTATTTATTATACCTGATTACACTGATTTCTTAAGACGATTACACTGATTTTTTCTCTACTTTCTACTTGTTACTCTCTACTCTTTTAGCAATGCCTCTACCTCTTCTAAAGCGGGTATTCCTCCTCTGCCTCCGAGTTTTCTGCATTTAAGTGATGCAAATGCAGTTGCAAACCGCACTGCATCCTTTATGCCCTGTTTCCGGAGAAGCCCATAGATATAACCTCCATGAAAGACATCGCCTGCGCCTGTAGTGTCAACCACACTAACCTTAAAAGCAGGCACATGGAATACTTCATCTCCTGCCATAGTTACGCTTCCTTTATTACCAAGTGTAATTGTAGAGGCCTTTGTGCCGAATGATTTCATTAGCATAAGAGCCTCTTCAGGGTCAAATGAACCTGCATGCCCTTCACCTGTTAAATCTTTCCCGAATTCCTCAGATGCAACAACATAGTCACAAATTGACGCAAGTTCAATTATCCCTTTGCGCATCTTGCCTGCATCAAGCATTATTGGTATATTTTTTTCCCGGGCACGTCTGGCAGCATAAACAGATGCCTCTGCCATAAGCCCGTCAAGAAGGAGAAAATCTGCATTATCAAGAAAACTGCTTTTTATCTCTTCCGGTTTTAAAGGACTGCCGGACGGCCTCTTCCAGAAGATTGTCCTTTTCCCGCTTTCTTTCTCAACAGCTATGAACGCAACCTGAGAACATGAATCCGATCTTTTCAAAAGCCCATTTACATCCACGTTTTCCCTCTCAAGTGAATCCCGGATTTCTTTGCCGATTTGATCCTCACTTGCAATTCCATAAAAAAAGCAGTTAACCCCAAGCCTTGAAAGGCTGACAAGTGCAGTTGCAACAGGTCCTCCACCGCAGACCGTCCAATCATTAACTTCCTTTTTTGTATCAGGCAGGGGAAAAGAATCAATAACAAACAAATAATCAAGTGCACACTGCCCTAACCCGACAACATTCATTCTACAATCATAATTAAGGAATACGGATAATGCAATAGACCTCTAGTGCCGGAATCATTCAGTTGCGGGTGGCAGAAAAGCTGGATTCCGGACAAGCCGGAATGACAACAGGGAAGGATGATAAAGGTTTTTTGTCATTCCCGCTTGTCGGGAATCATTCTTTAGAGATACATAATCCACCCGTCACTGAATGGTTACCATGCATCCATAGTCTTTTTTGATATAATATATAACATATAATCATTCTGCCTGCCATATAATTTGACAAATACTATACAAATGTGCAGTATATAATTGTGGGGCTCACTACAAGACAGAGGGCAGTACTGGAATTCATAAAAAACCACATTCTTGAAAAAAGTTTTCCGCCTACTGTGCGCGAGACTGCATCTCACTTTGAATTTGCAAGTCCCCTGTCTGCCCAGCTTCATATAAATGCGCTTGTTAAAAAAGGCTTTCTCAGAAAATCCCGGGCCAAGCAGAGAACGATTGAAGTCATCGGGCTCAGACCTGCAGGCGTAACCAGAATCCCTCTTTTAAAAAAGGTAGGCGCTGACACCGGTATCTTCAACACTCTGGATACAGAAGATTATATAAGTGTTGACAAGAGATTGTTTAAAACCAATGGCGGTTTTGCCCTGAGAGTAAAAGGAAACAGCATGATTGATGCGGGAATATTTGAGGGTGACATAGCCCTGATAAACCCTCATATAAAGCCTG
>SDBV01002330.1_pt1 | contig 28399 bp, 32 predicted proteins | sample 2277081 | NCBI WGS metagenome assembly SDBV01 (sample SAMN10402039, study PRJNA504765) | marine sediment metagenome | isolation source: marine sediment core GS10_PC15, 223 cmbsf | place: Arctic Ocean: Southern Knipovich Ridge | collected 2010
TAAATTCATTTATTAATTGGAATTCTTTGACTTGTCTTACTCGCTAGAAATATCCTATTGCAGGGTTTAAGGTCAACTGCATTTATCTTAAAAAGAATCTTGCTCTCCGTCGCAAATTTCCTGATCTTCATAAGGGCATAAGGGCAGAACGGGGGAGGCTCAAGGAATAGAGGCATTATTTTTAGAGGAAATCCCTTGCGATACTTGTCTTTGAAAAGGTTCGAGGCTGACGGCCTCCAGTTAAATGGTGCCCGTGGCACCTTGGGCTGAGTTGGTTATTTTTTATCGAACAGGCCGCGCACCAGGCGGTCGATGTCCGTGGCCACCTCGGGAGTCACTCCCTCGAAATGCAGGCCATAGCGGTTTGGCGCGCCCTCCTTTGGCTTGTCCATGGCGCGCCTCACCGTGGCATCGGTCTTCATCAGTTCCTTGCCACCCAGGATAAAGGAGATCACGAGCTTTGTGCCCATGGCAAGCTTGCGGTCAGAGCCCAGCAGCATCCCGGAAACGCTTATGTTCTCTGAAAACCCCAGGAATGGCTTCATATCCTTTACGCCCTCGCCCTTTATGCGAACGCTTACGGGCACGCGGAAGTCCGCGCGGGAGGGTATATGCAACAGCAGGTGTGCCTGGCTTAAAAGCACGTCCGAGCTTACAGGGGGCTGGATGAACGCGTCCGCGCGGCAGTTCTCCAGGCGCTCATCACAGTTGCCCCTGCTGGGACATACCATTATTATGGCGACCTTCGAGCAGGAGACGTCGTTTCGCACGGCCTCGCAGAAATCCTCACCGCTCATGTCGGGCATGTCCAGATAGGTTATTATCAGGTCGGCCTTGATCTCCCGGTGTACAAGTAAGGCCTCCGCGTTTGAAGGCACAGGGTAGAGCTCGATCCCGGAGCGGTCCAGAAAAGAGTTCTCATTGTCCAGCACGTTCTTGATATCGTCTATGACGATCACCTTCTTCATCCTTTTATGTAAGTTTATTTTCGGTGGTTTGTCAAGGGATTTAATATATTCATGTACATTGGGCTTGATAAAATCCGGCACCTGGCAACGGAAATCAGGCCGGAGGCGTATTGGCCACACCCTGCCATAATTCATTCCGGACACATCCGCCATCCGGGCAGACCTTGAGCCAAGTAATGGGTCTCCTTGACCATTTCAGGAATTTCCCATATGCACTTTAGGCAGGTTCTGATATACTATTAAAGATATTCGATTTTATATAACACATGGGTGATAGAAGCACGGTGATAGAGGCGCTTTGAGATGACAGGGAAAAGAAAAGAAGATAGGACGATGACCAAGGGCGGCATTATATACGTTTTGACCTCAAAGGACTCAAGCGACACCGTGCGCTCCGGGCTCATATCCAATATAAGCGAGACCGGCGCGTGCATCTATACACAGGAAAATCTCATGGAATCAACGGACTTACGGATATACCTGAGCAAAATCAGCCAGGCCCCTATAAACGCGACTGTCCGGTGGTGCAGCCAGTCAAGCAACGACCTGTACAGGGCCGGGCTAGAGTTATACGATTAGCGCGCACGTAACGCATTGAACAGTAAGTTTGAAACAATACGCATGTAACAATAAAAAACCCCGCTATTTGCGGGGTTTTGCGTTTTTATTTGTTTGGGGGATTAAGTCAGACTCAGTAACCTTCGGTCAAAACCCGAGCGCCTGTCTTCCCGCCTTCTGGTCAAAGCCCTTCTTCTGCTCATTCGCCTGATAAGGATATATCTTCTTTCCACCTCTACAGGAAAGTCCTCGATGCGCCTTACGCTCACCCTTTGCGCATGCCCGCGGCGTACCATGCGCCTTCGCTCGATCCTTTCCCTGCGACCCTCTTCCCTCAGGTCATTGTCCTGCATATGCCCTCGTTTCTTGTCTAATACTAATAATATGTCCTTACAACTCACAAATCAATAGATATACTAACATTTCATCCGGTCAGAGTGAGGCGAAGCACACAAACGCGCCAGTTCAAAGAGATAAGCCTGTGATGCACTTCGAAGCAGACCATTAAGGTCAACTGCATTAATATAAAGCGGAACGAAGGAGGCTTAAGGAAGGGATTGACTTGATGGCGGGGGGGAGCTACAATTCAGTTGAAGGAAAGGACCGTGCTGGGGGGGGATGTTCATATAGGGTTTGCCCTGAACTGTAATGAGGGAGGAACACCATGGACAGATATTTTATGGCATTTCGTTTCAAGAGCAGTATGCAGAACATTTACTGGCTGCCCATGACAGTTGAAGCAGAAAACAAAAGTGACGCAAGTAATTACATGGCCACCTTTCAGGCTGCACTATGCGATAGATATGAATTATTAGAGTTTGATGGTCCAGAGCTGACAGACAAGGTCCACGGCACGCCGCCACTGCTGAAAAACCATCTGATAAACATGAGTAAAGGGAAATTCGTTTTTATCAATATCGCTGAATGTGATCTTTCTGAGATCGAAGGAGCACCGGAGCTGGTCTCGTCGGAAAATTGGGTACTTGACCATATTTATATGAATGATTACATAAAAGATGAGACGGTTGCGAGGATAAAGAATATGAAAATCCCTGTGCGGATACGTTCGGATGATCGCTTAAGCTCTAAAGATGAAATGCTTGCTATAGAAGTTGTTAAGCAGGGGTGGTAACATAAACATATGGCGGACTGAGGGCTTATTGACCTTTTTTTTAGAGGAGGGGATATCATGGGGTTCCAGAAAAAGAGAGTGCTTGTAATAGACAATAACCATGCTTTTCTGATGCAGATGTGTATCCTGTTGAGAAAAATGGGCTTCAGGGTCACACCAGCCGAGGACAATGCGGAGGTACAGAAACTCCTTAGCTTGCAGAGCGTAGACCTCGTGCTGATGAACATGCACGTGTCCACGCAAGGCGGGATGAATGCGTTGAAGCACCTGAAGGGCAACAAAGAGACATCCATGATCCCCGTTGTTGTCATGTCTTCCAATGGCCGCGCCGAGACCATCAGAGACTGCCTGGAATACGGCGCGAGCGCCTTTATCTCAAAGCCGATAGACATCAACAATCTTAACCATACGCTACAGGAATGCATTTTTGGGAAGAAACACTCCGAGAGAAAGTATCTAAGGATCCCTTTTAGCGGAAAGGTCACTCTGAGCCATAAAAAACACGTTTCTGAGTTGTCTTCCGAGACCCTGTCTGAAAGGGGCATATACCTGGTGACCCACAAGCCCCTGCCTGTGGGCTCATCCGTTAATTCCGAATTCAGCCTTGGAGCCGGGATCAATATCAAACAGAAGGGCTCGGTCATATATCGCACGGGGCTGTTTGAGCTTGAATCCGAGTTGCCGCCGGGCATGGCCGTTGAGTTCAAAAAGGACATTGAAGGAAGCTTCATGGCAATAAACGAATACATAACATACTCTCTTAAAAAGGATATCACCATATATAGAGAGAACTCGTTTGTTTGACCGATTCCTCCGTTAGACGCGCGAACTTTCCCTGCCAGAAAAAGATAGCGGGAAACTATGGCATTAAAGGTTTGACATGGGAGGAAGCAAATACTACAAACAGTTGAGAACATCATTATCGCTATCGGTGGAGATGTGATGGGGGATGTTATTTATACCGTGTCCCTTGGGTGTGTTAGAATATGCTCACAGGAGATATTGAGATGCCAACGACACTACAGGTAGAGATATCGACGGAAGAGATGATCCAGGCGGTGAAGAAATGAAGAAAAAGGAACGTGAACCCTTCATGGAAGACCTGCTTGCGGCAACCTCTCCTGATTACCTCAAGAGCATCAGAGACGCAAGGGCTGGCTATAAGGCCAAACGTACCAAGAACCACGACGAGGTCTTTGGCGTTTGAGCTTCGAGCTTGTCTACACCAGACGAGCAGCCAAGGACATCCAGAAACTGGACGCACCCACCCGGAAACGTATCGGTAAAGCCCTGCTTGAATTCAAGGACGCCCTGCTTGATCTTGCTGACAAGCTGATGGACTTGCGCATCGGCTCGTACAGATTTCGCGTGGGCGATTACAGGATAGTGTTTGACCTTGAAGGCAGCGATATGTTGTCCTTCGCGTGGGGCATAGGAGAGATATCTACAGGGAATAACCGATATCGCGGGAATATAAATAAATGAGACGTGGGGATGTTTTAAGGAGGTAAAGAATGGTGGTAAAATGTTGGGCTGGCTGCGGAGAAGAGTTAAAGTCAAAACACTTTGATCGTGAAGATGGCGACACTGTGATATATTGTGAAAAATGCAAAACGAAACATATCTTCATTGATGCTAACTCTGATCGGATGATAGTTATATATGCCATGAAGGAAAACGGGAAAAAGCTGATAAAGCCTGCGAAATGATGTGATGGGGGAATCTGAATAGTGTCAGATGAACATCCAAACGATCCCCTGCACAACGTCACGCTTGAGGCTATATTGAAGCAACTGGTAGAGCGCTATGGATGGGAAGAGATGGGGAAGAAGATCAGGATCAGATGCTTTACCCATGATCCAAGCATCAAATCCAGCCTGAAATTCCTCCGCAAAACGCCGTGGGCCAGAGCCAAGGTAGAGAAATTATTTTTAGACGGCCTTCGAGGCTGAGGCAAGGCATCTAGTGCAGAACAAGCTACTCAGAGTATAGGGATACGCCTTAACCTTCATAAGGTTCTTCTTTGTATCTACATCACCTCAACCCCGGTCGGATAAGGATTATATGGTTCGACCGATCGAGTATTATATTTTTATCGATCGAATTCCTCGCTTAGACAAGTGAACTTTCCCTGCAATAAGGAGAGAGCTACAGACTACGACATTAAAAGATTGACATGGGGGGAGGCAAATACTACAATCAGTTGTTGACGGCAGAAGCATCGGACTAATGGAACAACTGCTATCGCGGGAATATGAATAAATGGGGTGTGGGGATGGGTAATCATAGGTAATTATTCATAGGAGATATAAATATTATGGATGGATTATATACAAACTCAACAAATAGAGACTCTTTAAGACATGCATTTTATGAAAATGCAAAAAAAGAAAGTAGACTTTATTTAGCATCTCCATTTTTTACGTATGATAGTTTAATTAGTGAGTTACTTGAACGTGATTGCAATATTAAATTGATTGTAAGGCTATGTTCTGCGACAAATCCTGATGCCTTAAAGAATATATTTAATAAGCAGGGCATCCTGATTAGATACTTCACTTCGAGATTTTTTCATTCAAAGCTATATATCTTTGATGAAGATTTAGCTATAGTTGGCTCAGCAAATTTGACAAAGGCAGGAATGAGCAGTAACCGGGAAGTATCCGTTGCGATAAATGGAGATGATCATAGATTTGATGGATTAGTTAGCACATTTGCCTCTTATTGGGATGAGGCTGAAGTTTTAACTTCTGAAAGACTAGAAGACTTTAAATATATTTGGAACAAATATAGAGAGAAATCAAATAGTGATAAATGTGACGATGAAATAGTTGAGGAGTTTGGAGAATCAAAACCAAGTGAGGGAGCACAAGTCGGCGAGAAAAAACCAACTAAGGATAAAATCTATCTGGAATCATACAAACGAGTTTATCAAGACTTCTTACGGTATTATAAGATAATTGAGGAGGAATATATTTCACTTGGGAAAAGGAAACTTGGTGAAACAAAAATTCCTCTTCGAATCGAAATTGATCAGTTTTTTAGTTTCCTCAGAGAAACGTATACTTCAAAGGAGAGCTATCTAGAAGAACCAATTAGGACTGATAATGAAATAAAGGAAATCACACGAATAAGGCTCAATGAATGGTTTAAAACAAGATGGGATTATTTGGAGGATACAATACCTGTTAATTATAAATCAATTAACAAGGTGTTTGGAAAACAGGAAGGCATTGAAAACGCGGGTATAGATGATATTTATGAGGCATTGAACTCTTCTCATGCTTTTCATGATCGATTTAGATTCTATAAAGGTGGGGCAACAATAAAACGGGATAATTTTATGATGAACAATGATTTATCTCAGCTAAAAAAGGTATTTAGTTTCTTGCTATATGGGGAAGGCGACTTTGTAGATAGAATGGGTATTTGTATTTTTGATTCATCATACTCAGCAGCACAGATAGGAAGAAGTTGCATACAAGAACTTTATGGCTGGGTGAATAATGAGAATATACCTATATGTAATGGTAGGACTGTTAAAGCATTAAGATACCTTGGATGCGATGTTAAAATATTTTAAATAATTAGGGACACTCCCTATTTCAGTAACAAATCTACTTCTTAACCAGCTTTGGCATGAAGTCGGAAATCTCTAACTTGCACGAGTTAAATTTGCTCATTTGACATCATGTCAAATGACAGTTATAATATAGTCAAATGACATAGCACTAGCGAGGGTGGAATGGATACGGTACTGGAGCAGTCTGCAAAGCTGCTTGGATTGAGAAGGAAGATCAATAATTCCATTGATCTGCATGATGCGATTGTTGCTGGTTTTAATGAAAAGCAGATCACAAAAGTAAAGAAGTTATTAAATATAAACAACAAGAATTTTGCCAAATTACTCGGCATCAGCGAGAGAACTTTACTACGCAAGAAAGAATGGAGCGACATCAGCGACAGATTGTACAGATTAGTCCACGTCTTTGCACTGGCTAATACTGTTTTTGAAGACAGCGACCGAGCAAGGCAATGGCTGAATGAATCACAAAAAGGGCTGGGATGGAAAGTGCCGCTGGAGTTGATGTCAACTGAACCCGGTTCTCGTGAAGTTGAAGACCTGCTTGGCCGAATTGAGTATGGCGTCATTTCCTGATGCCAAATACTATTAATGCATGGCGTTTTGTTAAACAAAAACATGCCAGCACAGCTTTCTCGGGAGAAGGCGCAAAGCTATACGGCGGCAGATGGAACCAGCAGGGCGTGGCAGCCGTATATACAAGTGACACGCTCTCATTAGCCGTGATCGAGCAGCTGGTCCACATCAAGCCCGAAGATATTATCAAATTGCGTTACTGCTCAATAAAAGTAGATATCCCTCATTCGCTTGCAATCGAAGAAATCAAGAGCCTACCAGATGGCTGGGATGCAGACCCTGCCCCGGAAATGACAAAGAATATTGGCACTGACTGGTTGCTGTCGGGAAGAACCGCTGTCTTGAAAGTACCTTCAAGCATTATCAAGGTGCAATTCAACTATGTTTTTAATCCATTACACCCAGATTTCAAGAAAATCAAAGTGCATCCACCTGAGGAATTTGACCAGGGGCATTTGCGCAGGATATCAACTCATTCATGAGGCAGACTACGTATAAACAAGTAATTAATAACACATCCCAATTAAATTATCAACCCAAAGTTAATAAAAAATGCCTTTTCCTAGAGGGAGAGTCTATCACCTTGATATTTAATATTAACTTCACATAAAATCAATTATGGCAATGGAAAGCATAACATGGCTCTCGTTAGGATTCTCTATTGCAAGCTTTATTCTTGCTGCCACTGCAATAGCCCTACACCTTTTTGATCGACCACGTTTAAAAATTCTTTCTATACGACCAGGCATTAGTGGGAGTCTTGCCGCTACTGATAGACAGTGGAAACATAATGTATCATGTATCGAAGTCATTATTGAGAATAAAGGTACTCGTTCTGCGATAGACTGCGAAGCAGTAATAACATTCCCTCAAATGGAAGCATTACCTATATATCCCCAAACAAAAGATTCTACTATTGACTTTCAAAACAGGACATTCAATGTACTATCAAAATCAAAGATCAGGCTAGTCGGGGCTTGGCATATTACCACAAATGGAGGTATAGACGGGACTAAAGAATCTATTTCACTCGGGGACTTTCTAACTAAATGTACACCCACTAGTGTGATTGTATCTTTTGGAAATAATAAAATAAAAGGAATGCTTACGAGAGAGGAAGCGCAAAAAATATTTGATGAACATCAAACTTCTAAATATATAAATCAAGTGCGATAAGATTAAATTCAAGTAGAATAAATAATGACACATCCCAATTAATTTCAATCAAAACTTTAACTAAAGCTAATAAAAAACGCCTTTTCTTAAAGGGAAGTCTTTTAATCTTTTAAGCAGTTATAAGCCAATTATTAACCATGGCTACTGACACATTTTACCTGACACGTGTCATATGGACAATGTCAGTATTTTCGTGTTATATACCTACATGATGTTATATATACATAGGCTATTCAATCTGGATTCCCGGTCGGTACGACTCTCCGCGTTCTGGATTCCCGCCTACGCGGGAATGACGGAAAATATGAACCTCCAACCTCGAACAACCTCGAACACTTTCAAACACTGTTTTATGCCGCAAATTCAAACAGTTACGGCGAAAAACAGCGCCAACCTCGAACATATAAAAGAAAAGGAGAGAGAAGCTCTCCAAATATCATGCTCATATGAGCCCGCCTGCGTCCCCCATTATCCCCATGTCGGCCTTTACACTATATATGCATAATATATATAATTCATACTCCCGTTTCAGGGGAATAAGAAGACCATTTAACCGATCAGGGGAGATAATATGAAGATAGCAGTATGTATCAAACAGGTGCCGGACACCGCAGAGGTGAAGATCAACCCAGAGACCGGTACGCTCATGCGCGAGGGAGTCCCAAGCATCATCAACCCCTACGACACCAACGCTCTGGAGGCAGCCGTCCAGCTCAAGGAATCCATGGGAGCCACGGTGGTCGTCGTGACCATGGGCCCGCCACAGGCTGACGTAGCCCTCCGCGAATGCATAGCCCTCGGCGCGGACGAGGCCATACTCTTGACCGACCGGGCCTTTGCAGGAAGCGACACCTGGGCCACGAGCTATGCGCTCTCAAGCGCCATGCGGAAGATCGAGCCTGACCTCATCATCTGCGGCAAGCAGGCTATTGACGGCGACACCGCGCAGGTTGGTCCGGGCATGGCCGAGATGCTGGACATCCCGCATGTGGCATACGTGAGGAAGATAGAGGTAGGAGAAGGCACAATACAGGTGGAGCGGCTCATGGACGACGGGTATGATGTTGTGGAGGCGGAGCTTCCGGCGCTTCTGACCGTGGTCAAGGAGATCAATACTCCGAGGCTGCCGGGCATGAAGGGCAAGATGCGCGCCAAGAAGGCAGAGATCACCAGCTGGAGCGCGGCAGACATCGGAGCCGAGCCCTCGAAGGTGGGGCTCACAGGCTCGCCCACCCAGGTGAAGAACATCTTCGCCCCGGAGCTGAATACCGACCGCCAGATGGTGGAAGGCACCCCGGAGGAGCAGGCCGACAGGATCATAGAGAAGCTCAAGGAGATGAAATGCCTATCATAGTTAATAAGGACACGTGCTCGGGGTGCATGACCTGCATCGAGAGCTGCCCCTACGACGCCATAGAGATGCGCGGAGAGCGGGGGGAGGAGAAAGCATTTATCACAGAGCTCTGCAATATGTGTAACGCATGCTTGGAGGTCTGCCCCGAGGGAGCTATATCCGAGGTCAAGATAGCCGACGCGCCAGAGGCCCACAGGACCGAAGGGTTTGAGCAGTATAAGGGAGTGTGGGTGTTTGCCGAGCAGCGAGGGGGCAAGATATCCCAGGTGGCCGCAGAGCTGCTGGGCGCGGGCCGGAAGCTGGCCCACGACCTTGGCGTGGAGCTTTGTGCTGTAGCCATCGGCGCGCCGGAAGATGAAGCGAAGCAGCTTATCGCCTGGGGCGCGGACAAGGTCTATTACGCTGACGACGCGGCGCTCAGGGAGTTCAACGACGAACCATATGCAGAGATTCTTTCTTCTCTGATTAAAGAGCACAAGCCGGAGATAGTGCTTGCGGGCGCTACCGCTATTGGAAGGTCATTCGTGCCGAGGGTTGCCACGAGGCTATGGGCCGGGATGACAGCGGACTGCACCCAGCTTGAGGTGGACAAGGAGACCAGGGACCTGGACCAGGTGCGCCCGGCGTTTGGGGGCAATATCATGGCAACCATCAAGTGCCCGAACACCAGGCCGCAGATAGCCACCGTGCGCCCGCGCGTGATGAAGCCCCTGGAACGCGACGACACTCGCACGGGCGAGCTGGTGAAGGTGGATATGCCGGCCAAGGCCCCGAGGACCAAGGTATTAGAGAGCGTGAAGGAGACCTCTGGCACGGCCGTGAACCTGCAGGAGGCGCAGATCATCGTGTCCGGCGGCAGGGGCGTGGGCAAGCCCGAAGGGTTTGAACTTCTGGAGGAGCTGGCGGAACTTCTGGACGGAACCGTGGGTGCCTCGCGCGCTGCTGTGGACGAGGGGTGGATACCCTACCGCCACCAGGTGGGCCAGACAGGCAAGACCGTATGCCCGAAGATATACCTTGCGTGCGGCATCAGCGGAGCGGTGCAGCACCTTGTGGGCATGCAAAGCTCTGACGTGATATTTGCGATCAACAAGAACGAGGACGCGCCCATATTCAACGTTGCCACCTTTGGCGTGGTTGGCGATATGTACGAGATCGTGCCAGCGCTGATTAAGAAGCTCAAGGCCAATAAGGGAGCTTAAGCGTATGAAGCTCGCTATCGTATTCCCCGGTATGGGCTCGCAGCACGTTGGCTTGGGCCGGGAGTTTTACGATGCCCATGATAACGTGCGCGATATATTCGCGCGTGCGGGTGAGGCTTTTTACAACATGGCCGGGCTTCCCATAACCGCTTGTATTATTAGAGGCATCCGGGGCTCTGTATTGTTTCAGGTCTTGAAAGTTATGAGGACCTCATCGGTTTCAACGGCGTTGCCGACCTTGGCCGCAACGTTTTCCACAACACCATCGCAAGGAGAGGAAACGCCGCTTTCCATCTTCATGGATTCGATTATCACAAGGTCCTGTCCCCGGTAGACCCTGTCGCCTTTCTTGACCAGGACGTTGATAACCATGCCGGGCAATGGAGATAGAAGCACGTTCTCGTGGACATCCTTTTTCTCCTTCGGCATATACTCTGCCAGCTCCCATTCTCGTGGAGTATAGATCTCGAAAATGCGGGAATATCCGCAGAAGGCGGTCCAGATGAAATTCTCCCTGTACTGGAGCCTGAAGTACTGGTTCTGGCCGTTTATAGCGAGCTTGAGCGTGCGCATGAAGAACTCGAACTTCGGCGTGACGACCGAGTACTCAGTGCCGTTTATCTTGAAACTCCAGTCAGGTTCCGTAAGATGCCCCATCAGTTCAACTTCAAAGACATCCTCGCTGCCTTTGACAACATAGCGGTGCCAGTTCTCCGGTTTGTGCGATGTGCCGACTTTTGCGGCCATGGGCTTCAGAGATTCTCGGACCAGTTTCTGGCGGTTATGATAAACAATTGTCGAGGCAATGGCCATGGCATCGAGCTGCTCCTTTGAGGGCGGCACCTTGGTCAGGCCGTCCTCGTAATGCTCGTTAACGAACATGGTCGTAATCTCACCCTCGATGAACTTGGGGTGGTTGAGTATGGAGTTGGCAAAATCCATGTTAGTGGTCACGCCCTCCACTTGGAAGCGGTTAAGGGCTTGGATCAGATTTGTTCGGGCTCCTTCACGCGTCTCGCCCCAGCTGATCACCTTGAACAGCAGCGAGTCGTAGTACACGCTCACGAAACTGCCCGCCTCCACGCCGCTGTCAAGCCTGATGTTCCTGCCCCTGAGGCCCGAGTACCTGGTGATCAGTCCGGTGGAGGGCAGGAAGTTGCGCAAGGGGTCCTCGGCGTTGATCCTGGCCTCGATGGACCAGCCCTTGATCTTAACGTCCTCTTGCGCAAGGGGTAGCGTTTCGCCAGCAGCGACCTTGAGCTGTATCTCCACCAGGTCCAGGCCGGTGACCATCTCGGTAACAGGGTGCTCCACCTGCAGGCGCGTGTTCATTTCCATGAAAAAGAACTCGCCGGTGTCATCCAGGATGAACTCCACTGTGCCCGCGTTGGAATAACCCGCCTCTTTGGCAAGGGCACACGCCATCTCGCCCATGCGACCTCTGAGGTCCTCGTCCACAGCCATGGAGGGAGCTTCCTCTATCACCTTCTGGTATCGGCGCTGGATGGAGCATTCGCGCTCGCCAAGGGAGATGACATTGCCGTGCTTGTCGGCCATTATCTGTATCTCAATATGGCGGGGGTTGATGATGAATCGCTCAAGGAATATCCTGTCGTCACCAAAGGCCTTGCGCGTCTCGTCCTTGGCGCTTTTCAGCGCGGCCTCCAGCTCCGAAGGCTTGGTGACTATGCGCATACCGCGCCCGCCGCCGCCCGCTGCGGGCTTCAGCAGCACTGGGTAGCCTATCTCGGCACAGAGCTTTTCGATCTTCTTAATATTTGTCACAGCCTTGTTATGGCCGGGTATCACGGGCACGCCGGCTTTCATGGCGATGTTTTTTGCCGATATCTTGTCGCCAAGAGCTGCGATCACGTCAGGGTCGGGGCCAATGAACGTTATGCCCTTCTTTACCACCGCAGCGGCGAATTCGGCGTTCTCCGAAAGGAAGCCGTAGCCCGGATGAATAGCCTGGCACCCATGGAGGACGGCAGCGTCAATGATCTTTTCGTAGTCAAGATATGACTTTGTGGAGGGTGAAGCTCCGATATGAACAGCCTTGTAAGCCTCACGCACATGGCACGAGCGTTCATCAATATCAGAGTAGACCACGACAGCTTTGATATTCATCTTCTTGCAGGTCCGTATTATACGGATCGCGATCTCACCCCTGTTGGCTATCAATATTTTCTCAAACATAATTTCCTCTTACTGTTCGCCTTTGATTCATTCAAACAGCGCCGGCAGCCCCTTGCTCGCATTACAAGGGAATGTTTCCATGTTTCCTCTTGGGCTTACGCTCTACCTTGTTCTCCAGTATCTGGAGGCTGCGGATCAGGCGGTGCCTCGTCTGGCTGGGCTTGATAACGTCGTCAATATATCCCCGCTTTGCGGCCATGAAGGGGTTGGCGTACATCGTCCGGTACTCCTCTGTCATGCTCGCCAGCATCTCCTCGGGGTCCTTGGCCTCCTTGATCTTATTGCGGTGAATTATCTGGGCCGCGCCTTTGGGGCCCATCACCGCGATCTCGGCCGTGGGCCATGCAAAGCTTATATCACTGCGGATGTGCTTGGAGTTCATGACCACATAGGCCCCGCCGTAGGCCTTGCGGACAATTACTGTGATCTTGGGCACTGTGGCTTCAGAGAAGGCATAAAGCAGCTTTGCGCCATGGCGTATTATACCGCCGTGTTCCTGATCCGGCCCAGGCATGAATCCGGGGACGTCCACCAGGCAGACGATGGGGATGTTGAATGCATCGCAGAAGCGCACGAAGCGGGCGGCCTTTTCCGAAGACTGGACATCAAGAACACCTGCAAGCACAGCAGGCTGGTTGGCGATGAGGCCGATGGTCTGACCTCCAAGACGGCCAAAGCCAACTATTATGTTCCTTGCAAAGTTAGCATGTATCTCTAGGAACTCCGCACCATCCAGTATGCTCTCGATGAGTATCTTCATGTCATAGGTCTGGTTTGGGTTGGAAGGAATAAGATAGTCAAGAGCAGGGTCTGTGCGGTCCACAGGATCACGCAAGTCCAGAATGGGAGCCGACTGGCGATTGTTGGAGGGCAGATAATTGATAAGACGCCTCACCTCCCTGAGGCAAAGGATTTCATTGGGAAAAGCAAAATGGGTCACGCCGCTTTTTTTGCTGTGCACCATGGCGCCGCCGAGGTCCTCAGCCGTGATGTCCTGGTGGGTAACGGTCTTGACCACGTTAGGGCCTGTGACGAACATGTACGAGGTGTTCTCCACCATGAAGGTGAAATCCGTCATGGAAGGGCTGTAAACAGCGCCGCCGGCACATGGGCCCATGACGCACGAGATCTGGGGCACAACGCCGCTTGCCTGGACGTTGCGGTGGAATATCTCGCCATAGGCCGCAAGGGATTCAACACCCTCCTGTATTCGCGCGCCGCCGGAATCGTTAAGGCCGATAATGGGCGCGCCAACCCGCACGGCATGGTCCATGACCTTGCATATCTTCTGAGCGTGGGCCTCACCTAGCGCACCGCCCATAATGGTGAAATCCTGGCTGAATACGAAGACCCCGCGCCCGTCAATGGTGCCATGCCCTGTTATCACGCCGTCTCCGGGATACTCTGCAAGGCCCATGCTCTGGCCCCCTCGGCCCGTCATCAGCAGGTCGAATTCCTCAAAGGAACCATCGTCAAGCAACAGGTCTATGCGCTCGCGCGCGGTGAGCTTGCCCTTGCTATGCTGGATAACTATTCGTTTGACGCCCCCGCCCAGAAGGGCTTCTTCTTTCAGGGATTCAAGTTTTTGCAGATTGCTCTCTTCTGGCTGCTGCATGATCTAACTCTCCTCTGGCCTCTGGTATTGTGCTATTTACAAAACTCAGTGAGCACCCCAAAGGTGCTCTTTGGATGGACAAATGCCACCTGCCTGCCACCGGCGCCCTCTATGGGAGTCTCGTGGATCAGGGCGCATCCATTATCCCGCGCGCTTTTGAGCTGCCCCTCAATGTCGTCGGTGAGATAAGCTATGTGATGAATGCCTTCCCCTTTTTTATTAAGAAAACCTGCAATAGGGCTGTCCTCTGAGGTGGGTTCGAGCAGTTCTATATGGATGTCGCCCACCTTGAAAAAAGCGATGCGCACACTCTGCGAAGCCACATCCTCTTGCTTTTCGCAAACAAGGCCCAGCACGTCCTCGTAGAACTTGCGGGCCTCCTCGATGCTCCTGACAGCAATCCCGATATGTTCGATCTTCTTTATCATGTCGTCAATCCCGTGAAACTGTTTTTAGGTGCCCGGCTCTCATGGCCCGGCCCGGGTTATACAAGATCATCCCCTGTACTGGCCAAACACGTCCCTCAAGGCCTGGCATATCTCTCCGAGCGTAGCATATTCCTTAACCGCCGCGAATATCTCCGGCATCAGGTTCTCCGTGCCCTCAGCGCATTTGCTGATGCTGGCAAGGGCCTCTTTGACACGCGCCTCGTCGCGACTGGCGCGCAGCTCTCGAAGGGCTCTCACCTGGGCTATTTCCACCTCAGGGTCAACGCACAAGAGCGGGGGCTGCGCCTGTTCCTCTATCTGAAACTCGTTTACGCCAACGATTATGCGCTTGTTGTTTTCTATTTCCATCTGGTACTCGTAAGCGCTGTTCTCGATCTGGCGCTGGATGAAACCATCCTCTATCGCCTCAAGCACGCCGCCCGAACTTTCGATCTTGGCGATGAGCTCCGTTGCCTCGGCCTCTATGCTGTCGGTGAGTTCCTCGATGTAATAAGAGCCCGCAAGCGGGTCAACGGTGTTGGTCACGCCTGATTCGTGGGCGATCACCTGCTGGGTGCGGAGCGCTATGCGCACAGAATCCTCCGTTGGAAGCGACAGGGCCTCGTCACGCGAATTGGTATGCAGCGACTGCGTGCCGCCAAGCACTGCTGATAAAGCCTGAAGGGCGACCCTTACAATATTATTATCGATCTGCTGTGCGGTAAGCGTATAGCCGGCGGTCTGCGTGTGGAAGCGTAGCATCTGGCTTGCGGGCTTTTTGGTTTTAAAGCGCTCCTTCATTATCTTTGCCCACATCCTGCGGGCCGCGCGGAACTTGGCCACTTCCTCAAGGAGGTCAGAGGAGGCGTTAAAGAAGAAAGAGAGCCTGCGGGCGAAGTTATCGAGTTCTAGCCCCTCGTCAAGCGCGGCCTGCACGTAGGTGATGCCGTTTGCGAGCGTGAAGGCCACTTCCTGCACCGCCGTGGAGCCTGCCTCGCGGATGTGGTAGCCCGAGATAGAAATGGTATTGAAGGAAGGCATGTGCTCGGTGCACCACTTAAATATGTCAGTGATCAGGCGGAGGCTCGGCTTTGGGGGGAAGATGTACGTGCCGCGGGCTACGTATTCCTTTAATATGTCGTTCTGGATCGTGCCGTTGATCTTGCTTATGTCCACGCCCTGCTTTTCGGCCACCGCCGCATACATGGCAAGCAGCACAGCGGCAGGTGCGTTGATGGTCATGCTCGTTGAGACCTTGTCAAGCGGTATCTGGTCAAAGAGCATCTCCATGTCAGCCAGCGAGTCGATGGCAACGCCCACCCTGCCCACCTCACCGGCGCTCATGGCATGGTCAGAGTCGTATCCGATCTGCGTGGGCAGGTCAAATGCCACCGAGAGCCCCGTGGTGCCCTTGTCCAGCAGGTAGCGGTAACGGCGGTTGGACTCACTGGCAGAGGAAAAACCCGCGTACTGGCGCATGGTCCAGAGGCGGCCGCGATACATTGTGGGTTGTACGCCGCGCGTAAAGGGGTAACGGCCCGGGAAGCCGATACCGTCCATGTATTCATTGTCTACCTCAGGGGGCACCGCAAGGCGGTCTATCTCCTGTCCGCCGTGGTTTAAAAACTTCTCTTTTCTTTCAGGGAAGCGGTTCAGGCTTTCTGCCAGCTCGTTATCTTCCCAGTCTTTGTATTCTTTATTGTTCTCTTTATTTTTGGGCATCATCAGAGTCCATTTCCACCATATCTACCATATTTACCATATCTACCATATTTAACAATCTCGCCGCCTGCAGGCGAGGGTTGCCTGTTCGCGCATGCTCCCAGTTGTCTATTCTTTTTATGAACGAGGGCTTGATCAACTCGATAGCCCAGTCCAGCACTTCAAGGTCATATGATCTTTCCCTGCGCGCTCTTCGCTCGCCGCTTGCGCGGTGAGAGGCGTCAACGCTCTCGATCACACCAAGCAGTTCTTCTATGCCAGTACCCTCCGTGGCGACGGTCTTGCAGACTCTTGTAGCCGGGGTAGTTTCCGGGATCGCTTCCAGGCCTTCGCGCTGTCCATCTTGGCCATAATGGCCCGCGCGGCTCATGGCCTCCATGTCCATCATAAGGGTCTCGGCCCCGGCACAATCTGCCTTGTTAACTATAAATATGTCGGCCACCTCCAGGAGCCCGGCCTTCATGGCCTGTATGTCGTCACCAAGGCCGGGCGCAAGCACCAGGGCGGTAATATCAGCCAGCCTTATAACATCCATCTCGGACTGGCCCACGCCCACTGTTTCTATGATGATAACAGAGCAGCCGCTTGCGGCCAGTATCCTCACCGCCGCCCCTGCGGCGGCGCACAACCCGCCGAGCCTGCCGCGCGTGGCCATGGAGCGCACGACCACGTCTTTATCAAGGGAATGGTCCATCATCCTGACCCTGTCGCCAAGAATGGCCCCGCCCGAGATAGGAGACGATGGGTCGATGGCTATTATCCCCACACGAATTCCTTGAGAGCGATAATTCTGTATGACCTTGTCCGTGAGCGTGGACTTGCCAGCACCCGGAGGCCCGGTAATCCCCAGGACCATTGACTTATCCACCAGTGAGTAGTCCAGCGAGGCCAGTATCTCATCGGCCAGAGGGTCGTTCTCCTCCACCAGGGATATGGCGCGTGCGATCCCCCTCTGGTCGCGTCGCTTAAGGTCCTTAAGAATCTGCTCCTTGTTCACCTTGCGTTTCTCCCCGACTTTTACCGGCTGTTATTACCGGCTGTTATTACCGGATGTTCTTAATAATCACTTTCTACCAGCTTCCTGCGCCTCGCACGCGCTCTGGAAAGCCGCTATAAGTTCTTTAACGGGAGTGCCGGCGGTAAAGACCTCCTTGATCCCCATACCTTTGAGCTGCTTGATATCCTCATCAGGTATGACCCCGCCGCCAAGCACCGGTATGTCCTCGGCCCCGGCTTTTTTGAGTGCCTCAACCACAGCCGGGAACAGTTTCATGTGAGCGCCGCTCAATGTGGAGAGCCCCACAGCCGCGACGTCCTCCTGCACAGCGGCCGCTGCGATCTCCTCGGGCGTCCTGCGTATGCCGGTATAGACCACCTCGAACCCGGCGTCCCTGAGTGCGCGCGCCAGGAACTTCGCGCCCCTGTCATGCCCGTCCAGGCCTGGTTTGCCTATCAATACCCTATGTGTTCTGTGTTTGCTCATTCAGCACCCGCTTGACTATTATTAAAATACATTAAAACACATCCGCACAAAGCTCTCCTAAGCGGCCCAGATCGTCGCACATATGAATGCCCGCTTCTTTCATGACCGCGATCTTCGCGTGCGCAGAGCCGGTATTGCCGCTTACTATGGCCCCGGCATGTCCCATGCGCCTGCCCGCTGGAGCGCTTAACCCTGCCACAAACCCCACCACGGGCTTGCTAACTTTTTCAGTAATAAATCTGGCGGCCTCTTCCTCGGCAGTGCCGCCTATCTCGCCCACCATTACGATGCCCTTGGTCTCGGGGTCAGCCTCAAATGCATCGAGGCAGTCTATAAAGTTCGTCCCGCCCACAGGGTCGCCCCCGATGCCGATACAAGTGGTCTGGCCTATTCCCTGCTGCGTCAGCTGGTGCACCACCTCGTAAGTCAGCGTGCCCGAGCGCGACACGACGCCGATGGGGCCGCCGGACTTATGTATAACTGCCGGCATGATGCCGATCTTGCAAGCTCCCGGAGTGATGATGCCCGGGCAGTTGGGCCCGATGAGCCTGGTGCTCTTACCCACGAGGTAATTCTTGATACGCATCATGTCCATAAGCGGTATGCCTTCGGTGATGGCAACTATCAAGTCAACACCGCCGTCAATAGCTTCGTTTATCGCGCCTGCAGCAAAGGCCGGTGGCACGAATATCATGCTACAGTTGGCCCCGGTCTCCTCCCTGGCCTCTTTGACAGAGTTGAACACGGGCACATCGAGGGCCATCTGCCCGCCCTTGCCCGGAGTTACGCCGGCCACCACGTTTGTGCCGTACTCTATGCACTGGCGGGTGTGGAAAGTGCCTTCCTTCCCGGTTATGCCCTGCACCAGCAGCTTGACCTCTTTATCCACAAATATTGACATTTTCTACCTTGTTTTCCTTATAATTTCCCTGTAGTTTCCTGGTTACTTGCCGACGATCTCGGTTATCTTTGCAGCCGCGTCACTGAGGTTCTCGGCAGTGATAAGGTTCAGGCCCGAGGCGGCCAGTATCTCCCTGCCCTCTTCAACTTTCGTGCCCTCAAGCCTCACCACCACCGGCACTTCTATGCCCGTCTTTTTGGCCGCCTCCACAACACCATTGGCCAGAATGTCACAGCGGAGAATGCCACCGAATATGTTGATCAGTATCCCCTTTACGTTGGGGTCTTTGAGGATTATGCGCAAACCGTTGGCCACCATCTCCTCGTTGGCCCCGCCTCCAACGTCAAGGAAGTTGGCGGGCTCGGCCCCTGCAAGCTTGATGAGGTCCATGGTCGCCATGGCAAGCCCGGCCCCGTTGACCATATTGCCTATATTGCCGTCTAACTTTATATAGTTCAGGTTGAACTCAGAGGCCTCCACTTCCAGAGGGTCCTCCTCGTCGGTATCTCTGTACAAAAGCATCTCACCCTGCCGGAACAGGGCGTTATCGTCGATCTCCATTTTCGCATCAAGGGCGACCAGGCTATCGTGAGCCGTAATAACAAGGGGGTTGATCTCCAAAAGCGTGCAGTCGGCCTTTACAAACAACCCATAGAGGTTACCCGCCAGCTCCTTAAAGCTCTCAGCCAGCGCTCCGGTGAACTCCAGCCCGCGTGCAAGCTCCTCTAAATGGCCGGACTCAATGCCGCTTAGGGGGTTTATCAGGACCCTTATGATCTTCTCTGGGCTCTTGGCCGCAACTTCTTCAATGTCCATGCCCCCTGACAGGCTGGCGATGATCATGATACTAGCCGAAGTGCGGTCTGGGATGATAGAGAAGTACAGCTCGCGGGCAATGTCCAGCCCCTCTTCCACTAAAAGCTTCCTGACGACCTTGCCCTCGGGGCCTGTCTGTGGAGTTACCAGAGGCCGCCCAAGTATGGCGGAGGCCATCTCGCGCACATCCGCCATGCAATGTGCGATCTTGACGCCGCCGCCCTTGCCGCGCCCGCCCGCATGGACCTGGGCCTTGACCACTACCGGGAACTTGCCAAGCATTTGGGCGGCTTCACATGCCTCGTCGGGGTTTAAGGCCACCGCACCCTCAGGGACAGGAATCTTGTAGTTCCTGAACAGCTCTTTGGCCTGATATTCATGTATCTTCATAAATATCCTTCTCTCCTATCAAATACAAGATCCACAATAACCTCAAAAACAACAGGCTGCGTGGTTCCTGTTGATAATTCCAGTGGTGTTTCTGTAGTGTAGAATAACATTTATGTCGAGCGAATAACCGGGTTTACCGGAAGGGTGGAGGTAACAAATGGCAACTGTATTCATGTTTCCCGGGCAGGGCTCGCAGAGCGTCGGCATGGGGGCCGGGCTCTTCGACAGGTTCCCGGAGTTGGTGGCCGAGGCCGATGATATTCTGGGCTACCGGGTAAAGGAACTCTGCCTCGAAGACTCTAATAATAAGCTAAGCAGCACTGACCACACACAGCCAGCGCTTTACGTGGTGGACGCGCTTAGTTTCCTGGCCCGTGTGGAGGACGACACGGCCACGCCAGACTATGTCATTGGCCATAGCCTTGGAGAATACGTGGCCCTTTATGCGTCCGGCGCATTTGATTTCGTCACCGGCTTGAGGCTGGTACAGAAGCGCGGCGCGCTGATGCAGAAGGCCACGGGCGGCGGAATGGCTGCCATTTTAGGCATGGACGGCACATCGGTGCGGGAGGCCCTTGCCGAGATTGGTGCGAGCAGTATTGATGTGGCCAACTACAACTCCCCACGCCAGACTGTGATATCAGGCCTCAAGGCCGATATCGAGAAGTTCGCCCCCATGTTGAAGGACAAGGGAGCCAGGCGCGTGGTGGTCCTCCCGGTTAGCGGCGCTTTCCACAGCCGCTACATGAAGCCCGCTGCCGAGGAGTTCGACGCTTTCTTAAATGATTTCAGTTTCAGAAATTTCAAGATAACCTGCATTGCCAATTACAGCGCCGAGCCTTATACAGAGGACACGATCCACTCAAACCTGGTTAAGCAAATTTACAACAGCGTGCTCTGGATCGAGACCATCAAAGGCCTTCGCAACATGGGTGCAGAGGAATTCATAGAGGTCGGCCCCGGCAATGTCCTGAGCGGCCTGGTGCGCCAGATCTAGTAGTCTGTCATCCAAGAGAGTCCAGGAACATAGATATTATTCTGCACATGTAGAGGGAGTTAAAGAATAAAAAAGCCAGCATCCATTTAAACGGAAGCTGGCTTTTTTTATTACTGAAACTTAGCCGCCGAGCATCCCATTTTTCAAACCTTTATCTGCCGGGACATCGCCAATCCATACACGCAAGAGAGCCTGGAAAAAGTCCTCGCCCTCAACGGTTCCCTTTAAAGCCCCGTTAAGGCTCAACTGGGTTCCAACACCAGGGATGTAATCAATTATTGCTTTGTCACCCTTATCCATACCAGTAAAGAGCTTCATAAAGCTCTTTATCCTGGGCTCCATGGCTGTATATTTTGCCGTATCCATGTTAGAACGAAAACCCTTATCCAGCGCTGCATGCAATTTTTCAGCGCTCATCTTATACAATCCATACAGATACACACGCTTGGCCCCGGGCATTGAGACCGCTTTGGCGGCATCGGTGGTCTTTGATTGAAGGTAGAGCGCGCCCACATAGACCTTTACAACGACGTACTTCTTCCTTATGCCCGCCCCGTTGAGCATGACCTTGTCTTTAGAGGCGCCAATCGTGGCCGTCTCTGGAACATTGACACCGGCCACTTCCATAGCATAAGTGGAGGTGGTCAGAGACATCACTATCATCATTGCAAGAGAAGCTATCAGAATTCTTGGAATATACATGGGAAATCTCCTTTTGGTTCATCATAACAGCTTTCTGGATTATAACGGGAGAACCACTATTTTGCAATACCATCTATCCACTCTGCTATAATTTCCTATGCGCAGGTATAGTGATTCCATAGGACTTATCAGCTCGGTGCCTTTTGAGTCCTCAATTATCGCAAGACAGGCACAGGGAAAGCAAAACCTTGCTCCAAAGATATGGTCAGGCAGGCTCGCTGGCCGCAAGGTGGTGCACATAACAAGCGGCGTTGGCATCACAAACGCCGCATGGGCAGCGACTGTTCTTGCGGAGCGGTTCCATATTACCACGGTGATCAACTTTGGCATAGCTGGCGCATATCCTGGAAGCGGCCTGGCTCCGGGGGATGTGGCCGCAGCAGAGGAGGAGGTCTATGCTGACACAGGCATTGCCCTTGCCGACGGCCTGCTCTCGATGGAAGAGGCTGGGATGGAACTCCTTGTAAGAGGGTCAAAGAAATTCTTTAACACCTTCCCTCTGGACAAAGGATTGCTAAAAAAAGCCCTCCCCCACGTAAGCGCCAGCGGAAGGTTTCTCACCGTGGCGCAGGCAACAGGCACACTGAAACGCTCAAAAGAACTTTCCCGCAAGTTTGATGCATTGGTGGAAAACATGGAAGGCGCAGCCGTTGCGCATATATGTGCCCGTTATGGTGTTAAAGCCCTTGAGATAAGAGGCATAAGCAACATGGTGGAAAAGCGTGACCCTTCAAAGTGGATAAAGAAACCCGCTGCCACAAACTGCCAGCAAGCACTGATCTCAGTAATCGAGCAACTCTAACCCGCATATAAGGGTTTCAACCAATTTGTTGACTTCTACGTATAGTCCGCAGATATTGCCTGAGACCTTCACCTGCAAATGTTGCTGAATTGAGCTGTCTATGGAGTAAGTATTACTGGAATAAATCAACATCAGAAATATGGAATGAGTATTATGTTTTTAAATCATTTTTGCATTTTGGACAGACTTTAAGAAAAAGAATATCTGCAACATAAAGTTCAAAATCCAACAGTAACGTCCATACTGCTAACAGCCAAAGTCCAGGGCGCGCACCACAATGTTTGCATTTTATCAGTGCTGCCTGGAAAAAAACAATAACAATCACGAGACCAAAGGCAAGAAAAGCTACACCAATTTTATGTGTCGCAAGAAAATAGATTGCAGATAGAAGAATTGGCATCCAACATAAGGTTAAAAGTTTATATGTCATGAGCTTACTCATTCAAATAGTCCCGATTCGCTAATTTCGCATCCAAATCCTCATTGGATTGAAGTATAACATGTATGCGCACTACAGGAAGAAAGCCGGAGCATGGATGCTTCAGAGAATTTCTGCAGAAATCTGTTACTCACGGATACTGATTGCTTTTGAGGAGTACAGGAAAAATCTGACCTGTGGACTTCTATGAGAAGTCTATATTCATAAAATCATAAATAGCCGTAGTGCTCACCGAAGACACAAACAAGCTGCGTGCGTGCCTGCCCGTACTGGGGTCGCGACGACTCGTAGGGGCAGACTTGTTTGCTTAAAATAGTGTCATTCCTTGAGCTTCACCCGTTTCGCTTTGACTGGGAATTTGTGCCGGTGGTGCCACAGGCACCTTCTTTTGCCTTTTTGCGCGCCCCTGCGTGAACGCAAGAGTAATATGGCTTCAGAATAAGGGTAGACTCGAAGAGCGGGTTTATCGTACCAGTATGTTTAATATGAATAATGAGCGCGCATCCGGCATTCAAATCTTAAGGAAAAGTGGAACTGCCCTTTCTTGGGTACTTCTTTGGGCAAACAAAGAAGTACCCCCTGGGGGGCAGGGGGTGGGAACCACCCCGCTTAAGATAATGTCTTTCTCATTACAAATAACAAGGCTGCCTGTAATGGGGCAGCCTTATTAATTAATCCTCTTGTTCTTTTAGCGCGTCCTTTAATATCTCCCGGAACAGCCCTGCAACCTCATCGGGAATGTCCGGGAAACTCACACCGAACCCCACGCCCGGCTGCACATGGATGATTTTTCCGGTAAAGGAAGTCGTGTCGCCTCCGATGGTAACTGCAAGGTTGACGATGGAGTCGATCACGAACGTGTGTGGCGAGAAGATATACATCCCGTCCTCGCTGATATCCAGGGCCTCGGCAAGATACGCGTTATTGATCTTGACCTGTGCGTGAGCTGGGACGCGTTTTTTACGCTTAGGACTGTATTCCATCTAAGAACCTCCTTCCAGCTAAGCCGGTGTCGACACCCATCTGTCTGGTTCAAAAACTAATGCATAACAGAAATGAACTTTCTGACGTTCTCCCGTATCTCTCCCTCTAAAATGCCGGAGGCCACGGCCACGGCCTGCGCCCCGGCCCTTACGACGCCGGGCAGCTCTCCTGCGGTTATGCCGCCTATTGCCACAACGGGTATTCTCACCCTGGAGCGCACGCGCTTTAACATATCGGTCCCCATTGGCGCGCCCGCGTCCTTGGTGCTGGTATTAAATACTGGGCCAAACCCGATGTAGTCCGCCCCGTCACGTTCGGCCTCAACAGCCTGGTCTATGGTATGGGTGGATATGCCTATGACCTTGCCCGCGCCCATCACCTTGCGGGCCTCCTGCATCGGCATGTCGTCCTGCCCCAGGTGGACCCCGTCAGCGCCCACTGCAACTGCAATGTCGGGGTGGTCGTTCATTATGAAAAAGGCTCCGGCCTTCCGCGTGAGCTTCCTCAGCTCGGTGGCAGTCTCGAAAAGGCAATACCTGTCGCTTTCCTTGTCCCTGTACTGTACCCACTTCACCCCGGCCTTCAGCACCTCCCTGGTCATCTCTACCCAGTCAAGGTCACACGAATTCCTGTCCGTGATGAAACAGATTCCCCCAAAATACATGGCAACTCCCCCTCATCGTCGTGCTTCGTTACCCATACGTCTTCAGCTACGATCTATCAAGGTTCATCTTCTCAAGCAGGCCGGTGTTGTAGTGGCCGCTCAGGAAGTCGTTGTCCTGAAGAACTCGTTTGTGGAAATCAACCGTCGTCTTTATACCCTCTACCTTGAACTCGTCAAGTGCGCGGCGCATGCGGGATAAAGCCTCCTTGCGGTCCCTGCCGTGCACGATGAGCTTTGCTATCAGCGAATCATACTGCATTGGCACGCTCCAGCCGGCGTAGGCGGCGGTGTCCACCCTGACACCAGGGCCCCCGGAGGGATAGAACATCTCTATCTTTCCCGGAGACGGGATGAAGGTCTCAGGGTCTTCCGCGTTTATGCGGCACTCTATTGAATGCCCGTTGAAGCGGACCTGTGATTGCCTGTAGCCCAGTGTCTCGCCTGCGGCAAGCCTTATCTGCTCCTTGATGAGGTCGAAATCCGTGACAGCCTCTGTCACCGGATGCTCCACCTGAATGCGGGTATTGATCTCCATGAAGAAGGGGTTCCAGTCAGGGTCCACGGCGAACTCCACAGTCCCCACGTTGGAATATCTGAAGGCCTTTGCCGCTTTTATGGCAAGGTCCCCGAAGCGCTTTCTCACCTTCGGGCTGGCCACGGCACAGGGGGACTCCTCTATGAGCTTCTGGTGTCGGCGCTGCACCGAGCAGTCTCGCTCTCCAAGGTGTATGACGTTCCCGAACTTGTCAGCCACGATCTGGACCTCTATATGCCTCAGTGGGGATATGTATTTCTCAAGATATAATTCCTTGTTCCCGAATGCCGTGAGGGCCTCGCGCTGGGCAAGGTGGAAGGCTGAGGACAACTCGTCGGGCTTGTTCACGATCTTCATGCCCTTGCCCCCTCCGCCCTGTGAGGCCTTCAGTATCACGGGGAACCCGATACCTTCGGCAACGGAAGTTGCCTCTTCCTCGCTGCTCACCGGCCCGCTGCTTCCGGGCACAACAGGAATGCCGCGCTTTCGCATAATTTCCTTTGCCTTGATCTTGTCCCCGCCGAGTTTTATGTTCTCGGCCGATGGCCCTATAAAGGATATGCCGGCGGCCTCGCAAGTCTCAGCAAAGTGGGCGTTTTCGGACAGGAACCCATAGCCCGGATGTATGGCCTCGGAGTCGGTAATTTCGGCAGCGGTCAACAGGGCGGGTATGCTCAGGTAACTAAGGGCCGCGTCCGCCGGGCCTATGCACACGGCCTCGTCAGCGAGCCGGACATGCATTGCGTTGCGGTCAATGTCAGAGTAAACGCTTACGGTGCGGATGTCGAGCTCATGGCACGCCCTTATCACCCGGACGGCGATCTCCCCGCGGTTTGCTATGAGTACTTTCTTGAACATAAGTTAAGGGAGTTCTCCAGGCCCCTCTAGAGGGGCTCCACAAGGAACAGGGGCTCGCCGTACTCCACAGGCTGGCCGTTTTCCACGAGTATCTTCACTATCTGACCGTCGGCCTCGCTCTCGATCTCGTTCATGAGCTTCATGGCCTCGACTATGCAGATCACCTGCCCCTTCTTCACCCTGTCGCCCACCTCCACAAAGGAGTCGGCGTCAGGCGTAGCAGAACGGTAGAATGTGCCCACCAGAGGCGCGGTTATGGTAACAAGGCGGTGCGAGTCCTCATCGCCCTCCACGCATGCGGTTTCGGCATCGCCGGCGGACTGCACAGGAGGCACGGGAGCGGCAGGCTGCCTTGTGAAGGCTCCAAGGTCGAAGGAGGACAGAAGCTTCTCCCTTTTAAGGCGCACCTTGGTGCCGTCCTTTTCAAACTGAAGCTCGGTGATGTCCGAGTCCTGCAGAAGCTCGATGAGCTTTTTTAGATCTTCATACTCCATCACTTCACCCTCTCTATGTATTCCCCGGTCCTGGTGTCTATCTTGAGAACATCGCCAATATTGATATGAAGCGGGACCTTCACCACAGCCCCGGTCTCCACCGTTGCGGGCTTGGAGCCACCCGAGGCCGTGTCGCCCTTGAACCCCGGGTCCGTCTCCGTGACCTCAAGTTCCACGAACATGGGAGGGTCTATGCTCACAGGCTTCCCCTTAAAGTAAAGGCCCTTGACAACGGTGTTGTCCTTGGTCCATTTCTTTGCCTCGGAGAACTGGTCTTCGCTCAGGGGGATCTGTTCGTATGTCTCGGTATCCATGAAGTAGTGCATGCCGTCCTGCTCATAGAGGTACTGCATGTCCTTTTCTTCGAGGTTTGCGGGCTCGAACTTCTCGCCCGAGCGGAATGTATCGTCAAGCACCGCCCCTGTGATCAGGTTCTTGAGCTTCGTCTTGACGAGGGCGCCGCCTCTTCCCATTTTTGCGTGCAGGAAATCCACTATCTCGCAGGGCGCGCCCTTGTACTGTATTTTTCTGCCTTTTTTAAAATCAGATGTTGAGATCAATACCCCACCTCCATGAACTATTACCTATTATCAGTATGATTAACCTAAAATTTCAAGTTCGACGGGCAGTTTCGTAAGGACCTGCTTACTATTATTTGTTACAAAAACCATATCTTCAATGCGCACGCCCCCGATACCGGGAAGGTAAATGCCTGGCTCTATTGTCAAAACCATACCCTGCCTTACACAGCCTTTGCCCTTTGGGGAGAGCCTCGGCCCCTCGTGCACGTCAAGCCCCACGCCGTGGCCCAGGCCGTGGCCGAAGTATTGGCCAAAGCCCGCATCACTTATAACGCGGCGCGCTGCGGAGTCAACGGCCTTCAGGCGCACGCCTGCGCGCAGGCTTTTCATGCCCCTTTTATTTGCTCTTTTCACAAGGGAGTAGATGCGTTTCTTCTTAGCTAGGTCCTTGCCCCCGGCAAGAAGGAACGTGCGAGTCATGTCAGAGCAGTAGCCCCCGGCCTCCGCGCCCCAATCGATGGTCACAAGGTCGCCCTTTTTCAGTTTCTTCTCCGAGGCCCCTGCATGAGGCTTTGAAGAGTTTGCTCCAGAGGCGACGATTATGGGAAAGGGGGTCTCCCCTGATCCAAGTTCCTTCATGCGGCGTTCAAGGCGCAGGGCTATGGAGCGTTCTGTACGCCCGGCCCTGATATGCGGCTTGATATGCACAAATGCGTCCTCAGCCCTTCTCACCGCTTCTTTGATTTCCAGAAGCTCTTCCTTGTCCTTTTGCATGCGCATGCGCTCGATGGCATCGTCCATGGTATGGGGGTGAAGCCTGGCGCTCTTCAGCTCGCTATAAAGAGCAAATGATATTGACGGCTCTATACCAAGTTTTTTCATCTTCCTGCCCCTGGTCAGAGCTTTTATTGCCTCTGTCATCCCCCTGGCCTCGATGAGCACTTCCATATCAGGGACCTCGCTCTCGGACTGTTCCCTGTAGCGGAAGTCGGTTACGAACAGGTCTCCCTCCGGGCGAATGAGCACATAGCCCGCAGAACCGGTAAACCCGGTGAGATAGCGTACGTTTTTGGATGTACTGACAAGCAGGGCGTTAAAATCCTTGAGCTTTCTCCTTAGGCGTAAAACCCTCCGGCGATGGTCCATGGATCGATTACTTATCCAGATGGAGTTTAGCGGCATGCAGGGCCAACAGGTAGCTGTCAGCTCCAAAACCGCTGATCTGCCCAAGGCAAGCACCCGCAGAATAGGAGTGGCGCCTGAAACCCTCGCGCTTGTGGATGTTTGAAAGGTGGACCTCAAC
>SDBV01002332.1_pt1 | contig 28373 bp, 22 predicted proteins | sample 2277081 | NCBI WGS metagenome assembly SDBV01 (sample SAMN10402039, study PRJNA504765) | marine sediment metagenome | isolation source: marine sediment core GS10_PC15, 223 cmbsf | place: Arctic Ocean: Southern Knipovich Ridge | collected 2010
CGTACATTAATTGGCTTTGGTGGGGTGGTACGGACAAGTCATTGTCTCCATGTACGATAAGGAAAGGCGGTGCGTCTTTAGTCACATACTTAATCGGATTGGCTTTAACTGCCAACGAACGAAACGGTTCCTCTTGGATCGGCCCGCCGACTAGTCTCGATTCAGGCGATTCCGCAGAGTCGTGTATCCAGCGGGCCCCTTCGAGATTGTGGGCGTCCATTTGCAGCAGATCGGTCGGCCCCCACAGATCGGCAACCGCCTGAACTCCGCTTGAGTATTCTGCGTTGGAGTCAGTGTCGAATTCGTCGACCTTTCCTGTTGTTCCCAGAAACGCGCTCAGATGTGCGCCCGCGGAACTTCCCACCACGCCGATATGTTCGGGATCAAGGCCATATTTGCCGGCATTTGCGCGAACCCATCTGATGGCCGCTTTGCAGTCCTGAACCTGTGCGGGGAATATGGCTTCATCACTGAGACGGTATTCGACGTCCACCAGCGCGTATCCCCTTTCAACCATACCGCGCGCCCTGCCGCCCCTTCCCTTGCTTCCACCCTTCCAGCCGCCGCCGTGAATCCAGACAATTACGGGCAGCAACTTATCCCGGCTGTTCGCGTTCAGATTTGTGTCCGCTGGGGTCTGGACCTTTTCGGAAATATAAAGGTCCAGCGGCAGGTCCCTGCCATTGACGGTGGCATAGATTATATTTCGTTCAATGCGCGTGTCCCCGTCGCGTTCGGTGCGCCTTTCCCTGGTTGCTTCAGTGCCTTCATTCCCGCCGCGTTCGGTACGCGTTCTCCCGCGAGAACGGCCTGTTCGATACGCCGTGTCCTCCGCGGCGGAAACAAAACCGTCCTTGTCGGTATCGACCAAATCGAATTTCCGCTTTGCCCGTTCGGGGAATTCGTCCAATGAGAGTTTGCCATCGCCATTCTTGTCGTTGGTCCTAACGAAGTCTTCAGTCTGCTTCCGTATAGCATCCGGTATCTGCGCAAATGCCCAAAAGGCGGGCGTAGCGACTATTGCGACGAGTACAAAAAGGCTGATCCATCTTCTGTTCATTTTCTTAGTCTCCTAATTGCTACTAATGTTCCCGTTGTTCTACGCAGGTCTCCAAAAGGGCTCGCCGGATGAAACAAACTCGACTGGCACGTCTGTAATGAAGGTCCGCAGCCATTTTGCGCAGTTATCCATCCCGGCTTCCTCCCCTTTTTCGTGAGCTATGAGGATCATGGCCTTTTTCTGGCCTGAAAGCACAGTGTCCCGCATCCATTCTATCGAGTCGACCTCTCTCGCCTCGCTTACGATGAGCACATCCGCGTGCGGGGCCGCGGCCACATTGCCCTCGAGTCCGTGCGAACCGCGGCGCACCTTGCGTACCTTCAATTTCGGATCGCCAATGACGCGTATGCTGTCGCTTTTCAGCCGGCCCTTGACTTCCTGTACCAGCGCCTCCAGTGTGGTTGTTTTCGGCAGAACGAATAACCGCGAGTCCTCATCGTCCACGTAATCTTCCCACCCCAATTCTTTGATCCACCCTTCGAAGATGCCGTCCGGCCGGCGCGCGTGCCAGTGGTCGTGAAAGCGCCAAATTACCAGATCGTTGTTCTTGATGAAATCCATCTTGTGAAGATACAAGGGATCGTCCGTCAGGCCCTTGTTCTCATCCAAATGGTTCCAAAAGGTGGGTTCGTGGGTGATGATCAAGTTCAAGCTGGCCGCGGCCGAGCGCTGGAGAACGTCCAAGGTCGACATGAACGTTGTCGCAATTCCCCTGCACGTGGTGTCGGGATTTCCGGCCTTGAAAGTGTCGACCGTTTCCCGGCCTTTGCCTTGGATGCGATGTTGCCATGGTACGCCCAGATTCTTCTGAATCCTCCCGATCACCTGCCGGGCGGTGAGTGGGCCGGTTTGCGCGCTGAACGCCGCCGGGCTAAGGAGGGCGCTTCCCGCGAGCACGGTGAATTGTTTTCTGGATAATCCTCTATTTCTCATGACCACCTCCTCGTGTTTCCGGAACCCAGAATGGTTCACCCGCTGGAATCCATTTAATAGGCACCTCAGAAATGAAGGTTTTCAGCCACGCCGCCACCTCCCCGCTGCCGGGCTCTTCAGAGACCTCATGACCGAGAATGATCATTCCTTTTTTCTGGTCCCATGCCACAATATCCTGGAAGTACGGACTGGCCTCCCATTCAACCGGTTCCCCGATCACGACAGCGTCAACGCCCGGCTCCTTCAGGATCTTCTGCAATTGCGGAACACGAAACATGCCGTGGGACAAGGCAACTTTGCTCACTTTGATTTTGGCGTCCCCGATGACCCGGATGCCGCGAATATTCAGCCGCTTCCGAATACTCTTGACCCTATCTTCGAGCGTGGTGCCGGGCAGAACAAAGAATACATCCTCCGAGTGGTAAGGTTCTTCGCCCGCTTTTCCGTCCGGTTCATGGTATTTGTCCCACCCAAGGGCCATCGCAAGCCCGCGCAGTTGACCGTCCACTTTCCGTGCCTGCCAGTTATCATAGAAACGCCAGATCGCGAGATTGTTTTTTGCAATGAAGTCTCGCTTGAAACGGCAGGCCGGATCCGTATCGAGCGCGTCGCTCGGCGGGCCTTTGCGATAGAATGCGCGTTCACGCGTAATAATCAGGTTCTTCTTGTCCGCGACAGCGCGCCGAAGCACGTCCAGCGTTGGCGTGAATGTAGTCGCAATGCCCGTAACCGGTGTGCCGGGACTGCCCGCATAAAACACGTCCACTCTTGAAGTCTTCCACGGCACACCGAGATTTTCTTGAATGCGGTCTACTATTTGTTGCGCCGTGATTTCCATGGCCATTAGAGATGTCCTCCATCCGTTCAAGATTGGCTATAAGGCGGAACTCACTCTACCCGCCTCAGCGCGGAGCTTTGACTTTCTGCTCTACCGAAGCGGGCGGTTCAGGCTGGGGTGTTGCGGTGCGTTCCATGTCGGCTTTCCACTGCTCCAGGGCGGACATCATCGAACGTACTCGTTCCGGGTACTTGGAGGATAGGTCGTTCTGCTCGCCCAAATCCTTCTTGAGATTGAAAAGCCCCTTTTCTTCGCCCGCCATGAGCTTCCAGGGCCCTTCGCGCATCGCCTCACCTCGCCAGAACAGCCGCCGGTCTTTCGGCGCATCGCCACGCAAGAGCGCGTCCGCCATGCTTATGCCGTCCAGCGGACGTTCTTCCGAAGCCGCCACCTTGGCGAAGTCCAGCATCGTGGGCATCACGTCCAGACTGATAAAGAGGCCGTCATTGACTGTACCCGGCTTGATTTTTCCTGGCCAACACGCGATAGCGGGTACCCGGTGTCCGCCTTCCCAGAGTGTAGACTTTTGGCCCCGCAAAGGCCCCTCGTTCACATGCGGCGAGCCTTTCGCCTGGCCATTGTCGGAAAAAAACAACACCAGCGTATTATCCGCCAAGCCAAGATCATCGAGCCGCTTACGGATGGCGTCGATACCATTGTCCATTTCGACCATCATCTGGGTGTAGATTTCTTCCAGGCTCAGCTCTTCGGCATCGGCCGGTTCACCTTTTTGAGGGCCGCGAGTGATCTTACTGCCGGGACCCTGGAAGGGGTTATGGACCGCTTCATGTGCGACATATAGGCAGAAGGGCCCGTCCTTGTGCGCGTCGATAAAGTTCAGGGCATGCTGCGTAATGAGACGCGTCGAATAGCCTTCTTCCTCGACCTTTTCTTCGCCGTCCCACCAATCATGGGTGGTGGTGTTGTCGTAATGGGAGAGATAATCGACGTTGCCGCTGACGAAGCCATGGAACTCGTCGAAGCCGTGGCGTACCGGGTTGTACTTAGGAAAGTAACCAAGGTGCCACTTGCCCATCAGCGCCGTCGCGTAGCCCGCGTCCCGAAGCGATTCTGCGAAAGTTACCTCAACGTCTTGCAGACCTGTGAAGTGCGCGGGATTGTCGTGCGCGGCATAGACCACGCCAGGAATGCCCGCCCGCTCCTGATAGCGTCCCGTGACCAGTCCCGCGCGCGTAGGACTGCACACCGCTCCACTCGAATGAAAATCGGTGAACTTCATGCCCTCCCGCGCCATACGCTCAAGTGCGGGCGTCTTGATCCAGCCGTCATACGCGCTGGCAGTGCTATACCCCATGTCGTCAGCCATGATGATGACGAAATTCGGCTTGGCACGGTTTTCAGCAAGGGCCGCATTGCAACCCAGCAAGTGGACGGCCATCCATACACAAGCGAATGTTAAACTGTATTCTTTCACTTTATTCTCCTTTTTAGAGCGCGACATTCCTGCCTGGCCGTCGCACCGCATGTGCGAGTATTCGCTGTGACTATTTGTTCTTCTTTTTGGGTTCGGGCGGTTTTTGAGGCGGGGGAAAACCCTTCGCGCGAATTCTCTTGCCGACCTCGCGTAAGGTCGCCGCATCGCCTTTGTGGATGCTTCCGTCGGAAAGCGGCCCCGTGTTCAGCAGCAGATTAGCCTTGTTGTATGCGGCGTTGGCAAGCTTGGTCATTACACCGTCCGCTGTCACGTGTTTTCCCTGGTCGCGTTCGTCATATCCCCACACCCGCGGCTGGAGTGTGTCGCATATTTCCAGCGGCCTTCCCTGCGTCTGTTCGACCACACCGTGCCGTTCCGGTGCAAAAAAGTCCTCCGTGAATATCATTCCCTGCTTGTAAGAGACGAGCACTTGCGGCTGAAGCGAGTGGATGTAGTCGTATAGTTCCTGGCACTTGAACTTGCTGACGTCACCGGAGCGAGGCACTGCGATTCCGTCAAGCCATATCCCCGCGATAGGTCCGTAGTTGGTGAGCAACTCTGTGATTTGCGCCCTCATGAAGTCAAGATAAATATCCAAGTCTTGCTCGTCGCCGTACTTATAATACGTTTCGGTGTGCGGATATTTTGGCCTGGCGTTGCCGCCCCAGTCGCCGTTATTCGGCGCGTGCGGATGACGCCAGTCGCGTCCGTGCGAGTAGTAAAGAAAGAACCCAAGTCCTTTCTTGTTGCATTGTTCTGCCAACTCGCCGACCAGATCGCGACCGGCGGGTGTGTTCATGCTGTTGAATTCGGTCTGCTTGGTGTCGAACAGACAGAAGCTGTCGTGATGGCGCGTAGTGATGTTGATATACTTCATTTCAGCCTCAAGCGCAAGATCCGTGATGAAATCCGCGTCAAAGTTTTCAGCTTTGAAGTCATTCTTAAGTTTCTCATACTCAAGCACAGGTATAAGTTCACGAAGCTGCACCCACTCGCCATGTTTCAACAGGGAATACAGTCCGAAGTGCAGAAAAAGCCCGAACTTGGCATCGCGAAACCACTCTATCGCAGATTCACGAGGATTTTTCTCATACACAGCCGCATAATCTTTCAGATACGAAGGCACTTTGCCGTGTTTGGGTTGGCGGGACGCCCCTGAACAAGAACCCAAGGTCGCTGCACCTGCGCATAAACCAACACTTTTCATGAAATCCCTACGGTATAAATTCCTATTAATCATCTGCTTTTCTCCTCACATATGCGCACGCATGAACTGACAGTTAAGTGGCCATTGTATGCTCGATACCTGCCAGTGTCAATTCTCCTCTTGATGCACTTGGCCTGATAGCGCGATTGGCATATAATGAGCGCAGCAAAACCATTGAAGGAGGGGACAAAATGAGACGACGTAATTTCTTACTCAGTACCGTAGCGTTGACGGCGATGCCTTTGGGGAAGGGATCGGCGCTGGAGACCTCTTCAACGGCGATGAAAGGGGAACGCGCCAGCTTGAAGATCAGCGACGTACAGATTTGGCGCGTTAAGGGGCATCGTGAAAGCGCCAAAGGGCCGCGCCAGCATCAGGTCAAGCCTCTATACATATATCCGGAACACAAGCCCGCGCCTTACCGCGAACCGGCTTCGAGGGAGACGGCGACGGTCGGAAAAAGCGCCTTGTACATCAAGATTCTCACTGACAAAGGCGTGGAGGGACTCTATGGCCCAATCGACACGGAAGCGGCCATCGTGGTGGACAGGCAACTGCGCAGGTTCCTCATTGGCAAGGACGGCCTGGCCGTCGGAACGCTGTGGGACAAAATGTATAGGCTGAACCGCCACTCGCGGGCGAGCCATTTCATGATGGGTATCAGCGCTGTCGATAATGCATTGTGGGACCTGCGCGGACGCTTTTTCGGCGCGCCGGTATATCAGTTGCTGGGTGGGCCCACGCGAGATAAGGTCGAAGCTTACGGCAGTTGCCTTGGCTACTCTGTGGAACCGGGACCCGCGAAGGCAAGATGCGCTGAGTTCAAAAAACAGGGATTCCGTCATCAGAAATGGTTTCTTGCATATGGTCCAAGCGACGGCACGGAGGGTTTGCGAAAAAACGTCGAGCTGGTGAAAAACCTGCGCGAGGCCGGAGGCGACGACCTCGAACTTATGTTCGACGCCTTCATGGGTTGGGATCTGCATTACGCGCTCGCGTGGGCCAAGCAAGTGGAAAAGTACCGGCCGCGCTGGATCGAGGAGGCTTTCGCGCCAGACCGAATCGAGAGTTTTGCTCAACTGCGAGCAAAAACCACCATTCCAGTGGCCACGGGAGAACACTTCTATACGCGATGGGAAGTCAAGAAGTTCCTTGAGGCGCAGGCCATATCCGTAATCCAGGCAGACCCGGAATGGTGCGGAGGCGTGAGCGAACTCGTCAGAATATGCACTCTGGCCTCCGTACACGATGCCCACGTGATCCCGCATGGGCACGCGCTTCACGCCTCACTGCACGTCGTAGCGAGCCAATCGCCAATCACCTGCCCGCTGGTCGAATACCTACTCAACAAAATGAGTCATTTCCACCACTTCGAGAAGAACCCGCTCAGTCCGGTAAACGGCATGATCGACTTGCCCCAGGCCCCCGGCTTCGGAATCGAGCTGGACGATGCAAAGATTGAAAACAAGGAACAGCTTCACTGGACATGATTTGTGTTAGAATTTTTGCGGAAAAGACAAACAGTAAAAGGTAGGCGTGTGCGAAATCCACTGTCCGCCTCTGGAGGTTTTGATGTATTTGGAAGCAAAGATATAGCGACTAGGAGGCAACAATGAGCAATTCACTTTCGAGACGGCGTTTTTTACAGACAACGGCTGCGGCTGGTGCGGCATTCTCGCTTATTCCCGGCAGGGTCATGGGGGCTAACGAGAAGGTTAACGTGGCATGCATAGGCATAGGAGGAAGAGGCGGCGGAGTTGCAAAGACGCTTAACAGCAAGGAGGATCTCTCCAACATTGTTGCCCTTTGCGATGTGGACTTGGGAAGCGGGCGCACACAAGAAGTCGCAAACATGTTCCCCGATGTCCCCAAGTTCAAAGATTTCAGGGTAATGTTCGACAAAATGGGAAAAGACATCGATGCGGTAAGCATCGGCGTCCCCGATCACTCACATTTCCCTATCGCGATGACCGCCATGTCGCTCGGCAAGAGTCTTTACGTCGAAAAACCTCTTGCGCACACATTCCAGGAAGTGGAACTGATGATGGCCGCCGAGAAAAAATACAAGGTTGCCGCGCAGATGGGTAACCAAGGGCATTCTGGAAACAATTACTTCCAGTTTAAGGAATGGGTCAAAGCGGGTATTATCAAGGACGTCACCAGAGTGGACGCCTACATGAACAAAAGCCGACGCTGGCACGGATGGGAAATTGACGGATTTCTGAAGGGCGCAAAGCTGCCAGATACCCTCGATTGGGACCTATGGCTGACAACCGCCCAATATCATGACTACGACCCCAAGCTCGCCCCGGGAAACTGGAGAAGCTGGTACGATTTCGGAAACGGCGCATTCGGCGACTGGGGCCCACACACTCTGGACACCGTCCACCGATTCCTTGAACTAGGCCTGCCGACCGAGACAAATGCCGTTTACCTGGAAGGACAAAACAAATGGATCTTCCCGCAGGCATCGACCATCTCCTTTAAGTTTCCAAAGCGGAAAAAAATGCCGCCCATGGAAATCGTTTGGCATGACGGACAGCAGAACTTTCCGCCAAGACCGAAAGAACTCGAAGACGGCCGCAAAATCGAAGCTTGCGGAAAGATCATATATAGCGACGACCTGGTCTTCAAAGGCGGAACGCACAGCGACACGCTACGGATCATCCCTGAAAGCAAGATGAAGGATCTGGCCGGCAAGCTTCCCGTAATCGAAGGGAAATACTCGGACCACTACGAGAACTTCCTGCTTTCATGCAAAGGCGAGGAAAAGACACGCTCGTCCTTCAACATTTCAGGACCGCTCACACAGGTCTTCCTATTGGGCGTTATCGCGCAGCGCTTGAACACCAAACTCATCTTCGACCGCAAAACCAAACAGATAACCAACAACAAGATCGCCAACCAGTTGCTGGTCGGACCTCCCCCAAGAAAAGGCTGGGAGCAGTACTACAAATTATAAGGCAGGCAAGGAACGCCTTATTGCTTGCGGGTATTGACTCGGCAAAGGGATGCGGCGTGTTTTGCTGTCTGTATGGCCTGCTCCACGTTGTCTGCGGCTGTCAAGACATATCCGATGCGGTCGCGTGTGACGCAGTCGACAATAGCCTCGGCGCGATCACCCACTTTTATGCTCATTACCAGATCATATACCCCTGGCAATGCGGAGGCCTTCTCGATGCCTTCGATAGCTGTCACAACCCCAGGTTCAGCGTCCACCCAGTACAAGGCAGTGCCCTTCTCAAACCTGACCTTTTCTGTTGGAGTCTGTCCCAGAGCTATGCGCAAACCATCCGCGACAAAATCCATGCCGTAGCATAAGGGGATAAGGTCTGATGGAATTCGGCCACCGCCTGGCCTACCGGCCATTTCAACGATTCGCGGCCCGGCCTCCGTAAGAATGATTTCGACGTGTGTCGTCCCGTTTGAAAAACCGACGGCTTCAAGCGCGGCAGACGTAGCGTTTACCAGCGCGTCGCAGATTTCTGCCGGTAGAAGCGGAGGCATGAATATGCCCAGATCGAAACGGTTAGGTGGCTGTGAACGCTCCTTGGCCGTGATGCCGCCTAGAATGTAGTGGCCATTGTAAACCAGGCCATCCACACCAAATTCTTCGCCTTCCATGAATTCTTCGATAAGGACCGTATCGGATCGAGCAAATTCCAAGGCAGAGGCAAACGCTAACGGAAGCTCTCCCAAGTCACTCACCATGCTCACGCCTTTGCTGGCGTTTGCGTCGGCGGGTTTCACAATAACCGGGAAGCCTATCAGTTCAACGGCCGCTTCAGCCTGCTCAAGGTTTTGCGCTCCTTGAAATCCGGGATTGGCTACGCCTTTGCCCTCAAGCGCCTCCCTCATTGCCAGTTTATTGCGCATGCACTTGGCAACGTGCTCGGGAACACCCGGCAAACCAAGGGCGGCGGTCGCTTGCGCGGTACTTTCGACGGCAAGTTCGGCAGCCACGTACAGACCGTTTACGTCGTGCGCTTTCGCCACACGAATAAGTTCCTTGGGATCGAGTATGTTGGCCACTTCAGAGACATCGGCGAATTCAAGTCCGGGGGCATCAGGCGAGCCGTCAACCGCAACCGTCCAAATGCCAAGTTCGCGAGCGCGCTTGATCATGCCTACCTGGTTGGCCCCGGCCCCGACTATCAAGATTCGCTGCATTCCGGCCTATCCTTGCTCGAGTCCGGGTAGTATCGACATGAAAGTCTTGCCGAAAATCCAGTCGAGGTCTTCATCGGAAAACCCGTGTTTCTTGAGGATGCTTTTTACCGTGGGATAAGTCTTGCCAAGAGGCTTTTCAGGATGATCCGAACCGTATATCACACGTTTTGCCCCAACCTGTTTGAGTACGAAAACGAACTGATCTTCAAATGGAGTCCCTGAAAAGTATTCCAAAGAAACCGATACGTCCAGATATACATTGTCATTTGCCACAGCCACGGCAAGCGCTTCCAGAAAAAAGAAACCGCCAGCATGACACATTATAATCTTGGCCTCTGGTACCCGCTTGCTGAGGGTGTCAATGTTCAAAGGCAACTGATCGCGTAGAGGCGTGGGTTTCCAAAGCATGCAATCTATCGCCACTGGCAGGCCAAGCTCGGCGGCCTTCTCAACAACCGGGACAATTCGCTCGTCCTCCGCCGAGAATCCCTGCACGCGTGGGTGAAGCTTGAGACCTTTCAGATTGTACTGCTCAACATCGCGCTCTAAAGCCTCCGGGGCATTGGCGTCCTCCAGCGGATGTACAGATGCGAAGCCTATAAGTTGGTCGGGGTATTTCTCGCAACATTCTGCGATGAAGCTGTTTTGCACGCGGCTGACGGTAGGGCTGTCGCCAGCGATTGGGAAGATTGCGGCCTTGTCAACCTCACTTTCAGCCAGGTTTTCCATAAGAAAGTCCAGCGAAGCGTCATGCTTTTTGCCATATCCGTCCTTTTGGGGATGGACATGTGTGTGTGCGTCAATAATCATATTTTCGTCCGATCATGTCTGTATCGGGACTTATCAAAGCACATTTGCACACTGCTTGGCAATTTACACACAGCAGCGCCGGCTCCCGGTGTGGAAGCCGACGCTGAAAAATGTGATTCGTAAAAGCGACTATGAAGCAACCCGCTTGATGCGAGGTGCTTTGGTGACTTTTCCGGCCTTGATATAGCGCACGCAAACACGCACGCGTTTTACCGTGCCGTTTTCGTCAATGATGCGAATGCGCTGGAGATTTGGTTTCCAGCGGCGCTTGGATATACCCGTAACCTTTTGACCGATACCGCCTTCGCGTTTGGGTTTACCGCGTCTGACCACGGTTTTTCCGAAACGGGGCTTTTTCCCACTATAGTAACATACATTAGCCATGATGACTCCTAACTTGGCTGTGCTTTATGCTCATGGTATACTTCTTGACAAAGAGCCGGAATTTTAACACATGGAAACGGCCATTTCAACTTTTGTCGCGTTTTCGTGCAGGCATTTGAGATACCCCCGCATGAGCGCGAAAGACTTAGCAAAAAAGGGACTGATGCAAGCGAAGCGAGTCTTCGAGCGAAGACGTGTCTGTCCCTTTTCTTGCGGCCCCTGGCAAAAGAGCCACGGGTTTAACGAATGCTTACTTTTGGTTTACCCTGTTAAATGTCACAACTCGATTCTACCAATAAGCTTAAATCTCAAGGTGGTGCGTGTTTACGTATCATCTTCGTGCTGTTGTTGGCGGCCATGTGTCTTTCGCAGTGCGCGCATAGGCGACAAAACAAGGAAAAGACCGCTGACAGAACCGGAAAGCCTTTACTCAAAGACATACTGGCGGACCTGCGAGCGAACGACTCGAAGATCGCCAGTTTCAGTGCGCGGGGTGTTGTTACCGTCACTTCTCCGGAGTTGACTGGGATAGAACGTTTTAGGCAGAGCCGGATATCTTTTCGCAAGCCTTCGGAACTCAGCGTAGTAGGTCGAAAACGTATCGGCCCAGTCGCGTTCAGGCTGATCTGGGTAGGAAATAATTATTTGATCGAATTCCCCACCAAAAAGGAGTACTATTCCAACCTCGAAGACGAGGGATTTCCTCCCCTTCATTTTTCAATTCCCGAGACGGACCTTGGACGCGAAATGTTTATCAGCGATTCATGGTCGAAACTAAGAACGAGAGACTTGCGCATAGTGGACTCGCAAGACGGCACTGCCGTGCTGGAAATTAGAGATAAAGGGCGCCAGACCAGACGGGTCACCGTCAGTGGCAGTCCATGGCGGGTGAGCCGTGTCGAAACCTATGATAATGGCGGCGTGGCTTTTTCACTTTTGGAACTAAAGGACTATCGCGACCATGATGGGATATTATTCCCCTCGACAATAGACGCGTTTTTTGAACAGGAAAAAACGCGCTTGACTTTTGCGTTGTCCAAAATAACGATGAATCCTAAGTTGGACGATGCGGATTTCGATATACATGCCCAGGCAAAGGCCCTGGCACAAACCGTGTCAAGCGCCGATTGATAATTCTATTTCTACAAACTCTATTAGGTTAAACATATGGAACGTATAAATATTAGTGACCTCGACGCATCGGAAATCTCTCTTAAACTGAACATAAAGCCTTTTCAGGGAAGACAGATATTCCAATGGATGCACAAGAAGCAGGTTTTCTCTTTCGAGGAAATGACCAATCTTCCCAAGGGACTCAGGCAGAAACTTACCGAAACCGGCAAAGCATCCCAATTGGAGTTGGTCAATCTGGTAGTGTCCCCGGCAACCGGCACTAAGAAGGCCCTGTTTCGCATGTCTGACGGTGAAACTGTCGAGGCCGTGCTTTTGCGCGCCAACGAAAGACGAACTTTGTGCCTGTCAACTCAGGTTGGGTGCGCCGTCAGTTGCTCGTTTTGCGCCACAGGCCAGTCCGGTTTTGTGCGGAATCTTAGCCCTGGAGAAATTGTCGAACAGGCTCTGCATATTCTGGCGGGAGAGGTTATGGAAGCCCGCACGCCAAATATTGTTTATATGGGCATGGGTGAACCTTTTCACAACTACGACGCGACTGTTAAGAGTATCCGGCTTTTGATGGACAAAGAAGGGCTCGGCATCGGCGCTCGAAAGATTACCGTGTCCACAGTTGGGGATCTGAAGGGTATCAGACGCTTCGCTAAAGAAGACTGGCAGGTACGATTGAGCATTTCGCTTCATGCGGCCAACGACGAACTCAGGTCCAAGCTTGTGCCTATGAACAAGACCCATCCGCTCAAAAGACTTATGGCGGCGGTACGCGACTACGCAGGCCGGACCGGCAGGCAGGTCACCTTCGAATGGGTGCTGATTCGAGATGTCAACGACTCCGAAAGCGATGCAGCGCAACTCATTAAACTTATCCACGGAATCCAGGGCGGAGTGAACGTCATTCCCTACAACCCAATCGACGAAACATACTACCAAGCGCCGCGAAGAAGAAAAGGCGGAGAGTTTGTCCAACTACTCGAAGATGCAGGCATCTCCGCCACACTCCGAAAAGAACGCGGCCAGGACATAGACGCCGCATGCGGACAGTTGCGCAGCCGGCACATCAAACCGAAATAACGGGTTCACCGGTTTTAGCGTACGTTCCTAAGACATTTTTTGACAGGATTGACAAGATTAACAAGATTTAATTCATTATCTTGTTAATCATGACCTCGACAGATCTCACCGACACAAGTCCGCCCACCCTGTCATTTCGACCGAACAGACGATTTTAGCCAGCAACTAACAGGCCCTTGATGCCTAAGAATTCGTTCCTATTTGCGCAGAACGTTCTTGTGGACATAGGCTCAGGCATTTATTACAAAGGCACTGTTCCAATCTAAAATAAACTCAAGTTCTTGGTTCGGCCTTAAGCAATTCCAACGCAACAAACAACGTAAACTGCCCAACCAAAGTCATTGAAAACATTACAAGACAACTCATGATTAACATGATAATATCCTCTCTGAGAAAATCTTGTTAATCTTGTTAATCCTGTCAAAAAAAGTTTTCTTCTTGCGTTTTGGCTAAGGATTGGGTGCGGGAAGCACCCTAATTCAAATCTGGTCCAAGGCTTTTGAAAGGGCCAGCATAAAGTCTCGGTTGTCGGCGGACAAGTATCGCGTTGTGCCCCCCATTCTTGCGAAGGTTTTCATGTATCGCAGATAATAGTCCGGATTGTCCTTTGGCGGTTCGCCCTGTTGCCAGTCCCAATGCGATTCCGCCAAGTCCACTACTACTATCAAATGGTCGTCGATGTGCTTTCCGTCCTGTATCGCAATGTTTTGCGACATGGACAGCGATTTCTCGAATATCATCGGCGACATGACAGCCGAGCCGATTGACAAGTAGATGCCGCCGTCCAGGTTTTGAATGCCATGTGCGAAGCTTAGGAAATCCCGTTGTGCCGCACGGCCGATAGCGGCGCAGTTGTTGGCCGGATGTGTGTAAATGATGTCATGGCCGATCATAGGATGGCCTGTAAACGGGACGTTGAGCCTATACGCAGCCGCCTGAACGCCGTAGTGCTTATGAGGATGCGGAACATCCAATCGGCCAGGTTTGAGTTCGAGTTCCTTGATCGAGCACAGCAGGTCCGCCGCCGCCGCTGCACGGCCCGGATTGGTGGACACGAGACCGGCGATTTCCTCCGACAGAGATTCAGCGGACGGGATATCTAATCCCTCGTTTTCGACTAATGCCCCAATTGATTCGCCGTAGCCGAGACCTTCGTATGCGCCGACAACTATTGCCAGGTTGATGTAGAGACCCGTCTCCTGCCAGATGCCGAATTCACCCTTATCCACGTTTGCGCGCACGTCCTCGCTACTCTCTCCCTGAAACGCGAATTCCCAGTCGTGAATTATCCCCGCGCCGTTCGTGGCGAGATGCGTTATCCATCCGTCCTCGATAAGTTTGATCAGGATTGGACCCAAACCGTTCTTGATGGAATGAGCGCCGAATGCCAGCATCCGCGACTTTCCGTTTTCCCTCGCCCGAACTATCCGCGCAACAGCATCATCCACAACAGCCTGCTCGCTATCCGAGAAAACCCGCGCTTCAGCCTCCGGCGAAACAAGGTCGCGTTTGATCACAACCTTGTTCTTACGTTCACTCAAAGATTTGAAGCGAATTCTATTCCGGTCAAGACCCTCAAAAGCCATTGTAATCTCCTCGGTGCTTCATAGACCTGCTGAATACGTAGATTCTACCTTGACGCCCTTACCTTCCAAAGCTTTCCGCGCTTTTGAGAGCCGGTTCAGTCGCATCTCGATGTCTTCGTTTTTCTCGCCTTTGAGTTGCAGGAAAGTTCCTGTGCCTTCAACCGCTTTGCAATCCTGAACCAACGCGTCCTTCACCCGCTCAAATTCGATGACGGGTGCGTCCGGATTGGGTTCATGCGTGGTGAAACGGCGGATTTCTACGTCGGTGACGTCGCTCACCATCAGCGCCGGGCCCGATTCGGCGTTGACAATTACGTTCTCAAACAGCCAGCGCCGTCCTTGGAATCCCAAGCCCGGATTTCCCCATGATTGTCGTTTCCCTTCGCTATTCTTAATCCTACATTTCCCACTCACAGAAAGCTTTGGCTGACGGTAATTGCTGACTACAGCCCCCAAATGATAACTGAGCGTCGTATGTCGATCAAAGAACTCAGGAGGATCAGTCTACATGATATGCGTCGTTCTTCCGAAATTCTTTGTCCAGGGCGGACTTATACTCCTCATATTGCATGCTGATGTATTCCTGTAGACTCTGGTTGTCAGAGCTTGCCGCAATATCGAGCGCCTGTTCCGCGGTGGAGACGGCAAGTTCCAGGTTCCCCGCCGCCGCGTAAGCGGACACTAGCCAGTGCAGAACGCCGGCATCTTTATGATCGGAAACTTCCACGGCACGTTCCGCGTAGTCCAGCGCTTTATCGATATCGCCGGTTCCCATGAATTTCTGGCTGATGGCGACGAGCAACAAAGCGTACTGCTGTTTAGATTCGTCGTTGTCCGGTTGCAGTTGAATGGCCCGGCGCGCCATGTCTTCAGCTTCATTGAATTTCCCCGCCCAAGCAAACACCTGCGCCATCGTGCGAAGCGCATGTGCGTGTTTCGTGGTGTCGATACCCTGCTCAACCTGGCGTTTTATGCTCAAGGCCGCGCTGTCGTCCCATGCGGCGTCAATTTTCAATATGCTCTGCGAGGCCAACTCGTCCAGGATTGCCATAGCCAACATTCGGTTGCCCTCTATGGTTGGATGTACGTGGTCGAGAAACAGCTCATTGTCCGTGATGCCGTGTTCGCTTTGTTCTTCTGCAAGCCTGGCAAAATCTACCAAGGGCGTATCGTGTTTGGCTGCGGCCCGCTCTACTATTTCGACAAGCCGGGTAGGGGCACGCAACGGGCAAATGTCTTCGTCGCGCGCCTTTATCAGGGCGGCCCTCGCCTCATCAAAACGCCCCAAATCGTATAGTGCGAGGCCGCGAAGGTAATGCAACTGAGCAAAACGACCATCAATCGCTGCTGCTTTATCAAAGAATACCAAAGCTTCTTGAGGGGTTTCGGCTGAAACACCACCCGCGAGAAGCTTTTTCAAGCGCACAATATCTTCGTCACTCAGGCCTGGATCGTGTTCGCTCTTAAAAGGTGAACAATCCTTAATATTGGAGGCCTGTGTAATGAACACAATTTCAGCATCAACTAGCCGCGCAATGCTAACCATACGCGAAAGGTTGTTTTCAAAATGTTCGAGAATCTGACCTCCCAGGACATCGTCTCTGTTATATGCTTCCGGACCGACCGAATTGTCGAGCATCGTAATGACTTCCGCGGAAAGATAGGCCCGATCATCTTTGTTTCCCTCTGCACGCTCTCCTGTTTTATCTACAGCGCGTTTGACGACAGAAAAAAGTCTAGTGTGGCCAAGGAGCTTTCCCAAACGTTGATGCGTGGGCGACAAGGTCCTTATTTCTGAGTAGGTGCGATGTTCCAGAAACTCATTGTGACCGGTATAGACAATGAACAGGTCCGGCTCATATTGGATCAGTTCTTCCATGAGTTTCGCAACCCGATAGCTAGCGTAGCTAAGCCCGCCGGCGTTTATAACTTCATAATCCCGGCCAGGCGCGGCAACTGGCAACATCGCCCTGAGCCATCCACAAAAAGACGTCGCGTCACCATAAGGACGGCCTGCCGTAGTCGAGCCACCCATGCAAAAAATCCTGTACGTCCCATCAGGCTTAGGCTCAGAAAAACTCTGCTTACCAAAAAAATCCAACTTGTTTCTGGCAGTGACTTTTCGCACCACCCCATCCTGCCCAACCTCATCCACAAAAAGCGGGACATAAGAAGAAAAACCCACATAAGGATCCTTCTCATATAAAACAGGCACCACACCCGCAAATGTCAGAACAAGCTCCAGCGCTCCCAGAAGTGCCACGGCTGTTAAGATGATGCACAACCCTGCTCGCACCGCGCGAAAAAGACGTTTCGACAACGGAGTCTTATCAGGTCTAACGTGCGCTTTATCGTCGTCTGTTTTCATGGATGTGGTCGCTCGCAACTTACTTCTGCCGCAGATCGACCCAAAGATGGCGCAATGAAAAGGGCGTTGGGGGGACTTTTGGCCGATCAAGCTCCTGGTCAAGCAGACTAACACCTTTATCCACCCACCCACTATCGGAGAGGGTGATACTCGAAAGTTTGGCTTTGCCAGCGTAGCCGTTCACCTCGTCAAGAATCTCCTCGGAGGTCATACTGCGAACATAGCCAATCATCGCCCCAGATGGCGCAGACTTACCGTATCCGTGATCGGGATGGACGAAGCGCAGGATGCCGTGTTGCACATAGTTCTCGTTGAAAACCCAGTCTTGTCGGAGTGGCGTTCCCAAACGTTTGCACTCGATGACGTAATACTTATCTTGACGCAAGGGGTCTTCTTCGGATTGATCCGTGATCCCCCACTGGAAATCCGGCCTCTTATCTTCGCGCCGGGCGCGTTCCTCATCATCCGCGTCGGGCTGATTGTTCGCCTCGTACATAACGGGATGTACAACGCCCTCATTCTTCTTATTAAGTTGGAAGTTTGCCGTCCTGATGCAACGTAACAGCCTTCTGTTCAGCGAATCCTCGCGAAGGTCTAGATCATCTTCTGTGCTGAGTAGCTTCAGTGCCCACTCCAAGACGCGAAGCACACGGCGTTCGTGGTCTTCCCACGGGCTCTTGCTTGGGCCTCTGCGCCTCGTCACACCGCTTCTCCGCCCTCGTCATCGAGAAGTATAGCCTTGAGCAGCGTCGCTTCCGCATCCACCCGCGCCGCGCTACGTGTCCATAATCTCCCTGCGTTACGCTTGATGATGACGATCTCCGTCGGGGACACAAACCTCACTAAGCCATCCACATAGATGTGGACACTGTGGAAGGGCATGCGCAAATCGTCAGCTAGTCGTGTCAGCAGATCTTTCCAGGCCTGTTTGTCCGATTCCGTGTCGCATTCGGGTTTTGCGCCCTTGAACTGGGTAGAGAAGACCACGGCCAACATGGGAGCCGGATTCCCCGGTGCTATAACCCGCCACGAAAACTCACCATCTGGCTTAAGTTCACGGTTCCAGATGCGAAGAAACGTCTCCAGGTACCCTCGAATGTCGCATCGCTTGTCTGCACACGAGTGCAATTCCGCGACAACGCCCGCACTTGCTGGCAGCAGTTTGAGATCCAGCGGACGTGCCCCTAAACTTTGTTTCGGATCATAGAATAACCGTATGCCGACATCGCACATATCCCTAACCTGATCCCGTTCAAACTCGCACAATTCATAGGCATCAAAAACCGCCTCATCAAGATCCCTTTGAAGTTTCGTCTCTTTTTGGGGATTTCTCGACACAGCCCTATAGCATTTCTGTAGTGCCTTCACGGCACTACAGATCGCCTGCTGAGTCCCCTCGTCTTCGGGAAAGGATATGGGCAATTTCCGTAGTTCGTCCAGAAGAACTTGGTCATTCCATAAGGCCCATTCGCTAGCTGTCAAGAAAAAATAGTAACGTGCGAGGGCAGACCAAAGGATCCCTAGAAGCATTTCGTATTCCCGCTCAGTGCCATGTGGCAGCTTAATTCCACATATTGACATTTCGAAAGCGTACGGCACTTTTTCATATCGAGAAAGGATTTGGCCTTTTGGTGCTTCCCTTTGGTCGATTCCCTTGCGAAATAAAATCCGTGATCCTCGTAAAACTTCTCTTTCTGGCGGTTGTCGATGTACCTTTTCCGGGACTTCCTCAAGAACCGAATTGTCAACAGGTTCGCACCGCGTGAACTTTCTCGTGGGAAGAGTTTTGTATTTGCGAAGCCAACCCGCTGGCTTCAATTTGCCCCCGCTCTTCTGAAAACCTCGTCCCATGATAACACGAGGATTTCCGTCGGGACCTCTGAGATCTTCGAGCGCCGGATAGACCTTTAGGTGGGAAAGAAAGCCTGCGTCACGGTGACTACCAAGCCAGTACGTCTTCCATAGCGTGTCGTTGCGCATAAAATCTCGTTGGTCTAGCCAACTGATATCATTCTTACTCAGCACCACGGCTTGGCATGATTGCACGAATTCTGACATCTTAGCGGAGGAATACTGAAATCTATCATCCTTTCCAGGGCGCGTCTTTCTGAAAAGGATCGCCGCAAAAGGAGCGATAGCATTTGCAAAGAAGACGTCTCTCACGCACGCAAAATGCGCCACGTGCAACAGGCAAGTGTCCTCAAGCCACTTCTTGCGAAAGTCTTTGCTTTTTGAGCCGGTCTTGTGGAGAATGCCGCTCGAAACAAGTAGTCCCGCACAACCATCTTCATGCAAGAAATCAATAGCACGCCAGATGAATGCCTGCGATCTTTCTCTAAATCCCACAGGAAGTTCGTGAAGTTTGCACCAATCGAGAGCCACTTTGGCTTGCGCACGTTCCTCTTTCTCGGCCTCTTTTTTCCCCGGATGACCCCAGGGAGGATTACCCACCACCACATCGACTTTCATGTCCATATCAGGCGAGAAGGCATTTCCGGCCTGGAGAATGTCTAAATACTCGCAGCCCTTCTTCGGCCGCTGTTCGCTTTTGCGTTTGACGAGGCAGGGCAGAGGATACCCCGTCTCAATCTGCTTGAGAATATCTCTGGGTTTCTGGTAGTGGAGAAGCGCCAAGTAGAGGCTGAAGGCCGCAACGCGAATGGCTTCATCATTGATGTCGATGCCTTTGATTTGATCACTGAGAATGTTCTGAAGTTGCTGCGCTCCAAGGCGACGTCCTTTTCGCATTCGAGTGCGGTATCTAACAATCCGACGAAAAGCCTCGACAAGGAATATTCCAGAACCACATGCAGGATCTAATATAACTGGTTTAGTTCTGAGGCGATCTTCAGTCAAAGCCTGAGACAGCAGAAACTCTACAAGAGTAGATGGCGTGTAATGTGTCCCCTTGCCGTCTCTGCCTTCTGTTTTGGTTGTGTAAAACTCTTCGTAGATACTGCTGACAAGCTCAATAGGGATGATGTCAAATTTGTATGCCCAAAAGAACAACTTCTGCTGTTCTTCGGTATCACTTCTGAAGAAGCGCTGTAAGAGGAGCAGATGCTTCTGCTTGACGGCATCCTTTTCGCCTTCGTCTTCTGGAAACATGTCGCCATTAAAGTCTTTCGCAAGCTGGTTAAACAGAGCATAAGTGAATTCTTTACTTTTCAATATCTTGATATAGCAGATTTCATCCATTTCCGAATTCACAAGGGGCTTGCTAGAGGAAGCTGCCAAAATGTTCTGCCATTTTGGATTTTTCAGCGCGATTTGCTTGAAGTAATCTTGAGTCAAAATCCCACGATCTTCTAGGTAGCGGATGAAGATAGAACGGCCAATCAGCGCGTGAGCGTACTTAAGGTTGTCACCGCCAAGGCCTTCCGCCATCAGCCTGGTTCTGACGCGCTTGAGGTCTTGGATTAGTAACTTGTCGGCGCGGTGTTTGTTCGTACCGAATCGGTGCTCCTCGAACAGTTTTCCAGTTTCGATCTGTGCGCGATGGTAGTCCTTGAGGACAGAAGCCACTTCTGAGACACTTGAAACGTATTTCAGAGCCGTGTCCCGCTTCCAGTCGTCCTCTTTTTGCGGCGGTGCCTTGGTGAGATCATAAACCGCAAGTTCCCCCGGAGTCGCCAGAAAGAGAAGATTCGGGCGAGACATGCACCAAACGTTTCGGAAGAGTTTCCAGAGAGCTTCGGGATCGTCTGAGTCTTGCTTGGCGAAAACTACAACAGGATTTCCCTGAACAAAGAAGATTTTCTGCGCGCGAACGTGTTTTGTGAGTTGAGCCCAGTCACCTTTTTCCACCCACTTGGGATCCGAAGATAACAGCTCACCGTCAACCAGATCCCCGGTCTGAAAATCCAATTCCTCATATGCGGCATCTAGAAATTGCTGGGCCTGTGTCATTTCTTCCACATTCTTACACGTATGGTCGCTTCTCTCTATTCAACTCGCTGCATTGTACCGAAACTGATTCTGCAATCACAAAGATGGCGTAGTTGATTGGCGTAGTTGATCCTGATTCCCTTAGCATATATACTGAATATATCATCAGTTGTCGTTAAAGTCAAGACCATATTCAGTTCTTGTTGCCGGGACTTCCATGATCAGCGTCTTCTTCTCTAATGATGATGGACAGGGCGTGCCTATGACCGGCAACCCATGCGTACAAGCGCGAGCTGAGCAGTGCCATGCCTGGCAAGCGAAGCGTCCACGCAACGTAGCGCCAGCAAGGCATAAGGCCAAGAAGATGGGGGAAAGACTCGTGGCCTGAATACACTCTGCCTTCTGGAGAAATAAGCTGCATTGCCTTAAGGCAGACCTCCTCCGCCATGTGAGGGAACCGCGCCTTACGCTCCTGCGAACGGCAAGGCATCACTTCCAGGGCGCCGGACCTAGCTCTGCCTTTAGCCCACGCTGCCGCCGCCGCACATAGCGAACATTCCCCGTCGTAAATCAAAGTCCACGTCATTCCTAGTCCTATCTAGTCGTTGTTGCGGAAAGCACGGACGCTCCTTTGCTCGGCAGCATGCCCTACCCTGCGATGTGGCACGCTCTAAATTCTAATTTAGGGCGTGTCTTAAGTCCCCGAAGAAAAGCTGGCCGCGTGAACAAAGACACGCCCTAAATCAGTCTCCAAACGGAGCCCCTGGACAATTCTAAGAAGAATTGTTGAACGGAATTTAGAGCGTGCCACGTTGCAAGACGTAGCTTGCATTTTCAGCCGTCCCTCCGGGACTTCCATTTCTTGTCTCCAGTTCCCAGCAATAAATTGCTGGGCTATTATCAGATGTCCCTCCGGGACTAAGAACGCTTTGCGCGGCAAATCTATCTAATCAATAAACTCATCATAAGAGACTTTGCTTAATGCCATTGGCGACTTAGTTTTCGGCGTGATTGGCCGCAAAACGTAGCTGTACTCATAGTCTTTTGCCTCAAGTTGATAGGCATCCAAAGGCCAGGTGCCCCAGCTGTTTATACCGCCAACGCCGATCTGCCCGAGGTCGAGATTAAGATATGTCTCGTCCCTCTTCTGCATCTCGTAAGTGTAGCTTGCCGCGTCCATGTCCTCATATGAATAGTGCCTCGCGGCAACGCTCAGCAGAGGCGCACCCTGAGCCATCAGTCCGTATCCGGATTTATTTGTCAGCGCGACCCATCTTACGTCGACTTTATTGCCGTTCTCTTGCGGACGCGAGTATTCCACCCATTGCTCGTCCACAGAACCTTCATAAACGCCTACGCGTTCTTCTTTGCGGTCGTCATAGGTCGGATTCGGACCGCGGCCATACCAGCTCATCCTATTGAATCCCGCTGGCAATACCATCTGCATACCCATACGCGGCAAACCGGGCAAGCTTGTCTTGCCTTCGGGCAATTGAAGACGCGCGGAAACCACAATCTCTCCGTTTCCGAGGACTGTGTAATCGATGCTGTATTTGCATCCAACCGACGGCAAAGCAGCTTGGACGGCGACCTTAGCAATACCCTCGTCCAACTGTTCGGCGCTGACATCTTCTACACGCATCCTTTTCGCGGCATCACGCCATATGCCAAGTTTCCTGGTAATGCCACCCCGGTCGTTGTCCACGGGAATGCGCCAGAAATCAGGCAGCGGCCCACGCTCGACGAGTTCAACTTTTCCAACTTTGTACGAACGAATAAGACCTGACTCTTTGTCGAAGACAACCGAAAAACTCTTTCCTTTGACTGAGATTTCATCGTTATTCTTGCTCAGACGCAAACCGGGCAGATCACTTTTTTGAATCGCGGGTGCGGGCTTGGCGATGGGAAGCTTGAACTGTTCATAAGCAAGCTCATAGCCTGCCGGAGCGAAAAAGGTCTTTTCCCGCTGTTTGAACGAAATGTTCAGCCAATACTCGGCGCCCTGTTTTGGCTCGATATCGGGTAAGGCCAGCTGCACATTTTTCTCCGACCTGCCCTCCAAATCCAAATCCGCAATCTCTCCGCTTGCAATCACGTCGTCATCTTCCCAGACTTCCCAGGTACCGTCGACAAGTTCGTCGAGATTGGTAAACTCCAGTCTATTGATGAGTCGGATTTTTCCCAAGCCCAAATCTGCGACTTTTATTCCAACTAACCGGTAGCTACCCATGAGAGAGCGCTCGCATTTCATGACGTTCCTGATTTCCCCCGTGCCCAGATCAACGGCTTCAACATCAACCGGTTGGTAGGCCTTCTTCAGCGCTTTGAGGCCGGGATGTGGCGTCCAATCCGACGCGATAAGTCCGTTCATGCAAAAGTTACTATCATTCCGAACGCCGGGTGGTTCAAGCGCCCCGCCATACGCGAAAAAGGACCCACGCCGTTTTTTCTCAGATTTGATTTGGGTCAGGTCTAAATGCAGCACCAGTCCACGCTCCGAGCGAATACCGGGACTTGCCAACTCGCCTTCAGAAAGCGCTCGGTTGTAGATCCGCGCTTCTTTCATCGCAGCCGTAGTCGTACGCCTGACGTGTTGAGAGTTGCGTCCAACGTTAACCGGATACGGACAAGACGAAAACCCACCGCTGAAGGCTTTTCGTCCCAGAAGTTCGCCGTCCGCATAGAGTTTCAATTCCTTTCCGTCATACACACCGGCCACCCGATGCCAATTGCCGTACCAGTCATCCGGTACCTTTGCCGAAACAGTAATCCAAGCCTTCCTGAACACAAAAAACTGAAGTGAGTCGCCATCCTGCTTGAGACAATACTGGCTATCACCTTTCGAGATGAAAGGACTATGCGACTTTATGAACTCCGGCCCTATCACCGCCTCCAAAGTCAGCGGACCAGTAATATCGAGCCGATCATCGTCAGGAAGCGTCACATATCCTTTCGCCCCCCGTTCAGCGTTGAAAACTCCCGTGAACGAGCCTTCCAAAGCGCTCGAACTAAGGTCGTTAACCGTCATCTTTGGAGGAATCGGTGTGCGCAAACCCTGGTCCATCCAATCCCAGATGAAGCCGCCCTGGAACAATGGGTTATCGTGAACCAGATCCCAGTATTCCCGCAGGTTTCCATTGCTGTTACCCATCGCATGCGAATATTCGCACAGAATGAGCGGCCGATCCGGGTCTCCTTTGACGTACTTCTCAACTCTATCCGGACTGGCGTACATTGGACAATAGATGTCCGTATTCGGCCCCAAGCCTGCGCGCTCATAATGCACAGGCCGGGACGAGTCACGTCCGTGAATCCATTGGTACGTGGCTTCGAAGTTAATACCATCGCCCGCCTCATTCCCCAGCGACCATACAATCACGGAAGCATGGTTCTTGTCCCGCTCGACCATGCTGATGGTCCTGTCCAGGTGGGCTTCCTTCCACTCCGGTTGCTTTGCGAGCGATTCGGGACCATATCCCATCCCGTGCGATTCAATGTTGGCTTCATCCACCAGATAGATTCCATACTGGTCGCACAGCTCATACCAACGTGGAACATTTGGATAATGCGACGTGCGCACGGCATTGATGTTGTGCTTTTTCATGAGGACTATGTCGCGCATCATGCCCTCTTCGGACATCACATGGCCCTTGTCAAGATCGTGCTCATGCCGGTTTGTACCCTTAATGGTTATCGCCTGGCCATTGACCTTTAGTTGCATATCTTCTATACGAACATCCCGAAAGCCGACTTTCCAAGGGATAGTCTCAATCTCCGTTCCCTCATCATCGAGAAGGGTAATAAGCAACTGATAAAGATTCGGATGTTCCGCCGACCATTTCTTCGGCTGTCGAACCTTGACCTTAATTGTGGGCTGGCTTTCCTGGCTACCCGCAGCCGACATCTGAATTTCCGCCGAAGCCGAGGGAATCTCCTTCCCCGCTTCATCTAGCAGAACCGTCCTCACCCGCACGTCCCTTGCCGCCTTGCCGCTGTTCTTGACCTTGGCCACTATCTGGAGCGTCGCATCGCGATAATCGCTGTCGAATTCCGTCTTAATCTCGAAATCACGCAGGAACAACCGGCCGCGTGAAACCAGATAAACATCGCGAAATATCCCGCTCAAACGCCAGAAGTCCTGGCACTCAAGATAGGAACCGTCAGTAAATCGGAAAACCTCCACGGCCAACAGGTTCTTCCCGGGCTTCACGTATTGGGTGATATTGAATTCGGCAGGCGTACGGCTGCCCTGGCTATAACCCACCTTCTCGCCGTTCACCCAGAGGTAGAAACCGGCTTCGACACCATCGAAATGAATGAAGACCTCCCTATCCTTCCAAGCCCTCGGCAACCTAAAATCCCTGCGGTAACTTCCCACCGGATTAAAGGTCTCACTGCCCACCGTTGGCGGATTCTTTGGAAAGACATAGGGATGGTTCACATACACCGGGTAATCATGCCCCTCCATCTGCCAATTGGACGGAACAACTATACTGCCCCAATCACCATCGTCAAAATCGAGTTGGTAAAAATCTCGCGGCCTGTCCGCCGGCTTTTGTACCAGGTTGAATTTCCATTTGCCGTTCAACAGTTGAAAGAAAGGCGACGCCTCCCGATCTCCCTTCAACGCGCTCTTCGCGTTAGGATAGGGAATGAGCGTTGCATGCGCCGGCTCTTTGTTACGGCCAAGGACGGCCGGATTCTCCCAATCAGGCGGAGCCGCCGATACGCTAGAAAAAGACACAGCAACAATACCCATAATAGCGAGCGTTTTCGTCAGTATGCCCATGAATATACTCCGTTTTTGAAGCGCCCCACGCACAGCTATCCTGCGGGATGCACGCACGCTCATTCCCTGTCATTCCCCTGATTCCCTTTTCTTGCAGCCTCTTACAAATGATAAGGATGACGTTGAGGACGGCTCATCAGCCTTCTCGCTTCCTCATCGCCGACGATTTCCTGTTTCTTCTGGTTCCACTCGAGTTTACGGCCAAGGATGTACGACAAATTGCCCAATACGCATAGGTTGGAAACACCAACGGCAGCTTCTATGTTCATAATGGTCTTTTTGCCGGTCTTGATGCCCTCAAACCAATCCAGGAAATGGCCCGGACTCTCATAAACCTCTTTTGCTCCAGCGGGCGGAGTCCATTCGCGGCACTTTCTTTCGGCCCAAGTGCCCCCGTCGCCGCCCCAGTGTACAAACTCGCCCTTATCCCCATGGTATACAGCGCCGTATCCCGGACGCTTGATTTTGGCTTCGCCCTCGCTGCGTTCTTCCGCCGGAACAGCATTACCCGTATGCTGGTTCCACGTCAGCACCCAATCGGGATCCTTAAACGTGTACGTGACGTCCATGCCCACGGCAGCGTCCCATAAACCCTGTTTCGGAGGTGTACCCGTGGCCTCGACAGTCACCGGACCGGTACCGTCCGCGCCCATCCACCACATGGCGCAACTCATCACATGCGCTCCGCGGTCGCGAATCTGTCCGCCGCCGGATTCCAAGACCCATCGGAAGGTTCCGTGGCAGTATCGAGCGTTATATGGCCTCCAGCGCAAAGGTCCCAGCCACATATCCCAATCAAGCTCAGGCGGCGGAGCGCTGTCGGGCACGGGTTTCTTGTCCTCCGGGCTGTCATAGTGGAAACAATTCACCTCACTGACATGGCCGATGACCCCGTTCACAAGGTAGCGGTGCGCCAGATACGCTTCAGGCTGCGAACGGCCCTGAGAACCCACTTGCACGGAAACTTTGTTGGCCTTAGCTGCCGCAACCATCGCCTTGCCTTCTTCGATTGTGCAGCAGGCAGGTTTTTCCACGTAAATATGCTTTCCGCACTCCGCGGCATGTATCATGTGGTTAGCATGCCAATGGTCCGGACTACCGATAACTACCGCGTCGATATCATCGCGTTCCAGAACATATCGGTAATCGTGGTAGCCTTTCGCGCCCTCACCAGCCTCACCAAGCCTCGTCGCAAGCCGCTTTGCGTCAATATCGCAAACGGCCGCAACCTTTGTCAGACCTTCTCCTTCATATCCTTTGACTTCTCTCATTAAACCGCCGCCACGGCCGCCAACGCCAATATGCGCAGTAACTATCCGGTCATTCGCCCCAATCTTTTTTGTCGCCGCCAGCACATTGGTCGATACCAGACTTGGAGCAGCGACCGCCGCTCCCGTAGCCGCTAAAAAACTGCGCCTGCTAAGTTCGTGTAGTTTCTTCATAGTGTTCACCTTTATCGTAAAAGCCCCGGTTAAGGGCATGTCCCATGTTTCTTGTTACACCGGCTTTATCTACGCTTGCTTAACGGGTTTCAGCTTCACGCAAGGATACCCCTTAACGTTCACTCCTAATTTGCGCAGTGACTGGGCAAGATTCTGCTTGAAATCCTCAGGCGCTTCTTTGAATGCCGCCCTAAGTGCGCCCTTAGCCTTGGGGCCAGGAATTCGTTCAAGAACCATACGCGCGTCTTCGCGGAGTTCCTTGTTATCCAACAAAGCGGCTATCGGTTCAACCACGCTGGCTGTGCCCAATTCAGACAACATCCACAACACCTCGCGTCCGACCGGCACAGAAACATCATCACCAAGCAACCCAAGCAACTTCGTAACGGCAAAGCGCTTGCCCTTGTCCGTATCAGGATTGCCCACATGGCGCACAATCTTCCACATGCCACGTTTCGCAGCCCGCGCAACCTCCGCGTCCTTCACCGACATCAACTCGGCCAAGGCGGGAATTGCAGGAGCGCCAACCTTACCCGCGCTAAGCCATGCTTCGGTGCGCACCTCCGGGTCGTTGTCCTTGATCTTTTTAATCAGATTCTTCAGCGCTCTCCCCTTAGCGGCGCTGGGCGGCTTGGCAGCCGCTCCCACGGCAACCGCAGCAGCAGTTTTGCATAATTCACTAGCAGACATAAGCAATAATCCTTTCACGTTTTCGAGACTTCTCCACAACTTTAAACTGTAACTCTGCAAGACCTAACGCAACCAACTAAAATGCGAGGTTTCATTATAGCCGCTTTTCCCTCAAATGTCTTCATCGAAAACAGCAAGAAAAAAATCCCGCCCCCAGACACGCCAAGGAAAACAGGGACTGACACAAGCGAAGCGAGTCTTCGAGCGAAGACGTGTCTGTCCCTGCTTTCCGACCCAACCAGTTCAATCACCGCCCCTCGACAAAAGCCAGAATGGTCTCAGGATACGAATCGGTCACTATAAGGAAACCCCGGTCATCCAGGCGCACGATGCCCTCCCAATTGCGGCCGTCGTAAGGATCGACTTCAAGTTGTATGGGAGGCGTGTCGGTGAAAGTAATCGTGCGCTTCTGATTCTCTTGGTCGCTCCGGTATTGGACTTCGACCAGCCGCTCAACGTTCTTAGCACGTTTGTGCGATGCGCCCTTGCCATACCGTTCCTCAAAAACATCTTTTTCCGGCCTCAGCTTAAACCCGTCCCCTTGATAAAAATAGTTAATAATCCAGAACCT
>SDBV01002333.1_pt1 | contig 28361 bp, 25 predicted proteins | sample 2277081 | NCBI WGS metagenome assembly SDBV01 (sample SAMN10402039, study PRJNA504765) | marine sediment metagenome | isolation source: marine sediment core GS10_PC15, 223 cmbsf | place: Arctic Ocean: Southern Knipovich Ridge | collected 2010
ATTCGGCGAGAAGGGCTTTGTTTGCTGTGACGACATGTTTGCCTGCTGCGAGTAATTTTAGCTGTATATCTTTAGCAATGGTGGTTCCGCCGATGAGTTCGACAACTATTTCGATGGAATCGTCGTTTAGAAGTTTATCAAAATCATCAGTGAGAACCCCGGCTGGCAGTTTGACTGGGCGGGCAGAGACGGTATCGACATCGACAACGCAGGCAAGCTCGAGTCGCAGACTGGTTTTAGCTTCGATGACGTCGGTGTCTTCTAAGAGCAGCTTAGCAACGCCTGAGCCGACGGTTCCGAAACCGACGAGACCTATTTTTATTGTGCGATTGGCCATTCAGAAGTCCTTTTAAATAGTGCCTTTATTGAAATAGGAATTTAATTGAATAGCAAAAAAGGGTCAAGTAAAAACTATCGCTAATGTAAATATAAGCAGCGGTGATATTTGTTATAAGGTAGGGGAATTTCTTTTACGGCGTGTCCGGAATGGGTATAATCACGTGGTGAACAATAGGAAGGATGGCAGGTTTGTGGAGAATCGGATGGTAGGCGAAAAAAGCATATCGATAAATGAGGTTTTAAAAGATTTTGAGCGTGAGGGGCTTTACCTGATTTTTACAGATGGGGTTGTTCTTGACTTAAGCAGGGAAAATGTTGAAAAGGCGGCAGCAGAGTTTTGGCAGGATGAGAGTAAGATAAGCCCTGAATTGAAAGAAGCTGTGGAATTTCAAAGGTGTTCGTTTTGTCCGTTGAATGGTACAGATGCTTTTTGCGATGCGATTCGGCCAACGATACCATTTTTGGAGCATCTGGATAAGTATGTATCTTTTGATAAGGTCACAGCGGTTTACAAAGATGCAGAGGGTGGAGTGATTCATGTTTGTGAAACGACAATGCAGCAGGGGCTTAAGTATGTTTCGATTTTGAGCCTGATTCATTATTGCAAGGCGGGGCAGAAGTATCGGGAGTATTTTCTGGGAGTGATTCCTGTTATGCAGCCTGAAGAAATGGCGATGAGGTTGTATTTAAACGTTTGCTATCTGCACGGAATGGAGAAAAAGAAGATTGATAAATTTCTTCTGGCGTTTAAGGACAGGATAACGACTACGAGCAGAAATCAGGTGGAGAGAATGAATTTGATTTGTAATAACGATGCGTTTATGAATGCCTTTGTTAATACGCAAATCGTTACAGAGATTTTAAATATGAGTACAAAAAAGAAACTGGAAGAAGCTTTTGCTCTGAAGCGGGAAGAAAGAAATTGATATTAGTTTTTAAGGCAGGCCGTCTGGCCTCTAAAAACTATTGGCTGGTTATGTTCTGTTCCTGTTCCTTCGTGCTAACGCAAAACCGCTGGAAATTAGGGCCAAAATTTGTGGGATTTTGATTTTTTGGGTTTTTTTTGGTTTTTTTGGGAATTATTTTTGGGGTGGATGTTTGATATTAGGCAGTTAGGGGGGGGTTGGTTGACACTAAACGCGCAAGTGTTAAGATGGGTAATGCAAAAAGCGTGCAAAAGTGTGGTAAAAGTGCGTACTTTTGCGCACAAAATTGGTACAAAATTGGTAAAAACGCGCGCCTTTTTGGTATTTTGAATTTTGAAACTTGCGCGTTTGATTCGATGCAACCACGGATTTGTGGTTGAAATCCTAAGCACTAAACCCTAAATCCTAAACAATATCTAATTTTCAAAATCTGAATTCTCAAAATAAATATTGGCCACATATGGTGCAGGCGGACAGCTTTAATTATCCACCGTTTAATTCATCTCAGAATCTTTACAACACCCCCCGCCCCCTTGCCATACCTCCCCTATACTTACCTCGTCAGACGGATTACTAAATTTCAGAATACAGGACAGGACGGATCTGTTTTTTTTTGATGCTTCCTTCTCAAAACCACCGCACCCAAGCCGAGCAGTAAAGAAGCTATTCCTGCCAAGCCGGATTGGGCGGGGTGCCAACATATTGTGTCCAGCTTTTGCCATTCTTTTCAAGCTCAACTCTGTCTTTGTAGATTTTAACAATTCTGGCACCATCTACTTCGTCATTTTCAAAAAGGATTTTTCTATTCATTGTGATCATATATTTATTTCCAGAATGACCTATGCTAGTCACCATTCCCCACTTATACGTATCCCCCCATGAACCTATCTTGCCCTCTACGGAGCTTGGTCGGCTTCTTTGGTCCACCGCAATCGTCTTTTCAACTTCTACTGCATCACGCACAATATCAGCGGCACTCAATTCCTTTTTCGCGCCTAATGCAAGAGTATTATCCGATATTGAAGCGTAGACGAACCTTAATACTCCAACGGATTTCCCGGTGTCCCTTGCCACTTTGCTCAATGCGGCTTCGTCTTCGTCCGTGAAACCCTTTATTCCGGAAAGTGTAAGGCTAAATCCCGGAATGCCAGTGTGCAACAATGGCCTCATCGCATTCACATCTTTCAGTAAAGATTGTTCGTAAGTTAGAGGTGCAGGTGACTGAATTTTTGACTTTGCCACCCAAAGGGGTTGTACTAGTTGGTGTGGTTTAGATTTCACAAATGCTTTTGCTCTCTTTTGTGCCTCTGCTATCTGGAAACTTGTCATTTGCTCCTTTAATGTTTTTTTATGATGAGACACATCTAAATATCCATTCATTCCTGCCAAAATAGTCCACTTATAAGCCTCTACATAATCCTCAACAACCCCTATACCTTTGTAGTACATACAGGCAAGATTGTATTGTGCCTCTGCAACTCCCTGCTCTGCAGCTTTACGATACCAGTAAACAGCCTCCTTGTAATCCTGCTTTACCCCATCGCCCTTGGAGAACCAGCTGCCGAGAAGATGCTGAATAGTTGCATTACCTTCCCTTGCTCCCATAACGGCAGATATTAAACCTTCTGTGCCATCTTGCAAAAGTGTCTCTTGTTTGAGACAGTCTTGGACATAATTATTGATACTCTCTTCTACTGTTTTTCCAATGCGCCACTTAGGCGGCAAATCTTGTCCTTCAACCTTGGTAAATTTACTCTCTGGCTTTTCTAAGTTAGCATTAAAAAGTTCAGGATGGCTTTCACGCAATCCGTCAACTACTCTTTGAGTTCTAACTTCCATACTAAACATAATCAGTAAGATTATAATCGATGAAATTCCCAAGCCCAAACCCCACTGAGCTTTTTTGCGACCTGTAAAATCGCCGCTTTGTTTCATTGCATATAAAGCGATTAAGCCGAAGACAATAGCAACTAATGCAGAAGCAAGCCCTATCAAGCCTCTTGGAAATGCTATTGCCAGAATGCCAAAAACTAAGGACGTTATTGCTAATGACTTTGCCCCTATCACCTTGCCAGTTCCTTTAGTCATTTCCAAGTCCCTTTCCTTCTTCAATACATTTGCATAAGATTTTGCTTACTTGATTTTCCAAGCAATTCTGAAGTTCCTCCAAACTTTCAACTTCATCAATCTCAGACAATATCATTTTTAATATCACTCTTGAACTGTCCCATGAGTGTAATGTCGTTCTAATCTGGCAAGGAAAAATAAACTCCCAAATCTTTTTAAATGAAATGAAGCAAAACATTCTGGAAGCGGTAATTCTATCAAGCAATACTGATATGAAAACCCTTTTGCCGTCACGCAATTCGATTTCAGAATATTTTCCATCCATCACTCTAATTATTTTCATATTTATATTCCCATTTTTTTCCACGCACCAATTTACGGCAGGAGCCTAATTGGTGCGGGACTTCGATTGTTTTTGATTATAGGTTGTGATTGGGATGTTTCAAGTGATTATTGATGATTGATTACTGATAATTGATTAATCTAATTTTTCGGTGGATAAAATTTTTGTGAGGTTGTCTGGGATTTTGAAGGCGTTTTGGCCTTCGGGGTTGTGCTTTGTGAGCATTTTTATTGCGGCTTTGAACTTTTTATCTAATGGAGCGATGAAAGTTGCAGCGGGGGTGTTTCCGTGAGCCGGCAGGTCGAGTTGATAACAGTGCAAAGTGAGGCGGGTCATTAGTGGCAGTTCTTTGGGCTTTCCTTTTATGCGGTAATCGGGTTTGAAATCAGAAAGCAGCAGTGGACGGGACTGGCCATACAGGGGGTCGATTGCCAGGGGAAGATGGATGGCTTTGAGATGGACGCGAATCTGGTGGGTTCTGCCTGTGATGGGGTTGACTTTCAACAGTGCCGCAAGCCCGAAGTCTGCCAGTAGCTGCCATTCGGTGCGGGCGGATTTGCCTTTTTTGGCGGAGATGCGCATCAGCTTTGGATCTTTTTTGCTGCGGTCTATTGACAGGTTGATTCGGCCGGACTCAGCGGTAAGCGCGCCTGTAACTATTGCCAGGTAAGTCTTTTTTATGAGCTGTTTTTCGAACATGCTTGAAAGAGTGCTTTGCGTGGGGAGGTTTTTGGCCAGGAGCATTGCGCCTGAGGTTGCTTTGTCCAGGCGGTGGACGAGGCGAAGATCGGTATCGAGTTGTGTTTTCAGTATCGGCAGAAGGTCATCGGCGCCGCTGCGGTCTTTGGTGACGCTAAGGCCGGTAGGCTTGTTGATGACGACGATGTCATCATTTTGGTATATGATTTCAATTTTAGGTTTCAATTTCTGGTCGCCATTTTAATTTAAAGTGGTATTATAAGCAGACTGGCCGGCAATTGCTATAAATGGTTCTGTTTTTTTGGATTGCTTGACTACAGGCGGGGTGGTATCTATAATTAGCCTTTTGAATATTGTTTAGATTTTGGAGTTATTTGTAATGGGTAAAAAATTGTCATGTAATAAGTGTACGGGATTGTGCTGCAGGTATTTTGCGATGCCTGTCGATACGCCGGAAGATAAGGAAGATTACGATGATATCAGATGGTATCTGTGTCATGAGGATATAAATGTTTTTGTGGAAGATGGCGACTGGTATATCAATATTAAGAACAAGTGCAAGCATTTGAGCAAAGATTATCAATGCGGGATTTATAACAAGCGGCCGAAGATTTGCCGGGGTTACAAGACCAGGGATTGTGATTATATCAGCGGTGAGTATGATTATGAACTGCACTTTGTCGATGACAAGCAGATGGAAGAGTACATAAAGATAAAGTTTGATAATAGAAAGACGAGAAAACCCAAAAGGAAAAGTAAGAAAAAGAAATGAAGATTCAAGCGGTAAAAGGCACGCGGGATTTTTATCCAGAGGAAATGGCGGTTCGCAACTGGATCGTGGACGGCTGGAAGGCAGTATCTGTGCGCAATGGGTTTGCGGAATATGACGGGCCGATATTTGAATATCTGCAGATGTTTCAATTGAAAAGCGGGGACGAAATTGCCGAGCAGCTTTTCTCGTTCGAGGACCGTGGCGGGCGGGCACTGGCGATTAGGCCTGAGATTACCCCGACGCTGGCGCGGATGGTGAATCAGCGGATAAATAGTTTGGCAAGACCCATAAAGTGGTTCTCTGTACCGAGATTGTGCAGGGCCGAACGTCCTCAGCGGGGCAGGTTGAGAGAGTTTTTTCAGTGGAATATCGATATCATCGGAACCGATGACGTTGTGGCAGATGCCGAGGTGATTTTCTGCTCACTGGATTATCTGCAGCAGGCCGGCTTGACGGCGAACGATATTGTTGTGCGGATATCAAGCAGGAAGATGCTGGCAGCGCTGTTGAAAAATATCGGGATTGCCGAGAAAGATTTGGATGGGCTTTATGCAGTGCTGGATAAGCGAAATAAAATTCCAGATGATGCGTTTGAAAAGATGCTGGCTGAGAAACTGACTGACGCAGCCAAGCGTGCGAAGGTACTTGAATTGATGAGCGTTGCCTCAGTCGAGCAGGTCAGCAAAGTGGTAGAATTAAATGAAGATGCAAAGACAGCCGTGGACGAGGTTGTGAGAGTTTTTGAGTTGCTTGAGACGATGGGTGTTGGCGAGTTTTGCGTTTTTGATATAGGTACCGTCAGGGGTCTTGCGTATTATACGGGTGTGGTGTTTGAGATATATGACAAGAAAAGCCAGCTTCGCGCGATTGGCGGAGGCGGGCGATATGATAATCTATTGCAGGACTTCGGCGGGCCTGCGATATCGGCGACAGGGTTCGGAATGGGCGATTGCGTGTTGGCGATACTGCTTGAGGAAAAGGGATTATTAAAAGAGCCGTTAGGCGATAATGGAATAGAGTATTTTGTTGCCTATGCGGATAAAAAGTTCGAGCCGGATGCGATTAAGATTGCGACAAGGCTTCGCAGGGTAGGGGCCGCGGCGGAATTCAGCTATAAAGATGCCGGGCTGAGTAAACAACTTAAGCAGGCGTCGACAGCGGGAGCAAAAAAGTGCATAATTGTTGGTGCCGAGTTGGCAGACAAAAACGAACTTGTAGTGAAGAATATGAGTACGACAGAGCAGAGAAAAGTTAACATAGATGAGTTTTTCTCGCAGATTAAGCCTGGTTTAGCATAGAGGAGTGCTTGAGGCTATTATTCATTCGATTGTTTGGGAGGTTAAATCGTGAGAACCGTTTACTTATTAATATTGGCAGGTGTGATTGGGCTGATTGGCGGATGTACGACAGCGGAAAGTCATGTCAGGGAAGGGTTTGATTTTAGCCAGATGGAGAGAGTTGCTGTGGTTGATGTAACAGGTGCCGTAGCCAGCGAAGCGGCGAAGAACCAGATCGCCGATTTTTTCGTGATGGAATTGCTGAGAAAAGGCTTTGCACCGATAGAGCGTGGGCAGGTGCAGGCATTGCTTAAGGAGCAGAAGTTTCAGACCTCGGATGTAACAACGCCGGAAGGAGCTGCCAAGGCTGGGCGGATTTTGAATGTGTCTGCAGTGATACTTATCAATGTGCCAAACTTCAATGAAGAGATGAGCATGACAGCCAAGATGATCGACGTTGAAGACGGCAGTGTGTTATGGATGGGGATTGGTTCCGGCAGAACAAGCAGAACGCTTTCGACGATTGCAGGTGTCGCAGGCGGAGCGGCAGCGGGGGCATCTGCGGCCGGTAAGGATAATGAGACGATTGGTGCTATCGCGGGCGGAGTTCTGGGCGGAATAGCTGGACAGGCACTTACGCCGCAAAAGGCTGATAAGGCACAGGATATTGTTGCGAAGATGTGCGAGTCTATGCCTCATAGGTATTGACGAAATTTAAATCCATTTTCTAATCCACGAGCGGACGCCAATGTCGCTTTTGACCATTACTAATGGAGACGAGCATCTGGATGCGATTTTTTCCGGTATTGACTGTCGGCCAATCTGCGAGAGGATGGGTTTGTAGGTTGTGCCAAGGACGACGAGGTCGTAGTTTTTGGCCTCTTTGAGGATGGTGTGAACCGGACTTCTTGCTTTTATGGTTTTTGTCTCGAAGCGCTCACGCAGCAGACTCATGCGTTCGCATTGTTCATCGAGAAAATTTTCCAAATCGAAGGGCCGTCTTCCCGTATCGACGGTAAATGCGGTTATTTTGCCTTTTTCCGGGTCGGTGAGTATCGAAGCGATTTCGAGGGCAAAAGGACTATTTGGACCGCCGGCGATTGGAACCAGAGTGTTTTTGAATGTTTTTTCTCCACCGCAATTTTTCAGTACAACAACATTGCACGGTGCTTGCTCTATAATTGGGTCGATGGTAGGGCCGAGCGTAAACAAACCTGCTCGGCCTCTGCCATGCCAGCCGAGGACAAGCATTTTCGTTTTCTTTTCGCGAATGGCCGAAACAATTCCGCGGGCAATATTGCGGCAGTAGCGCAAAGTTGTGCTGATGGGAAAACGCATCGAAAGATACAGCATTGCTTCGATAAGAGCTTCCTTACCGGGCTCCATATATTTTTCAGCATCGGTAAGTGAGACCTGTTGCGGAACGGGGACCATGTGAAGCAGTTCGACTTGTGCGCTTTTTGCGCCGCAAAGTTTATAAGTGTTGCCGACCAACTCCAGGGCATTGTCCGGATTGGCAACGGCAATCATTACAGAATATCGCTCGGAAGGTTCTTTAGCTACCGCTTTTGCCGGCGGATATTTTGTTTCGTCGAGGACGAGCACTTCCTCTTCGGTGATTATGGTATGCGATTTTGAGTATGCATGATAGATGACCAGACCAACCAATATCCACGCCGGGGCAATTATCCATGCGACAAGACTCATGCGGATTAGCCAGACCGCCAGGACGGCCTGAGCGATGATTGCCAGGATTGGAAACAGCGGAAATAGCGGCATGATAAAGCCGTAAGTAAGTTCATCGGCCATGCTGCGACGAATTTTTATTACGCACAGGTTTACCATAAAGAACAAAAACAAAAACATTATACTTGCGCTTGAAGCAACGTCCAGTGTCGGCAAACATGATGCGACGATAATAACGATCAAAGCGGTAGCGGCAAGGGCAACGACAGGAGTTTTTCTTTTCTTCGAAATTTTTGCCAGCATAGGCGAAAGCATCTTATCTCGGCCGAGTGCGTAAGAAGCGCGGGTAGCTGAGTATATCGTTGCGTTCAAAGCCGAGGTCGAGGCGAAGATAACGGCCAAGGTCAGCAACAGGTTCGCAAACGGCATGAGTCGTGCGACAGCATAACCGAAGCCTTTTTCGTGAAATTGGCCTATCCATAGCCACGGGGCTTTGTCGATTCCGGGCGAACCAGCTTTTACGGCGACGATTGTTGCGAATGAAACGGCTACGTAGATGAATGTTACGATCAGGACAGAGTAGAGCATCGCTTTAGGAATGTTGCGTTTTGGTTCTATTGCTTCGTCGCCTGTTTGTGCGATTACTTCGAAGCCTTCAAAGGCTACATATATGAAACCCATTGTCGCGAGCAGTTTTGACCAACCGTACGGCAGGAAGGGGACGAAATTCTGCAGGCGGGATGGGTCTTGTATTCCTTTTATGATTCCGACTATGCCGATGAATACGAGAAAGACGGTTTGGCCGAGCGTGAAAAAGGCGCCGATTTTTCCGGTTTCGCTTGCGCCGCGGTAATTGATGTAGATGAAAAAGATGGCGATTAGAATAGCGACGATTTTTTCGAGTCCGGCGATTGGAAATGGCAGCCATTCGAGCATGCCTAATCTTTCGAAGTAAAGAACGGTATAGATTGCGAATGTTACCGCGTATAAACTGCCGGCGACACTTGAAGCGAACCATTCCATCCACCCTGCGATAAAACTGCTCTGTCTGCCGAATGCCATGCGCGCGAAATTATATGCGCCGCCTGCGCGTGGGATTGCCGAGCTAAGTTCGGCGTATGACATCGCGGTGAAAATTGCGATAAGGCCGTTGAGTGCAAAGGTCAAAATAACGCCGCCAGGTCCTGCAAGCAAAATTGCGTTCCCGATACCTAAGAAAACGCCAGCACCTATCATCATGCCAAGGCCCATCATGGTGATATGGAACAGCGTCAGTTCGCGGGAAAGTTCGGGTTTTGGGGCGATTTGGGGGTGGTTATCTGCCACCGGTTAACTCCCTTAGCGTTTGACGGGCTGTGCGATAGCCGTTTTGGGCGATTTTGTTGATGGTTAGGTGAGACCAGAGAACCAGCGAGGTGATAAGAATCAGTGCGCCCGCGATAATAACACATCCGATTATAGTAGTGGTATCCATGATAAGTTGCTTTTTATAACAAATCCTTGGCCAAAATGCAATATTTGAAATATTGACAATGGTGCGAAGGGCGGAAGGTTTATCCCTCGAATATTTTGAATAGTTCGTCTGCGTTTTGGGGTGATGGGAGAAATATTGTTTATTTGTACAATCCAAGCTGTTTCATTTGTTCGGTTAATTCAAGGTACTGGGCTTTCATAACAAAATAAAGCCAGATACTAACGGCAATAACTATAATCGAAACAACAATTTTGGTGATGGTGTTATAACGCCGGTTAAACCATATCAACGGCAGGGCAAATGGACCCACACATAGAATGGCTATGACTGTGGTGGATGTGGCAAAATACCATTTTGTTTTTGGTTTGCCTGCTTTATCAAGAAACTCACCACAAAAACGGCACTTAATAGCTTCGTCCTGGATTTCTTCTGCACAAAAGGGGCATTTCTTCATAGTTTGTCCTGCCTTAAGAAAACGCTATTATTCAGTTGTCTTAACGAAGCAATTATTAACCGATTTGGTAATTAAAAGCAATAATAAGCTGGTAACAAAAAGTAAGTTTTGTGATTAGAAGCACAGACCGGATATTGCTTGACAATAGCCGAAAAATCAATAACCTCGTGATAATTATTAGGAGATCACAAAATGGCAGAAGTTGCCACGCCGAATCATTATGAGCGGGCGTTTGAAAGCTGGTTGATTGAGAATCGAATTAAATATTCTCCGGTTGACCAGCACAAAAGGGCCGAGTTAAGACGCAACAAGATCAAGAGCTTTGACTTTCTTTTATACCCCGAAGATTCCAAGCCACTGATTGCTGAAGTCAAGGGCAGGAAGTTTAGCGGGACAAGTCTGGAAAAATTAACGGGCCTGGAATGCTGGGTAACATGGGAAGACGTGAACGGATTGACGGAATGGCAGGAAATATTTGGCCAGGAATACACAGCAGCGTTCATCTTTGCGTATCGGTTCGACAAAGTCGACGTAGACCCGGGCGGAAGACAGGTACATGATTTTAACGGCCAGCGTTACACTTTCTTTGTTGTCGGGCTTGACGATTATCGCAGCTTTATGAAGGTGCGAAGTCCGAAATGGCATACTGTAACGTTGGCAGCGGCGAGGTTTAGAGAATGTGCTCTGCCTGCAGAGAAAATCTTATGAATAACAAAATCACTGAAATGGCTGAAAGTGTTTTAGCCGGCGAGTCTTTAGACGCCGAGCAAACAGATTCACTGCTTGCTGAAAGTGCGAACAGCTTCTGGGATTTGCTTTATTGGGCGAACACGATACGACAGGAATTTTTCGGTAACAAGGTCGCGATTTGTTCGATTGTGCCGGGCAGATTGGGCGGATGTGACCAGGATTGCAAGTTTTGCGCACAATCGGGACATTATAAAACTGCTGTCGGTAAGGCAAAGACTTTGAGCAGTGAGGAAATCTTAAAAGCCGCCGAACAGGCAAAGCGTAATGGCGTGCCGAATTTTGGAATTGTTTACAGTGGCAAAGCTATTACCGAAAAGGAGTTGAAACGCCTCGAAAAAATCATAAGCCAAATAAAAACTGAGTTAGGATTGGGCGTCTGTGCGTCGTTTGGAATAATCACAGAAGCCCAGGCCAAAAGATTGGCCCATGCGGGCCTGTCGCGATACAACCATAATCTTGAAACTTCAAGAGAACATTTCGGCGAAATCGTAACGACTCATCAGTACGACGACCGGATTAAAACGATTAAAGCTGTTAAAGCTGCTGGGTTGGGTATTTGTGCAGGCGGAATTTTCGGAATAGGCGAGACCGATGACGACAGGGTGCAGATGGCGATGGAGCTAAGAGAACTCGCTGTTGATACAGTGCCGATGAATTTTCTGCATCCGATAGCTGGGACACCTTTGGGTGCGATCAAGACTTTAAAGCCGAGAGAAATCCTGAGGATCATCGCTTTGTATCGTTTTATTCTGCCGAAGACGAACCTTAAGATAGCGGGCGGAAGGGTGCTTAATCTGCGACAGCTTCAAAGCTGGATATTTTATGCTGGCGCAACTTCGATATTGAGCGGCAACTATCTTACTACCGCCGGCAGGGCGGTCGAAGAAGATGTTCAAATGCTTGAGGACCTCGGGCTGGAAGTTTTGGAAAATTAAATGAGAATCATAGCAGGTAAAAAACGCGGCATGAAGCTAATCAGCCCGAAAGGTTTAGAGACCAGACCGATCATAGACAGGGTGAAGGAATCGCTTTTCAGCGTGTTTTATAAATATAATTTGCCGCAAGGTAGGCGTGTGGCAGATATTTTTTCGGGTGTAGGTTCGCTTGGGCTGGAAGCCTTGAGCAGGGGAGCGGAGTTTGCAGTATTTGTAGAGCAGAGTCCGGAAATTGCCAAAACACTGCAAAAAAATATTGAAAAAGCTGGTTTTGTTGCCGAGTCAAAGGTGATAAAGGCAAATGCATTTAAGATAGGCGCACCTGTAGGCATCGGCGAACAAAAGTATGACCTTGTGTTTGTCGATCCGCCTTACGCATTGTCGAGAGATGTTTCAGCAGATTCACAGATTGCGAATTTGCTGAAAATATTGCAGGAACAACTCACCATCGATGGGATGGTAGCTGTTCGAACTGAAAAGAATATACAGCTATTGAGTAAATACGATAAGTTGGAGGTTATCGACAGACGTCAGTGGGGCGGGATGGCGGTGACGATACTTAAATTGACAACTGAAGCGGACCAGAGAAATGACGAATAGGCAGGCTGCAATAAAAATAATAAAGCGGCTGCGTAGCGAAGGATTTGAAGCACTTCTTGCGGGCGGATGTGTGCGCGATATGCTCGCAGGACGAGCGGCAAAGGATTATGACGTTGCAACAAGCGCTCGCCCTGATGAAATAATAGCGTTGTTCAGAAAGACTTTGAAAATCGGGGCTAAGTTCGGCGTGGTGATGGTCTTGCTTGATAGCGAGCAGGTAGAGGTCGCGACATTCAGAACAGAAAGCGGCTATATCGACGGTCGCCATCCGGAGAGTGTCACTTTTAGTAACGCCAAAGAGGATGCGAGCAGACGGGACTTTACCATAAACGGAATGTTTTATGACCCCGTAGCCAAAAGAGTAATCGATTATGTAAACGGCAAGGCGGATTTGAAAAAAGGCATAATCAGAACGATTGGCGAACCTAAAAAACGCTTTGGTGAGGATTATCTGCGGATGCTGCGGGCGGTGCGCTTTGCAACTCAGTTTGATTTTAAAATTGAATCTGCTACCTGGCGGGCGGTTCGCGGCAATGCAAAAAAGATAACAGGTATAAGTGCCGAACGAATCGCGATGGAGCTTGAAGCGACATTGACCCATCCTAATCGCTGGAGAGGTGCCGTTCTGCTTATTGAAAGCGGTTTGGCAAGGGTGATTTTCACAGGCCTTTTGGCGAAGTTGGCAAACAAGGGTGCTATTATTCTCTGCGAATTGCGAAAGAAAGTGAATTTTCCTTTAGCACTTGCGGGGCTTTTTGCAGATTGTACGGATGAATTTGGTATTAAAAAATGCGATACTTTGCGGCTTAGCAGAAGTCAGAATAAACATATCAAATTCCTATTGACTAACAGGGGCAAATTGCTCGATAGCCAGATGCCACTTGCCGAGTTGAAGAAGGTGTTATCACAACCATATTTCTGGGATTTGTACGAACTGCAACGGGCAATTCAAAAGGCAAACGGCGAATCTCTGGCGGGACTTAGAAAAATAAGAAGAAGGGTTGGTGCCTTGGCCGGCGCCGTGTTAAAACCAAGGCCGTTACTTGATGGTCACCAGCTTATTCGTTTAGGTGCTAAGCCCGGCCCGCAGGTCGGGCAGTTGGCAGAGGAATTGTATATCCAACAGCTTGAGGAAAACCTGCATAACGCTAAACAGGCCAAGCTGTGGGCAGCAGAGTGGCTTACAAAACGAAAACAGATTGACCGGTAGTATTGCACTTGCCAAATCACGGTTTTTCTGCTATTATTACGCCTTGACTGGGGCCTTAGCTCAGCTGGGAGAGCGCTTGCATGGCATGCAAGAGGTCGAGGGTTCGATTCCCTTAGGCTCCATTCTTAATTCTTATGCTTCGATTTAGCTCGTCTTTCGCATTTCTTCTTTAATTCTCTGGATGTGCCCTCGCCCCATGCCCTTTACTTCACAGCCTAATTCGAAATATCGTTTGATTTTATCGTCGGCAACAATCGCCGCCATTACCGCACCGACAAAGCCAACGCCCATTACAACTACTACTTCCTTACCTTCATTCCGGGCGTTCTCGGCAAGAGCTCTTACACGTTCAAGTTCACCAGCGTATTCTTCCTGCTGCGGAATGGGAAATTTTTCACCGGCCGGACTAATCGAATATTCTGACATGATTTTTACCTTTCATATTTCTTAGTTGATAAAAACCGCAGAACATACTTTCATAGTTTCGTAATATGATGATGGCTAATTTTTGTTTAGTATACAATTAAAATCAAGATTTACTTTTGGATCAAATTATGCTATAATAATATTTTATAAACTATTCCTGCGGATTGTGAGATGAGGGTTCAATATTGGTACGTTTCCGTGCTTTAATCAATATAACCGCGATACTGCTTCTATTCGTATTTTCATCAGTCGTAACTGCCACGACATATTATGTGGATTCGGTCGGTGGCAGTGACGGTAACGCAGGTACGAGTCCGGGGTTCGCATGGCGGACTATTTCTAAAGTCAACAGCACAACGTTTCTGCCTGGTGATGAAATACTTTTCAAGGCAGATTGCGCATGGGTCGGCCAATTAAATCCGAAAGGCTCGGGCTCAGCAGGCAACCCCATTATCATTGATATGTACGACACGGGCAACAAGCCTCTAATCGATGCTGCAGGCGCTGAAGGAAATGGCGCTTTCTACCTTTATAACCAGGAGTATTGGGAAGTAAACAATCTTGAACTTACAAACGACGCTCCTTTCCAAGGCGATAGAAGGGGCGTGATGGTCGCAGCAGGTAACTTCGGGTTAGTAAACCATATTTATCTGAAAAATCTTTATATTCATGATGTGCGGGGAATCGTAGGGCAAGATTTGGGCGCAAAAGATACTGCTGGTATCGCATTTTTTATTGAAGCTGATAATTTAGTGGATACTAGATTTGATGATGTCCTTGTCGAAGGCTGCTTAATAGATAACATCGAAAACGAAGGGATTGTTACTCGCAGCAGAGCAGGCGGAACAATTCACGTTGGTGATAGCAACTGGCAGAGAAGGAAGTTTACAAACTTTAGAGTCAGAAATAACGAGATAAGCAATATTTCCAAAAACGCGATGATAATGCGTGTTATGGATGATACTTGCGTCATTGAATATAATGTTTGCCATGACACAGCATTGGCAATAACAGGCAATACGATTTATTCGATCGATGCACTCGGTACGGTTTTTCAATATAACGAAGGCTATTTGAACAGGACTCCGGGAACTTATGACGGCTCGCTATACGACGCCGACCTGGAAAGCCCTGAAACGGTATGGCAGTACAGTTATAGTCATGATAACAATATAGGCCTGTTTCGGGCGTGCACGGTTGCCTCAGATGACGGCGTTATTGTAAGATATAATATCAGCCAGAACGACATAGGAGCAATATTTTGTATGGGATATGCGCATGCCAGTATTTATGTTTATAACAATACGGTTTATATTCCGCCTCATCTATCGCCAAAGCTTATTGATGATAGAATCGACAATGCAAAGACTTATTATTTTTACAACAATATTTTTTATAACCTAAGTCCAACTGCCAGCTATTACTGGCTTAACGCTAATCGCACCTTCAGTCACAATGTTTTTTACGGCTATCACCCCGCAGGTGAGCCTGATGATCTGGATAAGATTACCGATGACCCCATGTTTGGTTGCACCAGGCACAGGCGGGATAGGCCTTGATACTGTTGATGGCTACAAGCTTCAGCCTGATTCACCATGTATTGATTCAGGCATGACAGTACCTGGTAATGGCGGGCTGGATTATTGGGGTAATCCTGTGCCCAGCGGCGGTCAAACTGACAGAGGCGCTCACGAATATTCGTTTAGCGTAGGCGATCTTGATTTTGACGGTGACATCGACTTGGATGACCTTGGTAAGCTTGTAAGCTGCTGGCTTGTAGAGGGCGATTTCATTGAATCCGGCGGGCTGGTAGTTTTTGAATCTGAGCATTACACGAACAAGGAAACGGGCAGTGGTTCCGGAGAAGGTTTTGATTGGATAAGCCTTGGAGGCAATGGCGCTTCGGGTGATGGCTATGTGCAGGCCCTGCCGAATGACGGCGTGGCTATCCAGGGTGATGATATTGAGTATGATTCACCAAGGCTGAGCTATTCGGTAAACTTCGAAACCGTTGGGACTTATTATGTTTGGATAAAAAGTTGGGCGCCAAATCCAGGTGCCGACATGCTTCATTACGGCCTTGATGGTACTGCTGTAAGCAGCGGCTATTCAGATTCCCTTCAACTGCATTCAAGACCGGAACAATTTGACTGGAGGTCGAGCACATCAAGCAGCCCAAGACCTACCATCGAAATCAGCTCGCCGGGTCTTCACATGATTGACTTCTGGATGTATGAGGATGGGGCGAGGGTTGATAAAGTGCTTTTGACAACAGATTCGGGTTATGTGCCTGATGACTCTGAGGAAAGTGCTGACATATCTGGCGATATTGATGGTGATGGTAAAATAAACTTTGTAGACTTTTCTATTTTCGCAGTCAACTACTGGGGGACGCCTGTTTTGAGTGGCCCTGAACCTGATCCTATGACGTGGGATATAGTACCTACCGTGCTTAGTCAAACTTCGATTGGGATGACAGCTACAACGGCAGTGGACGATGAAAGCGGTGTGCAGTATTACTTTAATAATGTTACAGACCCGAATCACGACAGCGGATGGCAAAGCAGTACTTATTATGAAGATACGGGACTTGACCCGGATACCGAATACGTCTATCAGGTCAAAGCTCGCGACACTTCCCCAAGCAACAATGAAACTGCATACTCAACTCAGGAGTCCGCTACAACGCTTCCACCCGACCTTATACCGCCGGAACCTGACCCTCTTGTCTGGGCCTTGGAACCCAATGCTATTGGTGGCACCATAATAGAAATGACCGCAACAACTGCTACAGATGACAGACATGATGTAGAATATTATTTCAACAATATAACGGACCCCAGTCATGACAGCGGCTGGCAGGTTAGTACATATTATGAAGATACAGGACTTGACCCGAATACCGAATACACCTATCAGGTAAAGGCTCGGGACACTTCCCCAAACAACAATGAAACCGGTTGGTCGACAATGGCCTCGGCAACTACTTTAGATGTTGACCCAGATCTGGTTTCTCACTGGGCTCTTGACGATGACAGCGGCACAATAGCTTCCGACTCAGCTGGTTCCAATCATGGAACCCTCTACGGTGACCCAAACTGGACAGCAGGCCAGATTGGTGGCGCTCTACAATTCGATGGTGTGGATGATTATGTGGCGTTGCCGAATAATGACCCGATATGGCTACCTGTGAATAACTTTACTGTTTCGGTATGGGTTTATTTTGAAAGAGATCCTGCTGCTGCAGAAGAAACAATATTTGACCTTAACTGGGGAGATAGCAGCAATCCGAGCAATGAATTAGGTTATGCAATTTCCAGGCGAGCCGCCGATGGAACGTTGAAATTTTATATGACCACCACAACAAATTCAGATGAAGACTTAATCTCAAATACGGTCTTAGCCAAAGACCAATGGTATCATATTGTTGCAGTTAGAGATGGAACAACACAGGCAATATATATCAATGGCCAACCGGATATAAGCAGGACATGCTCATCTGACCCAATCGATTTTGTTGGCGGATATGATGACAATAAAGTTAACATCGGCAGATTCAGCCGAAGCGGAGAACCAGGGCCGGCTGCTGGTGTCTGGTATCTCGATGGCAAAATTGATGATGTGCGCATTTATGACAGAGCGCTGCAATCCGCAGAAATCCAGCAACTTTTTGATGATGCAATTGGCCCGGATACAACCCCACCTACGCCTGATCCTCTTGTCTGGGCCTTGGAACCAAATGCCATTAGTAGCTCAGAAATAGAAATGACTGCTGCAACAGCAATAGATGACAGGTATGAGGTGGAGTATTATTTCGCAAATATAACTGACCCCAATCATGACAGCGGTTGGCAAAGCGACACTCACTATTTAGATATAGGTCTTGATCCAAACACTGAGTATACCTATCAGGTGCAAGCACGCGATTTGTCAGAAAACCTGAATGCAACAGGCTGGTCAACAGCCGCATCAGCAACAACTGAGTATATTGTCCCGAATCCGGTTTCCCACTGGATGTTCGATGAAGGCGGTGGAACAACGGCAGGTGATTCTGCTGGCAGCAATCATGGAACATTAATCAATGGCCCGACATGGACAACAGGCCAGATTGACGGCGCATTGAGTTTTGATGGTAGTGATGACTATGTCGATGTAGGAACCATGGGTGGTTTCGGGAGCAATATGGACGATGTGACGATATCTACCTGGATTAAAAGCGATATCACTGATTCGTATATGACCATTTTGGGAACGTCTAACGGCTCTAATAAGACACAGGTAAGGGTAGGTTTAAATCAAACCGCCCAAGGCCAGTTAGGTTCAGGAAATATAGAAATCTTTATAAGAGATGAGAATGGGAAAAGATTGTCAGGCTCAGTTAATTTGGATACGGGAATAACTGATGGCAGCTGGCATTACCTGGCTATAGTATTCCGTAAATCGCTAAATACGATAATTATTTATGTCGACGGCGTAAGCCAGCCAATTACATATAAGCAACAACAAACAGGCACAAACTTCTCTAATTTCCAGCATCCTCTGGCTTTAGGAGCACACAACGGTGGAGGCACTATCCAAGACCACCTCCAAGGCCTACTTGATGACGTAAGGATCTTCGATAGCGCTTTAGCTACTGAAGAAATCCAACAGATTTATCAGGACGGGCTGAACTGACAAAATTGGGCGTTGTTTCAGTTTGCCGGCCAGGCAGAATAATTTTGTAGGTGATTAGTATTCTAAGTAATAGGCGGCTTCTATTTTTAGCCAGTTTCCAGCAAACACAGCAAAGTCAAGCAAATCAATATGGTCATCAGGGAACAAATCTGCTGCCAGGCCGATGCCACTAAACAGCCATTGACCGGTTAGAACGCTCAGATCATTAGAGTCTACGATATAATCATTAGGATAAAAATCGCCCGGGATTTGAGCGAGCAATTCCAAGGCCAAACCATAGTTGGCAGCTTCTGAGGCGGAATTGTTTACTATACTGACTTTGTATTCTCCTGTCACATCAACAGGAAAATCGAACTTTTCGAGATTGTCATTTGTCGCTGTTCCTGCGAATATAGGATTTAAACCATTAGGTTCATAAACCTCTAAATCGAGGTCAGCTAGAGATGTGCTTAACTCATCATATTGTATCACACCGTCTTTGTTGTTGCCTGGCGTTCGTCGCTTATCCTCCCATTCGACCATTCGATCCCATGCCAGTGTAACGCGAAATCTTTGGCCTCTTGAAGCGGCGATATAATAGTCGTGCACACTGTCACCACCACCATTAGGGTCAATATTATCAAAAGCCCAGCCTTTTTGTTGGGCGGTGGGAGTATCCTTTTGGACCTTCGGCTGGGAAAGAGTTTCGTAAGCACGTAGTGCATCAACCCGCCCGTAACCACGATTAAAATTAAATACATCTCCGGTCGTTGGATTGCCATCGCTATCAGTGATATTACCAAAAGTACTGTTGACGATTACAGCTTTTATGACCTGATGCATGTTGTCATCAGGTTCACCAGCGGTAGAATCTGCTAAACCTAACAGAAGGGCACTTATGCCAGCGGTATGTGGTGCCGCCCAGCTTGTTGCACCGGTTGTACCTCCGGGGCCATCGGTATTGCTCCAGATGTTGTAGCCGCCAGATGAAGGTACAGTCTGGGCAGCTGATGGTGCTGCGACATCGGGTTTTTTTCTGTTGTCATCGGTAGGACCTGGCAAACTCGATGAACCAATCCTGCGGTAGGCTGTTTGGTCAAGAGGATCGTTCAGGATAATCCCTCCGGTTGTGATGCCGTTATACGCATCGCCAGGAACAGAAATCGTTACTAAAGAAGGATATCTGGCATCTTTGTTACCAGCACCGGTAGCAAAAATTATATTTTGCTGACAGGCATAATAATCATACATCAAAGTGGTAAAACTGTTGCCATCGGCATCTCCCGTTGACAACTGGAAGCCGGTAACAATGACCCGGCAGTCGTTAACATCGATAAGTGTCTGTAGAGCTTCGAGGATGTTACCGACTCTCATGCTGTAAATTTCTATCCCTGGAGCAGCCCCTTTTTGATATTGCCGTGACACCTGGCACGGATCGCTTGCGAGAACCCCGGCAAGCATTGTGTCGTGCCAGTTGGGATCAGTTGACAGCCCGGTCGTGGCCATGTTATGAATAGTCGTATTCCAAAATGCTTGATGAGGGAGGTAAACATTTTGAACGCTCATAATACCAACTTTGATACCTTGGCCGGTCTGACCATAAACGTCATGAACTTGTTGGGCATTTGAGCCGCCTGGCCCGGTCGATTCAGAAAGGCCGTAAGCATTGTCTGTCAAAAAATGTAGACAGACAATTAATAGCACAACTACGGTATATTGTAGAAGCTCTCGACTTTTCACATCACCCTCGTAAATGTTACTGTAGAAGAATTTATATTATACCAGATTTGAGCGGATAATTAAAGCAAATTGTATGTATCTGCTTGGCAGAGAAAGCTTTATACAAACAAGAAACTAAGTTTGCATGATGTGGTTCGTATTTATTCGTGCTGTTTTTATCGGCGTTGCTCAAGCTGCGTAAACAATGAGTGCGCCGAACACAAAAGCCAGAATACTCCAGACTCGTAACCAGTTCAAAGGTTTTTCAAGCCACCAGTTGAATATGGTTTTGATTTTCTCAGGCTTCATTGCGAAAATCATCAGACCACCGAGGAGCATTAATATTCCGAAAACGATTATCACCCACGGCCTTGCGCAACGCGAAGCGGCAAGAAGAAAAACTATCGCAAGGATCAGTCTGATAACACCCGGAATGTATATACGCATACCCTGGCTAAAAAATACAATGATTTTTCTCATTACTTCCGGCCTCATCAGCATAATAATACCTTCTACGATAAGAAGGATACCTATGATTTGTACCAGTGTTACCATAATAATCACCTCCTGTAATTTTAAGGCCGGTTTATTCAAGCACCTCTATCATATCGGAATCTATTTCGACACTGGTTGCCTGACCAAGCATATCGATCTGTAGCACAAGTCGAATGCCGGTATGGGTCTTAACGGCGATGCCTTCGGTATCGATCAGCGGACCTGCTATTACACGGCACTTTGCACCGACCTTGATATATGTATGAGGCTGAAGGTCGGCACCTGCTTTAAGAGCCTGTTCAATCGGAGTCAGTTCGGAAACGAGCGTTTGCTGATTTTTGACTTCGATTAAATTCGCGATGCGATTTGTGCGCAAAGCTTCGAGACGATTGGTTTCGCTGCCGCAGAAAAACAAATAACCGGTAAACAGCGGCATAAGCGAACGTAGTTTTCGTCCTTTGCGTTTACTAACCTTCCAACACATCGGAAGAAAGTAGCAGATACCTTTGCGGAGCATATCCCACGCAAGCGCTTTTTCGTTTCTGCTTTTGGTATGCACGAGCCACCATGTGCCGGAAAAATCATGAATAAACTTGTCTTCAGGCCAGCTAATCGGTGGATTTTCACTTACCTTAAGCATTTTGCCTCTGCCGCCCCAACAATATAGACTTAAGCAGCTGCTTAACCTATAAGCAACTATGCCTTTACAATCTTTTTTCGATTTTTTCGAACACCCGCCGTTGCATTGCGAGTGTCGATTACAAGCTTGGCTTTTTCGACTATCCAGTCATAATTGTAATCGCTGTGGTCAGTGGATATCAATACCGCGTCATAGGAGGCTAGCATTCTCGCCGTTAGCTTTTTACTCTTCATACGAAGATCGTGTTCACGCTGCCTCGTGGTTTTAGGAATATAGGGATCATTGTAGTCAACATTGGCACCTCTTGCCCGCAAAAGCTCAATAAGCTCTATTGAGGGCGACTCACGCAAATCATCTATATCCTTTTTGTATGCCAGCCCAAGGATAAGTATTTTCGAGCCTTTCAGGCTTTTGCTTTGCTGGTTTAACGCTTCCATAGTTTTATAAACAACATAATTTGGCATATCAGTATTGATTTCACCTGCCAGTTCGATAAAGCGGGTTGGAATTCCATACTGCCTTGCTTTCCAGGTCAGATAGAATGGGTCGATGGGAATACAGTGGCCGCCCAGCCCAGGCCCAGGGTAAAAAGGCTGATAGCCGAAGGGTTTGGTACTCGCTGCATATATCACTTCCCAAACATCAATACCCATCTTTTCAAAAACTATCTTAAGTTCGTTGACCATTGCGATGTTAATACATCGATAGATATTTTCGAGTATCTTTGTTGCCTCAGCAGCTTCGCAACTGGAAACCGGAATCGTTTTTTCAATAGCAATGTTGTAAAGCCCACATGCTACGTTACGACATTGTTTTGTAAAGCCACCGACAACCTTGGGAATTGTCTTGGTCGTATAGTTTTTGTTGCCTGGGTCTTCACGCTCAGGAGAATATGCCAGATGAAAGTCCTTGCCAGCTTTTAAGCCGCTTTCTTCGAGAATCGGCGCCATCAGCTCACGTGTCGTACCGGGATAAGTGGTGCTTTCAAGTATAATAAGCTGCCCCTTTTTGAGGTATTTGCGGATAGTCTGACAACTTTTTACAACGAACTGCATGTCCGGTTCGCGATTTTGAGTCAAAGGCGTGGGCACACAAATAAGTACCGCGTCAACGGTTTTGATTTTTGCCATGTTAGTAGTGGCATGGAAAAGACCGGATTGAACGAGCTTTTTGACCACAGCATGAGGGACGTGTTTGATGATGCTTCGACCGGAGTTGAGCTTTTTGACTTTTGACTCGTCAATATCAAAACCAACTACATTCAGACCTGCCGAAGCAAATTCACGCACCAAAGGCAGCCCGACATATCCGAGACCTAAAACGCCGACGGTAACTTTTTTGTCCTTGATTTTCTTTTCCAAATCCGTCATCAGTATTAACCCTTTCAAGACGACAATAAAACTTAAAAACGTATTTTAGATTGATAAAAGGCAAAAGTCAATCAGAATGAACCGGCCTTTTCAAAGGTTATAGTGTGATTAGTAAGTATTCGGTATCATCATTGAATCGGACCGAACCTTGAAAATCGGAGGGTATTAAAATAGTTTCGCCAGCCGAAAAGCCTACCGCCTCTATTTGCTCCGAAGTTATATCGCCCGAACCCGAAAGTATCATAACAACCTGCATCTGACCCGCGGCTAAGGCGGCCTCATCAGCTTTTGTACAACTGAATTTGTCAATTTTGAAGTATTCACAATCCGCCAATCTGCCTTGCGTTGTTACAGAAAGCTCATCGCCTGAAGCATCGAAGTGAATGCTATCAAGGGCATCGTCGATATGAAGTGGCCGGAAATTGCCCGATTCGTCAAGGCGGTTCCAATCGAAAACGCGATAGGTGGTATCCGAAGGCGTCTGGATTTCAGCGATCAAAAGGCCTGGGCCTATAGCGTGTGGGGTGCCTGCCGGAAGAAAATGACACTCGCCGATTTTGACGGGAACTTTTTGCAGCAGTTCTGCAACGCTGGCTGTTTTTATCGCCTCGGCAAAATCTTTCTTTGTAACACCAGGCTTCAAGCCTTTATAGATTACCGCCTCCGGCTCTGCGCCAATGATATACCAGCACTCGGTTTTGGGGTCGCCTTTTCCAGTCCGGCTGCACGTTTCCGCGTCAGGATGGACCTGAATGCTCAGAATATCTTCGCAATCCAGGATTTTGATCAAAAGCGGAAAGGGCGGGGCGTAGTTTGCATCACCGATAATTTTTTTTGGAAACTTGGCAAGGGCAGAGGCTATCGTTTGACCTTTGAGTGGACCGTTCGTAATTATAGATTTATCCTCTGGCAGATCCGCCAGCTCCCAGCTTTCGCCGATTTTCTGACCCGGCGGCAACTCCTTGCCAAAAACTTCGCCAAGCTTCCTGCTGCCCCAGATACGATACTTATAAATCGGCTTGAACTTTAGAGGGTATAACTTCATTGCCTTATTCTAATTTGCCCAAACCAGATTGTCTATAGGCGTATAAAAAAACATATGCGACAAAGCAGACAAAGTCTCAATTGCAGTTTGGACAAAAGCCTTCCAACTGGGTGCGTTGTCGCGTGACTGCGAATCCTTTTTTGATTGATTTTGTCATTGGTACAAAAACCCCAGGCAGGCAATGTGTATCGCCGCAGCTAATACAGACAAAATGAGGATGGCACTGGCGTTCGGTGCAGTTATGGGCGAGTTCGAATCGCCATGTCCTGTCATGTAAAAAGACTTTGTGGACAAGCCCAGTTTTTACAAAGCTTTCAAGTGCGCGGTATATCGTAACTTTATTCAATCGGATTTTCCTCAGCCTTGAGGCTATCTGCTCCTGTGTGATGGGGGCTTTGGCGTTGAGCAGAATTTCCAATAATGCCTTTCGGCCTTTGGTTTGTCGCAGAGCAGCCTCGTATAATATGCTTTCAATTTGTGTATTTATATCAACTTTCAATCTTAAGTTCCCAAATTTAGTGTTTGTGAGGATGGGCATGAAGGTCATGACGGTCGCATTCTTGCAGCTTTAAGTCGGACTTTACAAAGAGCAATGGAAATACAATGTCGCTGATACAGCAGGGTATCCAGACAGCTACGAAAAGCACGACAAACATGCCGATTATTACTGCTCCTGTAATTTCACAGTGAGTATTCATGAGTATGTGCGAAGACGAAGCCCATGTGCTTAAAAGTACATGCCCTGCGTGCGGAAATTTCGTCCTTGGCAGAAAATAAGCGATTAGTACTCCGAGTATCGCTGCTGGGTTGACTATATACCATTCCTCTATGAAACCTAAATGGATAGCAGGACGGCCTTGTTGTTCGAATTCTGCCAAGTTATCTTCGCCAGCCTCGTGATAGGCCGGGATGCCCAGACCCAATACCTGTTCGCCGAGGTATGGAATCACCGAGTCGCTCAGTGTGGCGACACCGATTGAACCGATATAACCTACGATGAGAATGGCCAGAAAGTTTTTCTTGTGTCGGTGAAGCTCAAAAAGCGATGCCGTTACCATTGCGCTTAGTAAAACGTGGGCTGGATGAAAGATGCTAAACAGGGTAGCACTGTCTGACTGTTGCAGACCCTTGAAGAGCAACATAAAGAATACCCCTGCCGCCGCACCGAGAATCGTAAAGGGCGCATGGCCTTTAAGCTCAACAAAAATATGTTTGGCTTTTTCGCTCACAAACATTTTCACCCCCTTCGTTTTTGGTCCCATACAAAACTGAATTTTATGCTTCCGATTTCAATACCACCTGTAAAAAACTGGTTGATGAAAACAATCGTAAAAAGAAAACCCGCAGAGCCTCAAAAACGACAATGTCAACAGTCCAAAACGGTAGTTATATACTATATACAAACGCAACTCAGTTGCAAGTAGATTTTTTAGCTATAGAGAAATTCTGGCTTAAAAGCTTTAAAAAGGCAATGGGTTATTTGGCAATGACTGGTTCGGGCTTCAAATATCTCATGAAAAAGGCAAGCAGCATGTTATTTCTGTCCGATTTCGTGAGAGGCAGTTGGTTTGAGGCATATGTGGATATAAGCCCACAATCAACGCCGAGTTCGTCACACTTTTGTTTTATGACAATGTTATGTCTTGGGTGACGGAAATAGTGCTCTTCATCTGTTGGCTCAGTATTGTTGCGATTGGAAGACAAGAAGACGGGTGGGTCGTCTTCTGTCAACAGGCCGAGCATATCAACATCAGCACGAATCTTTTCACCTTCCTCGCTAAACAAATCTTCTCGACTGTTAAAGCCATAAAACAAATGAACTTTTCTGATGCTTTTATCAGGGTCTGGGTCAGGCCCGACCAACTGAGGCCATTGCAGAAGATCATATGAGCATGGCCCATTTTTAGAACCAACAACAGAAGGTTTTGAAGACTCGCGCAAAACCGGGTCGCTACTATCGGGATCAGCTAAGTCATCGCAGAAGCCGAGCCACAAAGAAGCACCGCCACCACTCGCGATACCGAAAACAGCTAAGCGGTTTTTGTCGATGTTGTATTTTTCGGTATTATAACGAACAAATTGTACCGCTCTGGCAAAGTCTTGAAGTCTTTCCTGAATGGGAATATTATATCCGGAACAATAATTAACCGAAGCAACTGAAATACCATTTGCGAGGCACTTTCTAAACAAATCAATACTCATATTTTTCCTGCCGCCGAAGTTGCCTGAGTTTGACACTCCGCTCCCGATAAATAACATGATAGGAGTAGGTTCATTGGATTCAGCAATATAAATATCAAGCGTGTTTTCTTCATGCGGCCCATATTGAACATCAGCAAATGTCGGCTTCGGAATAGTCCTTATGGGCCTGTGAAATAATGTCTTGTTGGGTTTGGGAATGCTCTTGCTGCTGCTGTCAGCAACGTCATTAGTGTCGAGATTCTGATTTAGTGCGGGATTATTCTGAGCTGTTATATCAACAGGATCGAGGTATAACCAAATCAGAAAAACTGCAACCGTAAGTATAATGATTAATAAGTTTAGATGCTTTTTCACTTTCCACTCTCAGGCCCCATGGAGCCGCTATACCGCATCTTTAGTCCAGTTTCACCGAACCAGTCTTATATAGAAACTTTAGCAAATTGCAAGCTAAATCTTTAGCTATAGAGAAATTTTGGCTTAAAAGGCGTTAAAAATGGCCAGTTAGACTGGATTTATTTGGCAATGCCTGGCTCGGGCTTCAAATATCTCATAAAAAAGGCCAGAAGCATGTCATTTCTTTCCGGTATCGTGATAGGTGATCGGCCTGGGGCAGGTATAGGTGGAAATTCACAATCAATACCGAGTTGGTCACACTTTTGTTTTATGGCAATGCTATGTCTTGGATGGCGGAAATAGTGGTCTTGATCTATTGGCTCGGTGTTTTCCCAACTGGAAAACAAGAAGACAGGCGGGTCATCTTCTGTCAACAGGTTGAGCGTATCAACGTCGGCACGAATTTTTTTACCTTCCTCACTAAACAAATCTGCCCGGCTTTTGAATCCATAAAACAGATGCTCTTCTTTGATGTTTTTATCGAGGGCCGGATTTGAACCTATGATCTGAGGCCATTGCAGTAGATCATATGAGCACTGTCCATTGCTGGAACCGACAACGGTAGGTTTTGAAGACTCGCGAAGGACGGGGTCGCCACTTTCTGGGTCAGCTAAATCATCGTGAAAGCCAAGCCACAAAGAAACACCCCCTCCCTTTCCGGCACCGAAAACAGCTAAGCGGTTTTTGTCGATGTTATATTTTTCGGCATTATGACGAAGAAATTGTAACACTCTGGCACAGTTCCTAAGGGCGTCCTGAATGCCAATATCATGTCCAACATAATAATTAACCGAAGCAACTGAAATACCATTTGCAAGGCACTTTCTAAACAAATCAATACTCATATTTTTCCTGCCGCCGAAGTTGCCTGAATTTGCCACTCTGCTCCCGATAAATACCATGACAGGAGTCGGTTTATCAGATTTGGCCTGATAAATATCAAGTGTGTTTTCATCAGACAGGCCATATTTGACATCGATGAATGCCGGCTGTGGACGAGTCCTTATGGGCGTGTGAAATGATCTCATTTTTTGTTTCGTTATAGGTTCATTATAGATATCTGCAACAACTGGATTTTTGAAGGCTTCTTTCGGAGCGGCTGTAATATTTTTATGTGTGTAAAACCCGATCACATAGGCTGCTATTATTGCTGATAAAATGATTAATGATTTCAGATGTTTTTTCATTTTTCACTTTCTGCCTCTATAGGGCTGATACGCTGCATCTTTAGTCCATTTTTATCGACCAACCTATATAGAAACTTTAACCAATTACAAGCGGAATTTTAAAATATAGCGGTGTGAATTGACGGCATATAACGGCATATCTAAAACTATACAAAAGTCGTATTCTATTATTAAAAGCCAGATTAAGAATTTATGAGTTTATTGCTATTTATCTCAGAGAAATGGTCCGATAATTAGACTTGAAATTTCGGCGAATATTTTTGACTTTTACTTTAGCAGCACGTGGCATTGCTGCCTTCTGAGCAGTCGCAGGTCGGCTCGCTGCCTCGGATAGCTCCGATGATGATTGCCATAGCGCATCCAACGCCGGGCCGAACACTGATAGCGCCGGGAGCACAATTCTTCGCGCAAGCACCACATTCCATGCAGGCGTCGCGGTCTATGATTTCTGCTTTTTTTCCATTAATCTGAAAAATACCATGCGGGCAAACCTGCACGCATCTGCCGCAGGCGACACATTTATCGACATCGAGTTTTAACGTGGTTACATTTTCAAGGTATCTTAATTTCATTTTACTTTTTCGTCTAAATTATAAAGTGTGAGCCAAGCCAGATAACAAGTCCAATAATTGCAGAAGCCAATTGGATTGGCACAACTCGTTTCATTTCCTTTCGAACACCGGAAAACGATGTAAAAGT
>SDBV01002334.1_pt1 | contig 28356 bp, 25 predicted proteins | sample 2277081 | NCBI WGS metagenome assembly SDBV01 (sample SAMN10402039, study PRJNA504765) | marine sediment metagenome | isolation source: marine sediment core GS10_PC15, 223 cmbsf | place: Arctic Ocean: Southern Knipovich Ridge | collected 2010
CAAGGACCTGCCGGGCGAATTGCCCGATGGGCTTACCCTGGCGGCGGTCCCACAGAGAGAAAACCCCCGAGATGCGCTCATCTCGCGCTCAGGGGAACCTTTGACGGAACTCAAGAAGGGAGCAGAAGTAGGGACCAGCAGCCTTCGCCGGCAAGCGCTCTTGCGGTCCATCCGGCCCGACTTGACCGTCCGTGACCTGCGCGGCAACCTGGACACAAGGCTCCGCAAACTCCAGGAGGGACAATACGACGCGGTTGTGGTTGCGGCGGCGGGGATGGCCCGTCTGGGCCGGCTTGCCGAGGCGACAGAGGTTCTGGACCCCGAAAGGTTTGTTCCGGCGCCCGGACAAGGCTGCCTGGGGATTGAAACTCGTGCTGCGGACGAGGAAGTGGCCATACTCCTTCAGCCGTTGGATGACAGCGAGTCGCGCATGTGCGCCGACATGGAGAGGGAGTTGATGCGGCGCTTGGAGGGAGGGTGCCTGGTTCCTCTTGGAGCGTGGGCCCGTTATGAAGCCGAAGACAATCGACTCAGATTGACCGCCGTCATCGTTTCCGCCGACGGACAGCGAGTCGCCCGGGGAACCTCGGAGGGTTCAGTAGACCAGCAGCGCAATATCGTCGATGATGTGGAACAACAGTTACGGGCTGGGGGGGCCGAAACCATATTAAAGGAATCCCGATCAGGTTATAATACGCTGACTTGATGAACCGCACCATCCCTGTCCGGCAGATCAAGGGGGGGAAATCCCTGTGCATGAGCTGACACCGATCCTACAACTGCTACTTCTGATTTCGATCATTATTGCCGCTGCCAAGATGGCAGGAAGCCTCAGCAACCGGCTTGGCCAGCCGGCGGTCCTGGGTGAAATGCTCGTCGGTCTGATCCTGGGGCCCACGTTTTTGGGGATGATGGATCTTTCCATCTTCGCAGCGCCCGAAGCCGCCGGCACTGCCCACGCTGCTCTTGACATGGGCGATGTGATCAACCTACTGGCCGAATTGGGTGTCTGTCTCCTGATGTTTGTTGCCGGGATGGAAACGGACCTGGCCGCGCTGAAGAAGGTGGGCAAGGTGGCGTTGGCGGCGGCTATCGGCGGAATGGTTTTGCCGATGGGGGGCGGGGTGTTCATCGCGCGGTGGTATGATTTTCAGTGGTCGGAAGCGGTTTTTATAGGGACGATCCTGACGGCGACCAGCGTCAGCATTTCCGCCCAGACCTTGATCGAGCTTCGGCAGCTCCGCTCGAAGGAAGGCACCACCATCCTCGGCGCGGCGGTGATCGATGATGTGATGGGTATCATTGTCTTATCAGTTGTGGTAGCCCTCTCCGTGGGACAGCAGTTGGCAGGGGCTGAATCCGCGGCGGCTGAATCCGGCGGGGGGCAGGAAGTCGCCAAACAAATCGGCATAATCGTCCTCCGGATGAGCTTTTACTTCATCGTTTTCTGGCTGTTCGGCGTAAAATACTTCGAAAAAATTTGCCAGAAAGTCTCGAAGCTCCCCACCAGCCAGCCCCTGCTTGCCTTTGTTTTGGTGACCGCGTTTCTTTATTCGTTATTCGCCGAGGTCATCGGCACGATGGCCTCCATCACCGGCGCGTACATGGCCGGGGTCCTCTTCGCCCAGACGAAATTCCGCGAAAAGATTGACGAGGCTATCCATCCGGTCACCTATTCCATGCTCGTTCCCATCTTCTTCATTAACATCGGGCTGCAAGCCAACGCCCGCGACCTGTTCGGCGGGGAGTCCGCCCTCATCACCTTCACACTTTGGATCCTGGTGGCCGCTATCGCCGGCAAGATCATCGGTTGCGGCGTGGGAGCCAAGATGACCGGGTTCGACATGAAGGAGTCCACCCGCGTCGGCGTCGGGATGGTCTCCCGCGGGGAGGTCGGGCTCATCGTGGCCAACGTCGGGATCCAGAAAATGATCATCCAGAAGGACATGTTCTCCTCGATGGTGTTGATGGTGCTCGTGACCACGATGGTGACACCGCTCATGCTTCGACTCGCGTTTCCCCGCGTGGCCGAGGTCCCCTCGGAAGGGGTGGAAGAATCCATCGCCCATCTCCAACGGGACAAGAAATAAGTTCACATCAACGTGCTACGTGCTCCGTTCTAAGTTCTAAGTGCTACAGTGCGAAGAACCTAGAACTGTAACACTGAGAACTGAGCACTGCCTCAGAGTGGTTCGTTCCTCTCCTGATCAATGGCCAAGAAGAAACGCACAAAACTGAAGAAGCCGCCCTCGCCGGCCAAGACGCGCCGGCGACGTGAGTTCTATCTCGGGTGGACAGGTTTTATTGTATTGTCCTTTCTTCTTTTGCCCGGAATGTGGTTTGCCTGGGACCCCATCCTCGATTTCCTCGAGGATATCGGGACTCCCAAAGAAGCTATCGAAACTCCCAAAGAGGATATCGAGACTCCCGAAGAGGATATCGAGACTCCCGAAAAGGATATCGAGACTCCCGAAAAGGTTGTGATCGGGACTCCCGAAAAGGTTTTGATGGTAGTCTTATTCTCTCTCCTTGCAAGCGCCATCTTGACGACGATAATTGACACGATTCTCAGGAGAATCTGATGCGTCGTTACCTGCCCCACTCCCATCGGTGCTACGTTTGCGGCGAATCGAATCCGAAGGGACTCACGATCCGGCTCTATGCGGAGGGCGACGAAGTCGGCCTCGACTTCACCGCGGGGGAGGAACATGTGGGTTACGCCGATCGAGTTCACGGGGGAGTGATTGCCGCTCTGCTCGATGAAGCGCTCGGCTGGACGGTCACAATGCAGATCAGACGGATGACTTATACGGCCGAACTGACCGTCCGCTACACCTCGCCCGTCCCGGTCGGAGTTCCACTTCGGTTGCGGGCCCGTTCGACCAAGGTTGATCCGAGACTGTGCAAGGCCGAAGGCGAAATCCTCGTTGAAGGAAAAGTCGCCGCCCGGGCCGAGGGAAGATTTGTCCCCCTGTCGGTGGAAGAGACCCGAACGGTTGACTCCTACCTCGTCTACGAGCCGGACACGCTCCGCCTTTTCGAGAATCTCTGACCTTCCCGACATTGGTTTTTGCGGCCCCGAGATTAGTTTTTGCGGCCCCGAGATTGGTTTTTGCGGCCCCGCCATTGGTTCTTGCGGCCCCGCCATTGGTTCTTGCGGCCCCGCCATTAGTTTTTGCGGCAGTCTACAGGGTGCGCCCGTTCGCGCCCCGGAATCGCCAATCCGGCTCCCATGTTCTTGAGAATTATGCTAAGATTATCCCACTTCAATGTTGAAGTGAGGATGCGGTAGGAGAAACCCATGGTTCAGAGCCTCTTGGATAAAGTCTGGGATGCCCACAGCGTGCGGGAGCTGCCGTCTGGACAGACGCAGCTCTTCATCGGCCTGCACCTGATTCACGAGGTAACCAGCCCTCAAGCCTTTCAGGTGTTGAGGGAACAGGGTTGGACTGTGCGCTTTCCCCAGCGGTCCATCGCGACGGTCGACCACATCGTCCCGACGGCGAATGTGGGTCGGCCCTTTCAGGATCCACTGGCGGAAGAGATGATGACAGCGCTGGAAAAGAATTGCGCCGAATTCGGGATTCAACTCTTCAATCTGGGAGACGAACACCAGGGGATCGTGCACGTGATAGGTCCCGAGCTCGGCCTCACCCAGCCAGGGATGACCATCGCGTGCGGTGACAGCCATACCAGCACCCATGGCGCCTTCGGGGCCATCGCGTTCGGAATCGGCACGACGCAGATACGAGACGTTTTGACCTCGCAGTGCCTGGCGATTTCGAAGCCGAAAGTGCGCCGAATCGATGTGATCGGCAAGTTGTCCCGGGGCATTTATGCCAAAGACGTTATCTTGACCATTATCCAGCGTCTGGGCGTCAAGGGAGGCGTGGGATTCGCTTACGAGTACGGCGGCGAGGTCGTCGACCGCATGACCATGGAGGAACGGTTGACCGTCTGTAACATGTCCATCGAAGGCGGAGCGCGCGCTGGATACATAAACCCCGACAAAACCACCTTCGAATATCTGAAGGGCCGGCGGTTCGCACCGTCCGACGGGGATTTCGAGAAGGCCGTAAAGTGGTGGGAGAACATGGCTTCCGACCCCGGAGTGGAATACGATGACCGCGTGGTCATAAAAGGCGAAGAAATAAAGCCGATGGTCACATGGGGCATCAATCCGGGTCAGGCAGTGGGAGTCTCCGAGCGGATCCCCGATCCGGCCTCCATAGACGGGGGGAACCGGGAATCAGCCGAGGAGGCCTTGGAATTCATGGGGTTCGAGCCCGGCCAACGAATCTTCGGCACAAGAATCGACGTGGCTTTTGTCGGATCATGCACGAATGGCCGGCTTAGCGACCTGCGGGACGCGGCTCGTGTGCTGAAAGGGCATACTGTTTCGCCGCATGTGAAGGCCCTGGTCGTTCCCGGGTCCCAGGCTGTCCGGCAGGCCGCCGAATCAGAGGGGCTTCACACAATTTTTGAGGAAGCGGGATTCGAATGGCGGGGCGCGGGCTGCTCGATGTGCCTGGCGATGAATCCCGATCGACTGGAAGGACGCGAGATCTGCGCGTCCTCAAGCAATCGGAACTTTAAGGGACGACAGGGCAGTCCGACGGGCAGAACCCTGCTGATGAGTCCCGCCATGGTCGCCGCCGCAGCCATTGCGGGTGAAGTGGTTGACGTGCGGGAATGTTCACATTGAGAGAAAAGAGAGTAACAACGAGCTTTCTACAATGGCTATCGAGTCCAAAGTAATTCAGCAGATTGCGGGAAAGGGAATTCCAGTCCGGGGAGACGATATCGATACCGACCGGATTATCCCCGCTCGCTTCCTCAAGTGCGTGACGTTCGATGGTCTGGGTGAACACGCGTTCCAGGACGAACGGATCGATTCCGAAGGAAACTCGAAGAGTCATCCTCTCGATGACCCGCGGTTTCAGGAAGCTCAGCTCCTGATCGTCAATCGAAACTTCGGTTGCGGCTCCTCCCGGGAGCACGCGCCCCAGGCGCTGATGCGATGGGGAATTCGTGGCGTGATCGGCGAATCCTTTGCAGAGATCTTCTCTGGGAACTGCACGGCGATGGGAGTTCCGTGCGTCAGAGCCTCCTCTCAGGATGTGCGCAGTCTGATGGAGTCCGTTGAAGAAGTCCCGGGTCAGGAGATCGCCTTGGATGTGGATTCCCAGGTCGTTCGTTATTCAGGGGGCGAAATACCCATCCAGATACCCCCAGCGGTCCGGGATCAATTCCTCCAGGGGAACTGGGACACGGCTGCTCAGCTCCTCTCCGTACCCCGGGAAGTGGACCGGGTCGCCCAATCCTTGCCCTATGTCGCGGGGTGGGACTAGCCCGCCCAGCCCACTTGCCTGAATCCTTCCTCAATTTCGGGCCAAATTCACTCCAGGTTTCCGTGGCTGCCGCGTCCCGCCTGAAAAGGCCATTGAAATTGGTGCGTGAAGCAGCTATCATTCTCGCAATCATACGGTTACGTTAGAAAAGGCCCCGTCATTCCCATCCCGACCGGTCACATGTGAGTTTCATAAGACGGCAAATTGTCTCCCCGGGTCCTGAAGATAGGGGACCTTCCATCTTTTTCGATACTGACTTGGGGCCCGATTCCATTTCATGAGCAAGATACGCAATTTCTACCAAGGAAAAACCATTCTTCTGACCGGTTCTACCGGCTTCGTGGGAAAAGCCGTTTTGGAGAAGATCCTCCGCTCCCTGCCCGATTGCCGGAGAATCTACCTCCTTATTCGGGATCGCCAGGGGAAAGACGGCGTCACGGTCGGCGCTGGAGATCGGCTACAGAACGAGGTCTTTACCAGTTCCATTTTTCACCGGCTCCGCAGGGAACTCGGCCCCGACCGATTCGCGCGCCTCCAGGAAAAGGTACATCCCATCTCCGGTAACCTGATGTACTCCCGGCTTGGGATCGATGAAGACTCGCTCTATTCCCGACTTTGCGGCGAGGTCGACATAGTCATCAACTGCGCCGCGACGGTCAGATTCGACGAGCGTCTCGACTTCGCCATTCAGCAGAATACCTTCAGTGTGAGCCGCCTTATCGAATTCGTCAAAAACTGCACCGATGCGGTCTTCCTGCATGTTTCAACGGCCTATGTCTGCGGCCAGCAGGAAGGTCCCATCCCCGAGAAACCCTTCCGAGTCGGAGAAACGATCGCCCTCCGTGCCGGATATGCGCGCGGGACTGATCTGGGGGATAATCTCGACGAATACCTCCAGTCTCTGCTGACTCAATGCGAGGCGGTTGAATCGGAGTCCTACCGCCCGAAGGTTTACCGGAAGATCCTGGCTCAGGCGGACACGACGGCCACAGTGAACGGCGGATCGTCATTCGAACAGTTGGTCGAAAAATGCCGCAAGGACTGGGTGAGAGAACGCCTCATTGAAGCCGGGATCGAGGAAGCCCGACGGCACGGCTGGAACGATACTTACACCTTGACCAAGTCTATGGGAGAGCAGCTTATTGTCCGCGAGCGGGGAGATTTGCCGGTCGCGATCGTCCGCCCGTCTATCATCGAGAGCGCGCTGGAAGAGCCTGCACCCGGGTGGATCGAAGGTTTCCGAATGGCGGACCCCATTATTCTGGCGTACGGATTGGGGCGCATCACCGAGTTCCCGGCGGATCCAACGGTTCACATGGATATCATTCCGGTGGATGCCGTCGTCAATGCCATCCTTGTCATCGTTCCCCATCTGGCCGAGAAGAAGGGACTCCACGTCTATCACGTGGCCAGCTCGACTCAGAATTTGAATTTGCTGCGCACCTTCGTAAAGGCTACGACCGAGTATTTCCGGCGACACCCGATGCGAAACGCGATGGGAGATCCCATTGAGATTAAGGAACTGCGCCTCATTCCCCTCCAGGTTTTTCGACTGAGGTACGGCCTGATGCATTGGGCTCTTTCCATCCCCGATTTGTTCAGGAAAGTCCTTGGAATACCCCTTTTCGGAAAGGGTTTCCAACAACGCATCGACTCCATCCGAAACTCTATCGAGCAAGTGCTCAATTTCGCCAAACTGTATTCCCCGTACTGCCATCTGCGGCCGAATTTCCAGATTGACAACACGCTTCAACGCTTCAGTGAGCTGGATCCCGAGGATCGGGAGGTATTCTCGTTCAATTTGGCAAAGATCGACTGGGAAAAATACATCAAGGAGATCCATATCCCCGGACTCAGAAAATATGTGCCTAGATTCAGCACCCAGGTGCGCCAGAAAACACCCCTCCGGGCTGCTGAACGCCCACGCGAGGCCGCCCGGCCTTTGCGGATTGAACAGGTTCAGACAATCGTGGACCTGGTTGAGAGAGGCGCCGCGCTTTTCCCCGAGAAGGTCGTCCTCCAGATGAACCGGAACGGGGAGTGGATCCGCTACACGTACGCGGACCTGTATTCCGTTGCTTCGAGGTGGGCCCAAACATTGTGTGGACTCGGCCTCAGGCGGGGTGACCGCATCTTGCTTCTCTCAGAAAACCAGCCCGAGTGGGCCCTTTCCTACCTGGCGGCGGTTTCAGCCGGGCTGACCGTTATTCCACTGGATGCCCAAACTCCCTGGCAGGAGGGGCAAGCCATCGCGGCCTATACGGACGCGCCCGTCGCCCTGGCATCCGAGCTGTACTACGAGAAGATGCTGAGCAAGCGGGAAACCAGCAGCCAGAACTCCCGCCTGAGAGTGCTCAACATCAATAGAGAGCTTGAGCCGTTTCCCGAATCGGGGGAGCCGGGTATTGCGGCGGCCTCATCCCAGGGGAAGGAGGCGAACCTCGAGAGACCCTCTCAGGAAGACGCGGCCTCGATCGTCTTCACATCCGGTACCAGCTTCGATCCTCGCGGGGCGATGCTCTCGCACCACAATTTCATTTCCAATATGAAGGCGATCTCTCGGGTTTTGGAGCCCTACCAGTCGGACCGCTTTCTTTCAATCTTGCCCCTCTCCCACACGCTGGAATTCACGTGTGGATTTCTGGTTCCTTTCCTGGGCGGGGGATCGGTGACCTACCTGGATTCGATCAACTCCCAGACGATCTTCAAAGCCATGCAGGAAACCCATCCAACCTGTCTGATCGGGACGCCCCGCCTGTTCGAGCTTCTCCTCCAGGGAGTCCGAAAAGAGATATCCGCCAAGGGGAAGGCCTGGAAAGCAGGCTACAAGGTTCTCAAGGCCGTTGCCCGGGGAGTGGAAAAGATCACGGACAGAAAAATCGGCCGCCGCCTGTTCCCCCAAATCCACGATCGTTTTGGAGGGCGGGTGCGGCTTATGGTCAGTGGAGGAGCCGGACTGGACCCGCAGCTTTTCACGGAACTGGAAAACCTGGGGTTCTATGTGTGCGAGGGGTATGGTTTGACGGAGTCTTCCCCCGTGCTTTCCGTCAATCCCATCCGCAGACGGAAGGCCGGGTCGGTCGGCAGGCCGCTTCCCAACATCGAACTCCGCATTGATGATCCCAACGAGCGGGGGATCGGGCAGATCGTAGCAAGAGGTCCCAGCGTGATGCGGGGCTACTTCCGCAATTCGACCGCCACACGGCGCATCCTTCGGGACAACTGGCTTCAAACGGGAGACCTCGGTTCTCTCGACAGGGACGGCTTCCTCTCCATCCATGGCCGGATCAAGGAAGTGATCGTGTCGGGCGCGGGGAAGAATGTTTATCCGGAAGAAGTCGAGGCGCTTTATCAAGGAATTCCTCACTCCAAGGAACATTGCGTGGTCGGTATCCGCCGTCCGGGCAAAATGGGGGAGGAGGTCCACGCGGTGTTCGTCCTCGATTCCGATGGATCGAGTTTGCAGGAGACTGAGAACAAGAAGCGCGAAATCCGGGCTGCTGTTCAGGCCCGATCAAGGGAACTGCCCAGCTATCAAAGGATCCGCAAGACCCACATCTGGGACGAGGACCTTCCCAAGAAGCAGACCATGGAGGTATTGCGTCCGGCGATCAAGGAGATGATCCAATCGGGGAAGACCGTGGCGGCGCCCATCGAGACCGTGCCGACTCCGGAAACGGTAAAGCCAACTCGCGAAGTTCCAACAAAATTCCGGAGGATTCTTATCAAAATTGCCCATGCTCACCCGGACACAATCACGCACGACAGCTTGCTTCATACGGATTTGGGGATTGATTCCTTGATGAAGATTGAGCTTCTTGTCCATCTGGAGAGCGAGTTCGGCATTCCCTTCTCTGAAGAGACGGCGAATGCGCTTCATACGGTTCAGGACATTATCGACCTGGTGGAATCCGCGCCGAAGAGGGTTCCGAAACCAGCTGCGGACGTCTCCGGAAGAACTCCGGCCGAATGCTGGCAACGAGTGCTCATGAACGGGAAAGGGGAACCGGCATCTCTTCCCGCTACACGATTCCCGGTTCCGTCTGTGGTGAAGCGGGCTTTCTGGACAAGCAACGAATGGATTTTCGATTTGCTTTTCAGGATCCAGGTTCGCGGGCGGCAGAATCTCCCCCCCCATGGGCCTTTTATCATCGCGGCCAATCATTGCAGCCATCTGGACTCCCCCTCCATCATCCTGTCCCTGGGATCCCGCCGGGAACGCCTTTATGTGGCGGGCGCCCGGGACTATTTCTTCAACCGCCCGATCAAAGGGTGGTTCTTTCGCGAGTTCATCAACGCAGTCCCATTCGACAGAACCGAGCAGATCATTCGAGGAATGCGGCTTTGCCGGCGCCTCCTCGATACAGGCAATTCGTTGCTGATATTCCCGGAGGGGACCCGCTCCATGGATGGAAAACTTCAGCCTTTCAAAGTCGGGTTGGGGCTGTTGGCAGCCCAAACCGGCGTCCCGATTGTTCCGGCCTATATTGATGGGACTTATCGTGTCCTCCCCAAAGGCAGTTGCTTCCCGAGGCCCCACCGGGTCTCAGTCACATTCGGACCGGCTATCCATCCTACGGATTTTGGGTTTCAACCGGACGCACCTGCTGGATACGAAGAATGCCGAGATTTTTGCGTCGAAGTGAGGAAGCTGATTGAAAAACTCCGCGACCGATCTCCCGCCTGACCCGTCCGCGCCTGCAAATTCGTCCAGCGGCGCGATCGCCTTTTTCGATCTGGACGGAACCCTGACTCGCACCAACGTGGTTTCCTTTTACGCCCGGTTCCGTCTCGATCATATGCCCGGCATCTTACGATTCATCTGGCTTCCCCTCTTTCTCATAAAGGTCCTGTACTATGTCTGGCTTGAAAAGAAGAGCCGGGTGCGGTTTCTGGAGGTTTTCTATCAGAATTATCGCGGTTTGAGTGTGCAGGGGGTGGAGGCTTGGGCTAACAAAAAAGGGCTCCGCATGTTTCTGAAACAGGAATTTCCGCAGGGGAGGGAAGAGGCCCTTCGTCACATCCGGGAAGGAAATCGCGTCGTCTTGCTGACCGGCACGATCATGCCCCTGGCCCTGGCCTACGCACGGAACCTCGGTGTGACGGATGTGATCGCGATGGATCTCGAATCCCGTGACGGGGCCTACACGGGGCGGCTGATCGGAAACCCAATCAGCAGCGAGGAAAAAGCCCGGGTCGTTGCTGAAATGGGCGCCTCGGAGGGGGTTTCCCTTACCGATTGCCATGCCTACGGCGACAGCATCTCTGACCTTCCCGTGCTGGCCGAGGTCGGCCACCCGGTTGCCGTGAACCCGGATTCCCGTCTCCGGGCCGAGGCCGAGGAGCGCGGCTGGCCGGTCGAGCAGTGGAGTCTATGAAATCAGGGAGCTCATTTCTCCCGGCGTTCTTTTACATCCATCTTTCCAGCTGTTCAATTTCCCGGTTGCATTGGCAGCGTGCGGATCACTATTATCGTCATTAGACAGGCACGGGTTGTTGCCTGCTGTCCCACCGATCCGCGGGGAAAAATGCCGCAATTCAAGTATGAGGCGATCAGCACTGACGGGAAGCCAATCGAGGGCGCCGTTGACATGGCGTCGGCCTACGAGGTTATTGAATCCCTCCGACAGCAGGGACTCCATGTCAACTCCGTCGAGGAAGTCGGCGGAAAGCCCGGTTTCTTCCGCGGCAGGAAGAAATTGACATGGGAGGACCTCCATCTCTTAAACGAGCATCTGCTGACAATTATCCAAAGCGGGCTCTCGCTTCCTCCCGCGCTCGAAGCGATGGCGAAGGACATCGAAAACAAGCGCCTGAAGCCTATCCTTGAAGACACCCACAGACAGCTCGAGATGGGGTCGACTCTCGAGGAAGCCCTGAGCCGTCATCCTGAAAGCTTTTCCCCCCTGTACCTCAGCCTTGTCCGCGCCGGCGAGACCACAGGCAACCTTTCCGGTGTCCTGAGCCAGTTGAGCACCTATTCCAAGCGAATGGTCGAACTGAAACACAGCTTGACCGAGGTTCTGGCCTATCCAGTTTTTGTCTTCACTCTTCTTGCAGGAATTGTTCTATTCATTTCCGGATGGGTGTTGCCCAGATTCGCAAATATCTATGCTGAATTAGGCGGCTCACTCCCGCTGTCGACTCAAGCCTTTCTGAGATTGGCCCAGCTCCTTCGAGATCATGCCCTTTGGCTTGCCGTCCTGGCCCCACTGGGGCTGGCGGCTGCCTATGTTCTATCCCGGATAATCAAATCGACCGATTCCGGACGATACCTCGCAGACCGGGTCAAGCTGGATATGCCGCTTTTTGGTTCGTTCTATCGCGCTTCGATACTGGAGCGATTCAGCCGGTCCCTGGGGCTTCTTCTGAGCAGCCGGGTGTCGGCCCCCGAAGGTCTCCGCCTGGCCTCCGCCGCGACCGGCAGCCCCGTTTATCAGAAGGCGGGATTCGAAGCGGCCAATGCCGTTGCCAACGGAGAGCAGATTTCCATTGCCCTTGCGGCCACGGATCTCTTTCGACACAGCTTCTGCTGGATCCTGGCCCATGGAGAAGGAGGCGGGGTCATTGAAAATGCCCTGCTCCGACTCGCCGACTCGTATGAGAGGGAAGTGGGGCGCCGTCATAAGCTTCTTGTGCGTCTGTTAGGCCCTCTTTGTTTGGTTGTGGGAGGTCTCATTGTTGGGCTGATGATGCTGGCCGTGTTCGCTCCCGTATTTAAAATGAGCGAGCTCGTCCGTGGTGGTGGTTGAGGTTGGAGAAAGTCTGATGGCCGTGTCTTCACGATGGCGCAAAGAGGGATGGCGATTCTCCAGTGTATTGCCGGGAAGTCTCAGGCGCTATAACCTCCTTCTCATAACGGGCCAGTTCATCGAGATCATCCGCGCCAATGCCCCTCTCGTTGGCGGACTCGAAGCCCTGGCCGTCGACGCGCCTGATCGCAAGTTCGAAAGAGTGCTGCTTTCTGTCCGCGACGACATTGCCTCAGGATTAACCTTTCATGAGGCTCTGGAGAGACAGCCCGGCTTCTTCCCCCGTTTCTACACGGATATGGTGAAAATCGGGGAAGAATCGGGAAAGCTATACGAGTGTCTGTGCGAGATCGAGGATGAATTGTTCCGATCTCTCGAATTTCGAGATGCGTTTCGGCATTATCTTCAGTACGTCCTCGGAGTCACCTTGTTCCAGGTGATTCTACTTGTTTTTATTCTTGTATGGGTGCTTCCCCGTTTTCATGACCTATTTGATGCTCTTGGTGGAAACCTTCCGCTTGGATTGTCTTCACTGCTGCGACTGGGGATTTTCCTTTCCCAGTGGGAACTCTGGCTGGTCATACTCCTGCTGGCGGCCGGCATTCCGATCGCTCGACGATTTGTACGCCGTCAATTGGAAAAGGATGGAGAGTTCGGTCGTGTTTGGGGGAGGATCTGTTTGTCCCTTCCCCTGGCGCGCACTATTCTTGTGAAGCAAGGGCTTTCCCATGTCGCCTCTGTCCTGGAGAAGCTTCTCATGTGTGGGATGCCCCTCAATAGAGCCCTGGAGAGCGCTGCCTCGGTCCACGTGAATCCAGTCTATCGGGCGGCTCTCACTCGGATCAAGGAAGGAATCGAACGAGGCGAATCACTCAAGGAGGCCATGGAACGGGAGCGGAACATCCTGCCCGAGTCGTTCCGCGGGCTGGTGGCCCTCGGGGAAAGCAGCGGCCTCCTCCCTGAAGCCCTTGGCCGAATTGTGTTCTTTTACCGCCGCGAGGCGCTCGCGGATGCCAGGGTATTGCTGGACATAGCCGCGCCTCTCATGCTTTGCGTGACAGGTCTTCTGGCTGCCTGGGTCTGTTTTCCGATCTACATGGTGATTTTCAGCCTCTCGCAGATACCGGTCTCATGATAATGAAAGCTATTGAATACCGGAAAAGTATCCCGCGGTTCCTGATGGTTCGCGGTCTGGCGCGCCGGTGGGGATCGGTCGCGACCAACCCCCTATCCGCCTGCATTCGACTTGCCGAGGTCGAGCCGCCTGCCCTTCCTGGGCCGCGTTGGGTGCGCCTCCGGGTCATTCAATCAGGGATATGCGGGTCGGATCTGGCGACTGTTTTCGCCAAGGGAAGCATGTACTTCTCCCCGCTGCTGTCGTTTCCGTTTGTCCTCGGTCATGAACTGGTCGCCACGGTGGCCGAGACAGGGAAAGAGGTCTCCCGGTGGCAAGAGGGGGAGCGGGTCGTGGTCCAGCCGGCCCTGGGGTGTCAGGTCCGGGGGATCGACCCACCCTGCGATTTCTGCCGGAGCGGATCGGTCGGAAACTGCGTCCGCGTCATGGATGGGGACATCTCGGCGGGGATTCAGACCGGATACTGCCGCGATACAGGAGGAGGGTGGGCGTCGGAACTGGTGGCTCATGAGTCACAACTCTTTCGAGTCCCGGAAGGAATGGCGGATTCGGTGGCGGTTCTGGCGGAACCGTTCGCATGCGCTCTTCACGCAGCCTTGAAGGTGCGGTCGGAGGGGGTCCAGCGGATTATCATCCTCGGATGTGGTACAATCGGTCTCCTGAGCCTCCTGGCCCTGCGGCTATTGGGCCGGAAGGACCGGATTATCGCCATCGCCCGGCATCCGCACCAAGCATCGCTGGCCCGCGACCTGGGCGCCGACGAGACCGTTTCCCAACGCGACGCGTCTTACGAGGCCTTGTCACAGGTGGTCGAGGCCAAACTTTTTCGGCCGGAGATCGGCAAACCGATTTTCGTGGGCGGAGTGGAAGTTTGCCTGGATTGTGTCGGTTCTTCGGCTTCGATTGATGACGCTGTCCGGTTTTGTGGTCCGAGGGGCCAGGTGATTCTGGTGGGAATGCCCGCCGTTCCCAAGGGCATTGACTGGACGGCTATCTGGTACAAGGAACTCGAGGTCGCCGGCTGCTACGCATACGGAACCGAACAGTGGCAAGGATCGCCCCGTGCGACCTTCGACCTGGCTCTTGAGCTGATGACCAACCATCCGGAGCAGTTCTCCCGGCTGGTCACTCACCATTTCAAGCTGGACGAGTACCGGGGCGCGATACACACCGCTTCGCACACCGGCCCGATCCAGTCGATCAAAACGGTATTCGATATTGGCTGAAATGTTTGAAAAAAGAGCGGTTACTTCCGAGAGCCCTCCTGTTCCACGCGAGGTCGAAGACCGCTCCAATCTCGTTCGGCATGTTACCGACCCGAAACAGAAATACCTGCTCCACAACGCGGAAGGGTTCCTCTTCGAGCCCCTTCCCGTGGGAACGCGGATCATCTATCCTCCTCCTCCCTTGACGCCCCTCGCCGATCCGGAAGCGGCAATTAACCACGCCCTCGACCATCCCGAAGAGAGCGATCCCCTGGACGCGCAGCTCAAGCCCGGGATGCGCGTCACCATCCTTCTTGACGACATCTCCCTGCCGCTGCCTGCCATGAGGACACCCGATGTCCGCGAGCGCGTCCTCAAGGCTGTCCTGGAACGGCTGAGCCGGGCCGGCGTCGATGATATTCATCTGATCATGGCTATCGGCCTGCACCGCCGCATGACCCCCGCAGAAATCCGGCGGGCAGTTGGAAAGGATGTATTTGACCGCTTTTTCCCCGACCGCCTCTACAACCACGATGCCGAGGACAAAGAGAATCTCGTCCATCTGGGGAACACGGAGAAGGGGGAGGATGTCGAAATCAGTAAGCGGGTCATGGATTCGGACTTGAACCTCTATATCAATATCAACCTTGTCGCAATGGACGGGGGCCACAAATCCATCCACACGGGGGTAAGCAGTTATCGCAGCGTCCGGCACCACCACAATGTGAATTCGCTGATGAATTCCCTCAGCTACATGGATCCTCCTAAATCAGAGCTGCACCACTCCGTGAACCGTATGGGGAAGATCTTCGACGAAGCCTGCAACACGTTTCATATCGAAACGACCCTGAACAGCGACACATTCCCCAAGATGCTGGGGTTCTTGCAGAAGTACGAACCGACTTACTCTCCCTGGGACGCGTTCAACCTGCACCTGAACGCCCAATCGCTCAACTGCATGCCGTCGGCTCTCCGCCGGAAGATTTTCTTCAACATGTTCGCCCCTTACGGCATGACGGGCGTCAACGCCGGCAAAACCGACCCGGTCCATGAAAAGACACTGGCGGCGGTTCACCGCCAGCAGCTGGTTCCCGTCAAAGGGCAATCCGATGTCTTGCTGTTCGGTCTCCCGTACATCGGTCCGTACAACGTGAATTCCATCATGAATCCGATCCTGGTGATGTGCATGTCCCTCGGGTATCTCTTCAACATGTACCGCGGAAGGCCTCTTGTCAGAAAAAACGGGGTCATGATTCTGACCCACCGGCTGGAATACAAGTTCCACAAGGTCCACCATCCCTCTTACATCGACTTCTTCGAGCAGGTGCTGACAGAGACCCTTGACCCTTCGGAAATGGAGCGAAAATTCGAGGAGTCCTTCGCGTACAACGACAGATATATCGATCTCTATCGCAACTCGTATGCCTATCACGGGGTTCATCCGTTCTACATGTGGTACTGGGGCTCTTACGCGCTGAAGTACCTGAGCAAGGTTATCGCCGTCCGCCCCTCGAGCAAAGAGGCTGCCGGGCGGATGGGCTTTGAAACGGCCGGTAGCCTTCCCGAGGCCTTCGAGATGGCTTCGGACGCAGTGGGGAAGGACCCTTCAATCACTTACTACCATTGCCCGCCGATATTTCTATGTGATGTCGCCTGAGCGATCCGCTATTCGAAAAGAAAGCATCCTCTTCATTGTCAACCCGGCCTCCAACGGCGGGAAAGCGGAACAGGTCGGGGATAGGGTCATCTCCTATCTGTCCAAGACCGGAACAAACCTGGAACGAATCGACACCCACGGTCCGGGACATGCCTTGCGAGAGGCGAAAGAGGCCGTTAAGGAAGGAGTCGGGCGAATCATCGTTTGTGGGGGAGACGGCACGGTTCACGAGGTGGCCAACGCGCTGGCCGAAACAGATGCGGTGCTGGGAATAATCCCCGCAGGACGAGGAAATGACCTCGCCCGCGCGGCGGGCATTCCTCCGGATCCCATCGCCGCGGCGGAAACGGCCCTCAGCATCACAGCACGAAGGTTCGATCTCGGAAAAGTTGCCGGGCGCTACTTCGGCACGATTGCCACTCTCGGCTTCGATTCAGAGGTCTCCAGGGCGGCCCAAAATATCTCTCTTCCTCTGACCGGTCGAACGTTATACATCTATGCCATACTGCGCACCCTGATATCGTATCGAGCTTCCCAAATTCGATTGGAAGGGGACTTCGGTGTTGTCGAGGGCAAGTTTTTCCTGGTCGCCACGGGCAATTCTCCCGAGTATGGGGGCGGGATCCGGATCCTTCCACAGGCCGTTTCCGATGATGGGACTCTTGATATATGCGTTATCCGTGACCTCTCGCGCATCCGAGTCCTGTTTCTCTTGCGCCGGGCCATCAATGGCCTGCACACGGACCATCCAAAGGTCCAGATGCTCCGTTCCAAGTCGCTCCAAATCGAAACCGATACTCCAATGTGGATCTACGGGGATGGCGAGAAGTTGACCGAGACCCCTGCGCGAATAGAAAACATCCCAGGCGCGCTTCGTATCGCCGTGCCGTGAAGGTGTCGCATTCCGATGGAGCCTGCCTGACTCTGGCCCTCTTTCAGCGATTTCGAAGTCCGTCTGCGACCGGCTTTACAAAATTCCCGTTCGTGCTATAGTAGCCACACGGATTTCATGACCAATCCCAAGTGTGATCCTTTTCCAAGGTTCCGCAGTCCCGTCAACAGGTTCCTTCAGACACATCCCGGCGGAATGGGGAATTTTCATTTCGCCGAGTTCCTCGGATTCATCCGTTCAAACCCTTGAAAAGGAGGTCTTCAGTGAGCAAGCAGGTAATGAGTTTGATAATCATCGGTCTTCTCGTTTTGAGTTGCGGAGACCAGTCGCCCCGGCCCGCTTCGACGCCCACATCCGCGGCGAGTTCCGCCCCAGGCGGAGAGCTTCCTCCCGACCACCCACCCATCTTCGATTCTGCGACCGGCGCTCCGGCCACTCGGTCGATTGGCGCCGCGCTTGTCTCTGAGGGAGGATCCGTCACGTCGATGGGTCTCCATTTCGATGTCAATCCGGAGTGGGTGGCGGAAATTCCTCGTTCGTCGATGAGAAAGGCGCAGTTTCGACTTCCTAAAGTGGAAGACGACGCCGATGACGGGGAATTGGTTCTTTACCATTTTGGAATAGGGGGAGGAGGTTCGACCCAGGCCAATATCGATCGGTGGATTGGCCAGATCAAGCAGCCGGATGGCCGCCCCTCGAAAGACATGGCGAAGACCGAAATGCGCGATGTCGGTTCTCTCAAAGTCACCTTGTTGGATGTAACCGGCACTTACTCGGCGTCCATCGCCATGATGGCCTCGGAACAAGACAAGCCGGGATATAGGATGCTGGCGGCCGTTGTGGAAGGAGAAGGCGGCCCCTGGTTTTTCAAGCTTGTGGGCCCCGAGAATACGGTGAGCCACTGGCAGGCCGCGTTTGGGGATATGGTGGGATCAATGAGTGTTATTCCCGGATAACCGTGAGGATGCAGAGCTTCGTATGCTTTCCATCTGGGATCACCTCAACACGAGCGAGATTGGACTCTTTTCGGGCGACCTAAGACTGATTGGAACTTAAGGACCAGACCGGACTATCGCCTCATGTACAGGGAAAAGGTCAAGGCGATATCGATCACCCAGTGGAGCAATGTGCTGTAGTAGATCGACCGGAATCGGAACACCATCAATCCGGCCACAAGGGCAAAGAGGAGCGATCCGATGAATTCCGGATACGGCTTCCGCGTGTGAACCAGGACGAATGGGATCACCTGAACGAGCACCGCATACCCGCCAATCCTCTTCGCCAGAGCCAACATCAAGAATCCGCGAAAGAGAAATTCTTCAGGAAGATAGATCAGGAGATCCTTCCCTTTCGCCCTCGCGATCGACGAAGCAGTGCTCCCTTCCGGAAACTGATACGCGAGACCCACGGAGTCGGGAAAGGAAGCCAGCCAAACGAGAACGATCGTGGGCACGATCAGCACCATCAGGGTCATCGTCGCCTGGCGCACGGGCCCCAGCTTGAGGCCGTATTCGAGAGGATTCTGCCGAAGCAGAAGGAGAACACAAATCGGTCCCGCCAGATAGCATCCTGCGTATAGCCATCCTTCCAGCCCTCGTTCAGCGCAAAACTCCCGTACCGGGATGGAGTCGTAGGTCCCGATAAAAAAAGCCGAGGCCAGTACCACGACCAAAGTCGCGAAGTCGACATCCAAATCGACTCCGAATTTTCTCAATAATGATTGCATATTCATGCAGGTGAAAAGGAATGAACGCGGTTTCGGGCCATCTCATTCCGCCTGATTGGAGGCTTCTTCCTCGACTCGCTTCCTGAATTTGTCTATGGCCGCCCTCACGTCTTCTGCGTTCTCCGCGTCGGGAGCGAGGCGCAGGACGGTTTCAAATGCCTGCGCCGCTTTTTCGAAGTGTCCGGCATCACGATAGGCTGTTCCCAGAGCATAGAATACCGAAGCACTCTCGGGAGTCAGCGGCACAAGCTTCTCATATCCCGCAGCCGCTTCCTCGAACATTCCCTTGCGATAGTAGCAAACCGCAAGATTGGAAATCGCATTGGCATAATCTGGAGAAGTCCTCAGCGCCGCTTCCAAATGCTCGATCGCCTTATCGTATTCCTTATCCACCATGTAAATGGCCGCCAGATTATTGCGAGCGACGGAATCGTCCGGAGAAATCTCGACCGCTTTCGTGAAATGTGCGAAGGAATCCCGCATCTGCTTCAAACGAAGGTAGGAGAGGCCCTGAAACCTGTAAGCTTCTGCGAGTTCCGGATCGTTCTCAATAGCCAGCTTAAGCCTGTCCGCCGCTTGGCGGTACTTCTCGTTGTCATACAGAAGGATCCCCAGTCCCAGATGCGCATGCGCATTGTGCGGGTCAATCTGAAGCGCTTTGCTGAACGTCGCTTCGGCGAGCTCTCCCCTCCCAAGATCCCTCTGGCATCTTCCCACGTAAGCGAGACATTCTCCTTCATTCGGGTATTCCGAGAGAATCTGCTGAAACTTTTCCAATGCCCCTTTTCGGTCTTTCCCTTTGTAGGCCGCGATGGCATCTTCCTTCAGGGAGATCAAGCGTGGGTCTTCCGTGGGGGTTCGCTGACAGCCGGCGGATGAAACTGCCAGGGCTCCCAAGAACAAGAGACTGATCAACCGGATCCTTCGCTTCCGTTTGGCGGTGTCTTTGAGGTTGTAATGATTCATTTTCAGGAGTAGCAACATAAAGGAGGGTGAACTCAGATGGTGGGACCCCAATACCAGGACCTTCCTCCGTCGGCGGCAAACAGAAGACGCAAAGGCTCTTCAACTGGCCAGAGACCTTCTGCAACGAGTTCCCGTCCCCGAAGGCTCAAGCTGACGGCGAATTATTCCGATTTTCCGTATCTTCCGAACACGGCCGACTGCTTTGCGGGCCCAATTATATGGTCACATTTAACCCCTGTCAAACGCGCCTTTGACAAGGCAGCCCCGATGGAGTAAAATAGTGTAAAATTTGGAAGAGTGGCGATTCTGCCTCTCAACACCTTAAGCCATCGGGGAGAAACACCCTGTGAACCCTGTGGTTCCCGAAAGCCATCCTCTTCGAAAGTTGCTCGTATCGCTTACCGAAAAAACATTTACCGGTCAAGTTGGCATTCAGGATCAAGACATTACCCAATATGTTTCAAATATCCTGGTGGATTTCTGCTCTACCGAACGGCTTCACAAGGTGCGAGACGCGCGCGGTAGACCTCTTTCCGACGTGGGAGAAATGCTCGTGGAATCCCATCCGCTCCTAGAGGCGGGCAGTTTCGACCGCGAGCGCGAAGTGCGAAAACACATTGGTGACTATACACTTTTCCTTGCAGGAATGTTTCCGGAGTATTTGCATCGGCGATCCCGCCGATTTTCGATGGACTATTTTGTCGATTACATTCAGACGGGGAAAGAATCTTATCGAATCGTTGCCGAATTCGATTACGGCCCTTACAAAAAATATTCACAAACATTCCGTAAGTTGGCCGAGAATTTCGACTTTTGCGTTGTTGGACTCCATTTTGTTCGGGACGAACTGGATCGGATGCAGCATTCCGCGGTCCTCTATGCTCGCCGAGTCGTTGCCGGCGAGGATGACGTCCCCGAATTGAATTAGGCCTCATTCTTTTTTAAATTCAGGAGTCGGAAAAATGGCCGGGAGAGTTCTGATTGTTGACGACGAGCCGGATCAAACTGAGCTCGTCCAAATAGCATTGGAAGGCACTGGAATAGAGTGTATTCGAATACACCAGCCTGATACTGCGTTCGACGCGGTAAAACAGCACAATCCGGATGTCGTCATCCTGGATATTATGATGCCCGGCACGAATGGATTAGACCTATGCCGGGCCATTCGGAAAGATCGTGACACTTATCGCATTCCTGTTATGTTCCTTACCGTATGGGAAGATGACCCGGAGGTGCTGCATGGTTTGAACCAGGGCGCGGACAGTTACCTCGCAAAGCCGTTTAAGCCGCCTGTACTCGTGTCCCACGTCCGTGAGATGATTCAATTGGGCCAGTCGATTGAGCGGCTGAATCCGGTTAGCAGCATGCCCTCCCATGAAGCAATCAAGCGCGAGCTTCTCCATCGGCTGCTTCACGACAACTCCTTCGCGGTTTGCGGGATGCAGATAAGCAGTTTTCATCCTTTCCGGAAAGAATACGGCAGGACTGACGCTGAACGAATGATCCGTTGGCTGGCCGAAACGATCCAGTCGGTGATTGAGGAGAAATCGCTCGAAAATCCATTCGCGGGCCATATCGGTGGTGAGCATTTTGTCGCTATTGTTCCCGGTGAGGAGGTCCGGGATTTCGCGGAAGCCCTCAGTCAGTCCTTCGACCAGGGCTCATCAAGGTTCTACCGGCAGTTGGATCGCCAACGAGGCTATATACTCAGCAAGAGCAAAGAAGGCGCACGAAGGAACTTTCCGCTTCCCGCTTTGAGTATGGGCATTGTTCACTGTGAGCCGGGCGCCTTTCGAAATATCAGTGAGATATTTCATCTTATCGATCAGCTATGTGCTCAGGCGTCTCTTTCAGAAGGGGAACAGATATTCTCGGATCGCCGCGGAACCACTTCCCCATGCTTCCCGGAAGACCCTGAGGTCGTAGAGGACAACAATGATTAAGATCCTGATTGGTGACGAAGAAAACGTGACGAAAACAATTCGCGAGGTTCTCGGCGAGGGAGGTATGTTCGAATTCCATTCTCTGTCGGATGGACTTGCCGTTTACACAGCCACTGTCGAGCAAAAGCCCCATCTGTGCCTTTTGAGCCTGACCCTCCCCAACGTGACCGGATACGAAATCTACCGGGAAATCCGAGGGCATCAGAGTCCGGGTATCCGGAATATGCCGATTGTCTTTCTGGGTCCTTCGGACGCTGTGAACGACCTCAAACCCTTGGGGAAAGATCGTGGCGGAAGCCTCCCGATTCTAACCAAGCCACTGGACAGGAATCATCTTATTGATACAGTTGAAGCCCACCTCGAAGGAGCGCTGGCTTGGGAGCGGTTCGAGCGGCGCTTGGGCCCGGAACTGGAGAAATTCGCCCGAAGAACCTCTTCGGATACGGCAAGCTCGGCGGATTCGGAACGACCGACCGCGCCGAGTCGTCCGATCAAATCGATCTGATCCCTGGCCTGTTGTGGGCCCGGGCAAATGCAGCCATATGGGGCGCCGGCAAGCACTCTGCGGATCCCAAGAGTTGAGCAATGCACTCGGTCAACGAACTAAAGAGTCGAATCGAAGCGCTGGATGAGATCGCCACGCTGCCGCATGTGATGGCGCAGATCATGGCTGTGACAGAAAGTGAGGAGTCAACGGCCGAAGATCTCGCGGAAGTGATCTCGACCGATCAAGCCCTCTCCGCCAAGTTGCTCAAGACGGTCAATTCCCCCTTTTATGGAATTCGACGCGAAATCCTTTCGGTTCAGGATTGCGTTGTAATGCTGGGTTTCAATTCCGTCAAGCAGGTCGCGACGGCCATTTCTGTCTTCGATACTCTCGGAAAGGGCAAGGACGACCAGTACGACCAGCAGGGCCTCTGGAGACACTCTCTGGCTGCCGCCACCATCGCGAACCATTTCGATCTCCAACATCGACCCACTAACGAGGAAGTCCGGGGCGCTTACCTGGCCGGGCTGCTCCATGACATCGGCAAGGCCGTCCTGAATCAGCTTGCTCCTGACCAGATGGCCGCGATCATGCAGGATGTGGTTGGGGGAGGAACCCCCTATCTCGAGGCAGAAGAAAAGCTGCTCGGGGTCACCCACTGTCACATAGGCCTCTGGACGGCCACGGCCTGGAACTTTCCTCCTGCCCTCACGAAGAGTATTTATCACCACCATTCTCCCCAGGAGTGCCCCGAGCCTCGAATCCTCGCTCAGATCACCCACACGGCGGATGCCCTGGCCAACAACCTCGGTTATCCTTCTCCTGGCAACTCGGGAAACGTGGAGATTGACCCCGGGGCGGTGGAGGCGATGGGAATTGACAATGAAGCAACCACCACCATCGCGAATCTGCTGGAGAGAAATGCCAAGATGATCCAGGCCGTCGGGGAAGGCTTCGCATCCTGATCCGCAATCCTCCCGCTTAATTACTGCGCTATTTCAGGGATTCAGAATAAGAGGAGATGACTGGAGAAGCGGGCTGTCTTCCTAGGCGTCTCCGACAACCGTTGCCTCCACTGTACGAGAGCGGGGGCGGTTATCGAAATCCACAACGACAATCTGCTGCCAGGTCCCCAGCAGCATCCCACCTTTTCGGACAGGAATGGAAAGGGACGGCCCCATTAGAGAGGCGCGGATATGAGAATGGCCGTTTCCGTCTCCCCACCGCTTGTTGTGCTCATAGGGGAGCGACGATGGAGCAATCCGCTCCATCGCTTCCTTCAGGTCGAAAACCAGACCGCCCTCAAATTCAATCGTCGTAATCGATGCCGTGGATCCGGAAATAAAGAGATTCAGCAGCCCGGTTGAGACCCCGCTTTTTCGCACGATCTCCGCGGCCCGATCCGTCACATCCCGGATATCCGTGTCCCCGGAGGTCTTGAGAGTGAATTCAGTAGTATAGGTGGGCATCAACTCTGCCGCGGCCGTCGGGCCTTACTGCTGTGGAGGCGTCTGGGACATGTTCTGCTCATCCATCGCCTGCTGAATCGCTTCCAGCGACTGTTGGGCCTGTTCCTGCTGGTATTCCAACATCTGCTGTTTCACTCGATCTTTCAGTTCAAAGGCCCGCCCTGCCTGCTCTTGCGGGCTGAGTTCCTGAATCGGCCTCTCTTCCTGCTGGGCCGACCTCATTGTGAGGGGATAACGCCCCAAGAACGCATAGGGCGAAACTCCGAGCAGGATAGCCAGCACTGCAAACGCCTTCTTCTCGGCATATTGAAACAGCCCCACGGCCCCCAGAATGATCGCCAATCCCCCCACAATCAAGGGAGGAATGCTGATCATATTGCTGGATCTGACCATCAAAACTGCATATCCCAGCGCGAAAATCCCTGCCGCGAGGCCGAACATTCCGGAACTGTAAGTTCTGGCCGGCGCTTTGGCGGCGGCTTCCTCTTCCGCCTCTTCGACCTTCGCCACTGGGATAGCTTCTGATGCCGAGGCCGGGGCGGGAGCTCCCGTCAGAACACTCTCGAGCGCATCAACGGCGGCCGATTCGCTGACGGGCCGCGTTAAAACCACCAAACCCTTCCCCTCGTCTCGGCCCAGCTCCTTCAGTTGCCCGTGGGGAGGCTTATCCCCGATGAACAAGATCCCCACATTCTTCAGAGCAGCATTCTGATGGCCGCGGATCGCCGCGTACAGTTCATATCCGGTCACATTCGGCAGGGTCAGGCTCAGAACCATGATATCCGGTTTCTGTTCCTGGGCTGCGGAATAGATCTCCAACCCGTCGGAGAAACACACACACTCGTGTCCCAATTGCTCGCCGAACAGTTGATTGAGGTGGTCCAGTTCCACGGTTTCGTCGCCGATCAGAATCTTCGCCATTGACCTAGTTTTCTCCTGTGGCCGCCCACTTTTGGAAGGAACCTGTCACTTCCCGTGATTAAAGAGCAAATCCGGGCGCGGCGTCCGGTCTCCAGAAAGCGCTGCCGGGAAAGTAATTGTATTTCGGGTCGAACGGGAGATCGCTGTTCCCGCACCACGGCGGGATGTTGAATACCTGGATATCTCCCAGAATTTCCGCAAAGAAACGACTGTACGGCATTTTCTGCGGGTAATTGACGAATTCTACGTGCCCGTCGAAGAACAAAATATTCCCGCCCGATATGCCGTGGTTGTTAATTTGAAGCGATCCGCGCCTGCTGGTAAAAACATCAAACAGTATCGGCAAATTGGAGCTGCTCACGGAAAACCCACCCGGGTCGTTGATGTCGGTGATGAAAGACTTCTCGATACCGTCCCGGAGCCGCGGGATCACCGGAGAATCCCCGATTCCGCAGCCATAGCCGAGATCGTTGTATCCGACAAATATGTCCTGGTCCATAAACCCCCAAATCCGCTCCACGAGCATCAGATCATTGAGCGAGGTCGGCTCGTTGAAACGGCCGGTCATCGCTCCGCCACTGCCCCCCGGTCTGGGGATGTTGGGGTTGGGAACGTTTCCACCCGGGCCGACCGGCGGGAAGGTGTTTTCGCAGACCCCCACAAACAGATTCAGGGCCTGGAAATCGCTTACCAAGGCATAGGGCAAATAGAGATAGCTTTGGGAGGTGAGGCAGTCCGGATCAAATCTCTTCTGGTACACCTCATCAAGAAAAGGAGAGGTTACATTACCCCGAAGGGGATCCTGATACTCGGGGTCCCAGGTTACATCCTGAAACATCTTATCCGATTTCTCGAGATCGCTGGGGCACATAAATATCTCCAGCGTATCGATATAGTTCGGATAGACGGCTCTCCCATCCATCATGTAATTGTTCCGCGTGGGGAGCCAGTTCATGTTCCCTTGCGGCATGCGCCCGTCCCTTTCCGTCATGTACATATTGAGCGCCATTCCGATCTGCCTCAAATTGCTGTTGCAGGTGATCCGTCGGGCGCTTTCCCTGGCTTTCGACAAAGCCGGCATCAGAATACTGGCCAGGATGCTGATGATGGTGATCACAACCAGGAGCTCTATTAGGGTAAATCCGATTTGGCGGGACTTAAGCATGCCAGCACCTCCCCCGGATTGACCGGAATGTGACATGAGGAACAACCGTTTCCGTCTAATTAAGAAATTTACCCATTTTCGGCGCAAATGTAAAGCGCCGTCGGTGATTTGAGCGGACGGCGGCAGACTGGTTCTGCCCTGTGAGTGCACTGATTTGGAGGATTTCGACCGAAATACACAACGGCACAAGGGAGAATCTTCCTTGTGCCGCTTTCGCCGAACTTCTGCTGATGGTCTTAGGGCAACGGCGGTTGCTCAGCCGCGCCGCCGGTCGGGCGTCCACCAGGCCCGAATCCACCTCCGAAAGGCGGACCACCGGGTCCAGGTCCCCTCCCGAATCGGGCACCACCAGGTCCCATACCTCTTCCCATACCAGGTCCAAGCGGGCCTCTGCCCATCCGGCCCTGCTGCCTGCCTTGTTCCATAAGCTGCCGGATTCTCCGGTCCAGGCTGCGGCGTGTAATGTGATACCGAGCCTGCTGCTCTATGGTCAGACTCTGGGCCAATTCGTCGCGGAGCGCCTGCTCCTTCTCGAAGACTTCGCGCTCCATAGCGCGCAGTTCGCCAAGAATCTCTCCCGCGCGCGGCTCCTCCTGAGTTGTGAGGTCTCCCTCAAGCAAATCCCCAAGCTCTTGGACTTTTTCTCTCCGATTCTCTGCATGCTCCTGCATGAACTTGCGCCGCTTGTCGCCGATATCCATCAGCGTCAGCGTCTGCTCCCTGGAGAGATCCAACGCCTCCTTCAGTTGCAACGCCCGGATATACTCCACCATCTCCGGGGCTTCCATGCCCTGTTCTTCAAGGAATTGCCGCATTCGCTGCCCACGAGCCGGAAAGTTTCCAGGCGGGGGTCCGCCGAATCCAGGGCCCCTTCCGGGCGGCGGGCCGCCGAATCCGGGTCCTCCTCCATGGGGCGGTCCCCCAAAAGGAGGTCCTCCTCCGGGTGGAGGTCCCAGGGCGCCTTGCCCGCCGAATGGCTGAGCTAGCGATTCCAACGGGGCAGCCAACCCCAGCGCCAGCCCGGCAAGAAGAACAGCCAAATTGCTCAATGTGCTTCTCATTATGCTTCCACCTCCTCACTAGGTTGTGAAACCCATTCCAGGAGCGCTTCCCGAACGTGGGCCACCTCTTCCTCCGTGAGCGAATCCACATAGTCGAATAAGAACTCTTCTTCAGTCCACGCAAACGGAGACAGAGATTCTTCCCAGTATTCCCAATCAAAATCGCTCTCCAAAAAGGAGCCCAGCACCGTAATGCTTTCATCCGGATCTTCGAGAATCTCGTAAATATCCGACAGCGTATTGCGAGGGTCTCCATCTGTCGGGCTTCCATTATCTCCGGTATCTCCGGGTCCAGGAAAATTGGTTGCGAGCCGCCCAATCAAAACGCCAAAGACCACCATCGCACAGAGTGAAACCGCCCAGGACAAGGTCCGTTTACTTGTCCATACCGCTTCCCGCGCCCGGCTCCGGTGCGCCCAGCGCACCGACGCCACAATTCGCTCGTGGAGAAACGGGTCCACTGGGGGAGACTCCTGCAGTTGCAGGGTCTCGGACAGTTGTGCCAGCTCTTCGGTTTGGGAGCGGCAGGCCGGGCAGTACGCGAGATGGGACTGGAGCGTTTCCGAGTCCTTCCCGCTCAGTTCCTTGTCCTGGGCGGCGGAAATCAGTTCTTGAATTTGAGCGCAGTCAGTTGGTTCTCTCATCGGTAAGTCCTCGAAGATAAGGCCTCAGCTTTACTTGCAGGGCCAGGCGACCCCGCGCAATGCGGGATTTCACCGTGCCGCGTCGGATTTTCAAAATACGGGCTATTTCGTCGTATGAAAAACCGTGGAATTCCCTCAGTACAATGACGGCCCGATATTTTTCCTTCAGGGATCCGACCGCCTGCTCTATCCTTCGTTTCAGCTCCATTCTCTCGGCCTCCTGGTCCGGCCGATCTTTTGAATCGGCGATTTCGAGTGGCCGCCCGGATTCCGTTTCTGCGCTCAGCGATATTCGTCCGTTTCGCCGCCATTTCTGGTCTCTGAGGAAGTTCAAGCATCGGTTTCTCGCAATCGTATAAAGCCATGTTGAGAACTTGCCCTGCGGTTCGAATCGGTCCAGCGACCGATAGGCCCGGACGAAGGTCTCCTGGGTCAAATCCTTCGCATCTTCCAGATTCCCCGCGAGCCGGTAGCAGAAGTTCAGGATTCCGCGCTCGTGGTGGCTGACCAGTTCCTCGAAGGCTGCGAGATCTCCTCCCCGGCATCGCTTCACCCTCTGGTAATCTGTGTCTTCCAGCACTCGCTGTTGAGTCATCGCCTCAATTCCTTTGTCCTACTCGATCAAACCCCAATAAACCCAAAAAGTTCCCACCAAAATCCCAGCCCCCGAGGTCCCGATTCCAGGAAGAACTGGGAATTTGGCACTTAGAACTTCGTACGGAGAACTTCGCACTTAGAACAGCTCCCCAGAGATAGGTGAACAAACGACGGATCGTCATTTTTGGTTCATTGTTGCCCCGGAGGGGCAAACGTGAGTAGCCGGGGGTGGAGCCCTTCGGTTGGCTCAGGGTAAACTCCGCGGAACCCCCGGTAAATGTCCCGATTATTCTTTCCGCCCCGGAGGGGCGGACGCACAGGATGGAGTGTTCATGAGCAATAACCTCGGCAATAACGGTCTCGTGCGCCCCTCCGGGGCGCGGAA